>Ga0181588_10003639_pt1 | contig 12852 bp, 7 predicted proteins | sample 071ome_26_FD_148607 | JGI IMG/M metagenome (GOLD analysis project Ga0181588, IMG submission 148607) | Coastal salt marsh microbial communities from the Groves Creek Marsh, Skidaway Island, Georgia - 071409BT metaG (spades assembly) | ecosystem: Environmental > Aquatic > Marine > Intertidal zone...
GTTGATCAGGTCAATGAGGCTGTTGAGATCGAGGTGCTTGAGATCGCGCCCGAGGCGATCACCGACGGCTTTGACCACCAGCTCTCGATCACGATCACCTCAGCGGCGGGGAGCGCGACCGACAGCGTCACCTTTGACCTCGACCGTGAGGCGCCTGAGCTGACCTTCACCGCAGAGGAGCTCGCCCTCCTGAGTAGCTGTGACGCGAACGCGACGACCCTGATCAACACGATCAACCCTACGGTCACAGATAACTTTGACGCCTCACCAACCTTAGAGGTGGAGACGAGCACGAACGCGTGTGAGGTCGTCAAGAGCTTTGTCGCCTCTGACCACTGTGGGGAGCTTGGGAACAGCCTTGTGGTCTACTTCGGGATCAACACCCCCTACCAGGGCTCAGCTTCGATCCTCGTAGAGGGGGTTGAGGAGGGGGGCGCGTACTTAGAGGTCACGCCCTCCTTCAGCCTGAGCGACGCGGAGGAGTGCTTTGAGCTCGACGGGGAGGTCACGGTCGATGGAGGGGAGCCAGATGTCGCGGTGAACAACCGGCTCGTCGACACTCCTGGTGACTATCAAATGACCTTTAACGCGACCGACTGTGGTGGGCAGGGGCCAAGCGCTACGGTAAACTTTACGGTCCTTGAGCCCCCAGAGGCGATCGTCGCCGGACCGTACACGATCCTGCAGGGGCAGAGCGTCACGCTCGACGCGTCACAGAGCACCTGTCCTCCTGAGCTAGGGGGGATCGTCGAGTACGCGTGGGACTTTGACCTCGATAACCCGCTCACCACCTACACTCGCCTCGGTGAGACGATCGACTTTCACACCCATAATGAAGAGACGGGTGAGTTTAGAGATGATGGGGTCTATCGGGTAGGGGTTCGGATCATGAGCGAGCAAGGTCAGCTCGACTTCGCCGAGACGACCGTGACCGTTGAAGACGCGCTCCCTACATGTGACGCGGGTGGCCCATACACCGTTCAGCAGGGCGAAGAGCTCACCTTTGACGGCTCGGGCTCTGCTGCGGGCGTCGACTCTGAGCCGATCATCGCCTATCGCTGGATCTTTGATGACAGCGGTGTCTTTGGCTCTGAGCAGTATGGACCCTCGATCGTCACGCCCACCTACATTTTCTCTGAGGAGGGCCTCTACGAGGTTGAGCTCACGGTGCAGGACCTTGACCTGTCGACCTGCACCGACACCGCCCTCGTCACGGTCACCGATGTTGACCCTGTCGTCAGTGGCCTCACGATCGTCACCCCTCCTCCTTATATCGAGGGGGAGCCCGTGGTCTTCAGCGCGGGCACGACTCAAGCTGGCGGGACCGGTGTAGAGCCCATCACAAGCTTCGTGTGGTCATGGGGAGATGGCTCTCCTGACAGCGTCTCGGCTCCGAGCACAGAGCTCCGTCGCCCTGAGCACAGCTTTGTGGACTCAGGGAGCTTTGAGGTCTGTCTCACGGTGGATGACGGTGACAGCAGCGCGGAGGGGTGTGTGCCGATCACGGTCGAGGACATCTCCCCTCGGGTCCGCTTCAGCGGAGATCTCTTCGCGATCGAAGGTCAAGAGGCCCACTTTAGCATCGCAGGGACCCGTGAAGGGGGCCCAGCGGACCCACTTGATCGTGTTGAGGTTGACTGGGGTGATGGGCAGGTGGACACCTTAAGTGGCGCGTCGATCGCGAGCACCGATCTCACGCACCGCTTCGAGGCGGACGGGGACCTCGTGATCCGTGTCCGCGCCTATGATGAGGACTCATTCTCAGAGACGATCTGGGAGCTGTATGTCGATGACGTCAGCCCACAGGTCGCCTTTCAGGTGGTCGGTGGGGTCGCGGAAGAGGGCCTCAGCGCGACCCTTGACGCGAGCGCGAGCGCCCCCGGCGCCCCAAGCGACCCGATCACCTCATACTCGTGGGACTTTGGAGATGGGACCACCCTCAGCGGTGGGCTCGAGCGGGCGACAGTACAGCACACGTGGCCCGATGACGGCGTCTACACCGTGCGTCTCACCCTCGGTGACAGCGATGAGGCGACCGCAAACAGCCTCCAGCGCTTCGTGACCGTCCAGAACCGCGCGCCCTATAACGCCTCTATCCTCACCGCCTCAGAGCGTGTCGATATCGGCCTGCCTGTACGCTTTGAGGTCCGCTATGAAGACGTGCTCGATGACTCCGTCTCGATCTATTGGCGTATGGGTGAGGGGACTGAGTTCTTTAACCAGAGCGTCGTGAGCCACAGCTATCAAGAGCTTGGGGTCTACACGGTCCGCGTTGAGCTGAGTGATGAGGATGGTGGGGTCACGTCGCTCACCTATGATGTTGAGGTGACGCCCGCTGGCCCTCAGCTCGCGATCGAGGAGCCTGAGCCTACCCGTGAGGGGGAGACCCTTGAGCTCATCACTACCGTGGTGCCCGCCGTGAGCGGTGAGGGAGGCGTAGATGGCCCTGCTGAGCTCCGCGTGCTCCGCGCCCCCGAGGGGATGCGTTGGGAGGAGCTGGAACCAGAGGGGAGCGCTCAGCGCTATCGCTTCGTCTGGCCGACGAGCGCGGGTGACGCGGGTCAACACATCTTGAGGCTCTTAGCGGTCGCGCCGTCTGGGATTGAGCGAGGAGCAGAGGTGACGGTTGAGGTTGAGGAGGCGCTTGAGGCGTCGCTGATCAGCCTTGGAGGGAGCCCTGAGCGAGCGCTCTTAACGATCTTTAGCTATGAGCGAGATCAGCGACGCGCGCTCACTACCCTCGCCGAGCGCGCTCGCGTAGAGGTCGGTCGAGGGATCGGAGAGGTGACCTTGCATGAGGACCAACCTGACTATCTGTTTGTCAGCGCGCCGACCTCGGGGGTGGTCTCTGTCGTGAGCCTCAGCCAGGGTCGGCTCTTGCGACAGATCCCGCTTCGGGGTCAGCCCTATGCCCTCGTGAGCGCAGGGGGCTATGTGTGGGTCTTTGACGCCCGAGATGGTCGGGTGAGCGTCATCGACTCAAGGCTCAAGGTGAGCCGACAGCTCACGGTTGAGGGGCTCAAGGGGGTGCGGAGCGCGCTCGCCTATGAGCAGGAGGGCGAAGCTTACCTGATCGCCCATGATTATGATGGGGGGCTCTGGGTCTTCAGTCAGTCAGCGATCCTCAGCAATCAAGCGTCGGCCGCGGTCGTGCGTTCACATGACCTGAACATCGAGCTCGACGCTTGGGAGCGGGCGACGCGAGGAGAGGCGCCCCCTGAGGAGGGTGAGCTCGCGCCTCCTGTGGAGCGCCGTGGGGCGGGGAGCCTCCTCTGGGGTGACACGCGAGAGCTCCTCATCGCGCACGCTCGCGGGCTCGTCGCCCTCAACGCTGGTGACCTACTCGAGGCCCTCCCTGCGCCGATCTGGTCGCTCAAGAGCGCCGCTCACCTGCGGAGCGTGGCCCTCTTTAATGGGTCACTCTGGGGGACCTCAGAGCAGGGGCTCCGTCGCTTTGAGCTCCCGAGCGCGGGGCTCGTAGAGGGCGCTGAGGGGGTCGGGGAGGTGCTCGACTTAAACGGCCAACAGACCTTAACGGTTGGCCCTGACCGCCTCCTTGGTGAGCCGACCTTGATCCTCGGTGGCGCGCGCTCCCTCCAGCACATCAGCGCGAGCTCGCTAAGGCCGATCATCAACAGCGCTGAGCCTAACCCTCAACGCTTGCTCTTTATCGTGCGCTGAGGGCTCCTAGAGCGCCGAGCCCTCAGCTTGGGCGTGGCCGTGTCGTCCGATATTCGATCGGGTCAAGGTAGTCATGGCCTTGGAAGATCCGCTGGACAAAGACCCCCGGCAGGTGGATGTCCTCAGGCTTAAGCGCCCCGAGCGGGACCAGCTCATCGACCTCTACCACCGCGACGCGGGCCGCCATCGCCATGTGTGGGCTGAAGTTGCGGGCGGTCCCCTTGAAGCGGAGGTTGCCAAAGGCGTCCCCGACCTCTGCGCGTAAGATCGCAAAGTCAGCGCTCAGCGCGGTCTCAAAGAGATACATTCGACCATCGATCTCACGTTGCTCTTTACCCTCCGCGATGAGGGTACCGACCCCCGTCGGGGTGTAAAAGCCTCCTACACCCACGCCCCCCGCTCGGATCCGCTCCGCGAGGGTCCCTTGTGGGTTAAGCTCAACCTCAACGTCCCCCGAGAGCATCTGCTCTTCAAGGTCAGGGTTGCCTCCCACGAAGCTACAGACGACCCGCTTAATTTGGCGCTGTTGGAGGAGCACCGCGAGCCCCTTCCCTTGGTTGCCACAGTTGTTGCTGATGATCGTGAGCCCACCAACCTTTCGCCGATGAAGCTCGCGGATACAGTGCTCGGCGTTGCCTGAGAGGCCAAAGCCCCCTGACATGACCGTGGCGCCCTCGGTCAGGTCTGCGAGCGCAGCCCGCGCGTCGGCGTATACTTTACCGCCGACAGGGACCGCGACGCTCGCCTCAGCTCCTGGTGATGTGGTGACCTCGCTCATCTTAACCTCCTCGTGTGTCTGCTCCTCAGCATGAGGGCTCAGGAGAGGCGCGTCAACGCCTCAGCGATCGCCTCTTGAGTCCGCCCTAGCCCCTCAGCGAGCTGCTCAGAGGTGACACAGAGCGGGGGGGTGATGAAGAGGTTGTGGTCCTTATAAAGGGCGTGCACTTGACGCTGGGCGAGCGCGTCTTTGAGCGCGACCGAGAAGGCGGGCTCCCCGCCCTCCAGCGTGGCGATATAGTGGTGGTCGAGCTCTAAGGTCCCAAAGAGCCCAAGACAGCGCCCCTCCCCACACCAAGGCTCGCTACGCGCGACCGCCTCAAGCTCAGCCTTGAGCCACGCGCCTTGTTGACGCGCGTTGTCAATCAGCCCATCCTCTTGGTATGCCTTGATGGTCGCGACCGCCGCCGCGCAAGAGATCGGGTGGGCGTAGCTCGTGAGGCCACACCAGAGCTGTTCATCTTCGAAGTGAGAGGCGAGCTCAGGTCGCATCAGGAGGGCGCCCATAGGCGCGTAACCGCTCGTGATGCCCTTCGCGACGGTCATCAGGTCAGGGACGACCCCCCAGTGGTCGACCGCGAACCACTCCCCTGTACGCCCAAAGCCACTGAACACCTCATCGGCGACCAAGAGGATCCCGTGCTTATCACAGAGCTCGCGCAGGTGTCGCCAGTAGCCATCTGGTGGGATGAAGCCCCCATTTGAGCCGGTCACCCCCTCCGCGAAGATCGCCGCGATGCTGTCGGGGCCCTCCATCTCGATGACGTGCTCAATGTGGGTCGCGCACTGCAGGGCACACCCGTCAGGTTTAAGGCCGTAGGGGCATCGATAACAGTATGGGTCATCCGCGCGGAGCACCCCCCAGAGCCCTGGCTCAAGCGGGCGTCTTCGGGCGTCACCTGTGAGCGACAGCGCCCCCATTGACGCTCCGTGGTAGCTCCTGCGTCGCGCGATCACCTTCGGTCGCCCTGTGATCATCCTCGCGACCTTGTACGCGTTCTCGATCGCCTCTGAGCCTGAGAGGCACAGGAAGGCGTGGCTCATGTCGCCTGGGCTGACCTCCGCGAGCAGCTCCCCTAGGCGAGCCTTCGCCTCAAAGAGCGCGGCAGGGTGAGCGCAGGCGAGCTCCTGCGCCTGTCGGCTGATCGCCTCGATGACCCGCTGGTCACCGTGACCAAGATTGCAGTTGAAGACCTGGCTCTCAAAGTCGAACCAGCGCTTACCCTCATGATCATAGAACATCGCCCCCTCGCCATAGGCGATCGAGACCGGGCGGGCCTGTCTTTGAGCGGTCCAGGTGTAGAGGACGTGTCTCCTCTGGCGCTCCGCGAGGTCTTGAGCGCTCTGCGCTCCACTCCGCTCACGGTGGGTCTGGGGGGGGGCCTCGCTCATTAGAACCTCCAACGCGTGTGTGAGCTCAAAGCAAACTTGATCCTTGATAGAGGCGCAACATTACAGTCCTTTGCCTCACGTTTCGGCCTGGTCTATCTATCTGTTAAACATGTGTTTTGTATAGATTGCTTCGCTCGTTGATTGGAGCCTCTACCTGTGTTGTCTCGACGTGCCAGTGCGTACACGAGCGCCTCATTTCATTTTACTACGCCCCCGCGCTGAGGCAGAGTGTCAGCAGAAGGCGCTCGCGCCTTTTTGACAACATGAGAGGGAGACAAGAGCTCCCTCAGAGCCCTTAGAGGTGCAACATGGACGAGAATATGACAGGCCTAGAGCCACGTGTAGTGGTTGAGCTGATCGATGACAACGGTGAGTCTCTCCCAGTAGAGGTGGTCCTTGAGGTGGAGGTTGAAGGCAACAACTACGCCCTCTTCACCCCCGCTCAGCCAGTGGTGGAGATCCTCTGTGAAGACATGGTGGATGAGGAGGCGGCCCTTGAGGAGCTTGAGCCTTCAGCCTTTACAGGTGACCTCAAGCATCACATCCAGAGCGCCCTCCGTGACCTCGGGGTGAGCTTAGAGGTGAAGGCGAACCAACTCATCTTGGTCGGTGAGCTCGCCGACGCGGTGTATGAAGAGGCCGAGCTGATTGAGCTTGAGGGCGAGGAGGAGTCGCTCGAGTATCTCGTGATCCAGACCGTCGAAGACGGGATGAAGCGCTATATGATCTCCCTCCCCACCGAGCCCGAGATCTACCCAGGTGAGCTCATTGAAGATGGGAAGGCGCGCATCCTCAATGACGATGAGCTCCAGCGCTACCAGCAGGTATTTGAGGCGGCGCTTGTGGAGGGCTTTGGGGAGAACGAAGAGGCCTAAGCTTCTCGCTCACTTTGAGTGCTCAGAGGCCCTCACCTGCGGCCATGCTGAGCGCTGATTCCATCGCGTAGACAGCGCAGAAGCCCGCGGCCTCTGCGCCACTAAAGGCCTTCGCCTGCTCTCCATAGGTCGCTCCCCGACCGAGGAGCGAGTGCTCTGAGCGCGCGCCCGCGACGCTGATGTGACCCTTGAAGAGCTTGAGCCTCACCTCACCGCTCACCCTGCGCTGTTGAGAGGCGAGGCAGGCCTCGATGTCACGCATCGCAGGATCAAAGAAAAGTCCGTTGTGGAGCGCGTCGCTGTATTGTGCGCCAATCACTCGCGCGAGGGCCTCCTGCTGGCGAGTCAGCACGAGCTTACCGAGCGCCTTGTGGGCCTCGATGATCAGGTAGGGCCCTGGCGCCTCAAAGGCGATCCTGCCCTTAACGCCGAGCACGGTGGTCCCTACGTGGATCCCACGACCGACGCCGTGCGCGCTCCCAAGCGCAGAGAGCCTCTGGATGAGGGGGATGGGGTCGAGACGCTCCCCGTTAAGCGCGACAGGGAGCCCAGCCTCAAAGCTTAGGGTCAAGCTCTCTGGCTCATCTGGCGCGCGCTGTGGAGCGACGGTCGTGTAGGCCTCATCAGGGACCTCTGCCCAGCCGTCATGGGTCTCGCCTCCACCAATGGTGGTGCCCCAGATCCCTTGGTTGATCGAGTAGCGCGTGGTCTTATCTTCAACAACAAAGCCAAGGTCACGCAGGTACTGAGTAGAGGCCTCACGGGTCACCGCGCCCTCACGGATCGGGGTGATGAGGGTCGCCTGTGGCGCAAATACCTTCGCCGCGACGTCAAACCTCAGCTGGTCATTACCTGCGCCGGTTGAGCCATGCGCGATCGCTTGAGCGCCTCGCTCATGCGCGTACCGGCAGAGCTCGGCGGCCTGCAGGACACGCTCCGCAGCGACAGACAGTGGGTAGACCCCACCACGCAGGGCGTCTGCGCGGATCAGGTGCGAGAGGACTTGATCATAGAGGGCCTGCGAGGCGTCGATGCGGACGTACTCTTTAGCGCCGACCTCGAGGGCCCTCGCCTCAATCTGCTGAAGCTCTTCTTCGCTGAAGCCCCCGGTGTCCACACAGGCGGCGATCACATCATAGCCATGGTCACGCGTGAGGTGCGCGACGCAGAACGACGTGTCGAGGCCTCCAGAGAAGGCGAGGACACAGAGCGGGCGGGTCGAGTGGGAGGGGGTTGAGGTAGCTGTCATAGGTCTCTCCTGAAAGTCTCTTAGGCTCCTGTACCCTCAAGGCTTTGTGAGGTCAAGCGGACACAGAGGGATGGGCGACCTGCCTCTAGTCGAGCGTCGATGAGCTGGGCCCGCTCTCGACCACTGAGGACAAGGGCCCGGAGCTCCGCCCAGACCTTGAGGTCATCGCTCGCGATCCACTGGAGGTGACCTGTCGCGAGGCGCTCGTCTCCTCTCCCGTGTAGCTTCGCTGCGCTGTGTGGGGCGTCATCATGCGGGCTGTAGCGGAGACGAGCGCCTGACGCCATGTCGATCAGCGCGTCGCGCGGGGGGAGCGAGAGCCGGTAGATGAAGGTCTCGCCCGCCCTTGTGTGCAGTGGGGTGAGCGGGTCGATGAGCTCGAGTGGCCCAAACCTCAGGTGAGATTTCAGCGCGCCAAGGTTGCTGTACTGGGCGACCCCGAGCTGGCTGTGGGCGCCGAGCGAGGCGTGCAGGCTGAGCCCGATGGCCTTCGCTCGGACACCTAGCCCTGGCTCAAGGCTAAACAGAGAGTAGCCCATGACCTCACCCGGGGTGAGGGTCGGGAGGGCGCAGAACTCCGCGACCGGCACCCACTCCTCATCGCGGACCGGCCCCATAGGGACACCGATCAGCTCCTCTGTGGCCCGTCGGGCCGGGCTCATCTCACGCTCAAGGCGAGCGAGGCGCTCATCAAGGGAAGCCCGTTGCTCATCGCTGAGCTCTACACCTCGGCGACACAGCCCCATAAAGGCGGTTGGGAGCAGCCCACAGTCGAGCATCACCCACTCGGGCATCCCCATGTCTCCCCCATACGCCATCGCGTTCCCGAGGTTGAGCAGGCGAGCCGCGCGCGCCCCGCGCTCCCCTCCCGTCGCCCCTGCCTCGTGTGCGCCCGCTCCCGCGACCATAGGCGCGATCAGCTTTAAGATCGGCACCCCCTCTAGCTGGTTAGGGAGGCGCTGGAGGTGGCTTGGGTGCCCTAAGACAAAGGGGGCAGGCTCAGCCCGCCTAGCTCGAAGGTCTGTCATGTCTGCTCCATCTCTCAGCTCAGCGTAGTGGAGCGGACCTTATAGCACAGCGACGGCGCGCGCTCTAAAAGGAGGGCGTAGGCGCGGTCGCGAGGATGGCCTGTAGGTCATCGTCATTAAAGCGGATCCCCCCTCCTAAGAAATAGTCACGCTGTGAGCTGTTCAGCACGTCATCCATCCCAGCGGCGATGTAGAGGTGAGTGAAGAAGCGGTAGGTCGCTCGAGCTCGGAGGCGTGGGTAGTCATTCTCGCTGAAGTTGAAGAGGTCGGTGACGATGTTGAGGTCGTCATTAAAGAGCGCGGCATCCAGACCGAGGGCGCCAGAGCTCTCGAGGAGCCCGACTCGGCCCGTGAGGAAGTGGAAGCGCTTGGCGAACTGCACGGTGACAAGGAACTGGTCCTCTGTGGTCACCTCAGTCTCGCGGAGGGTCATCGGGTTACCCATGTTGAGCGTAGAGGTGGTGATGCGGTCGACGCTCTTCACCTTGCGCGCAGGGGAGTCGACGAGCTGAAGCAGGTAGTACTTATCAGGCTTGGGGATCATACGGAGCTCAAAGAAATTCTTCACCGCGTCTCTGCGCCCGTAATACTCACTGCTGATCGCGACCTGAAACTGGACGCGTGTGAGCCGGGTGAGGAAGCGGGAGGACTCATCGACAAAGTTCCCTACGCTCCGAGCAAGCTGGTCGTTATTGATGAGCTGGCCAATCGAGCCCTGACCTTCATCGATCTTCTGAGTGATCGAGCGGGTGTGCTCGAGGGTGTCATCGAGTCGCTTCACCGACATCTCAAGTCGGGTCATCGCCGCGCGCACTGAGCTCCCCCCCTCACCGTCCTTACTGACGAGCTCCCGGACGTCGCTCGTGATAAAGCGAGCGTTCTCTGAGACCCGCTGAGCGTCCGCGAGGATCAGGTTCGCCTTACGACGGAAGTCTTCGGTGAAGCGCTTAGCCTCCTCTGTCACGGTGATGACATTGTCGACGACCTGGTCGATCTTTGGAGAGTTCCCCGAGACCGCCTGGTTCATGCTCTCGACGACCTTGTTGATGTTCTCGAGGATGCTGACGAGCCTCTGCTCGCCGTTCTCACCCGCGATGACGTTCTTGAGGCTGAGGGTGATCTCGTTGACGTTGAGCATAATCCCTCGCACCTCCTCCATGAGATCAGAGGGGGAGGTGTCGTAGTCTACGTTCCTCAGCTGGCCACCCTGCGGGATCGGGACCCCTTGGTAGCCAGGGGTCAGCTGTAGGTAGGACTCACCGAGCAGGCTCGCTTGTCGCTTTGCGACACGGGCGTCTGTGCGCACAGGCACCGTGAGCTTAAGGTCTACACGAGCCTGATCTCCCTCGAGCGAGATCCGATCGATCTGACCGACCGTGATCCCCGCGATCACGACCTTAGAGCGGACCGCGAGGCCACTGACGTCCTTAAACAGCGCCCAAGCGCGCGTCAGGTCGGGGCTGTCATCGATCCCCTCTTTGACCTGCGCGCTCATCCACACGAGGGAGCTGACCGCGCTGATCACCAAGAGGCCGACCTTAAAGGGGGTGAAGAAGGCGTTCATGCTCGCTCCTCATGAGAACATCATGGCCGTCAAGACATAGTCCGCGGCTAGGATTAAGACGCTAGAGATCACGACCGACTGGGTCGTCGCGAGCCCGACCCCCCTCGCTCCTCCGCTCGCGTAATAGCCCTTATAGCAACCGACGAGCGTCAAGATCCCACCAAAGAAGAAGGCCTTAATCAGCCCATTGTAGAGGTCAGAGGGCTCTACAAACCACTTGACCTTCTCCATGAACACCCCCTCATCAATCTGCAGAATACCGACCCCAACCGAGTAACAGCCGACCATGCCTACGAGGTTAAAGAGCGCGGTGAGGAGAGGGACCATGACGAGGCCCGCGATGAAGCGTGGGACCACGAGGTACTGGATCGGGTTGACGGCCATCGTGTAGAGGGCGTCGATCTGCTCTGTGACCCGCATCGTCCCTAGCTCGGTAGCGATCCCGCTCCCCGCCCTCCCGCTGACCATCAGCCCCGTGAGCACGGGCGCTAGCTCTCGGGCGAGCGAGAGCGCGACGGTCGAGCCGACGAGGCTCTCAGCGTTGAAGAGCTTGAAGGCGGTCGCCCCTTGTAAGGCGAAGACCGCGCCAGTGAAGAACCCGGTGAGGACCACGATAAACAGGCTCCCAACCCCCACAAACTCCATCGCGCTGAGGGTGATCTTGACCCGATAAGGGGGGCGGAGGCACCAGATGAGCGTCTCGATTAAAAATTGACTCGCGCGCCCTACGCTCTCGACGCCCGCGATGCTCACCGCGCCTAGGGACTCGACCCATGCTTTGGGCTTGGAGAGGAGGGGGTTTGAGTCGCTCATTCTTAGCTCACCAGCCAATATAAGAGGGAGGTCAGAGGAGGGGACGCGCTTGTCAGCCTAATGAAAAACAGATGTAATCTCAGAGGCTCATGCTATAAAGCGCGGGTTCTAGTCCTATCCCAATATCCCAAAGGGAGCCCAAATGCAAAACTCACCGAAGGAGATTCTGATCATCGGCGGAGGAGAGGTCGGCGTTAAAACGGCCCAGCGCTTACATAGTCAGCGCAACATCACCATGATCGAGAAAGACCCTGAGATCATTAAGAAGATGTCAGACCAAGGTGACATCCAGCTGATCCAAGGCTCCGGGACATGCCCTAACACCTTAGAAGAGGCCCGCGCCCATGAGATGGACATGGTGATCGCGGTCACGAACTCAGATGAGGTGAACATCATGAGCTGCTGGCTGATCCGGCAGTTAATCGAGGCGCATCGGGCGACGGACGAGGGGGATCGCGAGCGCCCTGAGGTCACCTTTTATGCCCGCGTCCGTAACCCCTCACTTGAGCGCTACGTGCGTGGTAATCAGGCCCTCGGGATCAGTCACGTGATCAACCCAGAGCGCCTGTGCGTCGATAAGATCGTTGAGCGCTTGACCTATAATAACCTCATCGAGACCCTGACCTTTGAGCGTGGCTTGATTAACCTCTATGGGGTGAAGGTCGTCGAGGGCTCACCCGCCGCAAACCAGGACCTCTTCACCCTGACAGAGGGTAAGGACCTGACCATCGCCGCGATGAGCAAGGACCTCTCACCTGAGACCATCATCCCGAGCAAGGATGACGTCATTGAGGCCAATGACGACATCTACTTCTGTGCGTCGCGTGACCGCTTCCCTCGCATATACCGTCAGCTCTGTGGCGCGCCTTCGGATAAGACCACCGTCTATATCGCTGGCGCGAGCTCGATCGGGCTCGAGATCGCCCGAAAGCTCGCTACACATGGTGAAGAAGAGGAAGAGGGCGTCGCTGATGAGAGCGCGACAGAGCGCACAGACAAGCGCTTTAAGGTCCATGTCTTTGACGCGGATGAGGCCTTGATCGAGCAGATTGAGCAAGAGGACCCAGACGGCCAAATCAGCTATTTCTGTGACAAGCTCAGCGACCAAAGCGAGCTACGCAACCACAGCATTAAGCCCCAAGATGTCCTCATCACCTGCTCTGATGACGCAGAGGAGAACATCGTCGGAGCCCTCCTCGCCCGTAAGGTAGGCTTTAAGCGGGTGATGATCCTCGCCAACAACGAGCGTCACCATGAGGTCATCCGAGAGCAGGGGCTTGAGGTGGTGAAGAACCCACGACAGATCGCGGTGGTTGAGCTCTCGCAGAAGATCAACTCCGACCTGACCATCGCCTTCCAGACCCTCTCTGGCGCTGAAGACACAGAGGTCAGGGAGTTTATCGTCAACGCCGAGAACCCCTTCATCGGTAAGACCCTCGCTGAGCTGAGCGCCTCAAGTGACTGGCCAGAGCG
>Ga0181588_10003642_pt1 | contig 12847 bp, 15 predicted proteins | sample 071ome_26_FD_148607 | JGI IMG/M metagenome (GOLD analysis project Ga0181588, IMG submission 148607) | Coastal salt marsh microbial communities from the Groves Creek Marsh, Skidaway Island, Georgia - 071409BT metaG (spades assembly) | ecosystem: Environmental > Aquatic > Marine > Intertidal zone...
AATCAAAAAAAAACAAGTATGATTGTATTTAATGCAGTGCCGACGCGCTCCGGCTGCTTGCGTTTGGAAGACTCACTCAGCCAAGATGAAGCCCATGCCCATGGTAGCCCCTTTACCCAAGAGGAATGACCCAATGACCAATCGCCAAGTCGTTTTGAAAAGCCATCCCAACGGGGTCCCGCTACCTGAGGATTTTGAACTGGTCGAGGGCGTCATCCCCGAAGTCGGCGAGGGGCAAATGCTGGTAAGGAATCTCTACTTTTCTTTGGAGGCCGCCATCCGCGGCTGGCTGGATGGCAAAGCCAATTACTTTGAGCCGATTCCCCTGGGCGGCGCTATTCGCGGCCCATCGGTGGCTAAAGTCGTCACGTCTCGTTTGGAGGGCTTTCACGAAGGCGACATCATTTTCGGCTTGCATCACTGGGAGGACTACTCACTGAGCGATGCCAATACCATCTTGCTGTCAAAGCTCGACCCCGCCCCCGACCTTCCCCTCTCCTACTACTCTGGCGGGCTTGGAGGCTCAGGCCACACGGCTTACGTTGGCTTGCACGACATCGGCAAAATCCAATCAGGGGACACCGTGGTCATTAGTGCAGCGGCCGGGGCGACGGGCTCCATGGCCACCCAGATTGCCAAGCTGCGCGGCTGCAAGGTCGTTGGCATTGTCGGCGGCGACGATAAGGCGCAGCTCATCACAGAGCAACTCGGCGCCGATGCAGCCATCAACTATAAAACCTGTGGCGACCTCGGAGCGGCGGTTATGGAGGCCTGCCCCGAGGGCGTCGATGTCTATTTCGACAATGTCGGCGGTAAAACTCTCGATGCCATGCTCAGCTGCATGAACACGTTCGGGCGCATTATTGGCTGCGGGATGATCAGCGATTACAACGATCAGGATAATCCGACGCCGATTTACAACATGTGGAAGCTGGTGGAGAAAGAACTGACTCTCAAGGGATTTTTACTCTACACCTACATGGAGCAGGTCCCCGCGGCCTCGGCACAACTCCACGAGTGGGTCCGCGCGGGTAAAATCACTGTCTTGGAAAACATCACGGAAGGCCTGCCCAAGGCGGGTTGGGCCTATAGCGAGATGATGCGCGGCGCCACCATCGGCAAAAATCTAGTCGCGATGGATCTCGGCGAGGATGAAAGCCTCTGAAGCGGGGCGGCGCTATTCGGACGTGAGAGGCGCCACCTGACCGAGCAACTGGAAAAATATGCCGTCCGGGTCCTCAAATACGGCAATACCCATCGTTGACCTGTCGCCGTCGCAGCACCTAACCATGGGAGACACAAATCGGACACCGGCCCGGCGCAGATGGAGAATATCGGCTTCGATATCAGCCGACGCGTAATTCACGCGCTGAATCCCCGCGTGATTAATCGGCAGCGGATGCGGCGGTGTCGCATCTTTGGGGTTGATCCACTGACTTAACAAGATTTTGGAACCGTCACTCTCGTGCGTCAGCATCACCTCGCGCACCTCAAACGGCGCCACAAAACCTCTCGCCAGTGCCTCATCGATACTGCTCTCACGCTCAACGATATCGGCGCTCTCAAATCCTAGCCGCTGATAGAAAGGCAATGACCGCTCGAGCTCACTCACATTGATATTAAGGTGGTCGATGTGAGTCACATAGCTGCCATTAGTGACCACATGGGATCGCGTCACATTCTGGCGCAGCTCCACGAAGGTGCCCGCAGGGTCTTTAAGGACGGCGAAGCTAGGCCCCGTCGCACTCGCAGCCACCGGACCGACCGACTCAAAGCCCAACAAAGCCATGCGCGCCAGGTCAGCATTCAAATCGTCTGTGCCCAGCACGACTTTGGCGAACCCAAGCGCATTCAGCGCCGCGTACGCTGGCTCGAGATTTTCAGGATCGAACCACTGGATCAGATCAACCATCCGACCCGTGGGTTCGTGGAGCAGTCCCGGGTCAATCTCACTCTCGCCCAGATAGATAATTTCGGCATACATCCGGTACGGCGATGCCATACCCATCGATTGCGCCATCTCCAGTGTGTTTGTCTCGGGAAACGGTCCAATCGCCCTGGCGAACCCCAGTTGCCGATAAAACTCTCGGGACGCAGCGTAGTCATTGGTGTTGATGTTGAAGTGGATTCTGCCGCGCAACGACAGCGCATCTTCCGCTGCGAGCGCATCGCCGCGCGGCAGCATGAAGCAGCAGATAAGCGTGATCACTAGCCGAAAAAATTGGCCCAAGGGTGGTTGCAACATCAGCCTTCCTCCTCCGAAGCGCGCTCCAGAGTAGCACGTCGCCCCTGCACAACCGCCTAGCTCGAGAAACCTGAAAACGAGGCGCTGCACTAACTACTGGGGCAGGCTATGACAGTGCCGGCTGCTAATTACGCGAACACCGCCGGTGCGGTTAGTCTCGATCGCGGCTATTGCAATTGCCGACATCACCCACAACAACGCCCCCATCACGGGGCGCTTTCGTATCTGGCCCGCCCGGAGAGATTCGAACTCCCGACACCCAGGTTCGAAGCCTGGTGCTCTATCCAGCTGAGCTACGGGCGGAGGCGCGAAGCTTAGGTTTACAGCGGAAAAAGGTCAAGGCGCTCTCCCCTTCATTGCCCAACACTAGAGCGCCTCTATCCTATCGCGGCACTTCGCAAATCGCCTCTGATCGCTTACTTCTCAAACTTAAAGTGATTGCTGAACACCACCTGCATCGCATTTGTCAAGGGCTCCATAGGATGTGCTAGACTCGCGCCCGCTCCGCAGCGACGGGGCTGTTCTGGGGGGAAAATGAACGAATTAAACGCTGTCGTTAACGCGACCTTACTCGCGGATAATAACCACGCCTCCGTCAGTGCCATGCTCAATGCCATCCTTGAAAAACCGCTCACGCCCATGGAGGCGAAACAAGCGCAAACCTATATGGAGCAGGTCGCTACCCAAGCAGCGAATGACGAGGGTGCCGAGGTGAAACTTTTTCAATTGATGGAATTGAAAAACCAGCACACCACCTATGTCATGCGCGTTGCGCTGTTCTCAAACAATAAAGCGATTGGCCTCGATGTCATGGATGCAGAGAACGGCCAGTTCTTCGTGCCCGAAAGTTGCCCGGTCGTTGAGCTCCAAGCTGCGTCTTTAAATTGACCCCGCGCCAGAAGGCGGGAGAAATCCTGACCTACTGCACACTGGTAGGCCTCGTCGCGTATGCCGCAATAGCGACGGACCTCTACCTCCCAGCTATTCCGTACATGATCGCGGATCTTGGCGCCACTGAGTCCGACGGACAGCTCACGCTCAGCATCTTCATGATCGGGCTCGCTGCCGGGCAACTGATCTTCGGGCCCCTTTCAGATCATTTTGGGCGTCTACCCGTGGTGCGCGCCGGCACTTTTCTGTTTCTTGCGGCCTCTGTGCTCTGCGCAATGGCAAAAGAGATCGAACTCATGTGGCTGATGCGCGGGCTGCAAGGTATCGCCGCCGCGTCAGGGCCCGTGATTGCGCGCGCGATTGTCAGAGATCGCTACGATGGCAATCGTGCGGCGCAGGTAATGTCCGCGCTTGCTGGCGCTATGGCAGTTGTGCCGTTAATCGCGCCAAGTGTGGGGGTACTGATTTTGCAGGTGTATCCCTGGCCTGCGGTATTTGTCGCGCTCGCCGTATTTGCGCTACTCATTCTCATCGCGTTGACTCGCCTTCCTGAATCCGCGCCCACCACAGGCGTTGAAAAGCTGACGCTGGCGAGCGTTCTGCGCGCCTTCTCCGCGATGCTATCGCGACGCGAGTTCCTCGGGTATCAGATGGCCGGTTCATTCTCTTTCGCTGCTTTGTTTTGTTACCTTTCAACCGTCGCGTTCTTTCTACCCGATGTGTTCGGCATCCCAACCGCACTGTTCGGCTACGCGTTTGCCATGACGGTATTGGGCTTTATGACAGGCAGCCTCATTAACGCTCGTGTCGTCATGCGCTATGGCTTAGATCGCACGCTGCGTGCGGGACTGGCCACCAGCTTGTTGTCCGCCTGTTGCATCGCGCTGCTGGCACCTCAGGCGAAACACTACCTCTATACGCTCGCCTGGCTCTCCTCGTTGTTTTTTCTGGGCGTTGGCCTCACTTCGGCAAACGCGTCCATGGGCGCGATCTCGCTGTTTCGCAACCAGGCAGGTTCGGCTTCTGCCGTCTATGGATTCACACACGCCTTACTGGCGGCGGGTGTAGGTGCTATCGCGGGATTACTCTATCAAGGCAGACTATTGGAGCCCGCCTGCGTCATGCTCGCGTGCTCCGTATTAGCAATATCCGGCTTGCGGCTATTGCCCCCAGCGCCGAAACCCGCTGCATCCTCATGAGCATGCGCGCCATGGGTGTTGTCTACCCATGCGACGCGGTATCGTAGCAACCGAGCATGGCATCTGCGCTCGTCAGAGTGCCCTTCGGTAAAGAGACGGATATGAGCGGTACTCGCTGGGAACAGCTTCTTCGTTATCGGTTTATTGAGATCGTTGCACTCTGGGAAGGGCGCCTGACTACGCGGCATCTGTGCGACGTCTTCGCGATCGGACGCCAGCAGGCCAGCAAGGACATCAACAACTACAAACGCACTATTGCTCCGGGTAATCTGGAATACGATGCGACTGCCAAGGGCTATAAGCCCAGCGAGGCTTTTATTCCGCGCGTCACGCGGGGCCTGACCGAGGAATACCTCGATATCATTGCGGGCGCGAGCGATATTCAGCAGGTGCTTGGTCAACTCCCCGACACGCACGCATCGACTGAGTTGCTCAGTGTGCCTGGACGCCAGATCCCTCCTGCGATCCTGCGATCACTGCTGAAAGCGGCGCGCGAACATCTCCGCGTAGAGGTGGATTACGTCTCATTGAATCAACCCAACCGGGAAGGTCGCATCATTGTGCCCCATACCTTGGTGTGGACAGGGTTGCGCTGGCACGTCAGAGCTTGGTGTGAAAAAAATCAGGATTACCGAGATTTTGTGCTCAGCCGCTTTAGAGGCGAGCCCGAGCTGATGGAACCCTCCCCGCATACCGGCGCTCAGGATGCTGACTGGCTCACTCACGTTGATGTGACGATCGCGCCGGACCCGCGGCTCAGCGCAGATCAACAGGCTGTCGTCGCGCACGACTTTGGCATGGAGAACGGTCAGTGGCACCTATCGGTCAGAGCGAAGCTACTCCCCTATCTACTTAAGTTACTGCACCTTGATCCTCATCAGAGTCAGCCCGACCCCAAAGCGCAGCAGATTGTGCTGGTCAACGCGAAAGCGCTTGAAACCTGGCTGTTTCCCGGCAGCTAGTGGGTCTACCGAGACCCGCGGCGACGTTTAGACGCTTGCGTCATCAGCGACCGCGGCATCCTCGGTTTTTTGCCGCTCGCAAGATAGCGATGGATCATCTCCTGCGCCTGCAGCACCGTTGTCGTCTTACCCCGCGGGGGAATCTGGTTGCTCTGGCGGCTGTCTAACTCTCTGGCTTTCACATTGTCATACCACTGCTGGTCGAGAATGTCCTGAAGCTGCTGCTGTAAGGCAGGATCTTTGATAGGACACAGCACCTCTACGCGAAAATCAATATTGCGCGTCATCAAGTCGGCTGACCCCAAAATATATTCGGGCTTGCCGCGGTTGTGAAAGACATAGACCCGCGGATGCTCCAGATATCGGTCGATAATACTGATCGCCTCAATATTCTCTGAAACGCCTTTTATCCCGGGCAACAAAGAGCACATGCCACGCACGATGAGGCGAATCGAAACGCCCGCCTGGCTCGCCTCATAAAGCTTCAGGGTGAGCTGCCTATCCACCAGATTGTTACACTTGAGAGTCATCATGGCGCGATAACCCTGCCGGGCATGCCGTATCTCTCGGTCGATTCTCTCCATCAGACCTGAGCGCGAGCTGTGTGGGGAAACCAGCAATGTCTCGTAGGTAGGCAGCCGATAGTTGAATTTTAGAAAATTAAACACCGCGGCCACATCCTGCCCAATCGTCTGATCAGAGGTCAGAAAAGAAAAGTCGGTATAAAGGCGTGCGGTTTTTTCGTTGAAGTTCCCCGTTCCAATGTGACTGTAATAGCGCACCTCACCCTCTTCCCGCCTCTCGATGGAAAATAGCTTGCAGTGCACTTTTAAACCGGGAATACCAAAAATAACCTCGACACCGGCCTCGGTTAGCCGATGCGCCATTTCGATATTGGCCTGCTCGTCGAATCGCGCTGCCAACTCGACAACCGCGGTAACCCGCTTGCCATTGTGTATAGCGTTTATTAATGCCTCGGCAACCCTTGAGTTCTTAGCGGTTCGATACAGACAAATCTTAATCGCCGTTACGGCCGGATCGAGGGCCGCGGTCTTCAATACGTCGACGATGTAATCGAAAGAATGGTAGGGGAAATACAGCAGTACATCTCGCGCACTGATGACTTCAAAAATGCTCGCGGGGTCATCAAGCTCTGGCAAATTGATTTTGGGATGTGGCTTGAACTCTAGGGTTTTGGCTCCCGGGTTAGGAAACGACAAAAAGTCTTTCGAATTGTGATATCGACCACCGGGGATCAAGCTGTCGTAACGACCAAATCCAAAACTCTTTCGCAGAGCACTCAGCAGCGCGTCCGGCATCGTTTTATCGTAAACAAACCGGACCGCATCGGCGCGGCGGCGCTGCTTCAGGCTCGACGCCATCTTTTCGATCAAGCTCTCGTTAATCGACGGATCCAACTCCAGCTCGGCGTCGCGCGAAAACTTAAAACAGTATGCGCTGACGGAAGTGATCGCGAACACCCCCCTGAAAACCTGTGGTAAGCAGGCGCGGATCACATTATCTAAAGTGATAAACACCGTGCCACGCCGCCTGCCCTTCTGCCGAGGAATTTCGATGAAACGGCCCAGCTGACCTGAGGGCACCTCCAGAACGGCAAACCTCTCCCCGTCCCGGGTTTTAATCATGACGGCAAGATACAGCGACTCGTCTGTGAAATTCGGAATCGCATGGGACTCATCCAATAGGATAGGCTCGAGTTCAGGCAATACCGTATCGCGAAAAAATTGCTGTACAAACAGGGCCTGCCCGTCATCAAGTTGTTTTTCATTAATGAGATAAATCTTCTGTTTTTGTAGCTCAGCCATCAGCGCGACATAGATAGCATCGAATTCCTTTTGCAGGGCAACCACTTGCTTTTGGATCGATTGCAGCAAAGCCTTGGCGGCCTGACGCTCGGGCCCTTTGGAAACGCTGATCAGGCGGCGAACTTCCGCAACTCGAACGCGAAAAAATTCATCGAGATTATTTGAAAAGATGCCGAGGTATCGCACTCGCTCGATCAAAGGGACTTCAGGGTCGCGGGCTTCCTGAAGCACCCGTGCATTGAAGGACAGCCAGCTGAGCTCTCGCGGGAAAAAAAACCGTTTGTCGAGATCAGCGAGACGTGTTGTTACGGGACTGGCGGTCATGAGGCCGCCTGCTCCACGATGAATTTCGACGCGACACCAGCGCAGGTCTCGGGCGACTCCAATGGCAACAAGTGGCCGCCTGGAAGCGACTGCGCGCTAATCACCCGATTCTGCTTAAGCACCCAATTCAGCGTCTCTCTCTGCAACACATCGGAGCGCTCACCCGCGACAACCAGCATCGGGCAACGCAGCGATCTAAGGGCCGGTGTCATACGCGGCACCGAGCGATAGATACAGGCCTCCCATGCGCCACTGTGCCGCAGTCGAACGCCACCTTCGGATTCCGCAGTGTGCCCCGCTATGACATAGTCCATGAGTACATCATCTCTGACGCCAGAAAAGACTCGCTTGCCGCGGTAAAAGTCAAACGCCGCCTGCTCGCTGGCAAACTCGTGGGGCCGCGCCAGAGCGCGCCTTACGATGGGCATTGCATCGGGCTTGAGGAGACGCATGATTCTAGACATCAACCACACTCTCGTCCTGACCAGCACAGGATCCAAGGCGACGATCCCAGAAAATAACTCTGGCCTGCGGGCCGCAGCCAGGATGGCAGACGCCGCGCCCATAGAATGGCCAATCGCCCAGACAGGCCCGCGGGCATCTGCCTCAATACGAGCAATTAGGTCAGATGCGTACACCTGCCAAGAGAGAAAGGTCGGCGCCGCCGCTGATGTGGTGAGCGGTCTGTGCGCGTGGGTAGCGACCGGCGCAGCCAGTGCCTGCTCCATAGCGGCGAGCAGACTGCGATACGACTCGGGCGGATAACCGTTCGCATGAGCAAATAATAGGTTCATGGCGCCAGTATGGGGCTTGCGCCCTCGTCAGGGAATCTCAGAGCTTTGAAAATTCCCGATTGAGGTCGTACTGCCTCGACGTCACGTAGCGCTCCATCGCCTCAACGCGGGCCGCAGCAGCGGCGACACGCGCCTGCGCCTTCCGCATCCGCTCCGCCGGCGCATCGGAATATCGAAACACAGTCTTGCGGCGATAAATATGCCTATCTTCGTCGTACTCCATCTCAATTTCGGCCTCGTCCGCCGAGGCCGATGACCACCGTGAGGCCTTAGGTGCGATCGCTACCCAGGCAATGACGTAGAGCCAAAAAGCGAGTGTTCCCGTGAACATCAGCAACGCTACTGCTGCGAGGCGCACCACCCAATTCGGCACATCCCAGTGCGAGGCAAGACCGGCGCAGACACCACCAATCCAGCCTTCTGATGGGTTGCGGTAGAGACCCATGCCCCATCCTTTACGGCGACTATCGCCAAAGCTCTGTTTGTCCTGATAACTCATGCTCAACCTTCCTTGTCTGACTGACGATTGTGCTGCTCGCGCCACTGCGGATGATCAGCATCCAGAATCGACTCAAGAGAACCGATGCGATCCGTCAATTGATCAACCGCCACGAGCATCTCCTCAAGCGACTGGCGATCCTCCTCAGTCAACTGCCGACTCGAGCGATTGACGCTACGGTAATGCATGACTATCCATGTGGGTGCCACGATCACCATGAACAGAATCATGGGCACAAATAGCATTTCAAACGGATTCATTTCCCCTCCCTGTTGACCGTCGCGCTAATTACTCGCGCAACGCCATCTCCTATGATTAACCCGCAAGCCTCAGGGTTTATTCGACGCATTATCAGCGCGCGCCCCCGGTTGTTCCTCGCCAGGCATACTGTCTTTGATACGCAGTAGCTCCTCGTCTAGCCAATCGTCTTCACCCAGCGCGTCAATCTGAGCAGCCAGACTCGAAGCAGTATCGCGCCCGAGGTCCATCGCCTGCAATTCCCCTTCGAGGTTATCAACCTTACGCTCAAAGCGCTCGAACTTAGCAAACGCGTTATCCAGTTCCTCACGGTGAACCTGCTTTTTCACCTGCACGCGCGAAGTTACAGTTTTGGCACGCAAGAGTATGGTCTTTTGCTTTGCCTTGGCATCGTCGAGCTTCTGCTGCAACTGACCAATCTCGTCGTTAAGCTGCCCGACATGATCACCCGACGCCGTCAGCTCCTCTTCCACAATGCGGAGGGTGTGCTCTATTGCGCGGCGCTCTTGCAGCGCTGCCTTGGCGAGATCATCCCTGCCCTTGGAGACTGCCAACCGCGCCTTATCCTCCCAAGCATTCACCTCAGCCGCGATGCGGTCGCGACGACGTGCCGCAGTTTTTTGCTCTGCGATGACCCTTGCCGACGCACTGCGCACCTCAACTAGCGTGTCTTCCATCTCCTGAATGATCAAGCGAATCATTTTTTCCGGATCTTCTGCACTGTCACACAATGCATTGAGATTAGAGTTCACGATGTCAGAAATTCTTGAAAAAATGCCCATGCTGTTTTCTCCTATTAACCGTTTTGTGCGGCTGGCTCACCAGCCAACTGCAGACAATCGAGGGCCGCCAACTCTGGGGTCACGTTGCCCGCCTCGCGCTTCTCAACACAGAGCGCGTAATCGCTTGGCTGGCTCTCCTCAACGACCGTTATCATCCCGCAGCCTGTTACAAGCAGCATGCCAGTAAAGACCGCACCGAGTACCCGAGCCCTCGCGATCATTGGTTCGCGGGCGTTCACTCTCGAATCAATTCGCATTGTCTTCCGCCTCCTAGAGTTGCGCGCGCGGATTTGCGCGCTGTTGATAACGCCCGGCCAGGGTGCGACCCACCCAGTAGGCGCCCTCGACCGAGGCCGATACAAATCCAAACGTCGCCAGCGCTCGGGCGGGACCTGCAAACACAGCCAGTGCGCTGCAAACAACCAACACCGCGACATAGACCAATGCTCTTTCGTCGATAACATCCATTTCATCTCTCCTTGCTTCCATGGTGGGTGACTTCCTGTGTCTATCGAGCCGTTCCTGGCTCGCTTGATCAGGATATTGCGAAAGCCGTGCCAGTGGCATTTTCTTCAGTGAATACAGTACGTTAACGTTATTTAGAGCGCGCCGGCGCAGAAAAACGTGGTTTTTAACCATTATAAAAAGGTTTTTTTAACCTATTATTGATTAATATCATCAATATGAGAGGACAAGCCCCCACTATCATCGGCGCATCGGCGTCCTTAGCCGCGGCGCTGGACCACATTTCGCGCCTCGCGGCCATCGACCGCTCAGTGCTGGTTATTGGTGAACGAGGCACAGGTAAAGAGCTTGCCGCTGAGCGCTTGCACTATTTGTCTCGGCGATGGGATCAGACATTTACCAAAATTAACTGCGGGGCGATCGCCGAGAGCTTGCTGGAGAGTGAACTCTTCGGACACGAAGCGGGCGCCTTTACGGGCGCCACCAAGCAACACATCGGCCGCTTCGAACTCTCCGATGGCGGCACCCTGTTTCTCGATGAACTCGCCACCATGTCGCTCCGACTGCAGGAGAAATTGCTCAGGGTGATCGAATACGGCGAGTTTGAGCGCGTCGGCGGTCAGAAGACCCTGCGTGTTGATGTCAGGCTCGTAGCGGCTACTAATGCCGATTTGCCTGCACTCGCCGATGCTGGCTTGTTCCGCTGGGACCTGTTGGACCGCCTGAGCTTCGATGTCGTGCAACTCCCGCCGCTTCGGGAGCGGGATGACGATCTTTACGAGCTCGCGCAGCATTTCAGCGTCAAGATGTGTCAGGAGCTGGGCTGGCCGTACTTTCCCGGGTTCTCCGAAAACGCACTCGCACAATTGGGCGCCCACTCCTGGCCGGGAAATATCCGCGAACTCAAAAATGCGGTGGAACGCTCTCTGTTTCGAGCGGACGACCCGGAAAAGCCGATTGAGACGATTGTGATTGACCCATTCAGTCGCGCTGCTGGGCCCGAGGAAGCTACGGCCAACCTCGAGCCGACTGCGCAAGCAGAACTCGCCTCAGGTCAGGCGGCCGTATGGCCCATCTCGCTGAAATCGCTGATCAACGTGGAAGAACGCCAGTGGGTTGAACGCGCGCTTGCGGAGACCGGGCAACGGCAAAACGAAGCGGCCACCTTATTGGGTGTGAGCTATAACCAAATTCGCGCGCTGGTCAAAAAACACAGATTGAAACCCCGCGCCGCCCGCAGCGCCGCTAGCACGATAGCTGACCCGCGCTGAGTAACGCGCGGGGCCAAATCGCAGCGACAGCGTTCCCTGTAAAAGCGCGGTGACGGACTCGCTAGGGCGGGTCGCCGCCAGCAACCACCTCGCGATAAATGCGCGCATTGCCCTCAGCCATCGCCGTGATAGAGAACTCCGCACGCATTCGCTCGCGGCCAGCCTCACCGTAACGCCGAGTCAGCGCCGGATCTGCAAGCAGTCGCTGCATTGCTGCGGTCAAGGCGTCGACGTCATCAACGGGAATCAGCAGGCCTGTTTTTTCGTGCAATACCGCCTCCGGCATACCGCCCACGTCGCTGGCAATCACCGCCACACCAGCTGAGGCACTTTGCAATAACGCGACGCCCAGGCCCTCCGTGCGCGCTGGATGCACCAGGAACAATAAACCAGGCAGCACCGCCTCCAGATCTTCAAGAAATCCTACCCGGTGAATGCAGTCGGAGAGCCCACTGCGTCGAATAGACTCATCAAGTGACGCCGCCAGCGGCCCCTTTCCCATCACCAGCACGTGAAGCGACGGCCAGGTGCTGCGCAACCGCGCCACCGCCTCGAGCATCAGGTCATGCCCTTTGCGCGGAATCAACTGCGCGGCCATACCCACTACCATCGCATCATCGGGCAAGCCAAATCGGGATGCGAGCGCGCGCTGATCAACAACCGATTGAAACCGCTGCCAATCCACCGCGCTGCGAATACAAACGATTTTTGCCGACGGCACCCCGGCGAGACGAAGGACGGTAGCGATCCCCTCGGAGATTGCAATGACACGCGCGTAAAGCCGGTATTTGACCCAAGCCGACCACTTCGATTCCGGGTTATCTACGCGCCGAGACAGCACGCAAGGGAGGCCTACCCGCCGAGCTGCCAGCCCGCCCCAGATATCAGCGCCTCGCCGAGAATGGACGTGAACAAGGTCGATCTGATGCCGACGCAATATCTCGGCAATCCGCCCCGTGGCTCGCCAGTCTAGGTCCCCGCTATAGGGCACCGCTTCCACCGCCAGACCGCGCTCTCGAGCTGCTGCACCAACGGCTGAACCTGCGGGGCAAATCAATAGGCTATCGATCTGTAGTCGCGGAAGCGTCTCCAAGAGGTACAGCACTTGCTGAGCACCCCCGTAGAGATGCGCGCCCATTTCAATATGCGCGACCCGTAGGCTGCTGTCGCTAGGCGGCATACCGACTGGCCAGACTAGAGCTTGATAACGCTGACAGGATCATCGCCGGGATAAGCTCAAATAAGCTTCTCGGCGGCGACCCAATCCAGCGTCGTGTTCAGTGCCGCTGCCAGCTTTTCGACCAGCTCGTCCACATGGTGATTCTCAATGA
>Ga0181588_10003644_pt1 | contig 12847 bp, 9 predicted proteins | sample 071ome_26_FD_148607 | JGI IMG/M metagenome (GOLD analysis project Ga0181588, IMG submission 148607) | Coastal salt marsh microbial communities from the Groves Creek Marsh, Skidaway Island, Georgia - 071409BT metaG (spades assembly) | ecosystem: Environmental > Aquatic > Marine > Intertidal zone...
CAAGTCCAATGGCAGTGCGCTACTCGAGGAGAGTAGTGAAGACGACGTTGAGATGCTCAATATCTTCAACGTGCAGGAGGGCACGGTGGTGTCGACGCATTACTGTGGGCTGATGAACAAGCCGGTGGCGAGACTGGTCTCAGCAGAGGGAGGCGTCATCAAATTCAAAACTGACGCCTCAGAAAGCGGCCTGGTTGAGGGTGAAGACGAGTACGTTGATACCTGGTCACTGTCTCTGATGCCCGAGGATGCGAATCAGTTTAAGTATGAATACACGGTGATTCGTCCTGACCGCACCATACTCACGGCCAGTGCCATGGTGACACGGGTCGAGTAGGCTCTGCTCTGGGTGATGCAAAACCCCGCCTTGTGCGGGGTTTTTTTGTGTCAGCTCACCGCGCGAGTGGTGTTCTTCTCAAGGCGTGAGAGGAACCACTGGTGAAAGTGGTGGGTGGGCACATCCATGAGGGGCGTAAACAGCCCGCCATCAAAAGCGGGGGAGGCGCGGCCTCTTTGCATACCCTCTACCACCGAGATGTCCTCGGCAAACACAATGCTCCAGGCGGCGTGCAGGCTTTCGCGTCGCTCCCGATACGAATCACCGATGGCACCGGCGCCGGCATACAAAAATTGCAGTCGCTCCCGGGTCTGATCCACGGCCTCGGACATCAGCAGAATGACGAAGAAGTGGTCCGCTTGAATGCCCAGCAATACGTTAGGGTAGAGAGACAGGTACTCCGCGGTTTTAAGGCGCTCAGGATCCCACTCCGAAAACTGCGGTAGCGGCTCGCTGTCTCCCCGGGTCAAATCGTACACCCGGGTGCCCTGACCGGAGGCCAGCGGATCAACGGTCAGGTTGTAGTGCGCATCGAGGGGTGAGTAGGTATTCAGATCGGGGTGCACGAAGGGCAGGTGGTAGGACTCGCAGTAATTCTCCACTGCCAACTTGTAGTTGCCATTGAGCACCAGCCCCATCGAGCCGAATTCGCTGGTATCAGCGATGAGCTGCTCCTCGAATTTGGGCCCAGCGAGTTCGCGCCAGCGCGACAACAACGGCTCCAAATGCTGCGACAACGCGGGCGCATCACCGGACAGGTTGATAAAGATGACGCCCATCGATTCGTCGCAACGGACCCCGGTCAAGGCGTGATCAGCGCAATCAAAGCCGGCCACTTCATGCTCGCCCATGCCACCGATATTGGGGGTCGTTTTCAGCTGCCCACTGAGATCGTAGCCCCACTTGTGATAGGGGCACCGGATGACCAGACCCGCATCACCGGCTTCGGCGACCAGCTGCATGCCGCGGTGGCGGCACACGTTGTGAAACACCCGTGCGCGGCCGTGTTGGTCACGCACCATCACCAGCGGCAGTCCCATAAACGTGACCGGGTAGACGCTACCGGGCTCGGCAATATCACTGCTGAATCCCAGCCCCGCCCAGGTTTGGGCGATGACCGTATCCCGCTCTTTCAGCCAGTCGTCGTGGCTGGTGTAAGCCCGGTTGGGTAGCGCGGCACTCTCAGTAATCGACGGATCAGCCGCGCCGTGGGGGCTGATTTCAGCGGTGGAGGCGATGGGATCAGTCGGGTTCATATCGGCCGGCGTTGAGGTTGATGGGCGGGAGTGTACGCCTGCTTAAGAGCCGGGAAAATCCCTTTTGTATTGGCCTGGGCTCGGCCGGCATTGAGGTCGATCTTTTTATAAAAACCCCGTCTCAACCAGTTATTTAACTCCACGGAAAGGGGCTGTTAGAGACAGGGTGTAGGTCACCCTCTGCGTAGCGTGAGAAGCGAAACGGGTTGAGGAGCCCGGGCTTGTCGCCGCAGATAGTTTGGGCGACCAACTCGCCCACACCGATCATCTTGTATCCATGGTTGGAGTCGGCGATCACAAAGCAGTTCTCGCGCATGCTATCGAACACCGGAAAGCTGTCCGGGGTAAACGCGCCGATGCCGCCCGAGGGTTCTTTTTTGAACTTCGGCAAGGTGCCTGAAAACCGGTCCTGGCAATGCGCCAACGCCGATACCCACATCTCTGCGAATTTCGCGCCCACCACAAATTCCGGTGAGGCCGGCCCATAGGGGTCCACCGCCACGTCGGCCGCCGGCTTGTCGACAATAAAAGGCGCGGCCCCGCCCTGCACGCCACCAAAGTGGAAATCGGGCTTGTAGTAGATGCCCCACAGTTGATCGGTAATCAGTCGCCCATCCTCGTCGGAATAAAGCGGCGCGTCTGTATCCACGTGAATGACCGGTGGCAGGGCGCCGTCGTTGGTGACCTGAAGTCTGGGGTCAACGCCCAGCGTGCCTTCCTGCAGCGACCAATAGATCCACATTGGGATCCCCTCGGTCACCTCACGGGTTGCCGGGTTCCGAATGCTGACCTCCATGGGGAGTTCTAGCATTTCCCAGAAGCTGCGCACCCAGGGGCCCGCTGCGACCACGGCGTAATCGCACTCAATGCGACCCCGGTCAGTGTCGACTGCGGTGATGGCATGACTGTTGTCACTCTCGAGCGCTTTGACGGTAATGCCGCTGATAATGCGCACACCCAGCGCCTCGGCCTTGGCTGCCAAACCGTACATCGCGCGGGCGTTATTGGCGTAACCGCCGGGCATCTCATGGAGGACCGAGGTGATTCCCTGTGCGCGCCAGTCCGAGAATAGGCTCTTCATATAGCGCTCACTCTCGGCGGCGCCCTCGATGAAGACCGACTCATAGCCAATCGCCTGTTGCTGGGCATGGATCGCAGCCACATCTTCACGCATGGATTCGCAGCTGATCTGCATATACCCCACAGGGTGGTAGCTGTAGGTCTCGGGGTCGCTCTCCCAAATGTTTACGGAATGGGCCATGAGTTCGCGCATGGCGGGCTGAAAGTAGTTATTGCGAATGACGCCGCAGGCAATACCGGTTGCACCTGCGCAGATCCCGGTCTTGTCGAGCACCACAATGTCGCGACCTGCACCTCTACCTGTTGCCTTGAGCTGGAGAGCGAGGTGATAAGCGGTGCTGAGACCGTGAATGCCCGCCCCGATGATGACGTAGGGGCTATGGCGGGGCAGGGTCATCAGTCCACTTCGCCGATGTAATCGAAGGGCTCGATCAGTACCGGCATATCGTCCGTACATTCGCGTCCGTAAGCAGCCAGCAAGCCGTTCCAGTACTGGCGATGTAACGGTATCCACACATCGGGGTCCTGCACCGGTGGGCCATCGAGTGAGGATTCCGCGTAGCCGATTTCCCCGAACGTTGTCTCGCGAACGTCGGTCAGGCGAACAATCAAATGCGGCTGACCGACGTAATCGCAGAGCACAATGGGGGTGCCAGGCTCCGGGTGAGGAAACCCATTGGCCTCGATCACCCAGGGCAAGCTGAAGGTGGCAATCTTGTCACGGGTTTTGATGTACTCGAGGATCTGTGTGGTGGTCTCGGCGTCAATACCGAGAGAGCGTACCTGATAGTCATCCCCCAGACCCACGTGCTGCTCGCACGCTCGCTCCCAGAACGCGTCGATGTCTGCAGGGCTTGGATGTGCAGGACCATCAGAGATCAAGATGTGGCGTGCCATGAAGGCTCCCGCTTTTTACGGTGAGATTGAGCCGGATCATGCTCGAATTCGGTTGCGATGCCTAGTGGTCGGGGCTGGTTGATGCCGCGCTGTTTCTTGGATCGACGGCCAAGAATATTGGCCCGCCCGGCAGGACTCGAACCTGCAACCTACGGCTTAGAAGGCCGTTGCACTATCCAGTTGTGCTACGGGCGGAGGGTTCGCAGTATCCCATCGTCACCCCTCTGGGCCAAGTCAAAGCCTCGTCGCTCTCAGGGGTTGACAGCGGGGAAGACTGATACCGCGACGCCGATAGGATCAAGCTCGCTTTTGCATGCCCGCTCTATTTGGGGCGGTGTCAACCGATTGGCTCAACATTCCCGTCAGCATGGTCCGTGCGCCGTCGTCGAGCAGATGTTCGGGTTGAATGGACGAGTCGAACAGATCGAGCATCTGATTCGCCTCCAGCGTGGCGATACCATGGGCCATGGACCACATTTGGGTAGCAAAATACAGCGCGTCGACATCTCTGCTGCCCTGTTTTTCACAGAATGTCTGCACCATAGTCACCAGTACCCGGAAGCCACCATATTTGGATTGTGCCTCGAGGTGCCGCTCGGCGCTGTCACCTCGGTCTTCCCACATGAGCGAGAAAAAAGCGCCTTTCTCACGAGCGAAGGCCAGATAGGTATGGCCCAAAGCCAGTACGCTCTCCAGAGATCCCTCTTCATGCGCTTGTAGCGTCTCAATTGCTGCCTGGTCGAGACCCAGAAACGCTAGATCACGTACAGCCTTCAGCAGTTCTTCCCTGTTGGCGAAGTGTCGGTAGGGCGCCGCGGCGCTGACGCCGGCTTTGGCAGCCGCTTCTGCCATAGTAAAGTCCAGCGTGTCATCTCGTTCGATTAGTTCGGCAGCCGCGGTAATCAAGGCATTCCGCAAATCGCCGTGATGGTAGTTACACCGTGTTTTACTCACGCGACCTCCCTCAGTGCCACTGGCGGCTCAGGTGTGTTGTGATGCGTAGGCTTCAGGAAGTGACGTCCGGGATGCATCAGCAAAGTGAAGAGCGGCGGCACCAGATAGAAAGAGACAATGGTTGAGAGCAGCACGCCGCCGGCGATCGCCATGGCGAAAGGTGGCCAAAACTGGCTCCCCTCGAGGATGAGGGGCAGGAAGCCACCGAAAGTTGTCACCGTGGTTGAGACAATATGCCGACTGGCATCCATTACGACGTCCACGATCGCGTCGGGCTCTCCGGCAGTCGCTCCTTCATTTAACTTGAGCCCGCTCAGGATAATGATGGCGGCGTTGATGGAGACGCCCACCGAGCCGATAACGCCAATCAGCGCCTGAATTCCCAGCGGGTACTGAAAGACTGCCAGCGCGAGCAGGCTTAACCCAAAGGAGCAACCGGTCACGCCAAAGGCAATGCCCGTGAGGCGCCAGGAGTTAAAGGTCAGCAGAATAGTGGCCAGCATCGCCGCCAGAATCGTGCCGAGGGGAGCCATGATATCCTCGACCAGTTCGCCGCGCTCCTGGCTGTCGCCACCAAACTCAAGGTAATAACCGGTGGGGAGCGCGATGGGGTTAGCCTCGAGGTCCGCCGCCAACATTTTGAGTGCTTCCTCAGGCAACACGCCGCGCTTGAGGAAACCCTGCACGTTATTAAGTCGGTCGCCGTTTTTACGCGCAATGGGGCTCTCGTCCGGAATGAGCGAGACACTGCCCAGAGCGCTGAGTGGTGCAGCGGGCACCAGTGTGTCGGGGCCGGGTGCCCTTATGGGGATCCGTATATTGGTCAGGTCGTCGGTGCTGTCCCATTCCTCCCTCGTCAGAATGGCGCGCACTGGCAATCTCTCGGTTCCTTCCAGCAGTTCGCCACCAATACGACCCTTGAGGGCGCTCTCGATGCCGCGCGCGACTTCCGCCTTACTGAGACCGGCACGCTTGAGCGCTGATTCATCGAGGTCAAACATGACCTTAGGGGGCGCTGGGGCCATGGAGACTTTTGTGTGCGTGACATCGGGGAGGGCGGCCACCCGTCGCCTAAATTTCTCTCCCAGGGTTTTAAGCACCTCGGTGCTGGGGCCGTACAGCCGAACTTCCAGTGGCGCATCGACGGGCGGGCCCTGATCGATCCCGCGCACCAGAATCTGCGCCTGGGGGTACTCCCGATCCACTTCTTTTTGGAGGCGCCTGATGAGGTCGTCGGTCTGATTCTCATCCCGGGTCAGCACTAGCCCCCGCGACCAGCTCGGCACGCCTTTTACGTTGGCGCGCAGGTTGTAATAAAACTCGGGTGGACTCTCGCCAATCGTCCAGTCCACCCGTCGGATCAAAGGTTCGGCCCGCAACTTGTCGTCGACAGCGCTCACCAGCGCGATGGAGTCATCGATGGATGCGCCCTCGGGGAGTTTCACGTCCAGATACATTTGGTCACGGTCAGTCCCCGGGAAGAACTGTAGCGTCAGCGTGTCAAGGCTCAGGAAGCCTATCATCGGCAACGCCAGGGCAAGCGAGAAAGCACCCAGCGGGTTCCGAATAGACCAATTCAATGACCGCCGAAACGCGTCTGTGAGCTGTGGATTGTCTGCGCCCGCGCGCCACCAGCGACGCTCCAAAGCGATACCCGAGGGTAGCCAGCGCGAGGCGAGTACGGGTGTTACTGCGACGGCGAGTATGAAAGAGGACACCAGCATCGCGATGACCGCGATGGCGATTGAGCCCAGGAAGTCTCCGCCGGCACCGGGGAGGAGTACCAGCGGGATGAATGCCAGAACGGTCGTGAGGGTGGACGACATTAGCGGGACGCGCATTCTTTCTACAGCGCCGCGCATGGCCTCAACAGGGGGGAGCCCTGCCATCAGGCGTTTTCGAATCTCGTCGGTCATGACGATAGAACCGTCCACCAGCAAACCCAGTGCGACGACAAGGCCCGTGACTGACATATGCTGGATAGGGACCTTGAGGTAGAAAAGCGCAACCATCGACATCAAGGTGCACAGCGGCAGGATCACTGCGACCACCAGCGCCGCTCGCCACCCGAGGGTGACTAACAGGACTGCCAGTACGAGTGCAATGCCCATCAGTAGGTTTTTACCCACGCTGAGGAGCCGATCGGTTGTATAGCCGGCTTGATCAAAGCTGGTCTCGATGTTGAGTCCGTGGGGGGCGGCTGCACGATAACCCTCTAAAAACGAATCGAATTTGGCGCCGTAGCGGTCCACTTGGTAGCCCGGTTGCATTTCTGCTGCGATCAATACCGAGCGCTGTCCGTTGGAGAACGCGACACTCTGAAGCGGCGTCATTTCAGTTTTGCGGACGACTGCAATATCCGAAATTCGGATGGCCCGCCCGTCAGGAAGACCCCGCACGATGACATTTCTCACCGACTCGAGGTCAGTGAATTCGCCCGTGAGCTCAACGGTTAAGGCTGCGCCCCCTCCGGTGAGTTGCCCGGCGGGTGCCCTCGCGTCTGCGGCGGCGAGGGCAGCGGACACCTCGTCTATGGCAATGCCCAGCATGGAAAGCTGGGTTTCATCCAGCTCCACCCGCACCTCCTCCTCGGGTAAACCATAGAGCTTGACGCGGCGCGTCATGGGGACGCCGCGAGCGGCATCCGCGAAAAGCAGCGCTTGACGGCGCAGTTGTGCCGGAGGCAGTGCACGCCCTTCAGCGCCGGTAATCGCCACGATCTTGACGAATTCTGTCCAGATCTCGTCATCGAAATCAGGTGGGGAGGTGCCGGGCGGTAGGGTCATCGCCACGCGATCCACAACATCCCGCAGTTCCGCCATGATTTGCTTCAGTCTCTCTGGAGCTGCCTTGTAATCGACCTCAACAAAAATGAGCGACACGCCAGAAGCTGAGGTGCCGTCGACCTCGACGACATCGGGCTCTTCTCTCAGAGTGTCTACCATCGGTTTGGTGACCAAGGCTTCGACCCGTGCGGGGCTCGCCCCGGGGAAGAAGATCTGTATCTTGGCGAACCAGGGGGTAATGGCGGGGTCTTCTTTCCGGGCCATGCCGTTCAAGCTGGTGTAACCCACGACCAAAATGGCCAATATGACGAGGGCCAGATACCGGGTGTTGGCGTGGAGAAGTTTGGCGATCACGTCCCGGGCCTCGTTGCTGCGGCGTTGAGTATGGGCTCGACCAGGTCCCCCGGGCTGATGCGTTGTAGTCCTGACGCCACGACCGCGACATCACTTGGCAGTGTGCCTCTCACAAAGACCTCGTTACCCCGGGTGTAGAGAATCTCAACACTCTCGCGGCGGGCTCGCTGCTTGCCTTTCTCATCCACAGAAATGGTCAGCACATCCCACAGACCGCGGGACGCCTCCAACAGGGCAGTCACGGGTAACCAGCCTCCCGAGGAGGCGACGGTTTCGGACACTTTGAGCACGACTGACTCTCCCACCGCAACGGGGGTGCCCTCAGGGATATCGAAGACCGCGCCTACGGTCAGCGTGGCGGGGTCAAGATCATCTCGGATTGAGCGGAGTGGGGCGATCAGCTCCTGTCCCTGAAGTAGCAATGGATAAGCGTTACCGACCACCAAATTGCGCGCAACGTTGGCGGGCACGCCGATGTGGGCTTCTCGGCCGGCAGCGGTGACCAGTCTCAGTACCGGCGTGCCCGGCGCCACGACCGCACCCGTTTGCACCAGACGCTCCGCTACGACTGCCTCGTAGGGTGCACGAAGCGTGCTCTTGTCCAGCTCTAGCTGTGCGGACTGCCGTTGCGCGGCGGCAGTGTGCTCGGCGGCTAACAGTGCCTGTGCCGCGTAGCGGGCATCGTCATAATCTTGCGCCGAGGCAGAGCCATCTTTTACCAGCCGGGCGATACGCTCGGCTCTGGCTTCGGCCTGAGCGCGTTCAGCGGCCACGCGGTTGAAGGTCGCGCTCGCGGCATCGAGGCGTGCCTGCCGCCGGTCTGTGCCCAGTTGCGCCAGCGTGTCGCCGGCTGCAACCCTCATCCCCTCGGCCGCCTCCATTGTGGTCAGTACGCCCGCGACCTCAAAGCCAACCACGCTATCCGAACCCGCCCGCACTATGCCCAGGTAGCTTGCCTGGCGGGTGTAAGTCGATTGCTCACGGTAGACGGTAGCTGCGACCGGCATCGGCGTCCTCTCGACCGAGGTGGTCTCGACCTTGTTGGCCCTGATGAGGGTGGTGCCGCCAGTGGTCAGCGCGACAGCCAAGAGCACTGGCCAGACTGATTTTTTCAGATTCGGGTTCACGGGGTCCTTCTTACCGGCGAGGAGGGGAGAGATCAGACCGAATGTTAATGGGGCTTACATTCAATGTAAATAGGATTAACATTGTGATCTTCAAGCGTCTGTCACTGGCCAGCTTGCGCGTCATTCGGCTTTTCGCGACACTAGCGACCCCGCCGCGGTGCGGGCATTGTGGTGACTCGGATGGTCCCCTCGCAGCGATAAGTGATGAACCCCGCCAGGCCCGGAAGGGAGCAACGGTAGTTACTGATTCGGGTGCCGGGGTGTGGCTGTCCGAGTCGCCTCCCTTAATCATGGGTATTCTGGCATGTCTCATCAGGTTCTGGCTCGCAAGTGGAGGCCGGGTACTTTCAGCGAAATGGTTGGGCAGCAACACGTGCTGCAGGCGCTGGTCAATGCACTGGAATCGGGTCGTTTACATCACGCCTACCTGTTCACGGGGACGCGAGGTGTCGGAAAAACCACCGTTGCGCGTATCCTCGCCAAGTGCCTGAATTGTGACACTGGCATCACCGCCACTCCGTGCGGTGAATGCGGTGCCTGCGCCGAAATCGCCGAGGGACGATCGGTAGACCTGATCGAGGTCGATGCGGCGTCAAAGACCAAAGTTGAGGATACGCGCGAGCTCCTCGAAAACGTCCAGTACACGCCCACGCGATCGCGCTACAAAATTTATCTCATCGATGAAGTGCATATGCTGTCTAATCACAGCTTTAACGCACTGCTCAAAACCCTTGAAGAACCGCCGCCTCACGCGCTGTTTCTACTGGCGACAACCGATCCGCAGAAGCTGCCTGCGACGGTGCTCTCACGCTGCCTGCAATTCAATCTGAAAAATATGCAGCCTGAGCAGATCGTTGCTCATCTGGAACAGGTGCTCACTGCTGAGTCAGTGCCCTCCGACCCAGAAGCCTTAGCGCTTATCGCGCGGGCGGCTGAGGGATCCATGCGGGATGCCCTGAGCCTGACTGATCAGGCCATTGCGTACGGTGAGGGCAAGCTCACGGGTGCGCAGGTGGCGGAGATGCTGGGAACGGTGGACCGGGGCAAAGTACTCGATCTGATCGCTGCGCTCCTCGATGACAATGCCGCGGAAGTGTTGTCGCTTGTAGCGCACATCGCGGAGCACGCACCGGACTACGTGTCGACACTTGATGAGCTGAGTAATGCGCTTCACCACATGACGATTGCGCAGACGGTTCCCGATGCGATGGATACAAGCTGGCCCGATCAAGCTCGAATTGTTGAGCTCGCTGCACGGGCGACGCTTGATGACACGCAGCTCTTTTGGCAGATGGCCGTCTCGGGCCGGCGTGAGGTTCACCTTGCTTCTTCTGCGCGGGCGGGCTTGGAGATGATCTTGCTCCGCATGATTGCCTTTCGGCCCGCCGCCATCATTCATCTGCCGACAGAGTCTGGAGATCCCCCGGCAAAAAAGCCTGAGCCACCGGCGACGCCGGTGGATTCGGAAGCGCCACAGCCGAGCGAGCCTGCGCCGAACCCACGTGAGGACACCATAGCTGCGCAAGCCACGGCGCCAGAGGCATCAGAGGAATCAGAGGCTGACGAGTCAGGGATGGTGGACGCAGATGCGTTGACTCCGGAGCGCTGGCCCGAGGGATTCGAGATGTTCCATTTCACAGGGATCCTGCACAACATTGCCTTGAATCTCGCGCTGATCGACTGCGCAGGTGGCGCGCTGCAGTTTTGTATTAAGGAGAAACACGCGACATTATTGAATGAGCGACACCCGGCTCAGTTGAGTCAGGCGCTCAGCCAGCAATTGGGTCAGTCCGTGACAGCGACGATCACCGTTTCAGACTGCGACGGCAGGACGCCCGCCGAATACCGGGCGGCCCTTGCCGCAGCTCGTCTCGCAGAGGCAGAGCAGGCCATCTCCAGTGATCAGGCGCTGAACGGATTGATAGCGGCCTTTGACGGGCACATTATCCCGGGTAGCATTCGCCCAAATCTGGCCGATATTGAGGCGGTGCCGCTTCAACACGATGCGGACTGACGAGCGGCCTGCGCAGCGCCCAATGGTGCGACGGCGAGCAACCGATAGAGCAAGCAGCAGATGAAATTAAGTCCATCGATAGAAGCATTGATTGAAGGGTTGCGTCACTTGCCGGGGGTGGGGCCGAAATCGGCGCAACGAATGACGCTCCATCTTCTTGAGCGGGACCGGGGGGGAGCGCAAGAGATCGCTGACGCTATTAGTGACGCCCTTGCCAAAGTCAAAAATTGTAGCCGCTGTCGTAATTTTACAGAGCTTGATGTGTGCGAGATCTGCGCAGATGCAAAACGTGATCCCGCGACCCTCTGCGTAGTGGAGGCGCCTGTGGATGTGATGGCTATCGAGCAGAGCGCCAGTTTTAGAGGCCACTACTATGTGCTGATGGGGCATCTCTCGCCTATCGATGGCATTGGCCCGGAGCAGCTTGGCCTCGATGCACTCTGCGAGCGGTTTGACGCGGGAGAAATCAAAGAAGTGATTCTCGCCACCAATCCTACCGTTGAGGGTGAGGCCACCGCCTATTACATCAGCGAGCGCGCGCGCAGCGCCGAGATTACGGTGTCCAGGATCGCCCACGGGGTGCCGTTGGGCGGAGAGTTGGAATATACCGATGTCAACACTTTGGCCCACGCATTGAGCGGGCGCACGGTGATGCGCGAGTGAACTGGACGCTTATCGAAGATAGCGCTGAATTAAGTCAGGTACTGGCGGCGCACGCACCCCGACAACACGTTGCGGTTGACACCGAATTTCGGCGTCGCGATACGTTTTTTCCTCAGGTTGCCCTTGTTCAGTTGTGTTGGGGAGCAGAGGCGTACTTGATCGACCCTCTGAAGCTGCAAGACCTGAGTGCACTGCGGTCCTTTTTGACAGCGCAGAATCAGCTAAAGGTGATTCACAGCGCGAGTGAAGACCTCGAGGTCTTCTCCCATTGGTTAGGGGTGCTCCCTGCGCCGCTGTTTGATACGCAACGCGCTGCCGGTCTTCTGGGGCTGGGTGCCGGCCAGAGCTATCGTGCCTTGGTCGCTCAATTTTTCGATATTGATCTGCCCAAGGATGAGACCCAGTCGGATTGGTTACAACGACCGCTCACCGCCGCCCAAGCCGAATATGCGGCGCTCGATGTGACCTACCTGCATCCCATTGGGGCTCAACTTCTCGAGCGCGCCACCGCATTACATCGTCTTGATTGGGTACTGGAGGACGGCGCGCGTATGCGCCCCGGTGGTAAGCCGCCGCTCTCAAAATTCAAAAGCGCCTATCGTTTGCCCGCGGCTGAGCAGCGAGCACTGGCTGCTTTGGTTGCGTGGCGCGAAAAAGAGGCGCGGGGGCGTGACAAACCCCGAAGTTGGATTCTCAGTGACAAACTCATCATGGCAGTTGTCCGCGCCATGCCCGAATCGATCTATGCGCTGTCTGAGGTGGATGACATGCCGAAAGGCTTGATCAGGCGCGCTGGAGATGAACTGCTGTCCTGCATTCAGTGTGCATCGGATGAGAGCCAGCCGCCCGTCACTCCGGCGATTTTGCCGCCGCTTTCCAAGCCCGAGCGAGGGTTGTTGGCCCGTGTGTCAGATCATCTGAGTGACATCGCTGCATCACTCGACGTACCGCCCGAGATACTGATGCCCAAGGCCGATCTCGAGCAATTGATTCGCCAGCATGAACAACCGACGTCGGTGACCCCCGAGGCGTGGTCCGGCTGGCGGAACGCTTTGGTTGTCGAGCCGCTCAAGCAATGGTTGCGTAACGAGGTGGCGGTATGAGCGAGCTGGATACCCTCGACGTTGATGTCTACAAAACCACTCGCAGGCCGGAGACCTTTCTATTTGTGCCGGCGGGGCTTGCGTTTAATGAGTGGCCCGATGGACTGGCGGACGTTTTCCACCCGGCGGAGCATGTGATGACGCTGACATTAACGCCGGAGCGACCACTGGCGGCGCAACCAGCCGATCTTGTAATGAATGAAATCGCCAAGCGAGGTTACTTTATGCAGCTACCACCCACGGCGGGCCATGACAGAGAATCTACAGGGGGGATGT
>Ga0181588_10003645_pt1 | contig 12845 bp, 8 predicted proteins | sample 071ome_26_FD_148607 | JGI IMG/M metagenome (GOLD analysis project Ga0181588, IMG submission 148607) | Coastal salt marsh microbial communities from the Groves Creek Marsh, Skidaway Island, Georgia - 071409BT metaG (spades assembly) | ecosystem: Environmental > Aquatic > Marine > Intertidal zone...
AGACCGCACAACTCTCGGATGTTTTTGTTCAAGTTTGCTCGAAGCGTTTCATCGTTCGCCTTGTTTACAAACTGAATTTGCGTCGCTTGAATTCCGATTTTTGACAGAAAAGTAGTCTCCGACGCCAGAAGAAACAGCGCCGCGAAAAAGGAAAGAGAAGAACGAGAGAACATTTTTTATCTGTGCTCCTCTGCGCGTTCTTTGTTCTTCTTTCTTTTCTATCAATCTCTCTGTCTCTCTCTCTTTCTCTCTCTCTCTCTCTCTCTTCTTGCTCGTTTAAAGATACAAAATTTGAAAAGTGCGGGGGAATGAAGGAAAATTTTTGCTGCTGCTGCTGCGTGCTGATGGTATTTTTACAACATTTACAACTTTATTTTCACACGCCTTTTGCGCGGCGGATGAAGACGAGCGCACTTACGTCTGATGGGAAAACTTACAGGCTTCTCCGTATTTACACCTTCCTTTGGCGAAAAATAAGCACGGAACGTTGGAGGTGTCCGCGACTTCGCCCGCTCCTTCCGCCGCGGATGAAGCGTGATGGGAGAACTTACAGGCGTTTCCTTTATTACACGTTCCTTTGGCGAAGAAAACGCACGGGACGTTGGAGGTGTCTCTCGCCGCTTCGCCCGAGATCGCGTGTCTGCCTCCGCCGCGGCCTCGGCCGGCGCGGCCACCTCGACCACCTCGGCCGTTGTTGTTTCTGTTGCGGCCGCTGCGAGGATAGAGAACTCTGCTTAAATCTGGGAGACCTTGCGTCACGCTCTCGATGTGCGCTGCCATTCCTGGATTTTGCCGATGGACTTGTTTTAACAGTTTTTGCATCTCTCTTTCAGTTGGAAGCGCGCCGTTCACTTCGAGACACTGTTGTTCGATACTCCGACGGATCTTGCGATCGAGTATGCGGGCCATGGATCTTGCGTCGTGATTCGACCACTCGTCGTCGTTCGGCCAATCGTCCTCGCTGGACGAGGAGGAGGAGAAGGAGAGATCGTCCTCGTCTGACAGGTCTTCTGATCCGTACGACTCGTCGTCCGAACTTGTATGCCATTCGTTTTCAAAACGGAAGAGATGAAAGTGTTCATCAAAGTGTATTTCGTCGCATCTCTCACATCCATCGAACTGTTTTCTCATCACCTCTCTCGCCTCTTCCAGCTCTCCGAACGTTAAACTTTGAGCTATCGATTCGAGCACCTCAACTTGCTTCCTCACGTCATTCTTGTGTTGCTTCGAAAAGTTTCTCTTATTTTCTTTCGAAACTACGTAAGCTTCCATTTCGAACGCATACCGAGCGCACTCTGGCTGACAGTTGCGCAACGCAACCTTTATTGTATCCGAATCCATAGGCTCAGATGTGTGCGTGCAGACACGAAACTTTGCAATTTTATGCAAAAATTGCAAGCAGTCGAGGTATCCTTTCCCAGCGGCATACTCGCAATGCTGTGGTTCTGGCCAAGGCAAGGGTATATCCGTACTTCTAGGATCATACCCGTCACTAAAATCTTTTTTTATTTTCTCAAACACCCACTCTAAGAGCGCACAATCGCCCCACGTCAACGCTAACTCGTATATACGCCAGTATGCGTCTTCGCTCATCGGGATTTGCACTTCCTCGTACAAAAACTTGACGCAGAGGAAATGTTCTGTTTGCTTCTGTAGTCGGAGCAGCCAGCAAAGCGGAAAATTTGGGTCTAACGTTTCGTGATATCCCTGCACCCATAATTTCCAGATGAGTCCGGGAAAATCCTCGGGAATTGGAAACGTTTGATGAAACCAAATGTATTTCAATAACTCCACGTTACCCATACTCAAGGCTTTCATAATGTGCTCAATATCCAACGACAACCCCGAACCTCTTTCTTCGCGCAAAAAACGAACAACATTCAAGTGACCAAAGTCGACCGCTGTTGTAATCACGTCTGGTTCGGGTTGCCGGTCTAGAGGCACTTCTAAAGGGCAGCCGTCGTTCACGCAATATTTCACAATTTCCAAATCACCTCTCGCTGCGGCTCCTACCGCGCATCCCCACGTCCAATCGACTCGTCGAATGCTATTCTCTCTCAAATACTTCAAACACTCCAAAGATCCTGAATTGGCGCAAGATACAAGCGCATCGGACGTCACCGGGCTCCCTTGGGACAACAAATACTCTACTACATGCAGTTGAGACGCACCCGCCGGCGGTGATAGATGATAAATTCACCTTCTGTCTCGCGCCAATAACCACCTTTTAACCTTGTTTTTTGAAACCCACCGACGTGCTCGAGCAAAAATCGCACACAATCCAGATGACCTTTATGCGCGGCTTCGTGAAGCTCCCAATCGTAATCGTTTTTATACAATGATTTATCTCGAGCGAATTGTCTCACGACGTATTCCAACATCTGCAAGTTTCCTTGCTCAGTTGCGACGCGCGAGATTTGACTGTTCCACGACAAATGCTTCACTTCTCTCGCCCATTTCAACAACGAAATCTCGTTCGTTTTTGCCACGTTGTGAACAAAGTACTCCTCGCTGATTGTCCCGTCTTCCACGAAAATCTCAATCTCTTTCGGCGGGTTCAACACGCAGAAATCCAGAGCGATTTCTAACTGTCCGGTCCCTCGACACTCTTTGATCGTAAACTTATCCGGAATAGTACTCGTATCCTTCGCAAGTCTCAACCACGGAGAGTACGTCTTCCAATCCACTGACTTTAGATTTATTTTTCTCCCGGCCTCTTCCTCTGACCACTTCTTTTGGTCCTTCTTCAACTGATTCTTCTGCGCGTTCGACCGGTACCTTTGCACGGGCACGATTGGCATCTTCAGAGTCTTCAGCATCACTCTCCTCGTCTCCCTCGACACGTGCGTCACGAACTTTCGCTCCGTCGGGTTTAGAAACGAGAGCACGTGCGAGAACACGTCCTCGTTTTGGATCAAATGTTCCCACAGAGGAAAAAAGGAAGACGACGACGTGGGGTCTTCTTCTTCTTCCTCTTCTTCTTTTCCGCTCTGGTGCTCTTTAACAAACTTCTTCATCAGCTTTTTCACCAAACCTTCCTTTTCTTTTCCTTTTTCTTCGCGCGGCGGCGGAGATGTCGAGGACGACGGCATCGAAGCGAGAAGAAGAAGAAGAAGAAGAGAATTACGCCAACGCGTTCGCACGAAGTCGTCCGCGCTCTTTTCGTCGTCTTCGGCGTCGTTCTCTGTTTCTTCTTCTCCCCACTTTCGCAAAAAAAGGTCGACGACGACGACGATTCGACTCGTAACCGAATCGCCGCTTCGCGAAGAAAATCCAAAATTTTATTTAGGGTTTTTGACTCAAACGAGAGCAAAATCCCTCCTCTTTTCTTTCAAAAAGAGCGGCTTCCCTCCTTCAAAAAAAAATCGTTCGGAAACGCGCTTTTCTCGGAAAACTCGCCCTTCCTGCACCCGGGTCTCTTTCGTAACTCCAAAGACCGGATATTTGCATCGAAGAAATCCTTCACCTCTCGATAGACTCGTCAAAAAGAGCTCGCGGTGGTCGCGAGTCGAAGGAAGAGAGAGGAGGACGCATTTCTCTTTTCCGGTAAAAAAACGAGAGTAGTAAAAAAGAGCTCATTCTCTGAGTGTACATTTCTCGAGAGCGCCTGCCTTTTTCTTGTCGAAAAAACACAAAAAGGGAGAAGAAGAAGAAGAAGAAATTCCACCTGTAAAATAGAGAGAGAACCGGAGAGAGAGAGAAAAAAAAGACGCAAACGCGAACGTATTTTAACCTCCTCGGAACCGAAAAATGTCCGACCGAATCACGCCGGATTCGTTTTTCAGCGACACGCACGCGTTTCACGGTGTCGGTGGCACGACGACGGTACGTTTATCGTCTCTCGTTTTTTCTTTCCGCTTATTAAAATTTTTTCAACGCGCAAAAAACGAGAGGGAAGCGAAGGAAAACGGAAGAATAATTTTCATTTTGGACCGTCGGTCGTGACTCAGCTTTTTGGGGAACTTTTTTTTTCTCTTCTTTCTCTTCCAATTATATTCCGCAAACAACGACGACAAAAGAGAACAGACGACGCTTTGCGCCGCGCGTTGGTGAATTTTGTTTTGACATGCACGTTTTGCTGACCAAAGTTTCGTTTTGTCTTTTTTCAACGACAACAGTCGCAACACCCGCCGATGTTTACGAACCCGCCGGCGCCGATGGTACCCGCCGCGAAAGGAGGAGGAGGAGGAAAAGATTTCGACGACGACTCCGGTCAAAATCGCCAACAGAATTCAAACAGCAAAGACGATAGTAAAAAAAGCAACAACGATACGATCAATACCAACGCGGGGGGGAAAGGATTTCATCACTCGGACGCGAGGAATATGGATGAGAGACCGATTCCGACGATTGGCGCCGCGCATTTGCAACAGCTGGAGCAGGAGGGGGCGACGACGACGGGCGGCGGGAGGGGAACGCACACGACGACGGCGTTTTTATCCGTCCACGATTTAGTGCACTTTGCAATCACATCGTCGAGCACGCGTTCGGCGACGTTGAGAGAGATTTACGACGCGTGCGAAAAGCACGGGCGAATCGCGCATAAGCACAATCGCAAGTCGAGAGTGATTACGTCCAACGGACACTGGAAGTCACAAGTGAGACACGCGTTGTACACGAGTAAAAGGTTTACGAGGAACGATGCTAAAGGCGTGCAAGGCGATCGATGGCGAGTCATTCCGCAGTTTGCCAACGAACCAGTTCACACGGTTTACGTTGACGATGCCGGAGATAGCGAGACGAACGGCATAGCGACGGCGACGATAGCAAACAATCACAACGGAACAATAGGAAGCAACGGGGGTCTTCATAATAGTAATAAAGCAAAGGCATCAGTAGGAGCATCGAAGAAACCACCGAAAACGACAGGTACCGGGGTGACGACAAATAAAAGAACAACTAGAAAGAATCCAACAAAGGCGCAATTAGCGGCTGCCGCGAAGAAGAACATGGCTGAGAACAATAAGAGCATTTCGTCCGATTTGCTTCACGACGCGCACGCGACTGGGTTCCAAAATGGACAAGGAAAGAGTAACGGTACCCAGGATATCTTCTCTCCGTCGACAGCGGCAAAGCGATCGTTAGGCCAGATTATGGACGAGGATCTATCTTCATTTGATATGGAAGCAGTGGGTAGAAAGTTTATGCGCTTCACGCCAGATCCGTCTCTGAACGACCAAACGGCGAACATGGGCGGCGCCATCGGCGGCGAGGTGAAGCATCAACATCCGTACGACCAAAACCCAAAAGTAAACGGGCACATGGTCAGACCGTTGAGTCCAGTAGCTAGACGATCGATTCCGATATTTGGGCCGAATGAGTTGCGACATTTGAAGGCGAAGCCACGAGATTTGCTTCGAAATAGAAGGAAATCGAGTTCGGCGAGTGTCGGGCAAGCGCCGTGTTCTCCAGACGCCATCGATAAGCTGAACGAATACTTCCCGAAAGAGAGTGATATGGCGACCATGTTTTCATTCTTCTAACCAAGGATTCGCGAGAGACGAACAAAAAACAATCATTCTTTCTTGCGTTACCACACATCATAGTGATCATTTATTATAGAAACACCGCGCGCGGCCAATTTGAGCGCAGCATATAAGGATATGCTTGAATGTATTTTTCTTCAACCGAAAGAGTGAAAGGCAAAGCTTGTGAACGGCTCACTTCTATTTATCTCATGAACAATGTTTGTTGTAATGCTAACTAAAAAAACGTAATATTAACATTTAGCTAAATATGCGGTGCAATAATTTTGAAGCGCTTTACATTTTATATTCTAGAAATCTATTTATGACGACTATTTACGGCAGTGGTGTTTTACTGCGAGCCTCCGAGGGAGACGCTCTCCACCGCGGCTAATAAAAGTTCCCTCGGTGTCATTTTGTCGTCGTCCGACATCGATCCAGTTTCCCTCCACGCGTTGACGCCACCTTTCTTGTTTCTCCATTCCTTTGCCATTCTCGCGAGGCGCATAAACCGTTCCTCCTCGGAATCCTCCAACTCCAACTGGTACTTGCGAATGCTCTTCGCCTTTTCGCGTTCCGCTTCCGAGGGAGCGTTCGCGTGATTACCGTATCGAGATCTCAGCACGTGCTTTCTTCTCAAGCCTTCCAGTTGCGTGTTTAACGTGTCGTGCGCGGCATTTGTGGACGACTTCGACGCGTCTGGTCCTCCAAACGCTTTGAAATTTATTCGCTTCTCCTTTGCCTCGGCTTCTCTCTTCAGCCTTTCCTTTTCCGCCTCTTGAACTTTTTGAAAGTTTTCCATCGGCGACGACTGTTTGCTTATCGGTTTAATCACTCGTTTTTTCTTCTTATTCATTCGCGATGGGAACAGATTACCTTCTATTCCTTCTCCCCCTCCTTCTGCTGTTCCTCCTGTTGTTGTTGTCGTCGTTGCAGCTCCCTCTTCTTTCATCTTTGCCATCCGCTTCATCTCTTCCACCCTCCAAAACGCCTCCTCTCTTTTCCTTTGCGACTTCGCGGTGACGTTTTGATCCAACGCCTTCTCCTTCTCGTATTTCACCTTCCAACGCCAATCGTGCTCTTCCCACTCCTCGTCGTTGCTCATTTCCGCGGTCAACGCCTCGTTATTCGGGCTCGCGAGTTCTAAACGCAACGTCCGGTAGGCTTTTTGAACCTCTTGAAACGCCTCGGTCGAGGCGGACGCGCCGCCGGTATCCGGGTGCGTTCTCAGCGCGTGTCTTCGGTACGCTCGCTTCAGTTTTCGCTCGTCTTTCGCTTCCTGTTCGTAAAAAAGTGGTTTTGGTATCTCTGCGTTAATAACAACTATGGAGTGTTGTCGCAAAACAAACAAACAAACAAACAAACAAACAAACAGCGAAGAAGAAGACAAACACAAAACGAAAAACAAAAGAACAACGAAAACGCACCGACGCGGACAACCCCAACACCCCGGCTGCTCTCGCGTTCCCATCGGACGTTCGTATTTCGCATCGCGTCGTCGTCGTCGTCGTCGCGTTCGATGATCTCCTCGCGAAGCCGCTGTTTTTGTTTCCTCCTCTTCGTTTAAAAGAAGAAGAAGAAGAAGAAAAAAAAGACGACGACATCGCCGTCGTTTCGCCACGTCCTCCTCCTCCCTTTGTTCTTCTCGTCGAGGACGCCGAAATGGTGGTGGCGGTGGCGGTGGTGCTCCCCCCGAACGTCGTCGTCGTCATCATCATCATCATCTCCTTCTCCTTCTCCTCGTCGTCGTCGTAGCGTCGTAGCGTCGTCACGAGATGTTGTGAACTTCTTTTTAATGCGTTGTTTCGTGTGCGCGACTTTGTGACTTGTGGTGTACTTACTTGACGAGAGAGAGAGAGAGAGTTTAGGGCTTAGGGTTTAGGCTTTTTCGTTGGACAGTCTTCGTCTGCGCAAAATTCGAGAAGACGACACACAAAAAAAAAACTTTTGCTCGCAACGAACGAACGAACGAGAGAAAGAAAGAAAAAATATAAAAATAATGGCGACGGAAGCGCTGAAAACCTTGGGCAACGAGGCGTTCAAAAACAACGATTTCGCGAAAGCGATCGAACATTTCACGGAAGCGATCGGAATCGACGGCACGAATCACGTGTTGTATTCGAACCGAAGCGCGGCGCGGGTGCGTCGTTGAAATTTTTTTCTTCTTCTTTTTTTCTTTTTCGAAGCGTTTTTCGATCGTCTTCATCTGTCTCTCTTCTGCTTCTCGTTTTTAAAGAGGAGCCGCGAAGGAGGGACGAAGGAGGAGTTTGTCGCGCTTTTATCGCGTTCTCTCTCGCGTGCGTGTGTGTGTGCGTGTGATTTCTTCGCGTCGTTGTTTCGCGCTTTGCGTTCTCCCGGCTTTAAAAAAATGAGATTAGAGAGAAGAGGCGGCTGCTCTTCTTCTCTTTTTCTTCTTCTTCTCTCTTTGACCGAGAGAGACGCGCGCGCGCGCGCGCGCGCTGGTGGGCGTTGTTGTTGTTGTTGTTGTTGTTGAAAATCGACGAAAGCACTGACCGCTGACCACGCATCGTTTCTCGTCGCGACGACGAAAAAACAAACAGGCTGGGAACAACGAGTTCGACTTGGCGCTTTCCGACGCGGAGAAAGTGATCGAACTGAAACCGGATTTCGTGAAAGGCTACGGACGCAAAGGCGCGGCGTTGTTCGGTAAAGGCGAGTTTGAGTTGGCCAAGAAAGCGTACGAGGATGGGTTGAAAGTCGATGGGACGAACGAGACGTGTAAAAATGGAGTGCAAGAGTGCGAGCAAAAGTTATCCGGCGAAGATGAAGAGTCGAAAGCGTTCAAGAAGATGTTCTCGGATCCTCAATTGTTGGGGAAGTTGGCGACGAATCCGAAAACCAGAGCGTATTTGCAACAGCCGGATTTCATGCAGATGTTTGCGGAGATTCAAAAAGATTCGAAAGCTTTACAGAAGCACATGAACGATCCGAGAGTGATGGATTTGTTATCGGTGGCTTTAGGGGTGAACGTCATGAGCGGAGAGGACTTTCAAAACCAAAATCAAGCGCCGCCGGCGCAACAACAAACACAAACGAAAGCTCCAGAGGAGCCAAAACCAAAGAAGAAGACACCCGAAGAGATCAAGAAAGAAGAGGAAGCCAAGTTACCGGAGAATAAGAGGAAAGCTTTAAAGTTGAAGGAAGAAGGAAACGCGTTTTACAAAAAGAGAGAGTTTGACGACGCGGTGAAGAAGTATGAAGAGGCTATGGAGAGCGATCCGACAGATCCGACCTACATCAATAATCGAGCTGCGGTTAGATTTGAACAAGGTGCTTTCGATAAGTGCATAGAAGATTGCGAAAAGAGCATCGAAGTTGGCAGAGAAAACCGTGCGGATTACCGAGTCATCGCGAAGGCGATGGCGAGAAAAGCTTCGGCGTACGAAAAGATGGACAAGTTGACGGAAGCCATCGAGTGGTACCAACGATCGCTCACTGAACACCGAGAAGCGTCGACGCTGAACAAATTAAATAGCTGCGAGAAGAAATTGAAAGACAAAGAAATCCAAGCGTATTTGAGCCCAGAGTTGGGAGAGAAGGCGAGAGACGAAGGGAACGAGTTGTTCAAAAATCAAGACTTTCCAAACGCCGTGGCCAAATACACCGAGGCAATCAAAAGGAACCCGAACGATCACAAATCCTACTCGAACCGATCCGCGTGTTACACGAAACTAGCCGCTTTTAACGAAGCTTTAAAAGACGCGGAGAAGTGCATCGAGATCGACCCGAAATTCGTCAAAGGGTATTCTAGAAAAGGACACGTCGAGTTCTTCACGAAACAATACGACAAAGCTTTAGAAACGTACCAAGCGGGATTGGAAATCGACCCCTCGAACGAAGAGTTGAAAGATGGCGCTAGACGATGCATCATGGAACAAAACAAAGCCGCGAGTGGCATGCTGACCGAAGAAGAGTTGAAAGCGAGACAAGAAAGCGCGATGAGAGATCCAGAAATTCAAAGTATTTTAGCCGATCCAGTCATGAATCAAGTGTTGCGCGATATGAGCGAAAACCCGCAAGCGGCGATGGAGCACCAAAAGAACCCGATGATCATGGCGAAAGTGAGAAAGTTGATCAACGCCGGGATCGTCCAAACGCGCTAAGAAGAAGAGTAAGAAGAAGGAGATGAAGTGTGAGATACGAAATAATTGATAGAACCGCAACCTTTTATAAAAGTAATAAGAATACGCAAAAACGTAACTGTATGTGTGTGTTCGTGTTCAATTGCTTTAAAAAAAAATATTACAAACGCTCTCATATTCCACTATTTATATGCTCATGTATGTGTATATATACATACTGACGATGATCTTGTTATGACTTGCACCTCTTTCTCTCTCTCTCCCTCTCTATTTACACTGTGTTTTTAATAAAAGAATAATAATAATATGTTGTTGTTGTTGTTGTTGTTCCCGTATTTTCTCGCTCTTCTTCTTTTTCATCGTCTTACAAGAGCAACTGACCGTACCCTTTCGCCTCTTCGCTCAACGAGTACGAAAACTTTCCACCGCCACCTTTCAACACGAACTCCACCGTTCTCTTCTCCACAACCTTCATCTTCGCGTCTTCCGGATAAATCGCTTTGAAATCATCCGCGGTAATCGTCGAGTTCTTTTCCATCAACTCGTCGAATTTCAACAAAGCGACGTTGTCGTACTTCACTTTTTCTACGGTTCTATACGCCCCAGTGGACGCCGCTTTTTTCTTTGTCGCGGTGGTTTTCTTCGTTTTCGGTTTTGACGTCGTCGTTGCAGCTACGTTTTCTTCTTTCATCTTTTCTTCCCCTTCGCGAGCGAATTCCACCACGTTTGATTGCACCGTCCCGCCCGCGTTCGCCGCGGCGGTATTACCCCCGTCCAAAACACTCACCTCCATTTCCGCGTTCTTCCCAAAAGTACTCTTCACTTCCACCGCGTTGCTCGCAGTCATCACCGTCTTCTCCAATTTCCTGTTCTCGCCTTTTTCCCAAAAAGTTTCCCCCGACTTCTTCTCGACGACTAATTTGAACTCCAAACTGTCTCGTTCGACCGGTAAATTCCCTCGCCACACGTTCCCTTCCGTCCACGAGAGTCTGAACCCATCCTCGGCTTTCCATTTCCCCAACAAAGGCGTGGAGCCGACGATAACGAGCGTCTCCCCGAGTTTCAGCTCCGCTTTGAACGCGCATCTCAAAGCTACCAACTTTGTCGTTTCGTTGTTGCCGTTGAACGAATCGGCGCCTTCGTTCCCATTGATCATTTCGGCGCTCGTGGTGCTCGTCACCAGCGTCGCTCTCGTAAACGAGCGAAACGACGGCGTCGATCTGTTTGATCGGACGGTAGATTTACACGCGAGAGGGTTGGAGCGAGAGAATTGCGCGCGGTATTGTACCAATTGACTCATTTTAGAAGAGTGTGTGTTTGATCTTACTCTCTGAGTGTGTTTGTTATTGACGCGGTTGTGTGTGCGTTGAATTTGACGTTTCGGAGGAATTCGCCTTTTTGCTTTTACGAAATATCTTCTCCCGAGAATTCTGGGACGCAAGTTTTTTTGTGGTGTGTGTTTAGGGTTTATGTACTTTTTTTTTTCCTTTGCGGAATTTTTTTACACCTTTTGCGCTCAGATTTCTTCTGGTGTACCGCTTTACAGGTGCTATTGGTGATGTTAGTGTTATTATATTACAAATGCAGTGTTTATAGAACTACCCAATTTACTATTATTATAATTATTATTATTAACTAGTACTGCTGCTACTACCGATTTTCTTCTCTGCCCAACTGTCGTAAGCCATCTGGACTCTTCTCGCGGCGCCGTCGCGAGCGAAATCGATGGAGGCGGCGATGGAAGCTTCGCCGATGTTGGTGAAGCCCGGGATGGCGTTGACGAAAGACGGGAGCAACGCGGCTATGGTGACGTCTACGTCCGCGACGACGATTGGAGTGACGTATTTGTCGTCAGTTTTGTTATCGTCGTCGTCGTCGTCGTCGTAATCTTCTTTTACTTCTTCTTCGTCGTCCCGGTCTACTCTCAACTGGCAAAAAATGTTCGCAAAGACGGAGACGTCGTTCACCCACCCGCACTCCTCCGCGTCTTCGTCCGCGCAGAGCATCAAATCAAATCCCCGGAAAGCCTGCTTACCAAACTCCGTCTCGTTCGGTAAAATCTCCAGCGTAAACGCCGGGGAGAGTTCCCAAAACGCAATCTTTTTCTTCGACGCGACGAAGACTTTCCACTTATCCTCGGACAACCTCTCGTTTCGATCGAACACGACGCCGAGAGATTCGTTCGGGTCTTTCAGCCAATGCTCGATGGAAGCTTTCTTTCGCAGCGCCTCTTTTCTCTCCTTCACCGGCACGCGCATCGTTTTCTTCGCTCGGAACACCTTATGGTCCGGTGGGAAGGTTGTTTCTCGTCGTCGTTCTTCTTTCGCTTCAGCAGCAGACGAAGAAGAACCATCGTCTTCTCTTCCGCTCGTGCTCGGTTGTTCGTTAGATAACGCGTTTCTTCTTCCTCCTCCTCCACCACCTCCTCCTCTCGCGGCGGAGAAACACACCGACGAGCGCTTAGTGGTACCATCGCAACGACGGTAAACACCGCAGCCGTTCTTCCTCTTCGACGTGGAAGAAGAAGAAGAAGAAGAGGAAGACGCACCGAGCGCTGAAAACGCGATTGATTTTTTGTTCGACGTGGTGGCAGCACTTCTTTCCCTACTACTATCACCACCACCACGAGCGGCGGAAGGAACAAAAGAAGAAGGCGCGAAAGCAGGCGCGACGAGAACGACGTTCGCGAGAGAAGACGTCATCATCTTTCCTTTTCTTTTATATCGCTCTCAGCCCCTCTTTTCGTGTCTGTGAAGTGTGTTGTGAGTGCCCGAACGCTTTTTTCCCGAAACGAAAAGCGGCTCTTCGTGTCTTCAAAAATAGTTTAGGGTTTTGAATGAAACCCTAAATTGTTTAGAAAGCAAAGTGCAACAAAGAAGGTGGCGGCGTTTTTTCATTGTGATTTTGGACTCTTCTCTCTCTTTCTCTCTCTCTCGTGTGTGTGTGTGTGTGTGTGTTTATACTATACACGCGCATTCTTTTGAACCGAATCGTCGAAAAGCAAAGATGCCTCGATTACCGTCCAACTTTGCGGCGGGAAGCAAAAAGAAGCCGACGGGCAAAGGAGATGCGATGAAGGACGGCGACGGAAGCGAATCCGAGGAGGAGGATGAAGACGGCGGGTACACGGTGATTGGAGAAGACGTGACAGATTCCTCCGCCTCGGAAGGAGAAGAGAACGACGGTGGGGAGGAAGGGGATGCGATGATGGCACCACCGGGAACGAATGCGACGCGCGTTATTCAGAGACCGAAAGTGTGGCGTCCGGAGGAGAATG
>Ga0181588_10003650_pt1 | contig 12832 bp, 12 predicted proteins | sample 071ome_26_FD_148607 | JGI IMG/M metagenome (GOLD analysis project Ga0181588, IMG submission 148607) | Coastal salt marsh microbial communities from the Groves Creek Marsh, Skidaway Island, Georgia - 071409BT metaG (spades assembly) | ecosystem: Environmental > Aquatic > Marine > Intertidal zone...
GCCCTTGAATTTCTCATTCAAAGGATACGGCAAGACGTGAATGCGAAGGCCGGAACGGCCGCCGCGCCGCGCGAGGTTGCGGCCAAGCTCTTTAAAGTTATCCGTGCAAATCGCCGTCGTCGGCAATCCTTTGGCCGCCGCCGCCAGCGCATCGCGGATGGTCCAGCCGGTGCAGGACCCGCAGTTCCCCAATCCCACGACCGCGACATCAACGGAGTCCCAAAACTTATCGAGAGATTTTGCCAGCCGGTCTCCTTCGCTGCCGGTACGGCCCGCGGAGCGCCAGAATTTTACCTCCGCGCCGGCTTTGCGAAACTCATCGGCCCAGATTTCCGAAATCCAGTCCCACGCCCTCCACATTTCATCCACGCGAAACCCCACCGTTTTTCCGGACAAGGGTCCAGCCTCCGGGCCGGGCGATTCGATGTCGTCCGTCCGCAATGCCGTTGGGTCCAGCACATAGCCTTTGGTCATCTCGTTCCCCTTCTTGGTGGCTCGCCCACGATCTGCACAGGGCATATCACAGCAATTTCACGCTATTTGCCGTGCGGAATAAAAGTCCAAACTATTGGACTTACAAGATCATAACACTGTACATTTTAGCGATCAATCCGCAATGTAGGGCTTTGGCGCCGTCGGGGGCAGATATTGTTATGTTTGTGAAACAGCTTTCGAACCTGTTCAAACTGATGGACTTCTATGTACGCACTAAGAAGCCATTGTCCGTTCGGGAAATTGTCGAAGAATTTTCCTGGCCTAGGTCCAGCGTCTTCAACATGATCTCTACTCTGGTGGACCACGGGTATCTGTATCAGCCAGTCCCGCGCGGCGGATATTATCCCACATCGAAGTGGATGGAATTCGCCCGCGAAGTTTCTGACTCCCAGCCGTTGCCTGACTCCGTTCACAAATTACTTGTTCAGTTGATGCAAGAAACTGGCGAGACGATGATCCTGGCGGCGCCGGCTGGAACAAGCGTTGTGTTTTTAGATGTGGTCGAGCCACCGGCGGACATCCGTTACATCGCCAACGTCGGACAACGCCTGCCCATACATGTCGCCGCGGCCGGGCGCGCGATCTTATCACAGCATTCACAGGAGGAACGCGCGGCCATATTGAAGCGCATCAAATATCAGAAGTACGAAAAAGCAGCATATATGAGTGCCGACTCAGTCGAACGCGATATCCAAAAAAGCATGAAAGATGGCTGGTTTGTGAACCTGGCTGTATACGCGCCCGGCGTGGCGGGCATTGCTGTGCCGTTTCCGTTCCGCGACCGGCGCGATGCGATCGTTCTCGGCGCGCCCGTTTCGCGGATCGAAAACCGTGTCGCCGCTCTCGGCCGGCAGCTGCGAACAGCGGTCAATAGCTATCTAAAGGATTTGAGCGCCTGATCAGCCGTTGACGGCCTTGCGCATGGCCAACTGCTCTGCGCATGTCGGCGGGACTTCAATGTTATAGGTCCCCGAAAGGACCCGGCCTACTTCGATCAGCTCCGGAGCCAAGTCCGTTATAACTGTCTTGCCCTTCGATAGCGGGTCGTCGGCCTGTGGACGGTCGTTGAGCGCACCGACGACCGCGACCAATGGGCCTATAAGGGGCAGCCGGTTTACAGGCGTGTGCATGCGTCCACAAAAGAACCCATCGCCAAGGGCGTGGATGAAGATTGGGCCGTGCTGCAACCCTAGTCGCAGAAACATCGCCCCTTGCCGCCTTTAGCCATAGCGGCCAAACTTCGTTCTCGCTCATAGGGGGAGGACATCATGGCCGCGAATAGAAAAAGCAAAGTCTGGCTGGAGGCCGCGCTCAACGGACCGTGGACCAAAAAGAACCAGCCCAATATTCCGGTCACCGTCGAGGAATGCGTGCGGGACGGCATCGCGGTGGTGAAAGCCGGTGCGTCCGTGATTCATGTTCATGCCTACGATCCGAACACCGGGGTTCAAAACGACAGTCCGGATGTCTACGCCGCCATCATCGAAGGCATCAAATCCCAGGTCGATGTCATCATCTACCCCACCATCTCCAGCGCATCGCAGCCCGGCTCGGAAGTTGGCGTCACCGGCGCGTGGCGGCACACGCCCGCCGACACCCTTGGCGCGCGCGGCATTCTGGAATGGGCCATCGTCGATCCGGGCTCGGTGAACTTCTCGGACGTGAACGACATCAAGGCCAGCAAACTCGGCATGGTCTATATGAATGTGGAAAGCGACATCCGCGCGGGTATGGCGGTCGCGGCCAAGCACAAACTGCGCCCCACCTTCGCTTTATATGATCCCGGCTTCATCCGGCTTGGATCTGCGATTGCCGCCCTGCATCCGGGACTCAAGAAGCCGGTCTACCGTTTCATGTTCTCAGATCAGTTCACCTTCGGCTTCATGCCCAAGCGCTATGGTATCGATGCGTACCTCGCCACGCTGAACGACTGTGATCCCGGCGCGCCGTGGATGATCGCCGCGCTGAAAGGCGACGTGACGCCGATTATTCCCGATGCAGTTGCCCTCGGCGGCCACGTGCGCACGGGGCTGGAGGACATCGTTTGGGGCTCGGACAAAACCAACCCGCAATTGGTGGAGGAAACCGCGAACGCCATCATGAAAGCGGGCGGCGAGCTCGCTACCGCGGCGGATATCCGCGAAGAGACGAAGGATATTTAGCCCTCACCGCGGCGCCGGTTGACCTGCGTCAAAGCCGAAAAGTCGGCACTGTCTAAAGTGGCGCAAGTAGGCGCCCATGAGACAGGTTTCCGAACTGGTCAAAAACAACGATCCCGTCACTTTGCCGCCGAACAGCACCGTTCAGCAAGCGTGCGCTCTCATGCGCGATCAGCGCATCGGCGCCATTCTGATTGTGGAAAAGGAAAATCTTGTCGGTATTTTCACCGCACGCGATGCCGCCGGGCGCGTGATCGCCGAAGGGCTTGATCCGGCCGCGACAAAACTTGCGGACGTGATGACCAAAAGCCTGGACACCCTCGCGGCGGGCAAAGCTGCCATCGAAGCATTGCGCATGATGCAGGACGGTGGCTACCGGCATCTGCCGGTTGTCGAGGATGGCAAGCTGCGCGGGATTGTCTCCAAAGGTGATTTCAGCGGCCGCGAATACGAACGCCTGCAGGAAGAAACCGTCCTGTGGGAAACGACGTGTTGATTACTCCGTCTCGGTAAAGTGCACCGGCGCGCCGATTTGTTTGGCGACCAATTCATCCTCGCGCATGACGATGTTGCCGCGCACGATGGTCGCCTTCGGCCAGCCGGTCACTTTCATCCCGTCGTAAGGCGTCCAGCCGGACTTGCTCGCGATCCAATCGTTGGTAATGGTGCGCTCGGCCCTTAAATCGATCACCGTGAAATCGCCGTCGTAACCGACATCGATGCGCCCCTTGCCCTTGATGCCGAACACCCGCTCCGTCCCTGAACTCGTCAGTTCCACAAAGCGCGACAAGGTCAGCCGCCCTTCGTGCACATGGTTCAGCATGATCGGCACCAGGGTTTGTGTGCCTGTGAGTCCCGACGGGCTGCGCGGATAGGGCCGCGCTTTTTCCTCGCGGGTATGCGGCGCGTGGTCCGAACCGATGCAATCGACGATCCCGGCGTTCACCGCATCCCACAAAGCCTCGCGGTGCCGCGCATCGCGGATCGGCGGGTTCATTTGCGCGAAGCTGCCCAGCTTTTCGTAACACTCCGGCGCGGCCAAGGTCAGATGCTGCGGCAGCACTTCGACCGTCGCGATATCCTTGGCGTGGCGCAGAATGTCCATCTCTTCCGCCGTGGTAATGTGCAGCACATGAATGCGCCGCCCGGCTTCCCGCGCCAGCTTGATCAGCCGCGTCGTCGAGCGCACGGCGGTTTCTACGTCCCGCCATTCGGCGTGCATGGCCACCGGCGCGCCGTCCTTAACCAGATGCGCGCGTTCCTCCAGGCGCATGTTGTCTTCGCTGTGCACGGTCACCCGCCGCGTCCCGGATTTCAAAACCCGCGCCACGGTTTCATCATCCGCAACCAGCAACGTGCCCGTACTCGCGCCCATGAACATCTTCACCCCGCAGCAAGCAGGCAGTTTTTCCAGCGCGCCTAACTCCTCTGCGTTTTCCGGTGACGCGCCGATATAAAATGCAAAGTCGGTCCACGACCGCCCGATCGCGCGGATCACCTTATCGGCCAGCGCCTCAGCGGTGGTGGTGGACGGATCGGTGTTGGGCATCTCGAAAACGGTCGTAATCCCGCCGAGGGCCGCGCCGCGGGTGCCCGATTCCAGATCTTCCTTGTGCGTATTGCCCGGCTCGCGGAAATGCACCTGCTCGTCGATGCACCCGGGCAGCACGGTGAGGTTCGACGCATCGAACCGCTCGGCGGCCTTGGCGCTTTTCAAGTCGCCGATCTCGGTGATCTTTCCGCCGCGCACGCCCACGTCCACTTCCGTCGGCCCGCCGGGCAGGAACACCGCCCCGCCGTGGATCACAAAATCAAATGAATCGCTCACGAAAACGCCCTTTGCCGCGAAAAAATATGAACTTATATGCGCTCTATCCTTAGACCTCTGCCCGCGCCCGCGCAAACGCAATAAGCCCGCTTGACATATACCCCCATGGGGTATTTTGCCCTGGCCTCGTGCCATAGGTGCCAAAACGGGTGGTTACAGAGTTTCGAAAACACTGCCGGACGATTTCACGCCTTCAATATGCCGCTTGTGCCACAACGCATAGAATAGCAGCGTCCATGCGGCGTGACCGTTTCGTCCGTTCACGTTTTTAAATAGCGCTTCGACATTTTCCGGCACGCAAATTTGTTTGATACCTTCTTGTTTCACCATCAGCGGCGCGAGGCGTGCGCCGTCCTCGGCGATCCACTCGCCCACCGGCACGGTGAATCCGCGTTTGTGCTCGAACGCCTTGGCCGCCGGGAAATTTTCCGAGAGCCACTGGCGCACCACCCACTTGCCGAGCGGACCGCGCACCTTCTGTTCGTCCTTCAACGAAAAGGCGAAACGGGCCATACGCGGATCAAGGAATGGGACGCGTCCTTCGACCCCGAAAGCCATCAGACAGCGGTCGAGTTTGATCAAAAGATCGTTCGGCAGCCACGTTTGGCAGTCCGCCGTCTGATATGCGCGCAAAACCGTAGTCGAACCGTGCAATTTGCCTTCTTTACCGTGCAAAAGCGCACGCTCAACCGCGCTTAAACCGTCGCGCCAGGTGGGTGGAACCGTGCGCAGAACCCCGCTTTCCGCCAGAATATGCTTGCGAAACGGCGTTTTTCGGAAGGGCCAGCGGCGCAAAACGGCGCGATAACGCCCGTAGCCAGCGAACAATTCATCGCCCCCCTCGCCGGTCAGCACCACTTTCACTTCTCTAGCTGCCCGTTTGGCCAGCAAAAACGTGGGCACCACCGCGTAATCGGGCGCCGGATCGTCGATCGCGGCGGCGATCTGCGGCAGGTTTTCCCAGAAATCGGCGGCCGAAACCGTCACTTCCACGTGTTCTGCCCGCGCCGCCTGGGCCGCATTCCGCGCATTTTCGCGCTCATCATGGGCGCCGGTGCCGGGAAACGCGGCGGTATAGGCCAGCACCGGGGCGTCATTGAGCCGCGCCATCATCGCCAGAACCGCCGCCGAGTCGATTCCGCCCGAGAGAAACATGCCGAACGGCACATCCGATCTTTGGTGCGCTTTCACCGCATTTTCGAAATCCAGATCAAACTCGGTCACCGCGTCGCGGTCCGGGCGTGAAACCGCCTTTGCCGCGAACACATCGGGATGTTCGAGCCGCTCGATGATGCGCGCGTTTTGCACGATCATCGTTTCGCCCGGCGCGAGGCGGTGAATGTTTGTAAATGGAGTCTCTGTATCCGTCGAAAATTGCAGCGCGAGCACTTCATCGCGCACGATCTCGTTCACGTCAGGTTTCACCAACCCCGCGGCGATCAGCGCCTGCGGCTCGGAGGCAAAACAAAAACACGCCGCCGTTTCTGCATAGTACAGCGGTTTGATCCCGAATGGATCGCGCGCCAGGATGAATTTGTTTTCCGACGGATCGTGGATGGCCAGCGCGTACATGCCGCGCAAACCGCCCGCGAAGTTTTCCTTGCGGGCGCGGTACAAATGCAGCGCGCTCTCGCTGTCCGAGCCGGTAAGATAATGCGCCGTTGAAAACTCGCGGCGCAAATCCGGATCGTTGTAGATCTCGCCGTTGACGACAATCGCCGAGCCGTCCGGCGCGCTGATGGGTTGCTTGCCGCCGCCCACATCGATGATCGCCAAGCGCGTGTGAACCAAGCCAACGTCACCGCGATGCAATTCACCGCGCCCGTCCGGGCCGCGGTGATGAAGCGCATCCGCTAGCTTTTGAAGAACACCGTCCGGCAGGGGCCGGCCGTCGCGCATCATGACGCCGGCAATCCCACACATGCAGAGAACCTATGCGCCCATTTTCGGCGCGAGTTCGGACGCCAGCTTTTTGAAGAGGTCGAGATACTGCGGCACGATCTTGTCCGCCGCGTAGGAACCGGTGACGCTGGCCTTGCCCGCCGCACCCAGCTTTCGCGCCATTTCCGCGTCCTTGCACAGCCACTTGATGGCCTCGGCCATGCCGACCGGATCACCCACGCGCACCAGCAAACCGTTGTCCTGATCACGGATCAGGAGGCCCGGACCCAGGGCGTCAGCGGCCACCACCGGCGCGCCCGCGCCCCAGGCTTCGAGCACCACATCGCCTACGTCTTCATGCGGCGAGGGACAAACGAACACGTCACCCGCCGCGATGATCGGCGCCAGATCGTCGTGCCAGCCGATAAAGCGAGTGCGCGGTTTCACGCCCGCTTCATGGGCCTGGGCTTCGAGAAGCTCACGCTCATCGCCGTCGCCTGCGACCCAAAGATAGTGATCGGGAAGACGCGCGAGCGCTTTGAACAAAACATCCAGGCCGGAGTCTTTTTCAAGACGCGCAGCGGTGACAATCAGCTTTGATGCCGGCGGCGTGAAATATTTCTTCCGCGCCAGCGGTTTTATTTCGCGCGCGCCTGCATCCAATGCCGGCAAGTGCGGCAGCACATGAACGCGCTGCGATGGAATTTGCGCGTTCTTCGCTTTGTCGGCCCGCGAGGTTGACGGCGTAAACAGATGATCGCAGTTGGCAAGCAGGCTTCCGTTAAAATCCGAACCGATCCTGCCGAGATGAACAAACGCGCCCTTCTCGACAAACGGGGCCACATCCGCGGTCCAGGAAATCACCAAGTCAGGATTGAAGCGCCGGATTTCACTGTTGATCTTGCGGCGATCCAAAAACGCGAAGCGGCTGGGAAATGACATCGCGACGGCGACCGCGCCGATCGCAGCCAATCGTTCGGCGCGCGCATGATTGTGGCGCAGCATCACGCGCTGCACCATCTTGTGCGGCTGAAGCGCGCTGACCATGCGCTCCACCTGCCGCTCGACCCCGCCATAGGGCGCACCCGACAAGAGATGGAAGATATTCAAATGGACACCCCCAGCCTTCCTAACTCTAGGTTTCGCATAGGCTTAGGGGATATGCCAAGGGCTCAGTTTGAAGCTGGCGTACTTTCGGCGGCCGGAACGGAGTCCATGAGGTGAGAGAACGCGGCCTCGACATTCTCGGGCTGCAATTCACCGATTTGCGGGTCATCTCTGTCCGCGCGAACCACCGCGCATTGCCCGCCCCACGGGCTATAGCACACCGGATCCGTCGGCCCGAACACGGCCAGGGTGGGTAAACCCGCCGCCGCGGCAAGATGGCTGAGTCCAGAGTCATTACCCACGAACGCCCGGCACCGCTTCAAGGCTGCAAATACCGTCAGAAGGTCGGTCTGCCCGAAAAATTTGATCGGCTTGAATTCCTCTAAGGCTTCGACGACCGGCTCGGCCAATCCCGCATCCGCCGGACCGCCGAACAGCGCCACCCGCCAACCCTCGCACGGCCCGCCTTTGTCCAGCAGCCGCTTGGCAAGAGCGCTATAGCTCTCCAACGGCCAGGTCTTGCGTCGGTCGGCGGCAATGGGCGCGATCGCCAGAACAGGTTCTTTGTCCGGGATCAGACGCGCCGCCGCCTCCTCATTTTTCGGTGCCGTGAAAAGATGCGGCGCGGCCGGCTCGTTCAATCCCAAAACCGATGAGAGCAAGGCCACACGGTGGATGGAATTGTCCGTGGCTGAGAGCACATGGCGATGTCTGGCCCGGACAAAATACGAGACAAGCGACCGGCGCAGATCAACGACCATGTCCCACTTCACGGAACGCACCGTGCGCCAAAGGGAAAACCAGTGAAAATCGAGCGGGCGCTTTGTCATCACGATGACATTATCGAGACGCGGCACCGCGTCGAACAAGGACGCCGCCATAGGCCCGCACGCGACGGTAAAGCGTGCGTCGGGATAGCGGTCCACGAGATGCTTTAAAACACCGGAAGACAGAACGGCATCGCCGATCCGCGTATACGTGATGAACAATATTTTCACAGTGGTTTAGGCCGCCGCGTCCTGAAGTTGGGAAATAAAGTCCGTAAGCTCGCTCGCGGCCTGCGGCCAGGTGCGCCGGCGCGCCTCGGCGCCGGCTCCTTCGCTGAGACTTTTAAATACGCTGTCGTCGCTAAGGATTTGCACAGCAACATTGGCAAAGGCGTCTGCATCCGGAACGATATATCCGGACTGTCCATTCATGACCCGCTCACTGACGCCGCCGAGATTACGCGCCACGGCGGGCAATCCGGCCGTTTGAGATTCCAGCAACGTCCAGCAGGCAAAGTCCTGCGCATGACCCGGGTACAGATGAACTCGCGAGCGCCGATACGCGTCCGCCATACCCTCGTCGTTGCGCGGATCGACAACCACGACATTGGATTCCGCCGCGGCTTTCACCTGCTCGAACACAGCGGTCATGGACTCCGGAACTTCGTCGGTCCGAATGCCTTTGGAAAGCACCGCCGAATACACGGACAACCTCGCTTCGGGAAGGCGCGGATGTATCTGCTTCGTCCAGATGTCGAGAAGCCAATCCAGTCCGTGTAGAGGATGCGTCGTCACGATGGCATGCGGCTTGGGCGCTTCTTCACGCGCGGCCTGCTTTATGGCGTTTTCCGCGTACACCAATTCTTCCGGCGACAAATCATTCGTATCGATTGTCGTTTCAAAATAGGCGTTGCGTACGCCGGGCGGCACGACGACCGATTTCAATTTTCCATTATACGTAGCTGCCTGCGCCGGGCTGACAAACATTAAAGCGGGCGCGAACGAATCCCATAATTTTTGGTTTGCCTCCGCCGACAAATAATCGGTGGGTCCGGTCACCATCATAATGCGCTGCTCGACATTCCTGATCGTGCCCAATAAAGAAGGTTTACGCACGGCGATGACGACATCCGCGGCGCGCGGCACCGCAGAATCGTTTATGGGCACCCAATAGGCGCCGTCGGCCATGTGAGAATAGGGCGTGCGGTTGACCACCGTCACATCGTGCTGCGCCAAGGACAGCGCGGCGGCGAGACTTGCCACGGCTTTCTCGGGCCCGCCCAGGGGCCTGCGCAGCGACGTGTAACCGTCGTATGGGATAGAGTCGTCAAGAAAAACGATACGCATACGGCGGGGTTATACGCCTCTATGGCCCCCGGAGAAAGGGGAGCTTGAGCCCAATTTCACATGCCTTGCCGCGCCCGCAATGCGTGCTACATATCTGGGCAGCACTCAATGCAGGAATTATCCATGGCTTACTATTCCGTTCTCCCTCACCGCGCGCTTGTTTCACTGACGGGTTCTGAGTCCGCAACCTTTTTGCAGGGCCTTGTTTCCAACGACATGCGTAAGGTTGAGCGCGGCGGCGTTATTTGGGCGGCTTTACTCACGCCGCAGGGGAAGTTTCTGCATGAATTTTTCGTCTTTCCGCTTAATGGCGTCATATACCTAGAGTGTGAGCGCGAGCGGCGGGACGATCTTGTGACCCGGCTTTCGCGATACAAGCTGCGCTCCAAGGTAAATATTGCGCCCGACGACGACATGATTGTCGGCGTTGCCTGGGGGGATGGCGCAGACACCGCTTTGGGCCTTTCCGACGCGGACGACGTGATGCGCGCCAGCGACGAAGGCTTGATCTATCGCGACCCGCGGTTGCGGGATGCGGGCGCACGCTGGGCCTTGAATGCCAACGCCGCGACAGACGTTTTGAAAACCGCCGGCTTGGAAGAAAAATCGCCCGAAGACTTCGACGGCCACCGTTTGGCTTTAGGCCTGCCTGACGGCAGCCGCGATTTGGAAATCGAAAAGGCTCTTTTGCTGGAAAGCGGATTCAAAGAACTGCACGGCGTGGACTTCAACAAGGGCTGCTACATGGGCCAGGAGCTAACGGCCCGCACCCACTACCGCGCGCTGATAAAGAAACGCCTCATGCCCGTTGCCATTGAAGGCGACGTTCCGCAGCCTGGCACCTCCCTGACGGCAAACGGAAAAGATGCAGGCGAAATGAAAAGCGCCTGGGGAAACCATGGCCTTGCCCTGGTGCGTCTCGACGTGTGGAAAAACGCGGGCGAAGGTCCCCTACAATCAGGAGACGCCGAAATCTCACCCATTGTTCCAAGCTGGATGGAACTGCCGGGCGGAGAAGAGGACGCGGCAGCGCAAACCTGATAATCTTTCCACCTTGTCCAAGCGGGAGGTGGCGATGATGCCCTTTAAATGGATTTACCTTCTGGCATTGCTGCCGCTCGCTATATCCGCGCCCGCCTTCGCTCAAGGCAGCGGCGTCGAAACCATTGACAATTTCTTCAAATTCGACGTGCCCTATGTGCCCACGCCGCCCGAGGTGGTGCAAGCCATGCTGGAGCTGGCGGACGCCGGACCGGACGACATTGTTTACGACCTTGGCTCGGGCGACGGGCGGATTGTCCATGCGGCGGTCAAGGACTTCGGTGTCAAAAAGGGCGTCGGCTACGACCTCGATGTCGAGCTGATCGATCAGGCGCGCGCGACCGCCCAAAGAGAAGGCATTGCCGACCGGGCGACTTTCGAAGTCGCCGATATTTTCAAAACAAGCTTTGACGAAGCGACAGTTCTCACACTGTACCTATTGCACTCCATCAACTTGGATTTGCGTCCGCGCATCTTGGACATGGAGCCCGGCACGCGCGTGGTGTCGCACTATTTCGACATGCGCGATTGGATTCCCGACGCAGCGCAAACTATCGAGGGTCGGCGCATTTATATGTGGAAGGTGCCCGCAAAAATGGGCGGGAGGTGGAGCTGGACGGCAGACGGAGCCGACTACAGCCTAGACCTGACGCAAGAGTTTCAAGAGGTCTCGGGTTTACTGCAAAACGCCGCAGGATCAGTGCGCATCGACGGCGAGCGGGTCAACGGCACATCATTGTCGTTCACGGCCCAGTTGCCGCGCGGCAATGCGCGCATTCCCATCACGTTCGAGGGACAAGCGTCCGGCGATACCATGGCCCTAAAATTCACCGTGAACGGCACGACCCATACGGTCACGGCGAAACGCGGGTCTTAATCAGACGAAGGGCTATTTGAGTTTGACCGGCACGAAGCCCGTATCCAACGGTCCGCTGCCCGGCCTTCCGAATTCGATATTCCTGCGGCCATCCACGGGATACATCGGATCAATGTAATTCGGGATTGCCGTCGTCCCGGGCGCAACAACGGAATCCACAAAAGCTTCGTCCTCGGGCGTCCACTCCACGTCAAACGCCTTGAAATAGCTTTCCCACTGCTCTTGCGTGCGCGGACCGGCGATGGCGCCGGTGATGAGCGGATTGGACAGCGCCCACGCGATAGCAAATGCGCCGGGATCGGCGCCGCGCGCCCGTGCGTATTGGGCGATAGCCGCCGCCGCACGCAAATTGTCGGGATGAAACTCGGTATCCATCATGCGCTTGTGGGCCTGGGTATTGGCGCGCTTGCGGGTGGCCTCGTCCGCATCGCCCCCTTCCGTGGGAGGGGAAGCGGCGCGACTGCCCTCCGGTGGCGCGGCGCCGTCAGCATATTTTCCCGTCAGCACGCCGCGCGCGATGGGGCTGAACGGAAAAACGCCCAGCCCATAGTGTTCGCAGGCGGGCAATTCCTCTGTTTCGATCTTACGGACGAGACAATGATAAAGCGGCTGGCTCGCCACCGGCCGGTCGATGTTTTCGGAATCGCAAATCTCGCAGATGCGCGCGATGCGCCAAGCACGATAGTTCGATACGCCGAAGTAGCGGATGGACCCCGCGCGCTGCAAGTCCGCGAGTGCGCGCACGGTTTCCTCGAGCGGCGTGAGGATGTCTTCTTTGTGCAGGTACAGAATGTCGATGTAATCGGTGCCGAGGCGTTTCAACGAGGCCGCGACCTGCTCCATGATCCACTTGCGCGACAAGCCGCGCCGGTTGGGGCCGGGGTCGGGCGCGGGCGTGGCCACCTTGGTCGCAAGCACCCAGCGGTCCCGGTTTTTCGCAATGGCCCGGCCGGTGATTTCCTCGGCGCGGCCGCTGACATAATTGTCCGCCGTGTCGATAAAATTGACCCCACGCTCGAAGGCGAAATCGACCATGCGCTTGGACTCGGCTTCCGAGAGCCGCGCCCCGAACATCAGCGTCCCCAGGCAAAGACGCGAAACGATCAGACCGCTGCGCCCGAGGCGGCGCAAAGGGACCGAAGACTGTGTGCTCATTTTGGTTTCACATCCTTCCTCGCCGCATTCCGAATTGTACACGCCATAGGCTTTCATGGCACATAGGCCGGATGCAACGAGTTTGTAAGCGCAGCGTCTAATGAAAGCGATTCAATTATTCCTATTTGGATTGACGGGCCATCTAGCGGGATGCGCGGCAGAAACACCGCAAACC
>Ga0181588_10003655_pt1 | contig 12820 bp, 9 predicted proteins | sample 071ome_26_FD_148607 | JGI IMG/M metagenome (GOLD analysis project Ga0181588, IMG submission 148607) | Coastal salt marsh microbial communities from the Groves Creek Marsh, Skidaway Island, Georgia - 071409BT metaG (spades assembly) | ecosystem: Environmental > Aquatic > Marine > Intertidal zone...
CCACTGCTGCTGTAGCTGCAGTGCCTCATCGTAGCCGACCTGGTCCGCCTCGCTGATGTGAGTCAATACGACGCGGTCGACATCAAGCTGGCGCACCACCGCCAGCGTTTGTTCCACGGTCGCTTCGCGCGCCAGCACTGGATGGTCTGCAGGATAGTGCCGTGCTCCGCTCAGCAAATCGAACTCAACTACGCCAAGGGGCAGCACAGCCACGTCCAAATGTCCCAAGTCATCAGGCGGCCACCAGCCAAAGAGTTCATCGGCCGCAACAAAGACGCGACGCCCCTGCCCTTCGATCAGCTGCGCAAACACGTATTCCTCTGCCAGCGCCAACGGCGTAACGCAATACGCACCGATCTGAAATCCCTCCCCCTCGCCGAGCTCGATGATCTCAACCAGACCGCGGCGCTGCATAAACTCAAAGCTTTCCCATACGCCGAGCTTTTCACGTATATCGCAGGCCACGCGGTCGGGTAAATAGATCGGCGTTTCCCCATTGTGCGCGGGCCAGCCCAGATAGTCTCCGTTGAGCGATTCCCACAACCGCAGACCGAGCACGTGATCGGGATGCCAGTGTGAATAGGTCCCTGCAGCAATGCACTCAACGCTCGAACGAGCAAGCGACGATACAACGTCTTCGGGCGTATCGATAATCAGATCGGGGCCGTGCACAAACACACTCGGCCCGCTGCGGCTATACGGAACACCGCGCTGACGGGCCTGCTGACACAGGGCGCATGCACACAGAGCACGCGGCGTGCTCAGCGCTCCGCCCGAACCCAAAATCTCTAGGCGCATAGCAGGCTCCATTCCTACCGATGGCTATTGGTCATCGGCACCTGAAGCACCCAAATGACGATCGGCAAAGTCCAGAAAATAGCGCCAGTCTAACTCAGTTACATCGTGTCCACCGGAACGCACATGATAGCCGATGCGCCCCATACTAGCCACATCAATCGGCGGCATAGCGTCGGCCGGCAGTCCATCATCGCACAGCAGGCGATAGACCGGATCGGCGTGCAGCGCACTGAGAAATTCACCGCGTGGATCGCACCACTGGTCTTCCACCGCACTTGCAACGTATATCGGCCTGGGAGCCGCCAGCGCAATCAGCATGTGCTGATCTATCGGCAGCTCGTTTTCGCGATCGCCATAGCGACGAAAATTCGTGCAAAACCAATGAGGAAATACGCGATTAATCCGCTCGACGGTCTCGCCATAGCAGCGGCGCGACAGCGCGGCACCGCCGCATCCCGACTCGTTGGATATAACGAGGGCAAAGCGCTCGTCGCAGGCGCCGGCCCACAGCGCCGTCTTACCCAGGCGTGAATGACCTAAGACCGCTACGCGACGATCGTCAATGGCCTCATCGCGCTCGCAATAGTCGAGCGCCCGGCTCAGTCCCCAAGACCAAGCGCCAATAGCTCCCCACTGATTTTCATCGGGTTCGGTCTGACCAGACCGGTAAAAGAGCGGGTGAATTCCGTTGGCATAGCCGTCGTCGTAGTCCGGATCAAGATCGCCGTAGTAGGCGGTAGCGAGTCCGTAACCTCGCGCAATAACAGCTTCGATATCCCACTGGCCGCTGTTCGTTCCACGCGACGCTTCGGTCGCCCTATTATCGACGATGTGATCTTTTTCCCCGCGCATCCACTGGGTAGATAAGCGGATGGCCGGATCGGCGTGCACGCTGTGGTTACCCCAAAAATTCAGCCCCAAAAAGAGCGGCACGGGGCCGTTAACCCCAGCGGGCAAAAAGAGCAGAAGTTCCATTTGCGCTCCGCTATCGCCAAAGCGAAGGACCACCTGACGGCGCAGGGCTCGTCCCTCGAGGGCTACCCCCTCTTCAACGACTTCAAAGTCCACGATCGGCCCACCTCCGGGCACCGCGCCGTAAACGTGCTCGCTGAATAGCTCGAGCAGTTCGCCGCGGCGTCGATCCGTCCACGTTTGCGCATCGACAACGGCAGTCCCATCCAAACACGTCAGCATATCGGGCAGCTGGTAAGAAGGCACCTGCGCTTCGTCGTAATTGGCCACGATTATATCGTCCTTTCTCGCTGTATTCGTCGCGCTTGAACGGCGCGTCTTTGAATGCGTAGACGGGTGGTTGGGCATGCTACTTTTTCATAGCTTACAGCACGTATGCGCCGCGCAATCCACGGGTATTCGTCGGCGCATACAGAGGCGCCCCTGCGGCTCGTAGCAGCGGGGGCGCCCTATGCGGCGTGCGATCCAGTCTGTCACTCGCCGTCGTCAAACATAGCTAGAGTGCTGCAGCAGTTCAAGCACTCCTTTGCGATTCGTCTATCAAGACAAAACCCATGGCCTTTTTACAGCTTTCAAGCATAGACAAATCATACGCTGGCACGGCTGCACTGAGCCATATTAACCTATCGATCCATGCGGGAGAAATACTCGCCCTGGTAGGCGAGAATGGAGCGGGCAAATCTACGCTCATCGAAATCATCGCTGGAATGACAGCACCTGATAGTGGCGAACTGTATATAGACGGTAAGCAGGTTGACATTTCCGAGCCGCGGAGCGCCCGGGCTGCAGGTATCAGCGTAGTGCATCAGCACAGCCATTTACTACCCGATCTCAGCCTAGCTGAAAATCGCGCACTGCGCGTCGGTTACACACTCAGACGTTCGGGGATGATCAACTGGCCTGCCGTAGAAGACAGAGCTCGGTCAGACGGGGCCTCGCTAGCCCCGTTCGTGAACGTTACGCGCCGCGCAGATGAACTCAACGCAGTCGAAAAACAGCTAGTTGAACTCGCCTTTGCCCTGGCTGATAAACCCGCTCTGCTCGTCCTAGACGAACCCACAGCCGCGCTCCCTCAGCACGAGGCCGAGCAGCTGTTGACGTCCGTGCGCACCTATGCCGAGAACGGAGGTGCCGTCCTATTTGTGAGCCATCGCCTAGAAGAAGTTTTCTCACTGGCTGATCGCATTGCCGTCCTGCGCGATGGCGAACGCGTATGGCTAGGCCATGCGGAAGAAACCGACCGCACCACACTCGTTGCCACCATGGTCGGTCGCCCCGTCTCCACAGCAGCACGACAGAGGCCGAGGGTGCAAGGGGACGAGACTACGCTAAGCGTGCGCAACTTCAGTTCCTCAGATGGAGACTGCTCAGACATAAACATCCAACTGCAAAAGGGAGAGATATACGGCCTCTACGGCTTAGTCGGCGCTGGACACGATGCGCTATGCCAGGCGCTGGCAGGACTCCGCCCGGCCCGCGGCGACCTCTTTCTACATGGGCATAATCTCGGCAAACAGACGGCCATAGAACGCCGTATCAAAGGTCTCGTCTACGTTCCGGGCGACCGACGCACGCAGGGCATTTTCTACGCGTTGAGTAGCGGAGAAAATATGGCGATTGGCTCGGAGGGCGTCGGCTGGCTGCGGCGCGACGGGGAAGATCGCGCAGTTTCCGAAGCCATCGACACGCTGCACGTGCGCACGCTAAATCCCAACCAGCCCATAGGACAGCTATCGGGCGGAAATCAGCAGAAAGTGCTGCTTGGCCGCGGTCTGCTGCGCAATCCGGACGTTCTCCTTATTGAGGAACCCACGCAAGGCGTAGACGTAGCAGCCAAGGCGGAAATACACGCACACCTGCGCGCACGAGCAAACAGAGGCATGACGATCTTATTTGTCAGCGCGGACCTGGAGGAAATTCTGTCGCTTTCCGACCGAGTGGGCACCATGCGCGAGGGAGCGCTCGTTGGGGAATGGCCGGCTGTCAGCGCGCAGCGCGAGGAGATCGTAGAGCGCGCTCTTCCCCGTCTGAAAAAAACGGAGGAATCGATCTCCTCTCCACATCGCTCCATTCCCTGGCGCCTACTCACCCTGTGCACCATTAACGTATCCCTCGCTGCCATCAGTGCCTATCTGGCACCCGATGCGCTGCAAAACGCGCTAGATGTGCTGCTCAACAACGCCGTCTTGCTGATCGGGGCCCTCGCGGTAGGCTGCGTCATTATCGCTGGGTCAATCGATATTTCCATCGGGTCGCTGCTCGGCCTGAGTGCCATTTTAGCTGGCCTAGCGGATAGAGCAGGTCTCTCTCCCGTATATACTGCGAGCATCGCGCTTGCGGCCGGAGCGACTGGGGGTTGGCTGAACGGCTGGATCGCAACGCGCAGCAGGGTCCACGCCATTGTCGTAACCCTAGGGACCATGGCCATATACCGCGGACTCATTATCGAATGGAGCGGCGGACGCTGGATCCTCGGTCTCTCAGACGGGCTACGCGCACTGGCCCACAGCACGCCTGTCGGCATTCCACTGCTCTTATGGCTCGCCTTGAGCACGTGGTTAGCCGTGTGGGTATTGCTCCGCTATAGCCGTTTTGGGCGGCGGATGTATGCAGTGGGAAGCGCTCCACGAGCCGCTCGCTACGTTGGCATCACTGAGCGCGCGGTATTGCCGTGGGCATTTGCTCTTTGCGGACTACTCATCGGCTTGGCCGGTCTGCTACAAGCCGCACGCTTTGGTCAGGTGCAAACCAATATGGGGACGGGCTTTGAGCTTCAGGCTATTGCCGCTGCTGTTATTGGTGGCGTGCATATTGCCGGCGGACGCGGCAGCGCGGCAGGTATAGCTCTCGGCGTGTTGCTAATCGGTCAACTGGCGAACGCGCTGGTCTTACTGCACGTGCCCGCCTACTGGGAAGACCTCTTTCTTGGGGCCGTCATCTTGTCCACCCTCGTCTTGGAAAAACGAGAGGAGCGACGGTGAAACGAGAAAGTGGCCTCTTATTAACGCTCATCATCCTAGTCGCCGCTATGAGCGTGCTTTCACCCTATTTCCTGCGCACGGGCAATCTCCTCGGCCTGACGCGCCATCTGGCCGAAGTTGGTATCATCGCCTGCGCCATGACCTGCATTATTGCCACGAGCGGCATTGATCTATCCGTGGGCTCGCTGCTGGGACTGACAAGTATTGCACTAGGCTACGCGAGCCTAGCTTGGAATCCTGCTTCCGGAATAGCTATCGCGTTCGCTACAGGCCTCGTGGGCGGGCTGTTCAACGGCGCTCTGATTGCCCACTTTGCGCTTCCACCCCTAGTAGTTACGCTCGCGACCATGGCGCTCTTTCGAGGCCTGGCTATGACCATAAGTCAGGCTCAACCCGTTTCGGACTTCGCGCCGATCTTCGACTGGATTGGCCAGGGAACCACAGCCTTCATTCCAACACAGCTGTGGATTTGGTGCGTCGTATATGCGACCAGTTGGGTTCTATTAGAGCGCACCGGCTACGGGCGCTACCTGCGCGCAATCGGCGACAATAGCCAAGCCGCACGCGCGGCAACCCTCCCCGTTAAGCGCGTATTGCTGTCCGCGTATGCAGCGATGGGCCTGCTCTGCGCCCTGGCCGGCATCGTGTATACCGCGCGCGTTTCGACCGCACGTGCCGACGCCGGCACAGGCCTCGAATTAGAAGTGATCACCGCCGTCGTTCTGGGGGGCACCTCTATAACGGGAGGCCGCGCGAGCCTGGTTGGCACGCTGCTGGGTGTCCTCATTCTCGGCGTCGTGCGCAACGGTGCCAGTCTCGCAGGCGTGCCATCTGTTTGGCAAGCCATTATCGCCGGCGTTATTCTCATCGCTGCCGCAGCACTCAACTATCGCTTGACAGATCGCGGAACAGCGCATTGACTTTTTTCACGTAAAAATAAGGAGGCAGGCGTTGTCAAAATGGATTATATGCGGAGCACTGCTCTTCCTGTGCAGCTGTGCGTCCCAAGAAGAGCAGACACAGAACATACGTATCGGTATGATGCCCAAGCTCGTCGGCATTGACTACTTTAACGCCTGCGAGAAAGGGGCTCGTGCGGCCGCTGCCGAGCTCGGTGTTGAGCTCGTATACGACGGTCCGCTCAATAACGACGTGGGCAAGCAAGCCGAGATGCTAGACACCTGGATGGCAATGGGCCTCGATGCAATCGCCGTTGCTCCCAACGATCCCAACGCACTATCACCCACTTTGAGACGCGCGATGCAGCAGCGCATCAAAGTGCTGACGTGGGATGCCGATTCGGCTGGAGAAAGTCGGCACTATTTCGTCAACCAAGCCACCTATGAGGACATCGGCAGCGAGTTGGTCGATATCATGGCCGAACAAATTGGGCCAGAGGGCGACGTGGCTATCGTCACGGGTTCACTGACAGCAGCCAATCAGAACATCTGGATGGAGTGGATGAACAAACGCATCGCCTCTGCCTTCCCCGGCCTACAGATCGTCGCAGTGCGTCCGTCCGAAGAAGATCAGCAGCTCGCATATCAAGTCTCACAGGACTTATTGAAAGCCCACCCCACAATCCGTGGCGTGTGGGGCATCACCTCCGTTGCGTTTCCCGGCGCGGCGGCGGCTATACGAGACGCCGGTCGATCCGGCGAGGTCGCCGTTGTCGGCCTAGCTACCCCCAACGGCATGAAGGAATACGTGCGCGATGGGACCGTAGAAACCGTCTTGCTTTGGAACCCCGTCGATCTGGGATATCTAACCGTGCAGGCTGCCGTAGCCGCCGTGCGCAACGATACGCTGGGAGCATCGCTGACAGCCGGGCGATTGGGTGAAGTAACCGTGCTCGACGACCAGGTTCTACTGGGCGCCCCCATGCAATTTAACAAGGACAATATCGAAGAGTTTGACTTCTAATGTATACGGCATCCGCCGACATCAACCAGCGATCAAGTCTCCTTAGTCTAGTACTATATCAAGCATGTGCCCTCTGCGTCTAGGACTGTTGGCCTCGCACGAGGGCTCAAACGCCCAAGCTATTTTCGAAGCCTGTCGACAGGGCGTGCTGCATGCCCAAGCACACGTGCTTATCAGCAATAACTCGCGGGCCGGCGTTCGCATACGGGCCGAGCAGTTCGGAATACCCTTCTACCATCTGAGCAGCGCTACACACCCAACTCCAACCGAACTCGACGCAGCTATTCTCGACGTTCTTCAACAACGGGGAGTAGAAATCGTATGCCTAACGGGTTATATGAAAAAGCTTGGGGCTAAGACGCTAGGGGCCTATCGTGGTCGCATCCTCAACGTTCACCCGTCTCTCCTACCCAAATTTGGCGGTCGCGGCATGTACGGCCTGCGCGTGCACGAAGCCGTGCTCGCTGCCGGTGAGACGGAGAGCGGTGCAACGGTCCATCTGATTGACAACGAGTACGATCGGGGTCAAATACTGGCTCAAGAGCGCACACCTGTATGTCCTGGTGAATCACCCGAAGAACTGCAAAATCGCATCCTGCCCCTTGAGCACAGGATCTACGTGGAAACACTCCAGCGCATAATAGCCGGAACCCTCACTCTGAACCAACGACAGAAATAGCATACCCTCCGACTGGTTAACTATTATATTGAACAGCTACTCATACATGACGAAAAGTATGAGCGACTATTGATTGTATTTTACCCTCTGCGAGAGATAGACTCTATGAAGTACGTGTATGTTCTCGGCCTTACAGCGCTCGTTCTTGCAACAAGCATACGAGCTGACGAACAAACCATTGTTCTCTTTGGCAACTTTAGAGGTTCATTGAACGCCATTGACGACCCGCGCTGTGGCGCTCAATACTGTATAGAGCAAGACGACCACAAGGGCATCAGTTTCCGCAACAATGCATCTATTCTGGGACTTAGAGGGACGCGTACCCGAGACAGTAAGACCGCCTATTTCAAGTATATCTTACGCGCACACAACGACGAGATATTCGCCCGCGGCGCCCTGAGCACAATCATCTACCAAGCCGGCTTAAAAGGAGCGTGGGGCGACCTATCTGTAGGCGTAGGATCGACGCCGTATAAGGCATCGGGCATGGCGCTAGATCCGTTTTGGGATACCTCAGCTTCCGCGCGTGGCTTCGACGGACCAACTGTTGGCTTCTCTGATCTGACCTGGGGTTTTACCAAAAACATGATTCAGTGGAACAGTGCACAGCTATGGGAAACGCTCACGCTCTCGGCAGCCGTTGTAATAGACGATACCAATGCCGACGCACATGACATTAATTTGGGCGTTCAGCAGCGAGTTGAATCAGTGGACATCGGCCTGCAGTTTTTGAGAATGAGCACCAGTCATCCTACTGCCAAAAGCCTCCGCGCTGGGAATGCCGTAAGAGCGTGGGGCCGCTGGTCCCCAGCAATGCCATTGACTATAAGCACCTCCATCGAGCGCATTGACTATAAGGCCAACGGGGAAAGACCTGACATAGATCCGCTTCAGCTACACTATGCGCTGACGCTCGTCTACAAACGCAACATGAGCCGTTGGGCACTCGCGCTTGGACGCGCTTCCGCACAAGAACAGCCCTATTTACACGGATCAGGCGCATCCGTTGGATGGTTCTACCAGCTCATGCCCGGAGTCGAACTATATGCACTCTCCAGCTACAACAGACGCGAGAGCGGAGAGCCGGCGCGCCGCGTTTCGGCCCTAGGTATGTTGCTTAACTATGCCAAGTAGTAACAGCCTTACTGACTCGCGAGATGGAACCCTGACCAATGCGTGACTCAAAAGCGGACAGCCTCCTTTCTCGCCTCACTAGTAGCCTATCGCCGTATATCCCAAACATCGTTCTCTCAATGGGTCTATTGCTCACATTAGCGATTGTGAGAATCGACTTTCAACGGATAGAAAATGATGCGGAAACGCTTACAAGGGAACGTCTTTACGGACTAAAAAGTAGAATTGAGCAGGCCTTTAACGAACGCCTCGGACCGGCCTATTCTCTGGAGGCCTTCGTCAAAATGAACCTGCAAATGTCTCTGCAGGATCCCGAACAAGAAGCTCAGTTTAAGCGTGATTTTGTGCAGCTTACCAACGCGCTAACAGCGCGCACTAAGGGACTGCTGTCCATCCAGCTGGCACCGCAAGCCGTCGTTAGTTACCTGACAAATGAGGAGCGCAACAAAGCCGCCATCGGACACGATCTCTTGTTGGACCCCAACCGGCGAGACCAAACATTGCGCACTATCCAAGCGCGCAGAATAATCGTCGCAGGTCCCCTGACCTTGAAGCAGGGAGGCGATGCTTTTATCGCGCGTTTAGCCATCTTTACCGAGCCCGGCGACTTTGACGCCAAACACTATATGCGCCAGCGCGATATCCCAGACGCCGCGGATTGGATTGGCGAAGTGCCCGATGATTTCTGGGGATTAGCTACCGTGTTGATTGATGTCCCAACCATGTATCAGGCAGCCGCATTGGATTCCTTGCAAAACGGCACCCGCTTCGCGCTGCGCGGTCGGCACGGCCTGGGCGCCCAAGGAGACGTGTTCTTTGGCGACGAGCACATATTCGATATAGCTACCGCCAGCGTGTCCGTATTGCTACCCGACGGTGAATGGATTATAGCGGCCCATACACCCACGGAGCTGGACGGGCTCTTTTACCTCAATCTGATCCTGAGTCTGGCGATCACACTGACGCTGTATAAGTTGATGAAGGTTCAGCAATTGCACATAGAAGTACGGGCAGCTTCCGATATAAAAGACGCCGTTTTAGCCAATATCAGCCACGAACTCCGCACGCCCCTCAACGGAATCGTCGGCCTGAGCGAAGCCCTAAAAACGAGCCCGTTAAGCCGAGACGAAGCCGAGCAAATCGAACTCATACAGCGCAACGCATTAAATATGACCCATACGGTCAACGACGTCGTCAATATGGTCGAGATAGACAACGGCAATCTCATCTTGACAAATGAACCGTTTGAACTCCGCACAGAGCTAGCGTCGATTGGCCGTGATATGGAATCACAGGCGCGTGCACACAGCGCACAGATGAACTGTCCCATCACTAATTTCGACTCGCTTAATATCGTCACGGACCGGGAAAAGCTAAGGCAGATTCTCACCCGGTTGATCGATAATGCCATTCGCTTTTCCGACGGGGGCCAAATAGAAGTCGAAGCCAAAGAAGTCGCGTCCATTTCAGACACTGCGCGCATACGCTTTGTCGTTCGAGACGACGGACCTGGGATCAGTCAAGAAAAGCAGCAGCTCCTATTTAAAGCGTTTATCCAGAACGATCTGTCGGACACACGCCGACACAGCGGCCTGGGAATAGGCCTTAGCATAAGTCAGAGAATCATTGAGAAGATGGGGGGAACACTCGACGTCGACAGCGATGAGGGTAATGGGGCAACGTTCCACTTCACGCTCGATCTGCCGCGCGCACAAGCTGCAGAGGCAGCAGGAGACATTCTCCCGCCCGACGCACCCGCGTCACGAGACACCGCACAGACTCTCAGGGCTGCTCTCGTGGTGGATGACAACCCCATAAACAGTATGGTTATCGTGAACGCAATGAAGCGATTTGGCTTCGAAACGGAAACGGCTCTCAACGGCGAACAGGCCGTAGAAAAAGCGTTAAAAACAGACTATGAATTAATCATAATGGACTGCCAAATGCCCATTATGGATGGGTACGAAGCGACAGAGCAGATTCGCGAACGAGAAAAAGCTGCCGGCACAGAGCAGAATCCATCGGTTATTATTGCGTGCACCGCGAATGGATTAGAGTCTAATCGCACAAAGTGCATACAGGCGGGTATGAACGACTTTCTGGTGAAACCCATACAGCGCGCCCATATGGAGGAGGCACTGCGCAAGCACGGGCTACTCCATTCATAGCTACACGCACCCCGAAAAGCCGATCGCCCCGCATCTTCCCGCATCCCATTCCCAGTAGAGCTCCTGACGCGCCATCCCATTATCTATGGGTTAACCCAGCACCGGGTGCAGGACAGAGTCGATATCGGGAAAGAGAGCGCGCTGGAAGTCGCGCGACACCGTGCGCTTGTGCAGATGCACGTCCATAAAGTCCAGCAGTGCGAGAAAATCCGCTGCGCTGTGCGCGTGTCCCCCTTCGCGGAAGGACCATCCAATATGCGCAGGATGGTCCAGCAGCGCATAGATCGGCTGAGTCGCCTTACAGGCGGCATAGGTGCCCGGTGGGTTGGTAGCGTAATCCTCGTAGGCTTCTGTCAGCAGCAGCGGACGCGGCGCCACCATCGCGAGCAGGAAGTGTTGGTCATAAGGGAACTGTCCGTCGCGATGTCTATGCTCGGCAAAGGAATCGCCAAACCAGAAGATATTGCCCGAGTGGAAAAAGCTGTCGACTGTTTCGGCCCCGTCGGCTTTCCAGCGATTTAAACCCGCTCCGCCGATACCAGAGTTATTGGGGTTTACCAGCGCAATTCGCTCGTCGGTAGCTCCTGCGAGTAGGACGGTTTTCCCGCCGCGCGAATGTCCGCTGATGGCGATCGCATCTGCGCGCACGTTGGGCATCTGTAGAAGCGCATCTACGCAGCGATGATAGGCCCAAGCCCAGGCCGACAGCGCGCCAAAAGAGGCCTCTGGATACAGGCGATAAAGACCAGTCTCTCGGTAGCGCGCGCTGTTATCCGCCGCCGCTTCCGTCCGATCAAAAACCGCAACTATATTGCCGCGTTCTAACGCGTGATGCACGGTTTCTTCACGCAGCATGTACCAGCAGCCATCGCCATATAGCAAAACGGGGAAAGGGCCTTCACCCGGAGGAATCCAGAGGGATAGCTTTATACGGTGCTCTTTTCCATCGGCAAACGCCGTGCGTACTTCGTACGTTTCATACACAACCCCATCCCAGGCACGCACGCTTACGGAACAAAAAAGGACCGGCTCACCGACTCGACCTGACAGCGGCATACCGCCGTATTCAGAGGGCACAATTATATCGCTTAGTTCGGTGCGACGCTGAGCCCAGTTTAGCGCCGTCACCGCACGGCCATCTTCGAACGTCAGCAAGTCTGGTCCTACGTCCATTGCCTATTTTACCGAGTATAGTTAAGCGTTAGCAAATAAAGAGTGGATCCCGAGTATTGCTAGAACGACCGATACTGGCCAAGCTGGACAGTAAGGTCAGCACGCCGCTCACGCCCTGCATGGGGTTGGCCCGACGGATATCAATTTCCACGCCCTGACCGCGCGCACTCAGCTCGATAACGGATACGTCGAGGGCAGGATCGGCCACGAGCACAGAGCGCGTGCGCTCAAATCCGACGCCTGCCATTGCCGTAGCGGCGTGCGAGTTTACGTTGCGCGGAAAGAGCGCGCATACACCGCGAGTGGGGCCGTCATAGAGGACCGTTTCCTCTTCTATGTCCTCTGCACAATAGTTCTCACAGTCGGAAAAATCGATGCTGCGCGGCGGCTTCTTCATCGTAATCGATACCTCGTCCCACATCTCGCGTCCCTCGCTGAGGGCGTCCAAACCGATCACGGCACCGTGTGGCACGCACAGACGCGTGCCGCTGCGCCCTGCTGTATCCAACAAGGATCGCTCCAGATCGGCATCAGCCAAGCAGGTAAGCGAGAGCGGCATATAGTCTGCGCAGGATAGAAAAGCGCCGCCGTGTTCGCGGCTGATGTCGGGATGAGCCAATTCGACGACAAGGTCCGGTTCGCGCGCTGCAAAAGAGTGTAAATCATCCAAAACGTGCTCCGGAGAGACGCCCTTTAAACGCTCTGCAGACCGATTGTAAACAAACGCCACATCCAAACCCAACTCGGGGCGCGTGATCATTTGCTCATATACAAACGATCCCAAGTAGCCAAAACCTATAAGACCAATACGTGCCATAGTATACACCTTCAAACGCTGCAAACAGCGCTCTCTTACTCCGTCCTATTTAATCTCGTACGACAGCAGCTCACCAGATTCTTTACACCTGATGGTCTCTTATATAGTCCCAGTTTATATCGTATCCCATACCCGGCAACGACGATAGGTGAACATACCCCTCCGCGTCGAGCGG
>Ga0181588_10003657_pt1 | contig 12817 bp, 6 predicted proteins | sample 071ome_26_FD_148607 | JGI IMG/M metagenome (GOLD analysis project Ga0181588, IMG submission 148607) | Coastal salt marsh microbial communities from the Groves Creek Marsh, Skidaway Island, Georgia - 071409BT metaG (spades assembly) | ecosystem: Environmental > Aquatic > Marine > Intertidal zone...
TCGATCCCAAGAACCCGAATCACATCCTGGCAGCTATGTGGGAATTCCGCCGCTGGCCATGGTTCTTCAAGTCCGGTGGCGAAGGCTCGGGTCTGTACGAGACCTGGGATGGCGGCGTGACCTGGGAGGAAATCGGTCCCGATCGGGGTATGCCCAAAGGAGAACTGGGCCGCATGGGCCTGGCCTTCGCCCACAACGAGCCGCAGGTGGTATACGCGCTTGTCGAGGCCCAAAAAAACGCGCTCTACCGCAGTGACGATGGCGGAGCCAATTGGCGCATGGTCAACGACGACGATGGTGTGAACGGCCGGCCGTTCTACTACGCCGACATTTATACGGACCCGGAAAATGAGAATCGCCTCTACAGGATCGAGACATACATCTACGTCTCAGAAGATGGCGGACGGTCCTTCCGTCAGTGGCAGCCCGGGTATTCCGAGAACGGAGTGCACCCGGATCACCACGCGTTCTGGGTATCCCCGGCCGACCCCGACTTCATCATCGAAGGGAATGATGGCGGTATGGCCATCACCCGGGACAAGGGCCGCACGTGGCGATTTGTGGAGAACCTGCCTGTGGCACAGTTCTACCACATCAATGTGGACAACGAATTCCCATACAACGTGATGGGTGGCATGCAGGACAACGGATCTTGGGTGGGGCCCGGGTATGTCTGGAAGTCTGGCGGCATCCGGAACCATCTCTGGCAGGAAGTGGCCTTCGGGGATGGATTCGATGTCATTCCTGACCCCGAAGATGCGCAGTTCGGCTATGCCATGAGCCAGGGGGGCAGCCTGAGCCGCTTTGACAAGGAGACCGGTAACAGTTCGTTCATCAAGCCGCTTCACCCGGATCCGGATGTGTTCCTGCGCTATAACTGGAATGCGGCCTTTGAGCAGGACCCGCACGATCCGAACACGATCTACTATGGTAGCCAGTTCGTACACCGTTCGACCAACAAGGGACAGAGCTGGGACATCATTTCGCCGGACCTGACCACGAACGATCCTGAGAAGCAGCAGCAGGAAGAATCGGGCGGTCTGACCTACGATGTCACGCAAGCTGAGAACCACACGACCATCACGGCCATCGATGCCAGCCCGCTGGAGACCGGTATTCTGTGGGTGGGTACGGACGATGGTAATGTGCAGCTTACGCGCGACGGCGGCGGCTCCTGGACCGAAGTCGGATCCCGCATCCGCGACATTCCCGAAGGTAATTGGGTCACGCAGATTCGGGCATCGGCCTACAATGCAGCTGAGGCGTTCGTGGTTTTTGATGATCACCGGCGCAACAACTGGGAGCCCTACGTCTATCGCACCCAGGACTGGGGGCGCAGCTGGCAGCGAGTGGTCAATTCCAGCGACGTGTATGGCTTCGCCCTTTCCTTCATCCAGGACCCGGTGGAGCCGCGCCTGATGTTCATCGGCACCGAGTTTGGGCTGTATGTCTCGATTGATGAGGGCAGCACGTGGACTAAGTGGACGGCCGGCTATCCGACAGCTTCCACCATCGACCTGGCTATCCAGGAGCGTGAGGCGGACCTGGTCATAGGGACGTTCGGCCGCAGCGCCTGGGTATTGGATGATATCCGGCCTTTGCGCGCATTGGCAGCATCAGGCGCTGATGTACTGGAGGCCCCAGTGCACGTGTATGAGCCGCCCACAGCCTACCAGGCGTCCAACATCCAGGCCGCAGGCACCCGGTTCAAGGCCGATGGCATGTACGCCGGAGAGAACCGTCCCCGCGGAGCGCGCATCACGTATTCGGTCAACCCGGACGCGTATCGCTCTGTATCCATACCGGCTGAGACGGACGATCGTGACGATGGCGCGGAGCAACCAGCCAAGGCGCCGGACGACGTCGAAATCCGGATTCTTGATGGGGACGAGGTCATTCGCACGTTTGAGGGTCCAGCAGTAGCCGGTATGAACCGGGTCATCTGGTCCATGAACCGTAAGGGGGTGCGTGGTCCCAGCCGCTCGGCACCCCGTCGCAACGCATCGGAGCCGGGTGGTCCGCAGGTCCTTCCGGGTATCTACGGTGTCCAGGTCATTTTTGGGGCGGATACGACCTCCACGACTGTAACCGTGGAGCTGGACCCCCGGTACGAGGTCGATCTGACGGCGCTGCGGGCACGACACGCCATGTATCGCCAGTATGAGGCCATGGTGGAGACGGCGGCCGACATGATGACCCGCGTCCGGGAAGCGAAAGAGGTCATTTCGCGCGTAGACCGTGGTCTCGAAGACCGGGATGACGATACGGCTACAGATCTGAAGAAGCAGGGCAAGACACTCTCAGATTCCCTCGATGCCTTCCAGGATCGATATTTCGGTCCACAGGGCAAGCAGGGCATCTATCGCCCCTTCGATACGGTGGGTGGCAAGGTTTCGGGCGCGGGTCGGTACCTCTTCTCGAGCGATCGTCCCCCGAACACGCCTGAGGACTGGTCCATGTCGGCGGGTCGTCGTGCACTCGAGGAGATGCTCTCCGAGGTGAATGCGTTCCTGAGCGGCCCCTGGTCGGCCTATGTCGCAGCGGTCCGTTCATCGGATGCGTTTCGGGTTCCGGATCTTCTGCCGCTCGAAATGAACTGAGGGACGCATTGGCGAACCTCAATCGCAGGAAGACGTTACGGGGTGCTTGTTCACTTAACCAACGGATTGCAATGATGAATCGACTTGTTCTGGTAGGGCTCTTCGTTTTTTCGGTTTTCGTGATTGGGTGTTCATCCGAAAGCAGCGAGCAGGCTGCCTCACCGACTCCGGAAGCGGCATCTGCGGCCATGCTTGCCGATCTCGAGATCAAGGACCTTGTGGAGGGTGAGGGTCTTGGTATACAGGCCGGCCAGCGGGCCGAAGTGCATTACACCCTCTGGCTGCGTGACGCGGCTGCCGAAGATGGACGGGGCGAAATGCTGCAAAGCTCCAAGGAAGCCGATCGGACCTTCACCTTCACTATCGGCCAGGGCGCTGTGATAGCCGGTTGGGACCAGGGCGTGCCTGGCATGAAAGTGGGAGGGACCCGTGAGCTGGGTATTCCGTATCGTCTGGCCTACGGCGAGCGGGGCATGCCGGGCGGCGTCCCACCGCGCGCTGACCTGATTTTTGAAATAGACCTCATTTCTATCCAATGACAACTTCCAACGGACTGATCATCACCGACCTTGTAGACGGCGAAGGTGCCGAAGCAACCCGCGGCAGCACCATTGAAGTGCATTACACTGGTTGGCTGTTCCATCCGGACAACGAGGACAATAAGGGACGCAAATTCGACAGCTCGGTGGATCGAGGCGAAACGTTCTCGTTCCGTCTCGGAGCCGGCAGCGTGATTCAGGGTTGGGATGAAGGATTTGCCGGTATGAAGATCGGCGGTATGCGTCGTTTGACCATCCCCCCGGAAATGGGATACGGAGCACGGGGTGCTGGCGGCGTCATTCCGCCGCATGCAACACTCATTTTTGATGTTGAACTGATCGGGGTAGGCTGAAACCGACTGCTTCCGATGAGAGCATTCAGATGGGGGCTCCCGCGCAGGCGGGAGCCCCCATTTCGTTATTCCGGCATCCAGTCCAGTGGCAACATGTCAGCCAGGCGGAAAAAAGTCCAGTATCCGATTTCGTTGGTTGCTGGGCCCTCAGATGGCAGGATGACGCCTGTTTCGTCGATGAAGGCCTGGTAGGTAGGCAGTTCAACGAACGTCACGTTCATTTCACTGGCCAACACCTCGGACAGATCCGAGACGGGCCAAAACCGGTCAATGAACTGGGGCCAGCGTCCATCGCCACCGTTCCCGAAGTACTGAATACGTACCCAGCCGGACCAATCTATACGACCCACACCGGGCCGTTCATCCTCGTAGAGAATGGGAAGGGGTTCGCCATATACGCTCTTGAGACCAGCCTCCTTCACCGGCGAATGATCATCTGCCGCACCCGGTCCTCCCACAAACCAGGCAGCCCATTCTTCCTGTTTCATGTTCCCCGACATGAGGGCCCTTAGGAAGTGCCGCCGGGATCCTTCGTAGGCATCCTCCCGATTGTCTGCCCACTTCTTTTCGTCCTTGCGCTTCTCAGGCGTCATGGGTTCAAACAGTGTATATCCACCCCATCCGTACCCCACCGCGTTGCCACCGAATTGAAACCCATGGATGGTTACCTGATATCCCATCTCCGGATTCGTGAACATGAACGGTCCGGTGGATGCAACGCTGATGGCATTGTTTGCCTGGTCAAACGTGTGGCGTAGTACGTCAGGGGTGAGCAGTTCGATGTCGCGCGCGGATCGGGTGTAGGAGAATGCTGCGATCTTGAAGAAAGACAGCCGGTCCTCATCCAGGGGCTCCCCTTCCACCTGGACCGGTGCGGACAGGCTGATGGTCATGGCCCCGCTGTCTCCCTGATGGATCTGTACTCCTGAGGCACCATATCCGTCGGCAACGGCCACGACCTTGAAGGCATGGTAGGCGGGAGTATCCAGGGTGAACTGTCCGTTTTCGTCTGCCTCGGTGACGAGCGTCGTCATGTCGACAAACACAGTTGCTCCCGAAACCGGCTGACCCTCATCATTGACGACGGTGCCGGAAATCTGTTGGGCAGAGGCCGTTTCGACCCCCGTTATCAGCGCTGCACTGATGAGCAGCCAGAAAAAGGAACTCTGTTTCATGGCAGTGGGATTGTTTGAACAGTATGGTAACGTAAGACAATGATATGACGTGGCGATGTCAAGGCAAATCGGTCTTTTCAGAATCGATTCCCGGTAGCGCCTTTCTTGACAGCCCGTTAGATTGGCACTTCACGTGTACCACCCATCTCCCGTTTGTCCCATGCGGCTCTCCCTTTGTGCCCTGTTTCTCGGCCTCGCTGCGCTGATTGTCTCCGATACCCGCGCCCAATCCATTGATCCCGCTCTGTACGAAGGGCTGGATTATCGCCTTGTAGGTCCCTACCGGGGTGGCCGGTCCGCTGCTGTGACCGGCGTGCAGGGCAAAGACAACCTGTTTTATTTCGGTGCGACGGGCGGCGGTGTCTGGCGTACGACCGACGGTGGTCAGTCCTGGGAGAACATCTCGGACGGCTTCTTCGGCGGCTCCATCGGCGCCGTGGCCGTCTCCGAGTGGGACAATAATGTGATCTATGTCGGCGGGGGTGAGAAGACCATCCGCGGCAACGTCTCCCACGGGTACGGCATGTGGAAGTCCCTGGATGCCGGCAAGACCTGGACGCACATCGGATTGGATGATTCAAGGCATATTGCGCGCATTCGTATCCATCCCAAGAACCCAGACCTGGTGTATGCGGCCGTGATGGGGCACTTGTTCGGTCCCAACGAAGAGCGCGGCGTCTACCGCTCTAAAGACGGCGGCGAGACATGGGAAAAAATCCACTATGTCTCGGACAAGGCCGGTGCCGTGGACCTGCACATGGATCCCTCTAACCCCCGCGTGCTCTATGCGTCGATGTGGGAGTTCTACCGCAATCCGTATCAGATGTCCTCGGGCGGCGAGGATTCCGGTCTCTGGAAATCAACCGACGGCGGCGATACGTGGGTGGAACTCACGAATCAGGACAATGGCTTGCCAGGAGGCACGCTGGGCATCATCGGCGTGACCGTGTCGCCCGTCAATCCCGACCGCGTCTGGGCCATCGTGGAGCACGACGACGGCGGGGTTTTCCGCAGCGAGAACGGGGGCGAGTCGTGGCGCCGCATCAATACGGACCGCAATCTGCGGCAGCGCGCATGGTACTACACGCGCATCTACGCGGGGACGCAGGATGAGGATGAGGTCTGGGTCCTGAACGTGGGTCTGTGGCATTCGAAGGACGGCGGCAGTGAGTACGAGCGGGTTGGTACGCCGCATGGCGATCACCACGATTTCTGGATCGATCCGGACAATGCGGACCGGATTATCGTGGCTGACGATGGCGGTGCGCAGGTGACCTACAACCGCGGCGAGACGTGGTCGACGTATTACAACCAGCCCACCGCGCAATTCTACCGGGTGCATACGGACAACCATTTCCCATACCGTATCTACGGTGGGCAGCAGGACAACTCGACCGTGCGCATCCTGCACACGTCGAACGGCCGGAATGAACGCGAGTGGGAATCCACGGCCGGCGGCGAAAGCGCCTGGCTGGCCACGCATCCCGAAGACCCTGACATCGTGTATGGCGGATCCTATGGGGGGTCGTTCTCCGTAGTGAATCATCGCACGGAGCAGTCCCGCTCGATCAATGTCTGGCCGGACAACCCGATGGGCCATGGCGCCGAAGGTTTCAAGTACCGCTTCCAGTGGAATTTCCCCATCATCACCAGTCGGCATGATCCGGACAAGGTCATCGCCACGAGCCAGCACGTGCATGTCTCGACCAATATGGGGCAATCCTGGGAGATCATTTCGCCCGACCTGACCGTCGGCGATCCGTCGACCCTCGGGCCGTCCGGTGGTCCCATCACGAAGGACAACACGGCGGTCGAGTACTACGCGACCATCTTCACCCTTGCCGAAGGCGAGGAGGACGGCGTCATCTGGACGGGCTCGGATGATGGCCTTATCCATATCACCCGCGATGGCGGCGAGACGTGGACCGACGTGACGCCGCCCGAGCGCATCTTTCCCGAGTGGATGATGGTCAACGACATGGTGGTGGATCCGCGCAACCCGGGCGGCCTGTACGTGGCCGGCACGCGGTACAAGCTGGACGACTTCACCCCGTACCTCTACAAGACGGACGATTATGGGGCCTCGTGGGAGCTGATCACGGATGGCATCGACCCGATGCACTTCACCCGGGCCATCGAAGTGGACCGTGTACGGGAAGGACTCCTGTATGCCGGTACCGAAACGGGGATGTATATCTCCTTTGATGATGGCGCGAGCTGGTCATCCTTCCAGCAGAACCTGCCCATCGTTCCGATTACCGATCTGGAGTGGAAAGACAACGACCTGGTGGTAGGCACACAGGGGCGCTCCTTCTGGATCATGGAAGACCTGTCCGTATTGCAGAAAATCCAGGCCTCGGATCTGGCCGGGTCGCATGCCTTTTACGCGCCATACCCGATCACGCTGGGTGCTGAGGGATCGGTTCGCCTCCGCTACTGGTTGCCCGAAGAGCGGGGTGAGGACCTGACGATGCGCATCCTCGAAAGCGATGGGTCGACCATCATCCAGACCTTCGATGGGGATGATGTGCCTTCGGACAAGGGCGTGAACCAATTCAACTGGAACATGCGCTACCCGGATGCCGAGTCTTTCCCGGGCCTGATCATGTGGGCGGGCTCGGTCCGGGGTCCACAAGCAGTTCCGGGCGACTATGTGGCCCGCTTGATTGTCGGCGATGACTCCACGGACGTCGCGTTCCGGATCAACCCTGACCCGCGCTCCGAGACGCCCATCGAAGGCTTGCAGGAGAAATTCGACTTCCTGATTGCGGTGCGCGACAAGCTGACCGAGACGCACCAGGCCATCAAGCAGATCCGTTCGTTGAGGGATCAGGTCAATGACATCGTGGACCGGGTTCCGAAGGATCATCCCGAAGCGGATTCCATCGAGGCTTTTGCCAAGCGCATGCTCGAGGGCATGAAAGAAGTAGAGGAAGCCCTGTATCAGACCAAGAACCAGTCCGGTCAGGATCCCCTGAACTACCCCATCCGCCTGAACAACAAGCTGGCGGCCGTTGGCGGCGTGACGCGGGGCAACTATCCGCCGACCGACCAGGCCTACGAGGTCCGGGACGAACTCGTCCGCCAGATCGATGAGTGGCTCACGAAGCTGGCCGACATCACGTCGTATCAGATGCGCGAGTTTGAGGACATGGTGGACGGCGTGGATCTGCCCGTCATCAAGCTGGATAGTTGATCGGTTCTACGACCGGCCATCGTTGATTTCAGTATCGGGGAGGGCGTCGCGCAGCCGCGCGACGCCCTCTGCCGTTACATCCGTCTCCCAAAGGTAGACCGCCTCCAGCGCCGGGAAGCTAGCCAGCACGTCCAGCAGGGCATCGTCCACCTGTGTGCCGTACAGATTGATGCGGGCCAGATAGGCCAAGCCGCTAAGGACCTCGAGGCCTCTGCCGTTGATGCCGGTGCGAGAGAGGTCCAACGAGGTTAGATGGGGAAAGCGTTGCAGCACAGCCAGGTTGGCGTCGGCAAGGTCCGTTCCCGCAAGATCTACCGAGATGATGTTGGGAGCCAGATCATCAATTCCTTCTGCGCGCAGGCAGGAGGCCGATTCGCAGACCAGATCGAAGAAGGGCTGATCCACCGAGATACGGCTCAGACGAAGTCCAGCGGCTGTCAGGTTGGAAACCAGGGCTGTGTCTGGCGCGGTCACATTCAGGGCAAAGACCCCGGTCTTGATCTCGCTCATGCCGTAGGCCTGCAGGATGGTGCGTATCGAGCCGGGCATGTCGGCTGAGGCAATCGTGCCGTCGAACCCCGACTCCGAATTGACCCACCACGTAAGCAATTCCACATCGGCGTGGGAAAGTGGCGCCGATTCCGGAACGGGGGGCATAGCGCGCCGGTGCTCCACAGGAAGCATCACCCGCTGGATCAGAAGGCTCGCATCGGATGCGCCCCAGGTAATCAGTGGATCGTCTTCGGTATCGGTCTCGTGGGCAGCAATTGTCTCCGGTGTGGTCAGGTCCAGACCACCTTTCGTGCGTCCCTCACCGTGGCAGGAGGTACACTTGGCTCCAAGAATGGGCGCAACGAGTACCTCGTAGACTGTGCTCGAATCCGGGCGGGACAGGTCGAACCGGGTTGCAAGATCGGGTGCCGTTCCTGTGACGGCGGTAAGGATGCCAGGCGCAAATTCGGTGGAGAAGACCTTACCGTGTGTCAATTCGCCCCCCATGTGTCCTCCCATGACGATACTGGCCACCAGGAGCGTCCAGGACGTGGCCACCATCGGTCGGGGAAACCCTCCTAGGTTGAACAGCAGGATGCCGGCCGCCGCCAGCGGGATGATAAGGCCGAACGCGCGGTGCCAGAACATCACGTCGGTGGGATACCCACCCATTTGCATGAGCCACGATCCCGCGGCGGCGGCCGCAACACCACCCCAGCCACCAAGCAGGAGCGCCGTTTGCTCGACGCCGCCGGGCTGATCGTCTTTGCGCCACCAACGTCCCAAGGCCACGAGTCCCGCAAACAACAGGAATCCGATGGGCAGATGAACCAGCGCAGGATGTTGGCGCGCCAGGAAGCGCGCACCATCGGGCGCCCGCCCAGCAGGATCGATGAGGAAAAAAATCAGGCCGAGCGTCACGAGCGTGGCCAGGGCATTCCAGAAAGCAGCGCGTTGAGTCATCAGGTCAGGATCTCATTGACCACGCGTCCGCCTACATCGGTAAGGCGGAAATCACGTCCTTGGAACGGGAAGGTCAATTGTTCGTGGTCAAAGCCGAGTTGATGCAGGATGGTAGCCTGCAGGTCATGGACATGTACGCGGTCGCGCACGGGTTGGTAGCCGATGTCATCGGTTTCCCCGAACGAGAACCCCCGCTTGATACCAGCTCCTGCCAACCACATGGTATAGACATCCGAGTGGTGATCACGCCCCACGAATGGGTTGTCCTGCCCGGTCCGGTTCTCAAGCATCGGCGTCCGGCCGAATTCGCCCCCCCACACGACGAGCGTTTCATCGAGCAGACCGCGTCGCTTGAGGTCTGTGAGAAGGGCGGTCATGGCTTGGTCCGTTTCCTTGCATCGCTCCACAAAGCCATGATTCAGGGCCTCGCTCTCGCCCGCTCCATGCGAGTCCCATCCCCAGTGGAAGAGCTGCACGAAACGAACACCCCGCTCCACCAGTCGCCGCGCCAGCAGGCAATTGTTCGCAAATGATACCTTACCCGGTTCGATACCGTACTCGGTCTGGATGGCTTCCGGCTCACTCAGTATATCCATGGCCTCCGGCACGGACATCTGCATGCGGAAGGCCAGTTCGTATTGCGAAATCCGGGTCAGGATCTCGGGATCCTGCGTCTCTTCGTATTCCTGCCGGTTTATTTCGTTGATGGCTTCGATACTGCGTCGTCGCATGTCGCGTGACACCCCGTCAGGGTCGGTCAGAAAGAGTACGGGATCGCCGTCCGAACGGCATTGGACGCCTTGGTATACCGTCGGCAGGAAGCCGCTGCCGTAGACCGAGGCGCCGGCACTAGGGGCGGCAGCCCCCGAGATGAGTACCACAAAGCCCGGCAGGTTCTGATTTTCCGATCCCAAGCCATAGAGCGCCCAGGATCCGAGCGAAGGCCGACCCAGACGCGGACTGCCGGTGTACATGAAGAGCTGCGCCGGGGCGTGATTGAACTCGTCCGTGTGCATGGCCTTGAGGAAGGTCACGTCGTCCACCGCCCTCGAGAAGTGCGGCAGGTGATTGGACACCCAGGCCCCGGATTCGCCATGCTGTTTGAAGGTCGCCTGCGGACCCAGCAGTTTTGGAACGCCCCGGATGAAGGCGAATCGTTTTCCCTCGAGCAGGGATGGTGGGGTCTGCTGCCCGTCGAGCTTTTGTAGCAGTGGCTTGTAGTCGAAGAGCTCGTGCTGGCTGGGGGCGCCGGCCATGTGCAGGAAAATGACGTGCTTGGCTTTGGCAGGGAAATGCGGCGCCTTGGGCATCAAGGGGTCATCCAGCCGCATGGAGCCCGGGGTCAATGGCGATCCCGTGGCAAATGCATTGAGCGCAGCCGGTCCCATGATGGACGAAAGGGCCATCGAGCCGACGCCGGCCGAGAAGGACTTGAGGAAGTGTCTGCGGGTCTGCAAATGTGCCCACTTTAGCCGCGCCTCATCCGGTATGCTGATCTTCTTGCTCATTCTTTGGTCAGGAAAGCGTCGAGATTCAGGATGGCATTGGCAGCCACGGGCAGGCTGGCCTCCAGGGCCAGATCCGTCAGAACGGTCATCGTCTCATCGGAGGGATACCGACCAAAGGCATATCGATACCCTGCCTTTATTTGATCATCGAGACGATCTGAGGTAGCCTCCATGCGTGCCGCCAGCGCCTCGGCAGCTTCCCAGAACGCCGGGTCATTGAGTGTGACCAGCGCTTGCAAGGGCGTGTTGGTCCGCACCCGCCGTGAGACGCAGAATTCACGGGAGGGCGCATCGAACGTGATCATGGAGGGGTAGGGCCCGGTGCGTCGCCAGTACGTGTAGATGGCCCGGCGATAACGATTTTCGCCTTCCGCCGTGACCCATTGCTGTCCATTGTAGGGATTGCGCCAGATGCCATCAGGTTGGGGCGGCATGACGGAGGGGCCGCCACGCTTGTCCGAGAGCAGCCCTGAAACCGCCAGGGCCTGGTCGCGGATCTGCTCGGCCGACAGCCGGAAGCGGGGACCGCGCGAAAGCAGGCGGTTGTCAGGATCGCGTTCCAGTTTTTCAGCCGTCGGGGAGGAGTCCTGGCGATACGCAGCTGACATCACGATGGACTTCAGCAGGCCTTTGATGCTCCACGACTGTTCATCCCGGAAATGGATGGCCAACCAGTCCAATAGCGCCGGGTGGGAGGGTGACATTCCCACGGTCCCGAAGTCGTCCGTTGTCTCGACGATACCGATACCAAAAAGCTGCTCCCAGAAGCGATTCACCATCACGCGGGCCGTCAACGGGTTCTCCTCCGAAACCAGCCATTCAGCGAAGGCCAGCCGGTCGGTAATGGTACCGCCCTGCTCGAAAATCTCCGGAAGCCCTCCCTTCACCGGATCACGCTGCGACAGGAAGCTGCCCCGTTCGAAGAGACGTGTCACACGGGCCTCCTCTGCTGGAAGCTCCTGCATGATGGGTGTGCGGATCGGGCCCAAGGTATTGATGGCCCGACGGATCTCGTCGCGGCGCTTCCTCAGGGCAGCCGTGCTTTCATGCGCATCAGCAAAACGGTCCCTGATGAATGCTTCCTGATACGGACTCCGGTCTGCTGGCGCCACAGCAGCAATACGGAGCACCTCATTCTTGGACGTATTGAGGAGTTTTCCATTGATTTCCGGGTTGTCCAGCGTCTTCTCCCAGGCCCGCCGAACAGCGATCATCGAATCCGTGCTCACGAACGCCACGAGATCGGCCCCGACGCTGTCCAAGGCTGTTTGCAGGCGGATACCCTCCCCGGCATGAGCCGGTTCGAACTCCAGAAGCACCGGCTCCTCGGACGGTTGATCCCAATCGGCCGTATTGTTGAAAATGGCCAGTGAGCGATAGTAATCCTCGTGTACAAAGGGGTCGTACGGATGGCCGTGACACTGCACGCATTGCATGGTCGTCCCCTGAAAAACCTCCCATGTCGTCCCCACACGATCGATGATCTGCGCCAGGCGGTGTTCTTCATCGTCCGTGCCGCCTTCCTCATTCGTCATGGAGTTGCGATTGAACGCCGTGGCGATGAGCTGCTCGGTGGTAGGATTCGGGAGCAGATCCCCTGCCAACTGCTCGATCGTGAAACGGTCGAATGGCATGTCCGCATTGAAGGCATCGATGAGCCAATCACGGTAGCGCCAGATGGAGCGGGCTCGGTCGGCTTCGTAACCTTTTGAGTCGGCGTAGCGGGCCAGGTCCATCCAGAGGGCCGTCCATCGCTCCCCAAAAGCAGGATCGGCCAGCAGCTCGTCCACGAGACCCTCGTAGTCGCCCGATTCGCAAAAAGCATCTACGCGGCCAGGCGATGAGGGCAGTCCAATCAGATCGAGGCTGACGCGGCGGGCCAGCACACGACAAGAGGCTTCTTCGGCCGGTGACAGTCCGGCCTCCCGCATGCGTTTCAACACGAAGGCATCAATCGGATTCCGGACCCAGGGATCATCCAGAGATACGTC
>Ga0181588_10003680_pt1 | contig 12763 bp, 4 predicted proteins | sample 071ome_26_FD_148607 | JGI IMG/M metagenome (GOLD analysis project Ga0181588, IMG submission 148607) | Coastal salt marsh microbial communities from the Groves Creek Marsh, Skidaway Island, Georgia - 071409BT metaG (spades assembly) | ecosystem: Environmental > Aquatic > Marine > Intertidal zone...
TGAGAAGGGGATCCCTCCAAGTCTGCCAGATCGGATGGGAGATTGCTGAGGGAGCCCCATTTCTCCGTGCGCGGGACGGGCGGATCTGCAAACCTGACTCACGAGGCGCCCCCAACCTTGGAAGCCCCGCGCGTTCTAGACTTGGACCCCGTTTTCGTCCAGAATCCAGCTTTCGCGGCGGTATTGATGACTGCAATTCACAGTGAACACCGGATCGCCCTCGCCCTCAACTTTCCTCCCTGAGAGAGGGGGCGGTGTGAAGGGGGAACCGTTTCCAAAGGGCCCTTCACGCTATTCTGCAATCGTCAACAGACCAAGGTCCGCAAACGCCCGAATGAGCGACGACGACATGAACAACAAGACTTCGCCGAAGGAGGCAGCGGCTCCAACCGAGAGCTTGCGGGCTCCCATCGAGTGGCTGTTCGATCGACTGGACCGGCTTTGGAAGGAACGCAAGCAACGGGGCGGCGGCATCCAGTGGTTGTTGAAATGGATTCGCAGGTCCCTCGTGTTCACCACCGCAGCCTACCTGACGCTTCTCGTCCTGATTCTCCTAGCCTTGGAGTATCACGGCGAAAAGAATCTGACGCTTTGCCTGCTGCTCTACGCGCCGCCGATGGGTTGGCTGCTGCCGATCATTCCTATGGCGCCGCTCTGCCTGCTGTTCTGCCCTCGAGTGGCCCTGGCCTACCTTGCAGCATTTCCCATCCTGCTGCTGGGCTACATGGACTACAACTGGACCGGCGGAAGGAAGCCGACCGGGCCTTCGCTCAAGGTCATGACGAACAACATCGGCCAAAAGGGAAAGACCAGCCTGACGCCTTTCATCGAGGCGGAGCAGCCGGATATCATTGCGCTGCAGGAAGCCGGTCGCGCCCGGCAGTTCACCGCCGCCTATCCGGAGTTCAATGTGGCGGCGCACGGCGAGTTCACCCTGATCAGCCGTCTGCCCATACTGCGGTCCGGATATGTTCGGGACGTCATGTGGCACGGACAACCTGCGGCCGCATGGTTTGAGCTCGAGTTCGAGGGCGCGCCCCTCGTGATCTACAACATTCATATTCCTTCGCCCCGGGATGACCTGAACAAGCTCGCGGGCCGGGGAGCCGCTTTGGGACTGCTTGGATTCGTCGGTGGACGCATCGGAGAAGTCAGGGAGGAATATCAGGCGAAATGGGACCAACGCGTGGCGTTTGCCGAGGCCCTGGCGGAGGTCATCGAGGGCGACCAGCGCACGACCCTCGCCGTCGGCGACTTCAACATGCCCAACCATGGCGTGGCCTATCGGCGCATGACGACCCGCCTCAAGGACGCCTTTGCGGAAAGCGGCCAGGGTTTCGGCTTTACCGTTCCAGGAACCACCCGCAATCCCCTATCATTCTTCGGCCCTTGGTTGCGTTTGGACTACGTCATGACCGGCAACGGCCTCGCCGCCGCCAACTGCCGCATCGAGCCGCGCCGCGCCTCACAACACCGGGCGGTCGTCGCGGAGGTCGAACTCACCGGCTCCGGCAATTGAGACCGCCATTGCCGCAGAACGAGCAGGAGCGCGGACATCCTTGTCCGCAAATTGGCCAACCAACGAGCGCAGACGGGTCAGCGCCTTGCGCCCGCCGTCGCGGAAGACCTTGAAAATGAATCGCCAAAATCACGGCGATCGGGAGAATGGCGCAGTCCATCATTCGCGCAGATCCCGCTGAAGCCTCCATGAAGAAGTTGTTGCTATCCGCCAAGGCGACCTTGCTTGGCATTGACTGGAAGACCCAAGTCGCGGTTTTCGCCGCGTGCCTGGCCGTGGTTGCGACCTACCAGCATCTCGGCGCGGCCTACGAATGCGAGTTTGGCGCGCACCCGGATGAGGCGGCCCATTACGTCACCGGCCTGATGATCCGCGACTACATCGCCGACGGCATCCCCGGACACCCCATGCGCTTCGCCGAGAATTACTACGACCACTACCCCAAGGTGGCGTTGGGCAACTGGCCGCCTTTTTTCTACCTTATCCAGTCCGCTTGGACGCTGCCCTTCTCGCCCTCGCGCGCATCCGTCCTGCTGCTTATGGCCAGCCTGACCGCGCTGACCGCGCTCCTGATCTGGAATGCGCTGCGCCATGAGTTCGGTTCCTGGCTCGCGGCCTTCGGCGCCGTGCTGTTCCTGTCGCTCCCGCTGGTCCAGAAGTATTCCAGCCTGGTCATGACCGAGATCCCGATCGCGCTGCTGGCCTTCACGGCGACGCTTTGCTTCGGCCGTTATATCGAGGACGGCAAAGCCAGTTGCTCGATCTTCTTCGGCCTGTTTGCCTCGGCCGCGATACTGACCAAGGGATCCGGGCTCTACCTGGCCTTCGTGCCGCCGATCACCCTCGTCCTCTGTCGCCGGTTTGACCTGCTGAAACGGATTCCCTTCTGGGCCTCGGCGATGATTGTGGCGGTCCTCTGCGCGCCCTGGACAATCTTCACTCTCGACAAAGCCAAGGCCGGTTGGGAGCACGGCTCCGCCTCTTGGGACTTCACCAGCCAGGCGATTCCCTATTATGCAGTGAAGCTGTTCCTGGCGGTTGGGGTCGCCGTATTGGCTTTGGCTGCCATCGGCGTCGCCGTCCGCCTTATCGGACCGGCGCGATCCGGCAAGACCGAGGGCAAGTGGGCCGCCGCAGGGGCGTTGATGTTCGCCGTCTTCGCATTGCAGCCCCTGATACCCTGCGGCCTCGAGCCCCGCCACCTTGTCATGGCTTTGCCTCCCGTCATCCTCTTTGCCGTCGCCGGAATGGCCCGGGTGATCGACCGATTGAAGGCGCGCGCGACGCCGTTTCAATCGTTCTCCATCGTTGTCGCTGTCACCGCCGTATTCTTCCTGATCCACCCGTTCGAGCTGAAGCGAAAAGGTTACGAGGGCTTCGAGGAAGCCGCCAAGCTGATCGTTTCAGAACCTCAATACGCGGATGCGATCGTCTTTGTCTCATCGGACGCCTCGGGAGAGGGCATGCTGATCTCCGAAGTGGCCATGCGCGAGAAGCGGGTGGGCCACATCGTCCGACGCGCAAGCAAGCTGCTGGGCAAGAGCAACTGGAGCGGCAGCGAGTATGAGACGAAGTTCTCGGATCCGACCGCCCTGATCGAACTCCTGGAGCGGGAGAAGATCGGTGTGCTGGTTTTGGACAACTCCATAAGGGAGCAAAAACGAGTCGCCCATCACGATTTGCTGGAGAAAACGGTGAGCGATCACCCGAATCGCTTCAGGTTGATAGCCCAGAATGATGCGCGTCGCATCGACAAGGTTCGCCCGGGCGCCGTGCGGGTCTTTGAGTTCTTGTCGGTTCCGTAAGTAGGGCGACGTCACATCGCAGGGCTCCACTTTGTCACGCCGACGCCTACCAAAGGGGATTCAGCTGACCGGGAGATGGAGCGTGGTTGGCGCGCTGGATTAGCGGGCTGATTGTCCGCGCTCGCCAGCGCCTTTCCCCCCGTCTTCCTTCCCGTTGCCAAGGGCCTGTTCGTTTGCCGCCGGCAAGGCCTTGCGCTCCCGGGCCCAGAGGTTGTACTTGAAGATGTACCAGATCGCTGCCACGCCGTCCTTCCAACCAATCTTCTTGCCTTCATCGAAGCGGCGGGCCACGTAGGAAATGGGAACCTCGTAGATCCGGCAACGGCGACGAGCCAGTTTGGCCGTCAACTCGGGCTCAATGCCGAAGCGATTGCATTCCAACTGCATGTCCTTGAACAGATCCGCGCGCACCATCTTGTAACAGGTCTCCATGTCCGTGAGGTGAATGTTCGAGAACATGTTGGACAGCGTGGTCAGAAACTTGTTGGCGACATAGTGCCAAAATCCGTCCACCAGAATCTCCCGGCCGGAATAGCGGCTTCCAAAGACCGCGTCCGCGAGGTCCTTCTCGATCAGCTGCAACATGGCCGGAAACTCAGTGGGCGAATATTCCATGTCCGCATCCTGGATCGCCATGACATCCCCTTCGATGCGGGACTGCGCCGTCCGGATGGCGGCGCCTTTGCCCTGGTTGACCTCGTGGTGAACAATCAGCAGATCATCGGACGCCGAAAGCGCTTCCAACTGTTCCCGGGTCCCGTCGCTGGAGCAATCATTCACCACAATGATCTGCAGGTCCTTCACACCACAGCTTCGGACGCGTTCGATCACCTCCAGAACTGTCTTCTCCTCGTTGTAGACCGGAATAATGACGGATAGCTTCATTGCGATTCAGACTGAAGCCAGAGGAATAGCAGCCCGCGCGGATAAACTCGATAACAACCTGTCCCGCCTCGCCACAAAAAAAGCGCCCCGGTCAGCTGACCGGGGCGCAATGCAGATCAAGTTCTTTCTCCCTCAGAAACTGACAGTCGCCGAAACGTGGCCGCGGGAGGTGTTTCTGCGCTGACCAACCGGGCCCGTCAACACACCCGAATCGCGCAACTGCCAACCGTAGTCAAAGCGAAGCGAGAAGTTGTTGCCGACCGCATAACGAAAGCCCAAGCCAACCGAGTCCATGGTCACTACCGGATCCTGCCCTGCAGCCACCGATGGAATGGAAACCGGACGCACTTCGCCGTAATCGTAGAAGCCCAGGAAATACAATCGATCCGTTGCGCCTTCGCTGATCAGGCTGGCGGGTGAGAACGTGGGCGAATGAAGCTCGTTCGACACGATGAAACCAAGATCGCCGTTGCCTTCGCGTTCGTCATAACCACGGACCGTGGCGTAGCCGCCGAGCCCCAACTGCTCACTGGCCTGCAAATTGCCGCCGGCGTATTGGCCTTGCGCCCGGATGACCCAGGACATCTGCAAAGGCAGTTTTGTCTGACGTTGCAAGGAAGCGCGCGTATACATGTACTCCGCTTCGGAACCCACGCGGGCTCCGGCAAAGCTGACATCGTCGTTGTTGTCGCCGAGCATGTCTCCCGGACTGTAAAAGCCGGAGATGCTGCCGGAGGTCGCGCCGTAGCGATCCGGCATCGACCCCTGGTATTGGGCGGCAAACTGCGCGATATCGACATCCGTCGTCCCGCCCGTTCCGGGGATACCCAGGAAGATGATGTCATTGTTGAACGTCTTGAAATCGAAACCGAGGCTCACGCTGTGGCGATAGGAGCGGATCTTCGGGAGCGGAACGTTGTAGCGAATACTGGCCTGCCAACTGGTCGCGTCCTGCGACGGCGCCAACGCGCCGGGGAAATCCGATTCCGCGTCGGAGTAACCGCCATAGATGGAAACGGTGTGGCGCCAAGGCAGCGGAATCTCATAACTGGCCGAGTGCGCTTTCAGAAACTGCAACTCGACGTCCGAGGTGAACTGGTAACTCATCCGGTGATCCGCGCCGAAGGCGTTGTACCAATTGCCGCCAACGAAGAAACGCTCGGAGCCGGTGAAACGGGGGCCGGTATTCTCGATTCCCGCAAAAACCCGGAACGGGCGTCCTTCCTCGACCTGCAACACCACATCCGACGTTCCGATTCTGTCGCCCGGCTTGAGCGATGGCGAAATACGGCGGCCCGGGTTCCGGTTCAGCCAATTGATGTCTTCCAGCAACTGGTCGGTGTTGATGGCCCCTCCCTCCTCCAGATGCAGGTTGTTGGCAATCATCTCCTCCGAGGTCCAGCGGGCGCCCTCCACATCCACTTTGCCCAGGCTGCCTTCCATGACGAAGATCTGGAGGACGCCGGCGCCGATGGAAGTCTGCTCGGGAACGATCACATCGACCACCGAACGTCCCTGACCGCGGTAATAGATAATGATCTCACGCTGGATGTTCTTGATGTTGGCCTCGGAAACCCGCTCACCAATGAAGGACTCCATGAGGAAGGCGAAATCCGGTCCACGGAGCAGATCCAGGCTATCTCCCACGCCGACTTGAAGACCCGCGATGGCGAGATCTCCGTGCTTCCTCACCTCGGCCCTGGACTTGACGATGACGATGCCCTTGAGGGCCGGCCCCTGCACGGCCGCGGCGTCACCCTTGCCCTCGGCGACCGGCGGCGCGGGCGAGCCCAAATCTGCGGCCACAGGTTGGCTGGTCGGCTTCTTCGGAGCCACGCGCTCAAGATCCACCGCGCCTGCCGTTCCACCCAACACAAAGGCAAGGCTTAAGCCAAAGGTGCGTTTCAAATTCATGCTATTACCGTTGCTCATAAACACTGCTTGTTATTACTGCTCCTCGTCCTCGTCGTCTTCCTCGCGATCAAACAGATCCTGACTGGAAAGAACGATGTCACCGGGCTGCAGGCCCTGTCGCTGCGCCGCGTTGACGGCGGTATAGTCCAGTTCGACCCATAGCGAGTCAAACGTCGGCGTCGGGATCAGATTCCAGAGATCCTGAACGAACAGCCCGCCCACATCGAGGAGGAACTGGCTGACCCGGTATTGGGCCGGCGGAGCGCTGAACACGAACACCGCCGGCGCCAAGGGTTGCGATTGGAACATTCGAAGTTCGGTGTTCGCCGAGTTCGCCGCCTGCCAGGTCTCGCCGGAGCGGCCGTTCACCGAGTAGATACCGCTGATCGCCGAGGTGATGATCACATTCGCGTCCGCGTTGCCGATGTAACGGTTCAACGGGACATCGCCAGTGCCCGGCGCCACCATCGGCGACCCAATCATGGTGTTCGCCATGGTGGTTCCGACCGTGATGTTCGCCGCGCCCGTGCCGATCGCGGTCATGGTGGTCGTCACGTTGCCCGTGCCGCTGACGGCGATAGCGACATTGTCGTTGTAGTCCTGGTCGCCCGTGGTGGTGACCGACGCCGCATTGAAGACCGTCATGCCATCAGCATTCGTGGTAATTGTGCCAAGCGGCGTGATGCCGCCAACGTTGTCATCGGTGCCATCGACTCCAGCGCGCCCGAAGGTTGTCACACCCTGATCGACATCATCCGGCGCTGTGTCATCGGCCGTATTGGCCTGCCCGTCGGGGCCGACGCCGATATCGTCCGCAGTTCCGGCGATGCCGTCCGCCCCCGCGAAGTCCGCCATGCCGTCCGGACCGAGGAAGGACGAGGTGTTGGCGACCAGGTTCTGCACACCCGCCGTGGTCGCGTCCAGTGTGCTCGTGAACGTGATGTCGTTTCCGTTCAACGTGGTCGTGGCCCCGCCCGTGTCGTTGCTGCCCAGGACGACGGCATCGTTGAAGAGTTGATCGCCCTGGCCCGGGACGGTGGTCGAAGTGGTGACCGACGTCGCGTTGATAACCGTGCTGCCAGGCCCGTTCGCAGGCGCCACCGTCAGGAGGTCCGTTGTCAGGTTAGCGAGGGCGCCCGAGCCAGCCACTGCAGCGGCAATTCCAGAGCTATCACCGGCACCGACATTGTCGTTGCCGACGCCATCGCCAAAGGTCGTGACGCCGGTGGCGTTGACGACCAACGCCTGAACGTCGGCTGCGAGGGCATCGACTGTGTTGTTGAACGTGACGGCAACGCCATTGACCGTGGTCACCGTGTCGGACGTTCCACCGACGCCGCCGCCGCTGGTTCCGAGGAACAACGGATCGTTGATCGTCATACTCACGGTCGTGGTCACGACCGCAGAGGTTATCAAGGTGTAGTCAGCCGGAGCGGCGTTGTCATCGGTGGTCAATGTGCTCAGGGCTCCGGATCCTGCGACCGCGGCGTTGCCGCCCCCGACATTGTCGTCGCCCGTCGCGTCGCCAAAGGTCGTCACACCGGAACTGTTCACCGTGAGACCTTCTGTTCCGGCGGTGGCCGCGTCGACCTCATTGTTGAAGGTGATATCCACACCATTCAACGTTGTGAGCGCGATGCCGGTTCCGCTGGTTCCGACGATGACGTCGTCGTTGTAGGTCTGATCCATCGTCGTCGTGACGACCGCGGCGTTGATCACCGTGCGTTCTCCGACGCCGCCAGCCTGGTCCGTGATGATGTTCACCAAGGCGCCTGAGCCGGCATCAGCCGCAATGCCGCCGCCAACGATGTCGTCGTTGGTCCCGTCACCGAACGTCGTGATAGCCGAGCCATTGACCGTCAACGACTCCGTTCCGGCGGTGTCGGCGTCAACCGTCTCATTGAACGTGATGTTCACGCCGTTGAGCGTGGTCAACGCGCCGCCGGTGTCGTTGTCGCTGATGATGACCGCATCATTGTAGGTCTGATCCGCCGTCGTGCTGACGAAGGTGGCATTGATGATCGTCCGATCGGTCGTGGCGGCCGAGTTGTCCGTGGTCAGGTTGGCCAAGGCGCCGGTTCCGGCGAAGTCGGTTCCGTTCGCGTTGCCGCCGCCGACATTGTCGTTGCCCGCCCCGTCGCCGAAGGTGGTGATACCGGAGCCGTTCACGGTCAGCGATTCCGTTCCAGCCGTGTCGGCGTCCACCGTGCTGTTGTACGTGATGTTGACGCCGTTGAGTGTCGTCAACGCGCCGCCGGTGTCGTTGCTGTCAATCACCACCCGATCATGGTAGGTCTGATCCGCGCTGGTGGTGATGCTGGTGGAATTGATGTCGGTATCGCCATCAACATTGGTGATGAGGTTGCCGATCGGGGTGACTCCGCCGACATTGTCATCGCCGACGCCGTCGCCGAAGCTGGTCACGCCGATATCCGCGCCCACCGTGGAGCTGTTCACCGTGAGATCCTCGATCGAGGCGGTGACGCCATCGCCATCCACCGTCGAGTTGAAGGAGATGTCATTACCGTTCAGCGTGGTGACGTTGTTGCCCGTGCCGCTCGTGCCCACGTTGACCGCGTCGTTGTAGGTCTGATCGCCGGTCGTATTGACAACCGCGGAGTTGATCTGGGTGTTGCCGCTGACGGCAGCCGGCGCCAGGTCGGTGGTCAGGCTGCTGAGCGCGCCCGATCCCGCGACACCCGGATTCACGCCGCCGACATTGTCATCGAGAGCGCCATCGCCAAACGTGCCCGTCCCGGTCGCGTTGAGGACGAGACCTTCCGTCCCGCCCGTCATCGCGTCCACTGTGTCATTGAACGTCACATTGACGCCGTTCAGCGTCGTGATGACGACCCCCGTTCCGGATGTGCCCAGAATGACGTCGTCATTGTAGGTCTGGTCCGCGGAAGTCGTGACCGATGTCGAGTTGATCACAGTCATCCCGGCGGCGTCTGTCGTCAGGTTCGCAAGCGACGCGGCCATACCCACGCGATCATCGCCGGCGGCGTCACCAAACGTCGTCACGCCCGAAGAGTTCACCACCAGGCTTTGGGTGGCTGCCGCGACGCCGTCCAAGGTGTTGTTGAAGCTCACATCGACGCCGTTCAGCGTTGTCAGGGCGCCGCCCGTGTCGTTGCTGCCGATGTCGACCATGTCGTTGTAGGTCTGGTCGCCAGTGTTGCCCGCTCCGGCCGCGGTGGTGACCGCGGTGGAATTGATGACGGTGGTGCCCGAGGCGGCGTCCGTGTCCGTGGTGATGCTGCCCAAGGCGAACTCGGCTCCAACGTAGTCATGGCCCGTGCCATCGCCGAAGACGCTCATGCCGTCCGCATTCACAATCAAATCCTGCGCGCTCGCCGCAGTGGCGTCCACCGTGCGGTTGAAAAACACGTCGCTGCCGGCGGTGAACGTGGTGGTGTCATTGCCGCCGCCGCTCGTCCCGAGGGTCACCGCGTCGTTGTAGGTCTGATCCAACGTGGTCACCACCATCGCGGAGTTGATGATCGTGGTGTCATCCGGATCCTGGTTGTCGGTGGTAATGTTGCCCAGCGCGCCGCCCGCCGCCGCGCCGACATTGTCATCACCGGCCACATCGCCGAATTGGGTCGCAGGCGAGTTCACCGTGAGGTCATTGGCCTCGCCCGTGGCGCTGTCCACGGTGTTGTTGAAGGTGACGGAACTTGTGCCCGTGATCGTCGTGTCCCGCTCGATCACGACCGCGTCATTGAAGGTGGCGATCACCGTATTCACCACGGAGGTGTCGATGGTGGTGGTGTCCCCCGCGCCCTGGTTGTCCGTGATCAAGGCGCCCAGCGGCGTATTTCCGCCAACCATGTCATCGCCGGTCGCGTCGCCGAAACGGGTCGCCGGCGAGTTTACCACGAGATTGTTCACCTCACCCGCCGAACCGTCCACCGTATTGTTGAACGTCGCGCTGGTGTCGGCCTTCACCGTTACGTTTTGCGCAATCTCGAGGGCGTCATTGATCACAACGACATCGGCGTTGATCGCGCTCGTGTTGAACACGGTCAATTCGCCGGCTGCGACGCTGGCGTCGTCGTCCGTCGTGAGGCTGGTCGGCTCTGCGACGCCGCCCACGATGCCGTTGAAGGTCGTGACGCCGCCGGTGTTGATGGTGATGGCGACGGCCCCATTGAGCGTCATACCGAAGGTAATGTTGGCGTCAGCCGTGCTGGAGAACTCAGTTGGGCTGGTTCCCACAGTCACGTCATCCTGATAGAAATGGAAGCCGCTGGTGCGGACAGCGCCGCCGTTAACGGCCGTCGTTCCAACAGCGTCCGTAGTCAGGCTGCCGAGCCTCGAGTCCGTAGCGCCGCCGCTGGTGTCGCTCGTGCCCACCGCGCCTTGGAATCCGGTGGTCGGGGAGTTCACTGTCAGCGCATTGGCCTCGCCACCCGCGCTGTCGAGCGTCGAGGCGAAGTCGACTGAAGTCGTGCCGGTGATGGTCGTCGACATCTCAAGCAGGGCTGCGTGGTTGATGTCGACGACGGCCGCATTGACTTGATCGGTATCGAACGTGGTGGTTCCGGCGCCGCCGGCGCTGTTGCCATCGGTCATCAACGTGCCGAGCGGCGAAGCCTCGCCGATCCGGCCGTGGAATCCGATCACATCGGAGCTGATGATCAGGTTGTTGTTCTCATTCACCGAGCTGTTCACCGTCTGCGCGAAGTCGACGCTGGTCGTCCCGGTGAGTGTGGCTGTCCCGGCCGCGGCAGGCGTGCCGATCGCAATCTCAACGGGGTCGTTGAAGTCGAGAACAGCGCCGTTGATGGTCGTGGTATTGATGATGGTGATGTCATTGCCCGTGCCGTCATCGGTGGTCAGCGCATCCAAGGCGCTCCCAACACCGACCGTGTCGTTGAAGACGGTGTTGCCGCCTTCAGTGTTGACGGTGAGGTCGCGGGCCGTGCCGTCGCTGTTGACCGTGCTGTTGAACGTAACGTCACCGGTACCGTTCTCGTCGATGGTCACATCCGTGCCCAAGGTGACCGGATCGTTGAAGGTCACTGAGTTGCCGTCCGTGTTGAAGGTCGACGTCTCAATGACCGTTGTTCCGTCGCCGTTGGTCGCAATGGACTCAAATCGGCCGGCTCCGCCCACAGCGTCAACCGGGGCATCGCCGAAGGTCGTGACGCCGCCACCTGTGGTGTTGAGGGCGAGGTTGCGATCCATTCCTGTGGCGTCGGCGTCCAGCGTTCCGTTGAACGTGATGTTGGCGCCAGTCAGCGTGGTCAGCGTGCCGACGGGGGCGACATCGCCGCCGCCGATCACAACGGCGTCGTTGTAGAGTTGGTTTCCGGTCGTGGTGACGAACGGACCATTGATGAAGGTCTGTTCCCCCGCGCCAACACTCGCATCATCGTCCGTCGTCAGACTGGCCAAGGTGACCGCGCCGCCAAACGTAGTGTCGCCGCCGGTGTTGACGGTGAGATTCACAGCCGCGCCGGTGGTTGTTCCCGCAATGGATATATTGGCGTCCCCCGTGCTCGTGAGCGTGGTAGGATCGGTCGCCATGGTGACGTTGTCTCCATAGGTCTGCGCGCCGGATGTGCGAACCGCGCCGCCATTGATGGCGGTGGTTCCGGCGGCGTCGGTGGTGACCGAGCCGAGACGGCTGTCTGCGCCGCCGCCGGACGTGTCCGTTGTTCCGACTGCGCCCTGGAACCCGGTGACCGGGCTGTTGACGGTCAGCGTGTTCGCCTCGCCTCCAGCGCTATCAACCGTCATCGCAAAGTCGACCGAAGTTGTGCCGGTGATGGTCACACTGGTGTCAACCACAACAATGTCGTTGAAGTCGGCCACTGCAGTGTTGATCACGTCCGTGTCGATCGTCGTCGTGCCGGCCGCATCTGTGGTGAGCGTTCCGAGAGCCGTTGTTGCGCCGGCGTTGCCAACCTGAGCGCCAAACAAGGTGGTGGTCGCGTTCACCGTCAGGTGGTTGCCTTCACCAGCGTCACTGTCAACGGTTCCGTTGAAGTTGGCCGTCGTGCCGGTCACCGTGAGGGTGGCATCGGAAATTGTCACCGTTTCGCCGGCCGCAAAGTCGACCAAAGTGGTGTTCACACTGCCCACCGACGTTCCAACCGTGGTTACCACGTCGTCGTTGAAGTCCAGCATATCGCCGTCAACCACATCCGTGCTGATGGTGGTCGTTCCGGCCGTGTCGGTCGTCAATGTGCCCAAGCGCGTCGCACCTCCGACCTTGTCGCCGAACAGCGTCGTCGCGGCATTCACCGTCAGGTTGTTCCCCTCGACCGCGAAGGCATCCACCGTGCCGTTGAAGTTCACTGTCGCGCCATTCACTGTCAGGTGTTCAGCGGTAATATCGCCAATCGTCGACGTCTTGCCCGCCGCGAAATCGACGAGTGTTGTGTTGGCGGCGGATCCGACCGTCACTGACGGGATGGCGCTGACGACATCATCGTTGAAGTCGAACGTCACCGCATCGAACGTGGCCGCTGCGAGGGTCGTCGTGCCCGCGGCGTCCGTGGTCAGTGTGCCCAGATGCGTCGCGCCCACCGTGCCCGCGAAGAGCGTCGTCGTCGCGTTCACCGTCAGGTCGTTGCCGCCCGCCGTGTCGCCCGTCACCGCGCCGTTGAAGTTGGCGGTCGCCGCGACC
>Ga0181588_10003691_pt1 | contig 12754 bp, 10 predicted proteins | sample 071ome_26_FD_148607 | JGI IMG/M metagenome (GOLD analysis project Ga0181588, IMG submission 148607) | Coastal salt marsh microbial communities from the Groves Creek Marsh, Skidaway Island, Georgia - 071409BT metaG (spades assembly) | ecosystem: Environmental > Aquatic > Marine > Intertidal zone...
TCCCTATTTTCTCTGCCGCCCCACAGCCGCGCTCGCGGGCACTGGTTGACTCTAACCAGCAAACAGACCACACAAACATTCTTAAGATCATTCTTTGGAGAACAAAAAAAAAAAGAGCCAACGATGGAACACGACTGTGTTCAACGTTGGCTCTCTATTGTCAGGCAGGGAATTTCTTCCCTGCTATTGGCTTTTCAGCCTAGTGAGCGCCGCCAGTAGGCTGGGCGCCAGGCAAGGCCATGGCAATCAGCTTGGGGCCGGCCTGCAGGATGATGTACTGATGACCATCGTGCATCCAGGAGCTCATGCCGTAACGGGTAGCTGCCGGGATTTCGATGCGACCCAGTTGCTCGCCTGTTTGCTTGTCAATGGCATACAGGTAGGCATTCTGACCATCTTCAGCCATGCCGGAGTAAACCAGCATGTTGGCGGTAGTCACCATGGAGGGTGCACGACCGTCGCCAGTGCGACCGATGTCCACGCCTTCCAGGGCCGGATTGTTGGCAACACGGTCCTGGGTTTCGCCAGCCGGAATACGGAAAGCGATTTCACCGGTGTTCATGTTGTATGCCGTGATGCTGCTGTACAGCGGCTTCACATAGGGCAGACCTGAACTCAGGCGAGGCGGACGGGTACGCGGACCATTGGCATAGGCCGCGAAGGTCGTACCGGTCGGCTTCTCGATGAAGGTATCGGCTTCTTCACCGGGAATGACCTGCTGCCAGCTGCAGTTGTTGGCCGAAGCCACATACAGGAAACCGGTTGTTGGATCTGCCGTTGGTGGCGCGTAGATGTTGGCGCCTCCACCATCACCCGGGCACATGGCAGAACTGATCTTGCCCGCTTCATTCTCGCGGTGAATTGGCGGATTGAACAGCGGTCCCATCTGGTAGTTCGCCATCACTTCCAGTGCTTCGCGACGCAGTTCAGGTGTGAAGTCGATCAGATCGTCTTCCGTGATGCCCTGCTGTTCGAAGGGTGGTGGCTTGGTGGGGAAAGGCTGGGTTGTGGCCAGCTTCTCGCCGGGAACCTGGGATGCAGGAACCGGACGCTCTTCCATGGGCCACACTGGCTCGCCGGTGAAGCGGTCGAAGGTATAAACGAAGCCCTGCTTGGTGACCTCGGCCACGGCAGACACGGTACCACGTCCCGGAATATTCAGGTCGAGCTGAATCGGAGGGGATGGATTATCGTAGTTCCACACGTCGTGCTTCACTGTCTGGTAGTGCCACACGCGCTCACCGGTTTCGGAGTTGATCGCAATTACACTGGTTCCGAACAGGCCGTCACCCGGACGGAAACCACCGTAGTAGTCGATAGTCGGTGGGTTGGTTGGCACATAGACAATGTTGTTTTCCGGATCGGCAGTCAGAGGCGCCCAGGAAGAAACGTCACCGGTGTAGCTCCAGGCGTCGTTTTCCCAGGTTTCGTGACCGTACTCACCGGGACGTGGAATCACGTTGAATTTCCATTTGAATTCACCGGTGACCCTGTCGTAAGCCAGAATATCGCCAGGTACGTTTTCGATACGCGCCTGCAGATAGCCCTGCTCCGCAGAGTTACCCACGATGATATTGTCATTCACCACGATAGGCGGCGAAGAAGTTGTGATGTAGCCGGTTTCCAGTGGGATACCTTCATAGGGATCGTAGGGATGACCGAGGTCGGCCAGCATGTCTACGACACCAGTTGAGGGGAAGCCTTCAACGGGCACCTGACCACCGAAGCCTTCCAGTGGTGCACCGGTTTCAGCATCGAGGGCCAGCAGGAAGAATCCAGGGGTGGAGACATACACCACACCGCGACCGTCGATACGGGAATAGGCGATGCCTTTACCGTAGGAGGCACGCATGGAGTATTCCCAACGGCCTGTGTTGGGCAGTCGGTATGACCACAGGGTCTCACCGGTCTTCGGGTCAATCGCCACGACGTTTCGGCGCGGGCCGGAGACGGTGAACAACTTGCCGTCGACGAAAGTCGGCGTGGAGCGGCCGGAATAACCGCCGAAGCTGGAGCCGTCCCATTCCCAGGCGACTTCCAGTTCGTCGAAATTATCGGCCGTAATTTCATCGGCAGGGGTATAACGGGTGTGGGCATAGTCACCCCCCAGGGTATACCACTCTACCGTGTCATCGGTGACAAGGTTCTGCGCTGACACAGTTGCCGACAGCGAACAGAACGCGGCGAATAGCACACCCAGGGCACCCTGTTTAGCGGGTCTGGATTTGATCATCTTTAACAACCTCATTAGTTACTACTTTTCCTTATTTTATAGAGACCTCGCCGGATGATAGCAGATTGTTGCGGGCGCGAATCTACCCTGCGGACCGGTAATCTCCGCAATCATCAAATTTGGCTCATTTTAAGCTCGGATTGCCGGGTTTTCCCGGCAAAAGCGCCAGGTGGCGGCATTTGTCACAGAATGTGACTTTCATTCCCGAAGACAAGTGATCACTCAAAATGCGCATAACAGGTCAGCGCTAATCCTTGCCAATGCCTTGAAGTTGTCTCTGGGTAAAGTTTGCCCGGATCTGGGGCTTGCTGTTGAATCACCCGATTCCTGTATTCCGCGGACAGGATTGCCCGGGTTAAGTGCACTTAACCCCCCGTTGCTCGTGCCTGTCCCCAGCACTGTGTGGATGTCAGCCGGTATAGGTTTCAATCCCTGGAAAAATCCGGAAAATGTCTGTTCGGGCATTTTCAGACCACCAGAACAGGGACCCACTATGCAAGCTCTAATGATGAATTCCCAGTTGATGATCTCCTCGATCCTCAAGCACGCTGAGAAGAACTTTCCGGATGTGGAGATGGTATCGGTCACCGTCGACAACCCAAGGCATCGGCAGACCAACAAACAATTCGCCCGCCGCTGTCGGCAGTTGGCCAACGTACTGGAGAAACTGGGTGCCCGGTTCGGAGACCGCATCGGCACACTGGCCTGGAATGATTATCGCCACATGGAGTTGTACTACGCGGTATCCGGCAGCGGCATGGTGTGCCACACCATCAACCCGCGACTCTTTCCCGAGCAGGTGGCTTACATCATCAATCACGCCGAAGACAGAATCCTGTTTGTCGACGCCCTGGTGTTGCCACTGGTAGAGGCACTGAAAGAACACCTCCCCAAACTGGAAACCGTGGTGGTGCTGACCGACCGGGCCCATATGCCAGACTCCAAACTGCCGGGATTGCTGTGCTATGAAGAGTTGCTCGCCGCAGAGAGTGATGCGTTTGACTGGCCGGAATTCGACGAAAACACCGCCAGTGGTCTTTGCTATACCTCCGGCACCACGGGCAACCCCAAGGGCGTGGTGTACAGCCACCGCTCCACCCTCCTGCACGCCCTCGCCGGCTCACTTCCCGATGTGACCGGCGCTTCCAACCTGGAAACCAGCCTGCCCGTTGTACCCATGTTCCATGTGAACGCCTGGGGCGCACCCTATGCGGCGCTGATGGTGGGCACGAAACTGGTCCTGCCGGGGCCGAAGATGGCAGACGGTGAGACCCTCACCGACCTGATCAATAGCGAAGAAGTCACTGTTGCCTCCGGCGTACCCACAATCTGGCTGGCGCTGCTGGACTATCTGTCGGCGAACAAGATGACCGTACCGACACTGGCGCGGGCGAGTGTCGGCGGCGCAGCCTGCCCCCGCATCATCATCGAACGCTTCCGCGAAGAGCATGACTGTACCGTCGTCCAGGGCTGGGGCATGACCGAAACCAGTCCTCTCGGCACCGTGTTCTGCCTGAAGAAGGGTATGGAAAACCTGACCACCGAAGAAGTAACCGACCTGCAATGCCTGCAGGGCCGCGGTGTATTCGGCATCGAGATGTGTATCGTCGATGAAAACAACGATGAGTTGCCCTGGGACGGCAAGGCATTCGGTGCCCTGAAGGTGCGAGGTCCCTGGGTAACAAGAGGCTACTATGGCCTGTCGGATGTCCCCGGTGACAAGGATTGCCCGGTGGATGAGAAGGGCTGGTTCCAGACCGGTGACGTGGCGTCCATTACTCCGGAGGGTTTCCTGAAGATTACCGACCGCACCAAGGATGTGATCAAGTCCGGCGGTGAGTGGATCAGCTCCATCGAGATAGAGAACGCAGCCGTCAACCATCCGGACATCGCAGAGGCGGCGGTCATTGGCCGCTATCACCCGAAGTGGACCGAGAGACCCCTGCTCGTGGTGGTTACCGCTACGGGTAGATCCCTGTCCCGGGAAGACGTACTCGAGTTTCTGCAAGACAAGCTGCACAAAATGGCTATGCCAGATGATGTAGTATTCCTGGATGAGTTGCCCCATACGGCAACTGGCAAGATCAACAAGCTGGGACTGCGAGAAACCTTTGCCGATTACGAGTTTCCAGCGGCATAGTCACTACATGAATCTGCTGGCAGCTCTGGAGTGGCTGGCAGGCAATTACAACAGGAATGCATTCGATGACCTTAGCAAGCGCAACAAGATTAAGCGCAGCACTTCTCACACTGACCCTGGCACTGGTGGGTTCCACACAGGCGCAGGACTCGGGCTTTCCGAAGACCGCCTTCGGCGCACCCGATCTGCAAGGCATCTATAGCATCGCCACCGTCACCATGCTGGAGAGGCCGGAGCAGTTTACCGGACGAGCAACGATCTCCATGGAAGAAGCCGCGCAGGTGGGCACCACCGGCGAGAGTTATCTCGACGACCTCACTGCCCGACCCGATGACGCCGCCCCGGACGTAGGCGGTTACAACACATTCTGGATGGATCCCGGTGAGCAGATGGCTGTGCTCAATGGCGAGGTTCGCACCTCTATCATCGTTGACCCTGAAGATGGCAGACTGCCCTGGGCCGAGGGTGCACAACGCGCCATCTTCGCCGGTCGCGCTAACGGCAGAGGCCCCTATGACGGACCGGAAGCCCGCCCCATGGGCGAGCGCTGCCTGGTAGGCTTCGGCTCATCCGGTGGACCACCCATGTTGCCGGTGCTGTACAACAATCACAGCCAGATTGTGCAGACAGAAGACTACGTGATGATTCTGGCCGAGATGAATCATGATGCCCGCATCATCTACATGGATGGCAAGGTGCCTGCCAATTATCCAAAGTGGCTGGGCACGGCCGTGGGTCGCTATGAGGGCGACAGCCTCGTGGTAGAAACCACCGGTTTTCATCCCCAGGAGGGCTTCCGTGGCTCGCTGCGCCATTTCTTCTATCTCTCCGGCGATGCCCGGGTGACCGAGCGTTTCACCCGCCTCGATGAGAACACCCTGCTCTACCAGTTCACCGTGGATGATCCACAAGTCTATTCACGCACGTGGACTGGCGAGCTGCCCATGAATGCGGTGGAAGACCAGATCTATGAGTATGCCTGCCACGAGGGTAACTATGCCCTGCCCGGAATTCTCGCAGGTGCGAGGCAGCAGGAGCTGGATGCGCAATAGCAGGCTTACTGGATACTAGATGGAAACGTTCAGATGCTGGGTGCTGTGACTGGATCGAAGGCGTGTAACAGCACTCCACGCACCCAAACGTGGCTGGGCCGTGTTGCAGCGGTCTAGCCAGCCACAATGGGAATCCAGTGTTCACTGGCCCCAAGAACCAATACTATACCAAGCGTTGTAACAAACAGTGCCAACTGGCCCTTTCCTGGCATGCTAAGTCGCGCTTGCCCGGAATCGAACTCACAAGTCCTGCGGGTCAACAACTGCCACCCTGCCGCCGAGACCAGCGCCAGAGACAGAGCGATCAGATAAGGCTGTAGTGGCTCCACTGCCAAGACGCTGCTCATCCATGCGCCACTGAGCCCCGTGGCCAGCAGCAGAAAGGGACCCAGGCAACAGACACTGGCAACGACCGACGCCAGCACCGCGGCAACCATCAGACGACCCGACTCGAACAATGTCTTCCTGCCCTGCACCCTGCTTACCTCCATCCCTGGTCAGTTTCCCTGAGCTTGAGATTCGCCAGTCACCGACTCTGGCTTTAACGAGGAAGGAAAGCCTATGTCTGTGGTGGCTCTGGTCATGGCGTCTATACTCAGCAGCGCCGGCGTATAACGCACAATCGCCTCTTCGAATTCGATGTCTACATCGACCGATTGAACTCCTTCGAGCTTACGGAGTGAGTTGCGCACGGCAACAACACATCCGGCTCAGGTCATATTCTCTACTTTAAGAATGACCTCAGCCTGACCGGGTTCGAGTCTGGCGCTGGCACCGTGAACGAATCCGGCCAGCGACGACATGCACAAGGCCGTGGCGAATACGGTTTTCAAAAAGTTTCTAACAGTCATACTCTGGCTTCTCTAACGAGTCTGCATTAATCAGGATCCGGCTGCCCCGGCACAACAGGGACAATCCATTGCGCCACTGGCCATCATGGATTCAGCCTGTTTGATGTTCTGCTCCGCAGTCCTGCGGGTAGCGGCGATGACGGAAGCATCACCCGTAACAAATTGATCAGACCGATTGCGTGCAACAGCCTGCCCGAAATAGCCGGTATAGATTTCGAACTGGTGGCGGTCGATATCCGTCTGCACGCGAATGGTACTGGCATCCACAATCTGTACATTGCTCATGCGCTCCCCATCGGCCAGCACCACCGCACTGGCAGCATCAGGAAGATTGGTGACCTGCCAGCTGGTTGCACGCCGCCTCGCGTTGCTGTCGGCGGTATAGGTGCCGATGTGAAGGGTGCCCGTGGTCTTGTCATTCCATGCCCTGTCGACACCGAGACTTGGATAATCGATGCCTTCCAGGGTCGGTGCTTCGTATTTGTCCAAGTGCCTGACAGAGAAGGCATCCTTCCAGCTTCCCTCGGCAATTTCCGTGATCATCTGCTGAGCCGCACCCTGACCCCTGGGCCATGGCTCACCGTTGTTGAACCACCAGCCGAAACGATCCATGTTCTCGCCAAACCACCGTGGCTCCGAGTATTCCTCGGCGGCGAGACGCAGTCGCTGCACTACTGACTCGTCTCCCAGGGAGCGTGCGATGGCCATACCCAGGGCGTTGGGGCGCACACTTCTGGACGGATCGCGCCACCCACTGGCGTTGGCCATGGCATCGTAGATCTGGGTGGCGATCTCCGGAGACTGCGGTAGCAGGTAAAAGGCCACACCACCTCCCGCACCGGCCACACCTGGCACGTTCACCTTGAACTGCTCCAGCGGATCGTAATAGAGCGTCATCCATTCGATCTGATTCTGGCCGTTGATGCCCATGTAATTGTCCTTCATGAACTCAACCCAGTTCTCGAATACGCCGTGGGAGTTCGTTACGCCCAGCTGGTCTGACAGATACATACCCAGACCCGCTGCCGCATTACAGAAAGGCCAGATCTTGGTGTTTTCGCAATGCGGCCCTTCCGGATGTTCGATGTACTGCCGGTGCAGGTGCTCGACGATACGGGGCTGGGTCCATTCGAAGTGTTCGTTCTCGTAGCCGGCGATTTCCCAGGGGCGCTCCCATTTGTCATCGCCAGAGACATATTTATAGATAGACAGCAGAAGATTCAGCCAGCCGCGGAAGAACAGGTTGCCGTCTGCGCCGATGGGGTCCGGCTGCAGTCCCCAGGGCTCGACACCATTAGCTGTCCAGCCGGGCGAATCGTAGTTGCCCCGCAGCCGCTCGGGCCAGGCCTGGTAACCGGGCGCATTGGTCGGCCCGTAATTCGCCCGATCCGGGCTTGGCCCTATGAAGGTATTCCAGTCGATCGCAGCCCAGTAGGAAGTGTGGCGAGTGGCCAGCTCATCCATGATACGCGTATACACCTCGCGCCAGGCGGGGGTCTGGTCCGCCATCAGCAGCACACCGTAGCTGGTATCGGCGAGGTCGAAACGGGGATAGCTGAGCATGGGGGCGCCGGTGTATTGATCCCACCAGGGATGGGGACCTATGCCGTCATCGCTAAAGTCGATGTCGCCCCTGGAGAGATTGATGCCCCATGGACGCGCCAGGTTTTCACGGTAGCCCCAGTCGTCCTGGGTGGTCGCCTTGTCCCAGATGAAGCGCAGCCAACCCCGGGTGCGGTCGTTATGACCCGGATGCGAATTGAGTGGCGAGCCAGTGGTGGCGCAAGCGCCTACCGTGGCACCGCCTCCGACAATGGCCGCGTTCCTGAGAAACTCACGACGCGATGAATCTTGCACGATGGACTGCCCCTTTCTATCTATGCCATCTTACGTTGAGGCAGGAGTATGGCGTAATTGCCCGCCCCTGTTCAATGAAGGCCGATGCCAGAAACCGTCAATCTGCGGTGATGCACAATTTCTTTCAGCATTTATCGCGCGAATTCGCTTGCGTGACTTACGCGATGCCCAATCGTCTCTTCAGATGGTCTTTGGTTAGATGGCCTGCCACATCGAAGGGCTCACACTTGTTATCCCCCTCGTATTCGACCGGCCCAATTTTCCTTGCCACCTTCAGCGCCGCCGCATTCAGCTTCTTGTTGCGCTTCCCCATACAGAGCAAGGCATAGGCGCCCTCTACCAGCCCCTCGTCTTCATAGGTGCGCCCGATGCGCTCTATGTAATCGAGGAAGAATGCATCATCCGGTGCAGTCTTCTTCTTCGAAGCGGCGATTTCGGAAAGCAAGCCATAGCCGCAGCTGCGCCGGGTCTTGTCCCTGGAATCGATCCAGTCTGTCGCCAGGTCGACGACGAAGGGCACCCGGGACAGGGACGCATCGCATGAGAAGACGTGACCCAGGACGGGCTCGTCCAACTCTTCCACCTGTTTCTCAACCTGTTCGCGGGTGATCAGTTTCGGATCATCAACCAGCAGACCGAGTATACGAAGCTCATGAATGTCACTCTCCCAGAGTTCCCGCGCCAGCGCGTGATCCCGGCCAATCTCCCTGGCCAGCTTGCGCAGTTCCGTGAGCCCCACACCAAAGCTCTTGCTGCCCCTGGTGGGAGCACTTCGAATGGCCTTCTTCGATTTGCTGCGGGCCTTTACCAATTCGAGAACATCATTCCTGTTCATGATGCATTGCCTCGCAATCAAAGGTCCGGAGAATTCGAACGGTCGTGATGAGTGACCTGACCCAACCCGCCGACATCGCCCCAGCGACCCTCTTTCCAGATACGGATGCCCACACTGCGGGTTTCGGAGATCAGGATGCCATCGTTGGTGTAGCGCCAATAACCACCCAGGACATGGGCCTTGTCATGGGTTGCATGAATCAGCAGGGGCCTGTCGGGCCGCAATCGCGTATAGCTGTAATCGCCCACGGCTCCACCCGCCAGTTCAGAAAACTCGGCGAGATTGGTATTCAGGGTGCCGGTACTGTCCGCCGCTGTCACCTCACCAACGTTGAGGCGGCTAGTAACGCCGCTGACCACCCAACCGCGCATTGGATCGTTGTCACGGGCATCCTGTGAACGTCCCCTGGGCCCGTAGCCAAACGACACGCTGGCGGTCCGGGTACCCACGGGCAGTTCCTGCTCGTACGAACCACGCCCCGTGCTGCGATCGTTCAAGACGTCTTCGTTGCCGTAGCCAAACTGTGAGAGGTAGCCCTGGCCGGCGATGCGGTCGGTCATCTCCGCATCCGGGTATTCGTTGTCCTCGTAACCGGCCTCGTGCCAGAGGGTGGAAATCAGTTGAATCGCCCAGCGGCCATCGTTGTTGGTGACCGAATACACGCCCTGGCAGTCGAAGAGCTTATAGCCCTGGGCGTTATAGCGCGCATAGTCCAGTGAATAGACGCCGCCTACAGGACAATAGAGGTGGATGTTGACGTTTTCCAGCAGATCATAGGAACCCTCTGCGATGCGTGTAAAACCACGACCGCTGGTGTTGAGTGTAGGTGGAGGATTGCTGATGAAATCTGCCCGCGACTGGTACACCAGCGGCTCGATATCTTCATAGATGGCGAAGGGGAAATGCAGGGTATCAGCCATAGCCTGCACATCTCGCTGATTAAGTGCGGTGAAGAAGGCGATCACCAGGCGCAGGCCCTCGTTAACCGGCTCGGCAAACGCCACAGGAAAACGGGAATCTACCTGCGCACCGGGTCTGAGATTCGCTGGCTGCGCAAAGTCGTAAGCGTTCTGTGCGAACAGCCTCGGGGAGAACGATGCCATGCCGAGACTACCGACCACACCCAGGGCTCCCATGGAGCTGAACAACTGCCTGCGAGAGGCCTGCCTCGGTTCATCCCCGGTTTGCAGATTTCTCGGTGATTGTTCACTGGCGTTGCTGCCCCTTGTTGTTTATCATGCGCCAATCCTCCTGCTGACTATTGTTATTATTGGGGCTAATCCGGAAGAACGCCCGAGCATAACCCCTTCAATTTCCAATGTACACGCGTGCAGGGCGTGCAATCTGCTGCCATGCTTGATTCGGCAACACCAGTCCCACTGGCAGTCTCCAGTGCATGCCAGAAAACCCCTGACCGCTTCGGATCCCCGTAAACCGCTGCATCGTACCTTGCCTCATTGCGATCACCTTGCCTCACTGGAATTCCACATTGCTGACCCATCCTTGTCCGGATTAACGACTATGCTGGTCGCCCCGATCAGCATGGAAAGAAGGACGCACAGTGTTAACAAGAAGACAGGTAGCAGCATTGATATTTGGGTTGAGCCTGAGCAGCGGCCTCGCAGCATTGGGTGGCATCCTCGGCTACAGCGCGTTGAAGCACAAGGAATTCGAGCGCACGGTGACCGTGAAGGGACTCTCCGAACGGGAGTTCCCGGCCGACACCGTCATCTGGTCCATTGATTTCACACTCGCCAGTAATGCCCTGGCGGATCTGCATGCCGACCTCGAAAGTGGACTGCAGTCGCTGGTCAGCTATCTTGCCTCGCAAAACATTCCAGCAACAGACATCTCCTACAGCCTGCCCACGATTAGTGACAGCTATACCAATCAGTATCGCGACCCAACCAGTAACGCCTTGCGCTACACGGGTAATCGTTCGGTAACCGTCTACTCAGATGAGATCGATCTGGTTAGGGAGATCATGCAGGACTTCGCAGCGGCGGGGCTGGAAGGCGAATTCCAGATCGAAGGCAGTTGGTGGAGCCACGCCCAGTACAGCTTCGATTCGCTTAATGCGGTGAAGCCCGGTATGGTGGAAGAAGCGACTCGCAATGCGCGAGACGTCGCCGGCAAATTCGCCGAAGATTCTGGTAGCCGCCTGGGAAGGATTCGGCAGGCGAGCCAGGGGCAGTTCAGCATCCGCGACCGGGATGCCACCAACCCTCATATCAAGCGGGTCAGGGTGGTTTCGACCGTGGAATATTACCTGGTGGATTGAGGCTGCTGATCACGGCACATCGCTGCCGCCTAAAGCAAAAGAGGAGCATTCCTGGCTCCTCTTTTCACGGTCTTCAGTGACTGTTATCGAACCGCTCCAGAGGGAGCGTCCATGTTGGATCAGGTATCAAAGATAGCGACCAGACACCCCTTGGAATCCGGGATGTCCTGCATGTCCACCGAACCGCCGGCCAGTACCGTATTGAGGGCATCCTTGAGGTACTCATCGTGGGCCTCATTGCGCTGGGTTTCATAGCCAAGCTGATCGTTGATCGGGCCACGGAAAAGCACGTCCTGGGTCTTGGGATCCACGATGAAGACCTCGGCCGTGCGTTCCACTCCCAGCGCCTTGGCCAGAGCCTGACCCTCGTCTTTCAGGATTGGAAAGTCGATGCCAAACTCGGTGGCTTCACGATTGATGCGCTTGACGTCATCCTGGATGTTGGCATTGAACATCAGGAACTCGATATTCCTGTCGGCATACAGGTCTCGTACCTCGCGGTATTGTGGCAGCGCAATGCGCGCGATGGGACAACCCACTCCCTGCACATAGAACACCAACAGCTCGCGATCGGCATATTGATCGAGCGTATGCAGTTCACCGTTTTGATCCATCAATTCAAAATCGGGGAGAGACTTTAACCAGTCATCGGCGGCAAGCGCTGCGGTGCTGGCGAAAAATACCAGGCTTATTAGGGTCTGCTTAATCATGGTGACTCCTGTTTATCATGCATCTTTGGAAATTCAGCGTTCTGCGTACTTAAGTATCTAATCATCCAAATAGTAGGTGAGATAGCCGGTGAACATTTCTTCATGACTCTCCAGCCCCCAACTCACTTCTTCCCGCGGATCGGGATTGAAGGGGTTAGATCCGGAGTTGTCGAAGGCGCCATCAACATGCACCCTGGCACCGGCCGCCAGCTTGCGAGGCCGATCCAGCCAGTAATGTGGCTGCCATCCGTAGTTGTAGGCCGGAATACTGAACACGACCTCCTTGTCGGCACCTTCTTCCTGTACCGAAAATTTCATGTGCTTGCCGCGATAGTTCATGCGCGCCCGAACCGCCAGCAGTTGCACAGACTCATCAAACTGGAAACTGGTTGCGATCGCATGCTCCGTGTCACCCGGCGCGATTGTGAAGCGCTCAGAGACTGCACGGGTCATCAGCTCTTTCTCCGGTGGCGTATCGCTGAAATAGAGTCCGATGCGGGTATTGTCATCGATTTCCAGACCGTTGCTGACATAGTGGAATTGCAGGGCCAGCTTGTGGCCTGCCGGAATGCGCACTCCGGTGTTCTCGGGAAATACGGTGGCCGGGTTAGTGCCTGGGATGAAACTTCCCAGGAAGCGGCGCGCGGAGGTCTTGTCGTGTTTTTCGGATCCCCAGAAATCTTCATCCGGGGCTACCACGAACGTCATCAGATGGTGAAGCACTCGTGGGTCACCCGGTGAATACTGGAATGCCCTGACCCACTTGTCTTCCTCGAAAGGCAATTCCACTTCAAG
>Ga0181588_10003700_pt1 | contig 12736 bp, 7 predicted proteins | sample 071ome_26_FD_148607 | JGI IMG/M metagenome (GOLD analysis project Ga0181588, IMG submission 148607) | Coastal salt marsh microbial communities from the Groves Creek Marsh, Skidaway Island, Georgia - 071409BT metaG (spades assembly) | ecosystem: Environmental > Aquatic > Marine > Intertidal zone...
ACTTTTGCAAGCAAGCGTTGGAAAAATCCAAGCCGCACTTGGAGCGGGCGCACGCGGAGGAGGAAAAGTTGATGAAATCAAAGAAAGCGCAGATGGAAGCGAGAAGAGCGTTGGAGGAAGGACGCGCGAAAGAGAAAGCGGCGAAAGCTTTGGAAGAAGAACTAAAGAAACGGGAGTTGGAGGCGATTGCCGCGGAAAGCGAGAGAAGATTCAAAGAGACTCGTATGCGCTGGGAAGCGAGAGCTCAAGCGAAGAGAGGTGGGAAGGATTACAATCCAGAAGACGGCGACGATGGGGAGGACGGCGGCGAAGGCACCGCCGGAGAGGGCCTTCCCAAGAAGAAAAAGAAGTCTGCTGCGGGTGCGAAAAAGAGAGAGAAGAAACCAAAAAAGCCAACGACAACGACGAGCGGCTCTTCGTCGTCCTCGAGCGGCTCGAGTTCGGGTTCGGATTCAGATTCAGATTCGAGCACTTCTTCGGATTCCGACGACGACATCGATGCCAAAACCGCCCAAGCCCAAGAACCGCAAACGGAAGAAGAAAAAGCCAAGATGAAAGAGAACGCAAAAGCTGCTCTAGCCGCCGCGGGATTGTTTGATTCGGACGACGACGATGACGACGACGACGACAAGAAGGAAGAAGAAAACGATGCTCCCGGCGCGGCGTTCTTAGCCGCCGCGAACAAACGCAAAGAGCAAGAGAAGAACGAGGAAGAAGAAAAAAACAACGCAGAGGAGAAGGAGGAGGAGGAACCGACGAAGAAGCGTCGCGTGATGATTGACGACTCGGACGACGACGAGTAAATGAATATAGAACAGAAACACAACAACAACAACAACGATAGCATTATCACTTTCTTTATTGTAATATTTAATTTATATTACCTCACTGTTAGCATCTAAGTCTATGCGTGCGCTACCGCGACTATCTATCATCAACTCTTTGCACCGCCGCCGTCGACCACCTCGCCGTCGTCATCTAAATACGTTTCGAAAAATGCGCTCAACAAAACACTCGCACAGCTCGCCCAAAAGCAAACCGCGAAGCCGGTTTTCGCGTCGTCCTTGAACGCCGTATATATGAAGCCCGATAGTATCGTTCCTAACAGCCGTCCAAACGCATTAGCCATGTAATAAAAGCCAACCGACATGGACAGTTTGTTCCCTTCGGCGTATTTCACGACCAAATACGAGTGGATGGCGCTGTTTACCGCGAACAGAAATGCGAATAACGCGATGCCGAGAATGATTAAAACAGTTCGCGCTTTCTCGTATTTTTCCTTATTCTTCGAATCAAACATATCGGTGGAAACGCACGCGCCTAAAAACAACGGGCAAAGCACCAATAAAACGTTCCACAACACCGCGACGCGTTTGTTCGGCGGCGACTGCTTCAACGGCTTCAACACAAGCTGAGGCGTCCACGATTGCAGCTGTCCGTAGACGATGATGTACCCGGCTAACATCGCCCCAACGGCACTTCTGGACCATCCCATCCCTTCCGTGGCGTCTCTCAAAAAGAACGGCAACGGAATCTCAAACCATAAATCTCTCGACCCGAACAAAAACACCCGAGACAAGGACAAATACTTGGTGTTTCGATTTTGCGTCAGCGCTTTCTTCAACGTCACGTTTTCCTTCCCGACGCGACCTAAATCTTTTCTCAAACCAAAAAACCCAAACGGAAACGCAATCGCAACCAGCGCGATCATGACGATCAAACTCGTCTCGTAACTCATCGTCAACAGCCACGCGCCGAGAAAGTACCCGACCCCTTTGAACGAATTTTTCAAACCCGTCAAACCGCTCACGAGAACGAACAATCGATTTTGCTTCTCGTCCGGAGTCACTAACTTCGTCACCGTTTTCCCGCCTAACTTTGTTAAATCCTTCGCTATCCCGCACAGCGCTTGCGCCCCCGTCACGTACGCGATCGCTTCCATCTTCGACCACGCGTCCGTCCACGCGAAGAGCATGCCCAAACCCCCAATTTGCAACGATAAACCCGTCAACAACGTCGCGCGAATCCCCCACCGCGCACCCATAATCCCCGCCACTAAATTCGTCGCCACGCCCATCAATTCGTACAACGAAAACATCACCGCAATTTCCATCGCCGTGAACGATTTCCCGTACGCGTGCAAAAGCACGATCATCCGCACCGCGCCGTCGGTTATCGTGAAGAGAATGTACGAGATGGAGACGATGGCAAACGGGAAAAGCGCGTGGTTCGTTATCTTTTTTGTCGACGACGACGCCTCCACGTCGTCGGTCGGTGCCGCGGTGGTAACGCTCGCCATCTCTCTCTCTGTCTCTCTCTCTGTCTCTCTCTCTTTCCCTTTCGTATGCGCGTGAGGATTGATATCGATATAAAGAGCGGATAAAATGGAACAAAAATGGAATATTCTCCATTTGGAAACAGTTACGAAAACAGCGTTCGTTCGTCCTTTTATTCCTCCCACCACATTGAAAAGAGAATGTCCATCACCAGTGGTAGTCTCCTTCGACGAATCCAAGACGTGGACCTGCGCGATAAAATCGTCCTCGTGCGCGTCGATCACAACACGAAAAGACTCGATGGAGGCACGAAAATCGCGGACCCGTTTCGCATCGAATCGTCCATTCCGACTTTGTATTGCATCATCGAAAGAGGCGGACGACCGATCGTGATGACGCACGTGAACCGACCGCGAGATAAGAAAACGAAAAAAATTACGGTTTTGGACGAGGAGAGGGACGGGACGACCGCGATCGCGCGGTATTTGAGCAAGAAACTCGGGTGCGTGTTTGCCAGTCCGAAAGTTTTACGAAGAAGAGAAGGAGAAGAAGAAGAGGAGGAGGCGGAGGACGACGGCGGGATTGAAATGTCGCATTTTTTTAAAGACGGCACGATGCAAACGATGATTGAGGATTTGAAGGCGCGAAGGATTGGAGGGATATACCTGCCGAACGTGCGATGGTTCAGCGGGGAAGAGCGAGGCGAGGAGGCGTGCGGCGCGCGATTGGCGAGGGAGATGGCGAGCATGGCGGACGTGTTCGTGAACGACGCGTTCGGGTCGTGGCAGCCGCACGTGAGCACGTTTAAGGTGGCAAAGTTGTTGCCGAGTTACGCTGGTTTGTTGATGCAGAGAGAGTTGGACGCGATGAGGAGAGTTTTGGAACCGAAGCGGCCGTTTGTGGCAGTCGTGGCCGGGTCGAAAGTGAACACGAAGATCGGGACGTTGATCAACGTGGCAAAAAAATGCGACGCGATGATTCTAGGTGGAGTGATTTATAACGCGTATTTATCGGCAAAGTACGGCGTGACAATCAAAGGCGTGGACGAGGAGGACGTGGAGTTAGCGAGAAAATATTTAGTGAACGCGGAAGAGGTGCGAGATAAACTTTTAGAGTTGCCGACGTTGGTCGAATCGAAGGAAGTAGACGGATGCGGATGCGTGCCGGTAGATGGGAGGTGCACGACTATGCCGAATGAGTACGACGACGTTCGCTTGGTGCACGTGAAAGACATGAAAGCTGGGAACGAGTATGGATTTATCAACGACGTCGCTCCGGTGTCGTACTCGGACGAGAAGATTGTCCAAGCGGTGAGAACCGCAAAGACAATTTTAGTCAATGCGGTCATGGGATACACATCGAAAGGCTTTCACGAAGGGACCGTTGGTTTAGACGAGCTCATTCGCAAAAACATCGACAGTTCATCGCCGGCGGATGTTTTTTTTGGCGGCGGAGATACTCTTCAAGAGTTCAAATCCTTGTCCCCGGGAAGTTATCTCAACGCCCTGGAAAATCCTCAAACGTATTTGTTTACGGGCGGCGGTACGGTGTTAAAGGTCATCGAAGAAGGTGAAGTTGGGAAGTTAGACATCGTTCGAGTCTTGACCGAACAAGGAGGAGGAGAACAAGAAGAAGAAGAAGAAGAAGAAGAAGAAGAAGAAGTAATGGACGCAAAGTCTACGATTATGTCGCTCACCGACGCGGATTTATACGACGACGACGACGAAAAACGGGAAAAGGAAAACGCGAGGATACCCAAAATAAATCAACCAAAGTGCAACGAGCGTGTAAACTGCGATTGCTCGGACTTAAACACGCACTACCCAGAGCAGAGATTGTAATAAATAACACGTGTATATCGATTATTGACCTATCGCGTTTTAAAATCTGTTAAAAAACTGCGCGTTGCTACGAACTCGCGTACAGGTGCCACACACCGCACAACAAAATTCGTCATTTTTCTGTGTGTGGGCTTTATTTTTTCACCTTTCAGATGTTGATTGAAGAAGAGGACCCCCCGGAGAGAAACCCGGAGGTGCCCACGAAATCTGTCTCTTCACCCTCTTCTTCTCCTCCTTCTTTCCCGTTGCCAGTCATCAGCAGTTACCCGGAGGAAGACCCGAACGATCCAGAGTTGTACGAAATCGAAGGATATCCGGTCGATAAAGAACCGATTTCGTTGGATTTTTGCGAGAAACTCCTCCTCGTTGGTCGTTACCGACAGAGCGGAGTGATGGCGTATACGATTTACAAATCGCATCAAAAAGGCAAATATTTGTCAGCATTTCCCGAACGAGAGGAGAACAGAAACGTGGACGTAGTCGCCATGGCGGTGTGGATCCAGTGCAAGTTCAAAACGACCGGTTTGCGGACGATTGAGGAAGATTTAGGGGTATTGTGTGAGGATGGATTTTTCTCGAAACGACGAGGCGGCGAAGAAGAAGAGGAAGACGAAAGAAGACGGAATGAAAACTTGGCGCACGACGAAGTTGGGATTGAGTTTAACAACGAGAGCGAACGGATGGTTTTGAAAAAGTGTCCGAGAGTTTTGCGTTTGCTTTGGGCGAAATTAAAGTGGGAGGAAGACGCGAACGCGCCGGCGGGTTTGACGTTGGCGGAGCAAAGCGAGCGGAGAAGGAAGGAGTACCTCGAGACTGACGGCGATTTGAAGACGAGGAGGAGGAAGAGAGGAGAAGAGCAAGTGAGAGAGGTGGAGAGAGTTTTGTTGAAATACGTCTTGAGTTACGACGAGGAAGGGATGAAGGTTGACTTTGACGAGGATGATGAAGAAGAAGATACTGATGAAAACATTGAAGTCTTGGACGGTGAAAAACAGAGTAAACGAATGCCCGTAACGGATCAAGCGTCGTGGTTGTACGCGGTGGAAATTCTTGCCAGAGAGAGGAACGTAACTGAGCGCGCTCAGAATTGGATAGAAAACCGATATAAACGCGGTGGTTGCAGTCGAGAGGCGTACGAGTGCATATCGAGGGATATAGGTGACGTGATAGAGCCGAAGATTGTCAACGTGCGCGTGTCGTATAACGGAGGGAACATAAAGACAGAGCAGATCGTGACGAGGAAAAGCGATGGGAAAAAGATCATGCGACGAGTGCAGACAGATAAGAAGCCAACGCCGAGAGATGTGTATTATCATCAGGATGACGATGGAGAAGAGAAAAGGAAGAGAAATAATACGGAGAAAAAGACAACTAGGATCGAAGAAACCGCGATACAAGAAGCGCCGACGAAAACGCACTTGAAACCGTCGCGCGTAACCGCCAAGCCATCGACCTCGTTTTACGAAATGATAAAAGCGGATTTGAGCTACAGTTCGGCGGGACTTCCGATCAAAATAGCCTCTGGAATTGCCATCATCGGCGTGGGTTACTCGATTCTAACCGAGACGTATCGACTTTTTCGTAAAGTCGGTGGAAAGAGATAATGAAGCGTATGCAATTGCGCAATTTGTACAAAAAGTTAGTATTTTAGAGTGTTCTTCGTAGAGCAAGAGAGCAGCGTGTATGTAAAGTATATTTTTTCGTACTGATAGCTAGCGAAATGCAATATTCACTTCTTCTTTTGACATTAAATACAGAGAGATATGTAGACGAATGAGTCACAGACAAGGTCGCAACGGAAATATGGGGAACATGTGTGGAAGGAGCGACTATAACGTCTTGTTATTATTATCATTCATGCAGTAACGGCGCATAAAAACTTCCTTCTTAGTTGTTGTTGGCCCAGACCGGGTACTTGGTCATCGGCGCAGCCGCACCTTGTGCGACAAACGCGGAGGCGGTAAAACCGACGATGACCAAAGTCAAAACCCAACCAACAACGGTCTTCATCAAGATGAACCAGTTGATACCACCAGCACCTTCCAAGCACGCGACGCCAACAGTGGCGCCGACTTGGCAGTGCGTCGTGGACAAAGGCCAGCCGAGACGAGAACCCATGATGATAACCATAGCGGCGCCAAGCTCGATGCAGATACCTCTGGACGGGGTCATCTTGCAAATCTTACCGCCCAAGGCGTGCAAGATCTTGTAGCCGAACAAGGCCAAACCAATCACGATACCGAAGGCACCCAAGGACAAGATCCAGTAGGAATCATCACCCATCGGCATCTTCTTCTTTACTTCACCAGCTTTGTAAACAGTGACGATAGCAGCAAACGGACCAACAGAGTTGGCGACGTCGTTCGCGCCGTGAGAGAAGGAGTCCAAGCAGGCAGTCAAAACTTGCAACGGTCTCAACGCCAATTCAGTCTTTTCGTCAAAGACTTCGGCGTTGGCGTGGATAGCGGCGACGATTTCGTCTTCAGCCGCCAATTGTTCATTGTCGTGGTTCAAAGAAACAGTCAAGTGATCAGAAACGGCATAGAAGATTCTTTGCGGAATACCAAATACACCTTTTTTGATCACTCTCGGTTGCTTCTCCGGGAAGTCAGACGGCTTCTTGAACATGCCAGAACCAGCACCACCACCTTCGGCTCTCTCCAACTGAATGCGTTCCCATTCGGCTTCAATTTTTTTGAACAAGATCGGGTTGACGACAACAAAGCAAATGACGCCGACGCCGCCACCCAAACCAAACGCCCAGGCCAAGCACTCTTCGATCGCCATATCGTCCAATTCCAAGAACTTCGCGCCCTTGTAGACGATGAAGAAGACGTTGATGACAACGGTGATCATCGCCATAACCGGAAACAAGTATCTCGCGAGGTTGTATGAGTTCGCTTGTCTCAAGACCAAAGTTCTGATAGCTAAGAACAAGGCAAACGCGAAAACGCCAGAAACAATCGGCGAGAGCAACCAAGAGACGACAATCGCGGAAACACCCTTTACATACGGGAATTCGTCAACTTTCTGCGACCAGATGACGCACTTTTGACCTCTGGTGGCCAAAGTAGCACCAATCATACCGCCGACGCAAGAGTGCGTCGTGGAGACCGGCATCTCCAAATAAGACGCCAAAATCAACCAAATACTGGTCGCGCCCAACACGCACAAGCAAACGTACATCAACAACGCAGGGTCGTTGGTGAAGCACTTGTAATCCGCAATCCCTTTACGGATCGCCTCGGTCACGTGAGAACCCATAAACAACGCCCCCGTGAACTCGCACACCGCCGCGAGCAAAATCGCCATCTTGATAGTCACGGCGCCAGAGCCGACCGAAGTCGCGAACGCGTTCGCGACATCGTTCGCACCGATGCCAAACGCCGTGAAAAAGCAAAGGATACCGCCGAGAACGACGACTGTTTTGATTTTCGTTCACAACGTGTGTGAGGTGGTTGTTATTTTTGAGAGAAGAGAAAGAAAAACAGTCAGTGATGTGATTTGACATTTTTTTTTTTTGAAAAAAAAAGAGTATTGACACCTAGATAGATCCCTGCCCGCCTGCCTACCCAGACGCACAGAAAAAAAGCAAAAAAAAAAAATATTCCTTTTTGCAACCGAACTTCGTGGAATATTCTCGTTCTTCCCCGGCGTCTTATCGATGGATGCAGCGCGCACCAACAAAAAAGCGAGCGCGAATAAGAACAAAACGTTCCACGACGTTCGCTCCGGGCAACTTTCTGCGCGTTCTGCGAGAAAATCACGCGGGTATCGGCGCGCTTTTGACGCGCGAGTTATGAATCCCGTAATGGAAAAAAGCGGCGTAGAGTTTGGAGAATTTAAAAAAGAGAGAAAGAAAAATAAGACGCACTCCATTCGAAATCCTTGATGTGGTCGGTGCCCGAGGAGAAGTCAAAAGACAACAACTGGCGACCGGCTGAGGTTAACGCTTCAGACATTTTGTGTTTGTGTATATGTGTGTATGTGTGTGTGTGTGTGTACACGACAAACTACTTTTTATGAGGATGTGTTCAAGTTTCTTTTTTATCTATTCGAAAAAAACGAATTTCCTTGGCTCAAATTTGCCGCCAAGACTGATGAATGTTTTGGTTCGGTTATCCCTTCCTTTCGCGAGATCAAGAAAAGAAAAGAACGCAATTAATTCCACAGGCGAAACTTACCACCACACATACACGCACAACGCACACCGGTTTAATTATTACAACAATATTATTATTATTATTATTACATGTTGGCACGAAAATAGTACAGCGGGTAAGTCGCAGTTTCCGTTGTCGTCGTCGTCGTCGTTCGTTGAAACAATCTACGCTTTTTTGGTCGTGTACACTTTTCTCGTGGTACTGGACCGCCGCCGTATGCGCTTTCCTGACTTGCTTCGAAACACGCTCCACCGTTGGTTCAACCAAACGCATCCGTATTTGCACGCAAACATCCTCCTCTGACGTAACTCGATGCTGAAACAAAAGCAGATGTTCAAAAACATTGGAATGTGGCGTACACGGAGAGAATCGAGGAGACACAAGTTGGATTTAAAATCTCTCCGAGGATGACCATGCACGCGTGGCGTTCAACTCGAATAGGCCACAAGGCCGAGGACAGGCGGAACATGACCACTTTTAAAACGACCAACACCGGCATGATGACATTTTCGAGCTGTTTGTTGCCAGCCGGTAAGAAACTGAGCGAAATTCTCGACGCTACATTAATCGCTTCTCTGTGTCGGACGTAAAATTTCGGTTTGAAGTAGTTGAGGTAACACAACGCCGGAGCAGTGCAAATTGCCGCGAACTTTTTGAACAGTTGAGTAAAAGTTAACGGAGAGAAGAGCATATCAAACAACTGATTCGCGCGATAAAACCGCACGTATGCGATAATCGTCGCCAATGAATAGAACAGGTGCACAAACAAATCAGTTGAAATCTTTTCCGTAGAATCTTCGTGAACGTAAAGCTTCTCCATTTCTGGCTCGTCGAAAGACAAAACGGCCATTCCAGCTACGTAATCCGCCGATCGCTGCCACGCGTTTTGAAATCGGCCGATTCTAGCGCGTGCCACAGATTTGAAACGAATCGCACAAGTCGTAAGATTTTCTGCAATCCAACTTTTACGCCCGTACTGATGCAAAAAGCATCGCTTCAAAAAGGAATCTGCGCATCGCGGAGGACCTCCGACTTCTTCTGACGTAAAGTCGCTCGATCCACGACCATCTTCCCTTTTCTTATCATTCTCTTCCTGTTCTTTCGTGTGGATCGCGGGTCTATTCAGCGTACCTGTGACCATACGACGGATATGCGAAAAGTGTTCCTCGCAAACTTCTCGAACGACGTAATCGCACCAGGAAAGCACCTTTGCGAGCTCTAAAGAGTGACGCATACCTTCGTTGTTTTCATCGGCTTCTAATAATACATCGATGTTCCCTTTGGCGGCGTTCGCGACGGTGGCACTCGTGGTCACAGCAAACCCTGAAGATCTCGCGGCATCCTCATCAAACTTTGTTTTCATATCGTCAATGATATCTGACGATATGTCACACACCTCTTCGTAAGCATCCATCCAGTACGAAAACGCTTCGTGTTTAAAAAGGCGATGTTTCATAGCAGTAGAACTCACTATTTTGTCAACGATAGCTTTCGAAACGTTCCAAAACACAATCAGTGCACTTTGCATGCAGCGCCTAACGTATGCATTTTGCAAAGAGCCTCGAAATTCATATTCAGATAAGATGTCTCTCGCCGTCTCGCCTTTTGAATTTTTTAGCGTGAAAAATGCACCCAAGTTTTCCTCTCCCAATAAAAAGAGTTCCACGACGAGCGTCGAGGTTGGCGCGAAGACGTCCGATGAAGCAACGTGTAACGCTGATTCCTTCGATCCGTCTGGCAAAGTGACCATTGTTACAGCGCTTCCGAATATGTCGTAATCACCACCCTGAATAATAACCATCTTGACAAGATTCGCTGAGCCCGATAAAGCCGCGCTGTGGAGGTAGGTTTGACACGTCCTCGCCAACGCCGTGTGAGCACTGCTGGAAAGCTGCAAACTTTCGAGCGCATTTCTTTGTCCTTCCAATAAGCGCTCGGCTGTGTGCGAAAAATTATTCCGCAACGACCACGAGGTGATATTTTTCGCCATTTCCCGAAACATCGGTCGTTCAAAGTTTTCGTAGCGAAAGTCTTCGGCAAAAATCGTCTCAAAGTGCGTTCGAAGCGATTGGGCTACTCTTGGACCCCAGGAATGCAAATCCATGATGAACGATTGAATCTCATTCGCAACTTTTTCGTCTGGCGTCAAAATTGCCGTGAACCTATTGTACGCCGCCTTGCCAATCAGACCTGGTTGCGTTGCTTCGTTATCACTCCAGACGAGATCGACGGAGAGAACACCCTCGGCGTAATCTTGCGGCACCGAAAGGCATAAAACCGAACGATCGCTTCCAATTCGACCTAACGGCTTCAAATCCTTCAGTATTTGACCATTAATGCGCACGCGTGCGTCGACGTTCTCCGCAATGTTGTTTATATAAAACAAATTGCCGCCGTTATTTTGTTGCTTTCTTTCGTTATATCTATTAATCGTATTCTTAGGTTTTTTCGCACTCGGATTGGTACACAACACGAATGGAGCGCTCCATGGTGCTCCCGAATTTCTTCCAAAAGAGTTAATTGCCGTGGATTTTTCATCGGAAACTGACCATTTCCCGTTCACCCGAGTCGCGATTTGGTTTCGGAACGTGACGCTCGCGTCAACATCGTCTAAACTTCGATCTGCGTCGACAACTTTCTGTGCAAGTTCTCGAGCTTTGATATCAGGACTCGCCCCTTTCTTCCTGCGCAAGATATCTGGAAAAACGGCATCCACGGTAAGTTTTGTGCAACCCGGCTCCGCGCACACGCGAATATGCGCGGCATCTTTAAAGCTTTGACGAATTCCTTTGCCAACCGCGGGAGAGATATCCGCAGGAGTACGATCTGAAATTTTAATCTCAGCGCGAGAGACGGACACGTCCGGGAAGTTGGTCAACTTGTCTGCGTGACTTTTTTGTTGCTGTTCGAAGAACTCATCCATGGCGCCCGAGTACTCATCACTACCAATCTCTCCCAAATATTTTCTTGCTTTCTCCTCCGCGTGCTCGTCGTGAAAGTTCATTTTGTCCCGATTTTGTAACTTTCCCGTGGTGAAGTCGTACGAGAAGAGTCCAAGAACGTTACTATGCGGACGGAGTTGTTCTCCAACGCTATCAAAGTCGTTCAAATATGCCGCATCGTCCTCTTCCATATCCGGAAACGCAAAGTCGAGAACATCCATCTCACGCATGGTGCTTTGACCTTTTTGTTGTCGCTCGTATTCTTGATGATACTTCGTGCCTTTTGCATACGTGTTTGAATCTCCGCTATTTTCTTTCCTAACCAAGGAAGGACTTTTCGAATTGCTGGTATTTGAATTCCTTTGCTGTTGTTCTCGTTGCTGTTGTTGCTTCGTCTTCGTCGCTTTATTTCTGGCCAGCACGGTCATGGCATCTAGCGGCACGCCGTCAAAATATGTCAGCTCACTTTTATCCGCGTTTAACTTAGTCCTTTTCGCCACCGCCGTCATTATCAACGCGCCGATCCCATTGCCGCCGGTTGGCGCTCGCACTTTCGCTAACTTTGACAGCGAGAACGCGCACGCCCTCCTCTTATCTTTGAACTCTTCGATCGAGTGAAATCTCGTGCACTTTTGACAAAACCTTTGCACCATTCCCTCGTGAAAGACCTCGTCCATTTTTAAATGCATCTCGCACACTTTCGATCGTTTCGCGTACACGCGTTCGCACTTCATTTCGCACCCCTCCACGCGACACTGGACGACTTTGTTTTTGATACTACTGTTCGAAGAAGAGCGAGGCACTTTCACGCTTCCGCTTTTAATATCATCATCGCTGTTGTTGTGAATATTCGTCGTATCAGAAGAGCGATCGTTCCTCGACGTCTTTCCAACCGTCGTCGTTCCCGTTCTCTTCCTCTCCGCGTTTTCCTTCTGTCGTTGTCCAATCAAAAACTTCCTCTCGTCCTCGTCTCTCTCGCGAGCGCCTCGCGCGACGCCGACGAATAACGGGTTACAGTCCAACCCCAAAGAATCGCGAGACGACGCGCGCGTCGTCGTCGTCGTCGACGACGGATGAGGAGGAGGAGGATGAAACGCCGAACCGTTCTTTTCTTCTTCTTCTTCTTCCTCTTCGAAAAGAACGACCCCTTCTTCCTCGGGTGGTGATGGTGCGGCTCCCGCTGATTTTTTTTCAGCCGTTGCTCTCGCGGTCGTCTTCGCCTCCCCCGCGATCCCGACGGGAAAATTTTCGCTCCTCTCTTTCCTCCTCCCGATGGCGTTGACTTGGTCCCACTCGTACTCGTCCACCTCCCAGTGGTCGTGGTCGCGCTCCATCGTTTCTCTCTCTCTCTCTGTCTCTTTCTGTCAAGAAGAAGAAGAAGAAAGAGGAAAAAATATCGCGGCTCTCTTGGTTTAGGGTTTTCAATTTTTTTTGTTTGTCGTTGTTAACTTTTTTTAAAGCGAACTCTTCTCGGGAAAACGTCAGAGACAGAGAGAGAGGAAGAAGATAAAAGA
>Ga0181588_10003707_pt1 | contig 12725 bp, 10 predicted proteins | sample 071ome_26_FD_148607 | JGI IMG/M metagenome (GOLD analysis project Ga0181588, IMG submission 148607) | Coastal salt marsh microbial communities from the Groves Creek Marsh, Skidaway Island, Georgia - 071409BT metaG (spades assembly) | ecosystem: Environmental > Aquatic > Marine > Intertidal zone...
GTCAGATGTCTCAACCGCGCAGGGTCAACCGGAAAGACAGCACAGCAAACGCGTGCGAGTAAGAAGAAATGAGGGAACAGCGCCCTTTAATAACGAATTCTAATTCGTGAATTAAAAGTTAACAGAAAGTGACGCAGAGCAAATGGCTGTGCCTATCTCGCAGACCCAATAATCGTAAGAGCCCCTGCCCTTGGATCCAATAACATCGGTCCACATGGCGCCGGCCAGGCCTGTCTGCAGCCGCAGGCCATTCCGGTACACGTCCACCTCCGCCGTGGATGTCCACTCCAGCGCCACGTGATGCGCTCCCTTGACCTTGAAACCGACAGCGGAATTCAGCACCGTTGCAGGGCCGGTTGAAGTCATGACCATTATTTCCTCGGAGCACTCACTCTCGCCCGCGCCATTAAAGGCCGTCACTGAATAGCGATAGATCGTGCCCGGGGAGGCGCTCAGATCGGTAAACGAGGTGCGACCATCCGCCCCGCTCAGTGAACCCACCAGGAGCCCATTCCTGCAATCGGCAACGGAACGGTCTGAACGCCAGACCTCAAAGCCCCACTCATTGTCTGACTGGCTCTGGAATGAAAAATTCACCGAACGCGCGTCGATGGCATCCAGCATGAGATCGGCCGGAGCCAGGGGCGCGTTACCTTTTCCATCCCAGGAACGAATCACGATTTGATCCACGAACACGCTGTCCGGGCGTTCGCCGGCATGCTGTTCGGCATCATTGACACCAATCCACAGCCGGCCGGACAACGCTTGCGGCAGGACAAAAGTCCTTGCCGCGTCAGGCGCGTTGTTATTGATGGTCATCATGGGCAGGCGCGTGGCGCCCTGATCCGTGGAATACCAGAAAGCCGCGCCTTCATGGCCTGAAACCCAGGCGCTTACGCTGACAACCACGCCACCGGACCCGCCAGTGACATCGAATTCCCAGGCGTGCCTGAACGACTGACTTGCCTGCTTGCCGTGCCGCGTGGCTTTCTCTGCCAGAACGGTCGTGCGGATATCCCGCCCATGCGTGGACCGAAAATCACCAGACACGTCACCAAAGCCGGGCCGGTCCGCAATCGCGTAGTCATCAACAAATGTCGGCAACGACTCAGTGCGGGCTCCTGCCACGCCACTGTAGCTTGAGCTTCCAACGGCGTTGGTGGTGAATACGCGATAGAAATAATCTGTCGCGGGCTGCAGCCCGCCATGGGTCCAGGCCTGGCTGTCGGCCGGCAGCGTGGCCGCGTTGCTCCAGCCGCCCGTGCCGCTGGCTGACACCTGCACCACGTAGCCACGCTCGTTCAAAGCCCGATCGGACCAGCGCAGGCGAATGGCATCAACCCCGGAGGTTTCAGCGTCCAATTCAACCGGTGAGGCGGGCAATACTTCAAGGGACCGCGACCTGAAAGCGGCAACGGTCGCCGCTCGCTCATTGATCCTGCGCGCGTTATCCGTGCCTTTCGACGGCGAAAGTGCCGGATCGATACCCTGCGAAACCCCCTCGTAATGCTGCGATGGGCTGGAAAAGATGCCCCGTCGCGGCGTGGTTCCACAACCGTAAGACATGATGGTGCGGAAATGCGGCGCGGGGGCGTGATCCGCTACCGATGGATCATCACAGCGGCGAAATCCGTAGTTGTATGTGGTCACCGACGGCGTGCCGAGCGTGGTCCGGTCATGGTTGGCGCCTTGATTGTGCGCGATCTCGTGAGCCAGGGTCCGGTTGGCCAGCAGGCAGGGAACATCGGTCACGTTGAACGCCTTGTCCGCGCTGGCGTTGACGTAGCCGATACCGCAACCAGCGCCGTCGTAAACCAGCGACACAATATCCGCACCGGTATCGTCACGCAGCGCGTGAACTTCGTCCATGTAGCCGTCGTTTTGGCCGCTGAGGTGCTCCAGGGCCTTTTGGGCTCCGGTGAGCTCATATTGGGTGACGGCGAGACCGACCACATTCATTCTGACCTGGATACCGCTGTCCTGGTAAGCGGCGTTCAGGTCGGCTACCGCGGTGAGAACATCCGCCTCGAGCTGATCACAGGACCCCGTGAAATAGCAGGCAGCCTGCGTATAGACCACCAACAGGTCCTGTTCCACCACGCCGGGCTGGACCTCGACGGTATTCATCTCCAGATCCCCGCCTCCGTCCGGCAGGTCGGCGGCATCGTCATCGGGCAGAGCCAGCGGCATCCACTCTTCAAGACGGTTGTGCCCTTCGTTGTCCAGACCCAGCTGAAACAGCTGTGATCCCCGCTGAATGAGCGCAGACCAGGAGCGCCCGCGAGAGGTGACAACCACCCGGTCCATCGGGCTGCCTTCCAGGTGTCCGATCCATATTTTCAGACCCTTCTCGCGCTGAACGCTGTCCCGCTGCGCCAATACGGTCTCACCCATCAGGTCGATGCTGATGACGGGCGATTGCAAGGCGCGGGGATTGACCTTGACGCGCTGGGCGGCGACCACCTGTTGACGAAGGTTCTTGGTGACCGGCTGGCCAAGTGGAATAAGGAGGGGTTCCAGGGCAAGCGCCGAAGCCGTCCACGCGCAAAGCCCCACCAGTGCCACTCTGGTGAGGTGTTTGATCAGGCTTCCCCGGTTACGTTTTACGAGGGTGTTCAATGACACTCCCCTGAAATCCCAATTGCCCCCAAGCAATATGAATAGAGATGCCCAAGATCATGGATCTGGCATCCTGCCTGAAACAATCGGAAATCCCTGCGCAAGTTACAGCAAATAACAGGTTATTTTGCAAGTTTTGACAGGATAGGACCTGTTAGTTTTGACAGGTAAGGGGCTAAGCGGGTTTGGAAATCCCGCCACGGCGGCCCGGAACCGGTTTGCGGCCGGCCCGGGTGATCAGAATGCCCAGAACGCAGGCGGGCAGCAGCCCTTGATGGCTAACCGCAGCCGCCGCCGGTGGGGGCGCGCTTGATTTCGAGTTTGACTTTGGGTTCGAACGCCAGGTTGATATATGGGTTCGGCTCCGCCGCGGGGTGCCGCGCGCCCGTCGCAGCGGGAAAACGCCAGGAAAGTTGATCCTCCGCCGCATCCGGGACGGCGTTCGCCAGGCGGAACACATCATCGGCAAAGGTATCAATCCAGTGATTGACACCCCCTTCCAGGATGTAGACATTCGGCAGGCTTTCCGCACGCAGTGTTTTCCAGGCCCCGGTCGCCGCGGCCTCGCCATTGCCCATGACCACGAACACGGTATTGGCCGGCTCGAACATCAGCTCCCCGGCCACCGCCTCTATCTCTTCCGGCGCGTGACGCCGGGCATCGAGGATGTGGAACTGGTTGTAATCACGCTCGACGCGCACATCCAGCAAGACCGCCTTGATGTGCGCGTCACCGATCAGGCTGAGCAGCTCCTGGGGTGAAATATAAACCCGTCGCTCGTCGATCAGCACCTGCTGTTCGTCCGAAATGGCGTTCCATCGGTCCTGGCTGGTTGGTTGCCCCATCGACGCGTTGACGACAGCCAGCGCGATGAGCGCAACTGCGGCCACTGGCGCCCAGCGCGGAAGCACCGCCACCGGCCGGCGGTTCACCCTGGCCTCGACACGCTCGGAAACTCCGAACATGACCAGGGCCATCAACACCACGCCGATGACGACGGTGCCATAACTCACGCCCAGCCATTGCGGCAGGGTGAACCGCCCCATGTAGCTGCTTTCGAAGAAAACATCGAAACTGGAAACCGTCTCACCAAACAGAAAGATCCCGAACAGCGCGCCCCCGACAAAGAAAAGCGCGTCCAGTTTGCCGGTCGCGGCGCCAACCAGGGAGGTGCCCGGGCAGAATCCGCCAATGATGAAGCCCACACCCATGATCAGCCCCCCGACAATACCCGGCCACAGGTAGGTCGGGGGCACCCACACCAGGTTGTAGTCAAGCCAGCCGGCGGCCGATGCAAGAAACACCAGCGTCATGGCGGTGATGATTGCGGTGAACATCACCTTGAACACGCGCATGTCGCGAAAATAGAACTGGGCAGCCAGCAATTTGGAATTACCGAAACCGGCCGATTCCAGCACGAAGCCAAACGCCAGGCCAACCAGCGCGTAAACGGAATAGGAACCCCAATGACCGAGGAGATCAGCGAGCGGTAAGGGAAATACTGCCATGGTCGTCTCCTAGGGCCTGCTAACGCTAAGTGAACTCAAGCTGCCGCAGGCCGTTTTTTTGGTTGGCAAGGCAGAGCGAGTGCTATGTAGCACCGCTACTTGAGCGAGTGATAACGCCGCCAGGCGGAAAAACAGCCGCGTCCCGCAGGGTTGTGGCTGAAATACCGCCACTCGGTGTTGCTCGTCATTCATTTGGAACCACCAAACTTCTTTCCTCGCGCCTTGATTGGCGCTATTTCGGTCATAACAGCATCGGTCCACTTAGCGTGAGCAGGCCCTAATTCCAGGCCTTGCGCAGGAAGTAGGCCAACGCATAAGCGCCGGCGAACACCGCAAGCATGAATGCCCAGCTGCCGACGGACAGCACCGCACCGCCCGACAGCGCCTGGCCGGAGGTGCAACCTCGCGCCAGCCTGGCGCCATAACCCATGAGCGCGCCACCCACAAAGGCCATGAACCATCGATTGCCGGTGCTGATTTGCGGGCCCTTGTTGGTTTCCCATTTCAGGCGGCGCCCAAGCCAGCCTGAAAGAAAGCCGCCCGCGATGGTGCCAACCGTCAGGAAAACGATCCAGCTGTCCAGGGGATTGGAGTCACCGCCGGCCAGCTTCAGCAGGTAAGGCACCTGGTCGATGTGCTCAGGCCAGAAGCTGTCCTGGAAAAACACCAGCAGGCGGTTGAGGCCGCCCGAGGCGCCAAGCCCGCTGCCGGTAATGAAGAACGCCAGGAACAGGACAATGCCAAGCAGAATGCCGGCCAGGTAAGGGTTGAGATAGGGTTTTGGGGTAGACGCGGAACTCATTTTTGAACTCCCTCAGGGGCGCGGGAACCGGCCTGTTCGACCTCGTCCCAGCCCTCGATCATGGCCTTGATACCTGCCGATGGGGTGTGGCCCGCGGCGGTGGTCAGGTAAACGTGCATCACAATGAATGCGGCAAAGGTCCAGGCCACCAGAGTGTGCACCAGCGCCAATACCTGGAATCCACCCAGTGACTCAGCGATCTGCGGCCAACGCTGCAGGCCCCAGATCAGGACACCGGTGATGATCTGCACCGGAAGCAGGACGTTGAGAATGCCCAGGTAAGTGATCTGCTGCAGCGGATTCAGCTTCCGCGCCTTGGTCTTCTCAATCGGGTGTGGAAGGCCGGCGAAAATTCCGCGGGTGTAGTACATCGCCTGAGCCACGGAACGGCCAATGAATCCGCGAGGCTTGGGCAGGTACTGGCGGATTTCCCCGCTGGCCAGGTTATAAAACAGCGCCAGGGCCGCGTTGATCAGCAGGATGAAGCCCAGGACGTTATGCACCTGAACCACGTAGGCAAAGCTGAACATGCCAAACAGATGCGGCTTATGGATGATGAGGCCGGTGAACAGCAGCAAGAGTATCGCGATGGCCTGCAACCAGTGCCAGAGCCGTTCATAAGCGTCGTACATGTACACCCGTTTCCTGGGATGATCGGCCGCCGGGCGACGGCGGGCGGCCACGTAACGGCCCAGCGCATGGCCGCTCACGCCAAGGACGACGCCCAGAAACATCAGCACGCCCAGCCTGTCCACCCAGGGGAATGAGTGCAGGCCCAGCACGTAGAAACCCGCCTGGCTGGCATCCGGTCTGAAATCGACACCCTTCCCGACCGTCTCAACCAGTTCGCCCGACATGGTGATTCCCAGGCCCTCGGGCAGACGCAGCTCGGCACCGGGCGGGCGGTGTCCTGAGAGCGCAAAATCCTGGCTGAGGTCAGAGCCGGCGCCATGGCAATGCCGGCACTCACGTGTCGCCCAACGCCCGTTCACCACGTTGTGGCTCACGGCAAATGGCAAAACCTCACCCATGATGCGGGGGTCTGACCATCCAGACTGTTCCAGGCGTTGCCTCACGGCCGCCACCGCTGCTTCGCTGTCCAGCGCCCGTTCGCTGTCATCCAGGCGGCCGTCACCGTCTCGATCCAGGGCTTGCAGAAGTGCCGGGTGATGCTCACCCCCGGTCAATAATGCCGAGCGCAAGGCATCATGACTGACCGGTCGGGCCGGCTCGCCGGCCACCCAGAACCAACCCGTGACGAGATTCCAGGGAGCCAGCCGTTGATCCGAACCCCCGTTGAGCCGCGGCAAGAGTACCGGCTCGTAGCCATTGATCAGCGTTTCGACCGCTGCGGGATCGCCTTCCAGCGCGCGATAGGTGCGTAGAGGCTCGCCATCGCGATCGAGCACGGTCCAGTCAATGGATTGCAGCGCCGGGCCGTACAGCTTGGGCACGTGACAGGACTCACAGGCCAGGGCGGCGAAATGGCGTTGGCGATACGGCAGCCACTGGTGCGCCTGTTCGGCCTGGTGGCAGGACGCACAGCGTCGCAAGTTGTCCTGCAACTGCGCGGCCAGGCCCAGCGTGGAGCGGCCTTTGGCGAACTGGTGCAGCGGCTGGCGCAGATAGTCCGAGAGGTGCATTCTGCGCGGATCGAAGCTGAGGTGGTCCGGCCGGCTTTCCGGTCTTTGCCGGAAATACACGGGGTTATTCAGGGAGTAGTGGCAATCCACGCAAGCAACCACGCGGTCAGCATGTACGTCAAAGGCGTGTGACAGGTCGTTCTTACCGGCCAGGTTCAGGCCGCTGTCATTCAGTTTCTGAGGCGAAATCAATTGCCCCGTGCGTTCGCTGTTGTGGCGGTTGGCCGGCTCCGGATCGATGGTCAAAGGCCGATTCAGCACGTTGTCGACCATGCCGTGACACTGGCCGCAATGGTCGTCAGTGGGCCTACTGAGCGCCAGCAGACCCGGCAACAGGGCGCCGTCCTCGCCGAATTGCCCGGCATTCCATTGCCAGCCCTCTTCCACCTCGGTCAGAGCGCCCAGGGTAACCAGGGGTGCCGAATTTGCCCAGGCGAACCGGCCGGACTCGATCAAATCCCCCCGTACCGAATGGTCTTCGATATCGCTGTGGCACAGCAGGCAGTTGAGCTCCACCCATGCTGCCACGGGCCCGCCACCCACATGACGACGGCCGTGCTTTTTGAGCCAGGCAAGGGCATCGACGCCCGGTCCGGACTCAAGCCCCTCAGAAGCATAGGACACGCTATCCCAGCCACCGAAAAAGCCCGGGCCCAACTGCCAGTCATGGCGCAAAGGCGGCTGCCCCAGCTGGCTTGCTCCAGCATCTGCATGATCGGAGTGGGCCATGATGTAGGTGGTGTCATGACAATCACCACCGCAGGTCTGCATGGTCGAAAGGGGCTCGCCGGACTCGACGACCGGCACACCCCGCGCGTCCAAGAGCGGGACTGGCGGGTGCATATCGTTGCCCGGCCACGCGGAGCTGGCGCCACATCCGAGCAGCACCATGGCCGTCCAGATCAGTGAACGACACGTCATGGCGCGCTCGCCCCGTCATTGCCGGAGACACGGCGACGTGCAGGCCCGCCCTGGCGTATGGGATCACCGTCATAACCCAGCGCCTCCCAGTCCATGCGGCCGTTTTCGCTGTGGCAGGCCCGGCACTGCAAGGCGCGCTCCTTGGGCGCCACCATGTGCGTCTGGGGCCAGAACATTTCCGTCATGGCAAAACCATATTCACCGCTATACGCCATGCCGGTGATCTCAGCACCCAGCCGAAGCGCCGGGTCCCAGTCAAAACCCTCCCAGTATCCACCTTCGCCGGCAGTGACCGGCTGCAGCAGATAGTTATTGACCACGTCATAGGGCTGTTTGGCCCGGTGGATTTTAAATGGCCAGATACGTGCTTCCGGGTCACGAACATGGCCACGGGGTTTATTCATGGGCGTGCTTCCATGCTCGACAATGGCATCTCCCAGCAGGTATCGGTTGGCCAGTCCGTTGTACCAGCGGTATTCGGGCACCAGGTTCTTCTGATAGAGAAAAGTGCCTTTGATCTTCAGGTAATGGTGCGGGTCCTCCTCCACCAGGTCATCGCCCGCCGTGGACCAGTCCCAGTGCGTCTTGGTTGCCTGGCGAACCGCTACCTCGGGTATATGACAGGTCTGGCAGGCCACCGTTGCGGTGTGTGCATTGATCCGCTCGTCCAGGTGCAGGTCAGCAGCATGACAGTCTGTGCAGGCAATCTGGTTCTCGTTGTCCACGCTGACGCTGATGGAACGCCCGCCCATGATGTGATTATCGGTCTGATGGCAGTCCACGCACAGGAAATCAAACCGGCCCATGTGCACATCCACATCATCGGTCGGATAGTAGAGGCTCTCATCGAGGTCACCGTGCTTGACCGCGTTACCGCCGCCGCCCCGGAAGTGACAGCTGCCGCAATTTTCCCGCCCCGGGACACCGACCGATTGAGAGACAGCCAGCAGGTCTACGCCTTCAGCCGGCAAACCTGCCTTGCCCTTGCGGTAGGTGCCGCTGCGGTCATGGCATGCCAGGCAGTCCACGTTATTCGTGTTGCTGAAATCGTACTCATCATCGACCCAGCCATAACCCGCATGACAGGCCGTGCAGCTGTTCCAGTTGCCCTGTATGCCGATACAGAAATTGTTGATGGTGTTTTTCTTACCCGTGGCAACGGGCTGATCACGACCCGGTATCATGACGGGATCCGACTGCCATTTGAAATGCGCCGTATGAATGACCTGCTCGCCCGCCTCTTCATGGCACTCGAGGCAGGCCCGGGTGACATCCTGTCCACTGGAGAAGGGACCTTCCATCAGTTCGCTGTGGTCAACGTGGGCTGCGCGGCGCGGCACGCCATCCCATGGCCGGTCCTTGGCCGGCGGACTCCCTCCGACAAACACCCAGACGGGCAGCACGATCAGAAGCAGAATGACCAGCAGACCGAATATCCAGGGCTTGTCGTGGAACATGTTCATCGCGTTGACCGTATGGACTGAATCAATAGGTACTTTATATTAGGTCTTTTTAATATATTATGCCGCACCAAGGCCCTGCAAGGAAATTAAAACGCGCCATAAATGACCTGGCTCATATTGAAACCAAAATCAGCGCACGCGGGTATCCGTTAAATCCCTGATACGGGAAAGGCTTTAACTTGCAATAATGCACACCTTAATGTGAAGCAACCAGGCACCCGAAAGCAGGACACATGCATCCCGCAGACGACCCACTATTGACACACCCGCGCAAGCCCCGGCCAGCGGAGATCATCCGCGCCACGCTCAGCTCCGCCCTGGCATCTTTGAAAGGAAGCCTGATGGCGCTTCTGCCGATTGTGCTGGTGATCGCTTTTTTTCAGTTGGTTGTTCTGCGACAACCCATACCGAATCTGGGTGAGATACTTTTCGGCGCCTTGCTGGTATTAGCCGGCCTCGCCTTGTTTGTCCGGGGCCTTGAACTGGCCCTGTTTCCCATCGGCGAGGAGATGGCTTACAACTTCGTGAAGCGGGGCAACCTGTACTGGTTACTTTTATTCGCTTTTCTGCTGGGATTTGGAACGACTGCAGCGGAGCCTGCTTTGATCGCCATAGCGGATGAAGCTGCCAAGATCGCGGCCAGCGAGGGCATGCTGGCGTCCAGTGAGGCAGCAATGGCGAGCTATGCTCTGGGCCTCAGGCTGGCTGTGGCCCTGGCGGTCGGACTGGCCATCGTCATTGGCGTATTCCGAATACTCAAAGGCTGGTCTGTGCAATACCTCATCATGGGCGGTTACATCGGTGTGGTCGTCATGACCTACCTCGCTCCGCCGCACATTGTTGGCATTGCCTATGATTCTGGCGGCGTTACAACCTCAACCGTGACCGTACCTCTGGTCACTGCGCTGGGCGTGGGGCTCGCCAGTTCCATCAAGGGACGTGACCCGTTGTTGGATGGCTTTGGCCTAATCGCATTCGCTTCACTGACGCCCATGATTTTCGTCATGGCCTATGGGATGTTTTTCTGATGGGCTTTCTCGTCAATTTCGGTCTGTCATTGCTGACCATGTTGCGGGATGTTCTGCCTATCATGGCGATCCTTTTCGGCTTCCAGTTCCTGCTACTGCGCAAACCCATCCGAAACCCGGGCAGAGTTTTTTTGGGACTTTTGTTTGTGATCCTGGGACTAACGCTGTTCCTGGAGGGCCTGGAGATGGCGCTATTTCCCCTGGGTCGCTTGATGGCAGAGCAATTGACCGCACCTGAGTTCATCCACGGCGAGGCCCTTGCGACGCTGGGCGAGGTCACCTGGAATGACTACGGCTGGGTCTATGTATTTGCCGCTACCATTGGCTTCTCGACCACGATCGCTGAGCCTGCATTGCTTGCGGTGGCCATGAAAGCCAACCAGGTTTCAGCGGGAACCATTACCATCAGGGGGCTCCGAGTGGCGGTCGCAATCGGTGCCGCCATCGGCGTTGCGCTGGGAACTTTCAGAATCGTGACCGGAACTCCACTGCATTGGTACATCATCGCCGGCTACGTGGTGGTGATCATCCAGACAGCGATGGCGCCCCGGAAAATAATCCCACTGGCCTATGATTCCGGCGGCGTGACAACATCGACGGTTACGGTGCCGTTAGTAGCAGCGCTTGGACTAGGCCTGGCCGAGACCATTCCAGGCCGGAGTCCCATTCTGGATGGCTTTGGATTGATCGCTTTTACAGCGTTATTTCCAATCATGGCCGTCATGGCCTATGCGCAACTCAGCGAGCGCAAGGCGCGAAAAAATGCCCAGCGAACAAGCAAATCCTAAACTAGGCTGTACTAAGAGGAAATGATATGCATTTCAAATTGATCATCATCATGGTGGAAGACGACCGGACGCAGAGCGTCTTGGATGCCTCCCGGGAGGCCGGCGCCACCGGCTATACGGTGTTGAACCAGGCGCGCGGGGAAGGCGTTAATCCTGCGAAAACTTTTTTGGGACTGAGCATCGACAGCCAGGTTGACGTGATACTGATGCTCGCTGAAGAGCACCTGAGCCGAGACATCATGGAGACAATAGCCCAGGCAGGCGAGTTTGAAGGAAGCTCGGGCGCGGGCATCGCATTTCAGATCGATGTCGAAGACGCCATCGGTGTTAGACACCAGATCCAGGCATTGGCCGAAACAGTGGAGGACAGGCTGTGAATAAAGGAAAGGAAAGAATCGCCGTTCGGGATGTCATGAAACCCGAGGTCGACATCGTCGATGGCATGTTGACGGTAACGGAGGCCATGCGCAATATGGACCATCATGACACCCGCACGCTGATCGTTGACAAACGCGATGACGACGATGAATACGGCGTGGTCATGTTTGGCGATATCGCCCGCCAGGTGTTGGCAAAGAACCTTTCACCGGACCGGGTCAACATCTATGAAATCATGTCAAAGCCGGTCATCAGCGTGCACCCCGACATGGACGTTCGATATTGCGTCCGCCTCTTCGACCGCTTCGGCATGTCACGCGCCCCGGTGATAGAGGATGGTAAGATCCTGGGCCTCGTTAGTTACACCAGTATCGTGCTCATGGGCCTGATGCGGGACAAGCTCTGATTGGCCGGAGCAGACCTAAGGACAGACGGACGAGGAAAGCCGGGCCGGGGCAGGCTTACCAGGGCAGCTGATCACCCTCGGCGTGCCAGAAACTACCGCTGTTATCCCTATCCAGACCTTCCATGCGGGCAATCAGGCCACAGGCGGAGTGCGCTACCGGAACACCGACGCCATTGGTCATCTCCGTCGCCACCATGCCCGGGTGCAGAATGCCCACGGAGATTTTGCGCGGCGCGAGGTCGACGGCCAGGCTCTTGCCGGCGATATTCACGGCCGCCTTCGACATACGATAGCCGTAATAACCACCGGATGTATTGTCATCAATAGAGCCCATGCGGCTCGTGATGATGCCGATCTTCGAACCCGCCCCCAGTTTTGGCAGCAAGGCGGCGGTCACCCTTAAAGGCCCCATGGAATTCACCTGAAACTGCCTCTCCATGCTGTCAAAATCCAGCGCATCCAGTGTCTCACGGACCAGGATACCCGCGTTGTTGATCAGCCAGTCATAGATCGGCTCCTCAAGCTGGTCCGCCAGGCCTCTGAGCGCGCTTGAGTCGCACACATCAACGCCTTGAATCACCCTGACCCCGAGCGCGTCAAGGCCGGGGGATGAACGTCGGCACAACGCAGTCACCTGGTCACCGCGTTCTGTCAACTGCCTGCTCAATTCAAGCCCGATGCCTCGGTTGGCGCCGGTGACAATGATTTTTTTCATGGCTTTTCCTCCGTCCGGGGACCCAGCACGGCATGTAAACGGCGCTTTGCCCGTCATGCGCGCTTCATTGACTGGCCGCGGCTGTACTCGCTGCCAGATCGCGAGGGGTCGATGTGGTCGAAGTAGCCGACCCCGCAGGCTCTGGCTGACAGCCCCTGCGCGTCAAACCAGAACGCCCGGCGAAAGCTTCGCCGGGCGTTTTCTGCTCAAAGAGGACGTATGGTCAGTCTTCTTTTCTCATTTCCACGCGTCGGTTCTTGGCTCGTCCTTCCCGGGTCGCGTTGTCCGCCACCGGTTCAGACTCACCGTAGCCCTTGACCGTCAAACGGTTCGAGTCCACACCGTTGTTCACCAGGTAGTCACGGACGGACTCTGCGCGTCGCTCAGACAGCTTCTGGTTGTATTCTGCCGAACCGGTGCTATCGGTGTGGCCGGCAATTTCCACAATCAACTG
>Ga0181588_10003714_pt1 | contig 12711 bp, 10 predicted proteins | sample 071ome_26_FD_148607 | JGI IMG/M metagenome (GOLD analysis project Ga0181588, IMG submission 148607) | Coastal salt marsh microbial communities from the Groves Creek Marsh, Skidaway Island, Georgia - 071409BT metaG (spades assembly) | ecosystem: Environmental > Aquatic > Marine > Intertidal zone...
GCGGCTATCTCCGAAATCTCCACCCCGAGCTCTCCCCCGACCTCGATCTGTTCCTCGACACCCTCGCGGAGGACCTCGCCGAGTACACCCCGGAGGCCGCGGCCGAGCTGGCCGGGATCGCCCCGGCGCAGGTGATCCAGCTCGCCGAGGAGCTCGAGCGGGCCGGCCCGCGGGTGGCGGCGCACATCTGGCGCGCCGCGGCGAGCGGCAACGAGGGGGGCTGGCAGATCGCCCGGGCGCTCTGCCTCCTCACCGCCATGGTCGGCGCGGTCGGAGCGGAGGGGGGGACCAGCCCCAGCGCCTGGCACAAGTACAAGCCGCAGTTCTGGACGAACACGGAGGGGCCCGGCCGCTGGAACGAGCTGATCTGGCCGGAGGAGTACCCCCTCAGCTTCTACGAGATGTCCCACATCCTCCCGCACCTCGTCCACGATGGCCGCGGGCGGATCGACACCTACTTCACCCGGGTCTTCAACCCGGTCTGGACCTACCCCGATGGGTTCAGCTGGATGGAGATGCTCCGGGATGAGTCGAAGGTGGGCTGCTATGTCGCGCTCACCCCGACCTGGAACGAGACCGCCTACTTCGCCGACTTCGTCCTGCCGATGGGACACGCCACCGAGCGGCACGACATCCAGAGCATGGAGACCCACGCCGGGCGCTGGGTCAGCTTCCGACAGCCGGTGCAGCGGGCCCGGGCCGCCCTGGAGGGGAGGAGCGCGGACGACACCCGCGGCTTCAATCCCGGGGAGGTCTGGGAGGAGGACGAGTTCTGGATCGAGCTGACCTGGCGGATCGACCCGGACGGCTCGATGGGGATCCGCCGCCACTACGAGTCCCCCTATCGCCCGGGGGAGAAGGTCACGGTCGACGAGTACTACCGATGGATCTTCGAGAATGCGGTCCCCGGTCTGCCGGAGAAGGCGAAGGAGGAGGGGCTGGAGCCCCTCGACTACATGCGCCGGGTCGGCTCCTTCGAGATGGAGAGAGGGCGGTACCGGGTCCACGAGACGAAGGTCGACCTCCCCGAGGGAGCGCGGGTCCGGGTCGAGGCGACCTCGGGGCTGGCCTCCGTCGAGGACAAGGTGGTCGGGGTCGCGGTCGACGGCGCGGTGCGCCAGGGCTTCCCCACGCCGAGCCGGAAGATCGAGATCTTCAGCCGGACCCTCGCGGAGTGGGGCTACGCCGACGCGGCCAGCCCGCGGGTCTCCCCCAGTCATGTCGGGCCCCATGAGATCGATCCGGAGAACGGGGTCTACACCCTCGTCCCGACCTTCCGCCTCCCGACGATGATCCACTCGCGCTCGGGGAACGCCAAGCACCTCAATGAGATCTCCCACGCGAACCCGGTGTGGATCCACCCCGACGACGCGGACCGCCACAGCATCGGCGATGGGGACCTCGTGAAGGTGGAGACGACGATCGGCTACTTCATCAATCGGGCCCGGGTGACCGACGGGATCCGCCCGGGGGTCCTCTGCTGCTCGCACCACATGGGACGGTGGCGGGTGGAGGGGGGAGCGGGCTCCCGCTGGTCGAGCGCGACCGTGCGCCTCGAGCCGATCGGCGAGAGCGGCATGCGCCTGCGGATCTGCGAGGGGAACCAGCCCTTCGCGTCATCGGATCCAGACTCGGGGCGCACCTGGTGGAAGGATGCCGGGGTCCATCAGAACCTCACCTTCCCGCCGCAGAGCGACCCGGTGAGCGGCATGAACTGCTGGCACCAGGTGGTCCGCCTCTCGAAGGCGGGCCCGTCCGATCGCTACGGGGATGTCTTCGTGGACCTGGAGAAGTCGCGGGAGATGCATCACCGCTGGCTCGCCAAGGCGCGGAAGCCCGAGGGGGCGCTGCGGCGGCCGGAGTGGCTCCCGCGTCCCCTGCGTCCGCGCCCGGAGGCGTATCGCCGCGAGGTCTGAGTTCCCGGGGCGGCGCCCGCGCCTCAGAGCTTCTTCAGGATGGCGAACACCAGGAGGAGACCGCCGAGGAGCGTGAGGAGCGAGACCCCGGCGAGAGGGTTCCCGGCGGTCGGGTTCTTCGGAGCCCCCTCGGTCCCCCCGCCCGCCGCGCTGCCGGGGTAGTAGAGCTCGGCGTAGCGGGCGTCGACATCCTCACCCGCCGCGATCCAACGCTTCTCGTTCTCGCGGAGCTCGGCGAAGGCGGCGTCCGCGCGCTTCAGCTCCTCACGATAGGTCGCCTCCAGCTCGCGGAGCTCGAGCTCCTTCGGCTGCCCCGGGGCCGGCGTCTGCATGCTCAGCGCCGCCTCCGCGCAACTCCGGTACCCGCGCCATTCCTCGACGCTCTGCGCCCCATCCATCGCCCGGAGGTAGGCACGCGCGGCAGTCCGCTTGTGCCCGTCGGCGTGGAGGAGCTCCCCGAGGACCTCGAGGAGGACCGGTGAGTCGTGGATTCCGAAGCGCACCATGCCGAGCAGTCCCTCGATGGCATCGGAGCGGGAGAGGGGAGGCTCGAGACCGAGCCGGAAGCTCTCGAAGCCGGTCCCCTCGGCGGCGTGGGAGCGCTGCGGGGTGGTCAGCGGCCGCGCCTCGGTCCCGGCCTCCCGGCGACTCCGGAGCCACTCGATGAGGCGGACCTGGACGATCTCCCGGCCGAAGTGGGCGTCCGGGTTCACCTCCAGGGCGCGGCGAAGGTCGACGAGCCCGCCGTCGAGATCGCCGGCGTGGACCTTCAGGGTCCCTCGGTTCGCGAGGGCCTCGTAGCGATCCGGGGCGAGGGAGAGGACCGCGTCGAGCAGGGCGATGCCCCGCGCCGGGTCGCCGAGCTTGTCGTGGGCGACGGCGAGGTCGTCGATGAGCGGATACTGCTCCGGGGTGAGCGCGGCGAGGTCCGTGGAGAGGCGCGAAGTCCGGTTGCGCACGCGCCACTGGTAGTACTCATCGGAGTGGCGGCGGAAGTCGCCGGTGATGAGCTCGAGGGCGCTCGGGAAGGCGGAACGCTCCATCTGCAGGGTGTCGTAGTCCCAGAGACAGCCGCGAACGGGGGCTGTCGGCAGGAGAAGCAGGGGAAGCAGGAGAAGCAGGGGGAGCGGCAGGGTGAGGAGGACCGGTCGGGGAGAGGGAGGGATCGACATGGGCGCTCCTTTCGCGGCGTCAGGGTGCCCGGGAGGGCCGGAATTCGCAACCAGCCGCTCGGCGGGGTCGACCGCCCGCCCCGATTCGGGGCATACTTGAGGACGCGCGGCGTGTCGCCGCTCGGGGAGCGTTGGGAGCCGATGGAAGATGATCGCCCGGCCGCGGAGGCCGCCCCTCCCGATCCCGACCACCCCACCCTCGGGGTGGTGCAGGGAGTCGGGGCGTTCCTCTGGTGGGGGATCGTCACGAGCTGCTACTTCAAGTGGCTCGACCGCGTCTCCCCCTGGGAGCTCCTCGCGTGGCGGGTGCTCGGGGGGCTCCCCGTGCTCCTCCTCATCCTCGCGTTTCGCCGCGACCTCGCGTCCCTCGGCGTCGCGTTCCGCGACCGGGCGACCCGTCGGACCCTCCTCCTCTCGACCCTCCTGATCTCCGCGAACTGGTTCTGCTTCATCATCGCCGTCGTCACCGAGCGGCTGCGGGAGGGGAGCCTCGGCTTCCTGATCAACCCGCTCATCTCGGTGCTGCTGGGGGTGTTCATCCTCGGCGAGAGGCTCCGGACCCCCCAGGCGGTCGCGGTCGGGCTGGCCGCGGTGGGGGTCTCCCTCCTGACCTGGTCCCAGGGGGCGCTCCCGGTGCTGGCGCTGATCCTCGCCACCGTCTCGGCGGTCTACGGCCTGCTCAGGAAGCGGATGCCCGCCGGCCCCACGACCGGCCTCTGCCTCGAGATGCTCGCGCTCTTCCCGGCGATGCTCGCCCTGCAGGTCTATCTGACGGTCCGGGGAGAGACCCTCTTTCTCCGGGACGCGGAGGTGACCTTCGGGCTCTTCGTCGGAGGGGTGGTGACGATCGTCCCCCTCGTGCTCTTCGCGAGCTCGGCGCGGCGCCTTCGCCTCTCCACCGTGGGGCTCCTGCAGTACATCTCTCCGACCGCCCAGCTCCTCCTCGCGGTCCTCGCGTTCGGGGAGGAGTTCACGCGCTGGCACGCGATCTCCTTCTCGATCATCTGGGTCGCGGCCGGTCTCTACACCTTCGACTCGGTCCGGCACGCACCGCGGCGCTGACCGGTGTCGCGCCCCTGCGCCGGATCGGGGAATCCCTGCTCCACGACGGGGGGGGCGGGATGCGAAGAGCCCGTGGGGGGCCGGTTCGGCTCTCCACGGGCTCAGGCTTCTCGGCGGACGAGAGGGGGGCGGACTACTTCCGCTTCACCTTGTGCAGGGTGTGCTTGCGGTTCCGCGAGCAGTACTTCTGCATCCCCTCCTTCATCTTCTCGGGGATCCCGCCCTTGAGGTTCATCTGCGTGCGGTAGTTGAGCTCATTGCACTCGGTGCACTGGAGCCAGACATACTCGCGTCCGACCTTCTTGCCCTTGGCCATGGGAATCTCCGATTCTCGGTTTGCAGCGGTCTCCTCCGGGGAGGGACCGGGGAAGGCGGCGTCGGGGCGCTCGCGAGCGCAGTCTCCGAGGTCGCCGGTCGATCCTGCTCGGATGGTCTCCTCGGGACCGCCGCCTGCGGACCGTCTCGCCGGGAGTCATTCACCCGACACGGCCTCGGATCGTAGCGGGGGCCCCGAGGGGTGTCAAAGTGTCCTCCCGAGGAAACCGGGGGACGGCGGCGATCCGCGCGGAACGGCTCCGAACGAGTCAGGAGCGCCGATCCGGGGGGCGATCCCGGGAGGGCCGATCGGCGAGGCCGGCCATGGGATGGGCGGCGCCTCCCCGGGGGGCCGGGGTGGGGGAGGGACCGGTCAGCCCCGGGCCTTGCGCGACTCCCGGCGACGCTCCGTCTCCGAGAGGATGCGCTTGCGGACACGGATCGTCTGGGGGGTGACCTCCACGAGCTCGTCGGGACCGACCCACTCGAGGGCGGACTCGAGGGTCAGGCGCCGGACCGGCCGGACGACGGTGTTGTCGTCCTTCCCCGCCGCGCGGATGTTGGTGAGCTTCTTCGTCCGCACGACATTCACGTTGAGGTCGTTGTCGCGGGCGTGCTCTCCCACGATCATCCCCTCGTAGACCGTGGCCCCGGGCTCGATGAAGAAGACGCCCCGGTCGTACAGCGCATCGAGGGCGTAGCCGGTCGAGGCGCCGTTCTCCATCGAGATGAGGGCCCCGTTGGTGCGCCGCGGCAGGTCTCCGGCGTACGGGGCGTACTCGAGGTAGGTGTGGTGGGTGATCGCGCGTCCCTGGGTGGCGGTCAGGATGCGGTTCCGCAGCCCGATCAGTCCGCGGGCGGGGATCCGGAACTCGAGGTGGAGATAGCCGGAGGCGCCCGACTTCGTGTCCATGTTCACGAGCTCGGCGCGGCGCTCCCCGACGAGCGCCATCACCGGCCCCTGACAGTCGGTGGGGCACTCGACGACGAGGCGCTCGAACGGCTCGTGCCGCTTTCCGTCGATCTCCTTCTCCACGACCCGCGGCATGCCGACGGTGAGCTCGAAGCCCTCGCGGCGCATCGTCTCGAGGAGGATCCCGAGGTGCATCAGCCCGCGCCCCGAGACGAAGTACTCCTCCGGGCGCTCTCCCGGCTCGACCCGCAGGGCGACATTCCGCTCCAGCTCCTTCTCGAGCCGGTCCGATATCTGGCGGGTGGTGACGAACTCCCCCTCCCGGCCGGCGAGGGGACCATCGTTCACGCGGAAGGTCATGTGGAGAGTCGGCTCGTCGACCAGGATCGGGGTCAGCGGGCGCGGGTCGTCGGGGTCGGTGATCGTCGAGCCGATGTCGATCGAGGGGATCCCCACGACGGCGACGATCTCACCCGCCTCCGCGACCTCCACCTTCTTCCGCTCGAGGCGGTGGAAGACATGCAGCTCCCCGATCCGCTCCCGCTTCGTGGCGCCGTCCGGAGTGACGACGAGGACCGGGGACGCGGCGCGGATCTCCCCCCCCTCCACCTTGCCGATGGCGATCCGCCCGACGAAGTCGGAGTGGTCGAGGGTGGTGACCCGGAGCTGGAGCGGCTCCTCCGGCCGCACCCGGGGCGGGGGGACATGGGCGATGATCCGCTCGAGCAGGAGCTCCAGCCCGACCCGCTCCCCGCCCGGCTCCTCGCAGCACCAGCCGTCCCGCCCGGAGGCGTAGAGGACCGGGAAGTCGAGGACCTCGTCCGGCGCGTCGAGGGAGACGAGGAGGTCGAAGACCTCCGTCAGCACATCGTCGGGCCGCGACTCGAGCTTGTCCGCCTTGTTGATGACGACGAAGGGCTTCAGGCCGTGGCCGATCGCCTTCTCGACCACGAAGCGGGTCTGGGGCATCGGACCCTCGAAGGCGTCGACGAGGAGGATCGCACCATCCGCCATGGAGAGCACCCGCTCGACCTCGCCGCCGAAGTCCGCGTGGCCCGGGGTGTCGATGATGTTGATCTTGTAGCGCTCTCCCCCGACCTCCGTCTCGATGGCGCAGTTCTTCGAGAGGATCGTGATGCCGCGCTCCCGCTCGAGGGGGTTCGAGTCGAAGATGAGCCCGTGCTGTCCGCCGGCGAGGCGGTCGAGCTCCTCCGGGCGGAACATCCCCGAGGTGTAGAGGAGCCGGTCGACGAGGGTCGTCTTGCCGTGGTCGACGTGCGCGATGATCGCGACGTTCCGGATGTGGGAGGGGTCCATCGAGGCTCTTCTCTCGGGTGGGGTGCGCCGGGGCGTGGCGCCGCCAACGCGGGCGGCGCGGGAGTGTAACGGAGTCGGCGTCGCAGGGGGACGGTTCGTGCAGAACCCGGACGGGGTTGCTACCCTTCCGCGGGGGGGCGTCCCCCCCCGGGAGGAGCAGGAATGAGCGAACCGGTCGTGGTCCACACGGCGGCGAATCCGCCGGAGGCCCATCTCCTCTGCGCCGCCCTCGAGGCGGAGGGGATCCCCACCCATGTGACCAACGAGACCCTCCAGGCGGCGGCGGGGGACCTCCCCCTCGGGTGGGCGATCGCGCCGCGCATCCTCGTCCCGGCGGAGCATGTCGAGGAAGCCCTCCGGATCCTCCAGGAGCTGGGGGCGAAGGACGGGCGGACGAGGGGGTCGGACGAGCCCGGGGATGCGCCGTCCGCCCCGCCCGGTCCGTGAAGGAGAGGCGCACCGCGATGGGCTCCGAACCGACGACCGCGCCTCCCTGGCCGAGCCTCGAGGGGCTCCCCCTCGTCCGTCCGACCTCCGAGGCTTGGGCGGACGCCGCGCTCGGGGACCTCGACGCGCTCCTCGTCGACCACGCGTGGTGCGAGTACAAGGCGGCGACCGCCGGGCTCGGACTCCTCGCCCGCTTCCCCGGGGAGCCCCACCTCATCCGCCCGATGCTCACCCTCGCGCGGGAGGAGATGGACCACTTCCAGGAGTGCGTCGAGAGGATCGAGCGGCGGGGAGGCCGCCTCGGCGCTCCCCCCGCGGATCGCTACGTCCAGACCCTCCGAGGCCGCTTCGCGGCGGAGGGGAAGGGGCTCGGCGCGCTGGGGGACACCTTGCTCATCAACGCCTTCGTGGAGGCGCGCTCCTGCGAGCGCTTCCGCCTCCTCGCCGAGTCGCTGGAGCGGAGGGGGCGGGACGAGGAGCTCGGTGAGTTCTACCGTCGGCTCGCGGACTCCGAGTGGCGGCACTGGACGACCTTCCGAGCCCTCGCGGTGGGAGCGCTCGACGACCCGGAGCGGGTCGATCGGAGGATCGCGGAGTGCGCCGGGATGGAGGCGGAGATCGTGGCGGAGCTCCCCCTCGGACCTCGGATGCACTGACCGGCCGGCACGGCGGGGAGCCTGCAGTGCTCACCTTCTTGTGCTCACCACTCGAGGGTCAGTGAGCGACCGTTCTCCCGCGGGCCGTAGGCGAGCAGCTTCGGCAGGGCGCGGCGCCCCCACTCCCCCGGATCGATCGCTCGCGCCGCGCCGACGGCGCCGAAGGCGATCCTGAGCATCGCGGTGTGGACGACACCCGGGGAGAGGGCGATCGCTGCCATGCCGCCGGGGAGCTCGGAGGCGAGCGCGGCGGAGAGCCCCTCGATGGCGAACTTCGTCGCGCAGTAGGGGGCCATGCCGGGGGAGGTTCCGCGACCCCACCCGCTCGACAGGTTCACAATGACGCCGCGATCCCGCTCCACCATCGCCGGCACGAAGTGCCGGATGACCGCGGCGACCCCCTTGAGGTTCACATCGACGATGCGATCGAAGGCCTCCGCCTCGATCTCCCAGAGCGGGGCGGCGTCGTTGATCAGCGCCGCGTTGTTGAAGATGAGGTCCGGCACGAGCCCCTCGGCCAGGAGGCGCTCCGCCCAGGCCTCGACCGCTCGATCATCGGTGACATCGACGGCATCGAAGCGATGGGACGCGTCCGCCCCCCCGCGCAGCTGCCGGAGCGCGTCCGCGTCCCGACCACACCCCAGGACGCGGCAGCGGGGGGAGCCCGTCGCCAGCGCCGCCTCGGCGAGGCCGCGGCCGATCCCCCGCGTGACGCCGGTGACGAGGATGACGCGCTCCGCGGCGCTCACTCCGCCGCCCGCTCCCGCTCGGCGGCGATCCACGCGAGCATGCGGGTCTCGAGCTCGCGGATCGGCAGGGAGCCGACCGCGAGGAGATGGTCGTGGAAGGCGCGGAGATCGAACCGGGTCCCGAGCTGCTCCTCCGCCCGCGTGCGCAGCTTGCGGATCTCGAGCTCGCCGATCTTGTAGGCGAGCGCTTGGGCGGGCCAGGCGATGTATCGATCCACCTCCGCCTCGACATTGGTCCGGCTGAGGGCCGAGTTCTCGAGCATGAAGTCGATCGCCTGGCTCCGGGTCCATCCGAACTGGTGCAGGCCGGTGTCCACCACGAGCCGGAGGGCGCGCCACATCTCGTAGGTGAGGCGCCCGAAGTCGTCGTAGGGATCCTCGTAGAGTCCCATCTCGATCCCGAGGGACTCCGCGTAGAGGGCCCATCCCTCGATGAACGCCGTGAAGTGGAGAGAGCTCCGGTAGGGGTGCACCCCCTCGAGCTCTCCCTGCAGGGCGAGCTGGAGGTGATGCCCGGGGACCGCCTCATGGAGGGCGAGCGGGACCATCTCGTACTTCGGGCGGGCGGGCAGGTCGTGGGTGTTCGCGTAGAACCAGCCGGGCTGGGACCCGTCCGGGGGGCAGGGCTGGTAGTAGGCCGTGGTGGAGCGGGGCGCCTCGAACGCAGGGATCGCGCGGACGCCGTAGGGCGCGCGGGGGAGTCGTCCGAAGAAGCGGGGGAGAAGGGCATCGACGCGCTTGCAGAGGTCCCGGTACCCGGCGAGGAGCGCCTCGGGGCTCTCGTGGGTGAAGCGCGGATCGCTCCGCAGGCCGTCGATGAACTCCCCGAAGCTCCCCTCGAAGCCGATCTCCTCGATCACCCGCTCCATCTCCGCGCGGATCCGACTCACCTCCTTCAGTCCGAGGAGGTGGATCTCTCCCGGCTCGAGGAGGGTAGTGGTGAAGTGGCGGACCCGGGAGGCGTAGAACTCGACGCCCTGGGGGAAGTCGATCGCGCCGATGCTCTCCCGGCAGGCGTGGACATAGGTGTCCGCGATGAAGGCGCGCAGACGGGCGAAGGCGGGGATCACCTCTCCGAGAATCACCTCCCTCGCGCGGGAGAGGAGCTCCTCCCGTCGCTCGGCGGGGATGGTCGGCGGGAGCTGCTCGAAGGGGGCGTGGAAGAGGCTCTCTCCGACCTCCTCGACGAGGTGCGCATCAAACTGCGCGAGCACCCCATCGAGGGTGCTGCGCGGGGGGAGGAAGCCGGTCTCCATCCCCTGCTCGAGGAGCTCCCGCACTCCATCCAGATGGGCGGGCACCTGGGAGAGGCGGGCGAGGTAGTCGTCGAAGTCCCCCTCCCGCTCGAAGCGCATGCGCTGATGGAAGACGGGGATCCAGAGCTGGGGGCCGCTCCGCTGGTGGATCGGCGCGAGGTGGGTGTGAAGGCGGAACGCATCGACGCGCTCGCTCAGTTCTCCGGCGAGGAGGCTCACATCGAGGCGGAGCTGCTCGTCGAGTCCCCGGGTGTCGAGGGAGCTCAGCTCCTTGTAGAGCTGAAACTCCTCCTCGACCTGCTGCCGACGCACCTCCGGCCCCTCCCGCGGGAAGCGCCGATTCGCGGTCCGGTCTCCGTGGCTCGAGGCGAGGAAGGGGGACCGCGCGAGGGTGGCCCGCCAGTATCGATCGAGCGCCGCGAGGGCGCGCGTTCGCCGCGCCTGAACCTCGGGGGTCCCCATCTCGGGGGCTCCACCCGCAGGAGTGGTCTGCGCCCCGAGGCGGGAGTGGGGGGCGGACGAGGGAGCCCCGAGCAGCAGAGCGGCGAGGACCAGGCCGCCGAGCGGGAGCCGGAGGGCGGCGCCCCCGACCGGAGGAACGACACGACCGAAGGGGAGGATCCAAGGCAAGGGGTCTCCGTTCCGACCTCCGGCCCCGGGCGCTCCGCGGGGGGACGGTCGTCAGCCGCGCGAGGTCGCGCGGCGGGCGGTCTTTCGGGTCGAGGTCTTCCGACCGGTCTTTCCGTTCGCCTTCCCGGCGCTCTTCGCGGTCTTCCCCCCGCTGGAGCGGGATCGCGAGAGGGAGGACTTGCGGCGGCGGACGCGGGCGAGCACCGCTTCGGTGAACTCCTCGGTCCCGGCGCTCCCGCCGAGGTCCAGTGTCAGGGACTTCCCGGCGGAGATCACATCGGCGACCGACTTCTGGAGGATGACCGCCGCCTCCTCCATCTTCAAGTGACGGAGCATCAGGGCGGCGGAGAGGATCAGAGCGGTCGGGTTCGCCTTCCCCTGCCCCGCGATGTCCGGCGCGGAGCCATGCACCGCCTCGAAGATCGCGATCTTCCGGCCGATGTTCGCTCCGGGCGTGACGCCGAGGCCGCCGACGAGCCCGGCGCAGAGGTCGGAGATGATGTCGCCGTACAGGTTCTGGAGGACGACGACATCGAAGTGCGTCGGGCGCACGACGAGCTGCATGCAGCAGTTGTCGACGATGAGCTCCTCGTACTCGATCTCCGGGAAGCGCTTCGCGACCTTGCGGGTGCTCTCGATGAAGAGGCCGTCGGAGATCTTCATGATGTTCGCCTTGTGGGCGACGGTGACCTTCCGACGACCGTTCGCCCGAGCGAACTCGAACGCGGTCACGGCGATCCGCTCGGAGGCTTTGGCGGTGATGATCTTCAGGCTCTCCGCGACCCCGGGGACGACCATGTGCTCGACCCCGGCGTAGAGATCCTCGGTGTTCTCCCGAAAGATGACCATGTCGAGGCGGTCCCCGAGATCGCTGTAGCGGGAGGGGACCCCGGGGATCAGCCGGATCGGTCGGAGGTTGGCGTAGAGGTCGTACTGCTGCCTCAGTTGGACATTGATGCTCTTGTGCCCGGTGCCGACCGGCGTCGTGGTCGGACCCTTGATCGCGATCCGGTTGCGGCGGAGGCTCCGATGAACGGCGGCGGGGAGGAGCTCACCGGTCTCCTCGTAGGCCTCCAGCCCGGCCTGCACCACCTCGAACTCGAGGCCGAGGTCGAGCGCGGTGACGACGCGCATCATGGAGTCGGCGATCTCCGGACCGATCCCATCTCCGGGGATGACGGTGATGGTCCGGCCCGCCGCGGGCTGACGCGGGGGCGACTTCTTCTTGGCCATGGTGTGTGGGGTCCTCGATCCAGCCGACGAGGGTCGGCGCGGGCGTTCAGGGTGGACTCTGCTGAAAACGACGTGGGAGAGGGAGGATAGCGCATGGGAGGACCCGGTGGGGCAGAACCGCCCGGGAGATCTCGCGGGCCGGAGTTCTCAGCGGTCGGAGTCGACCTCCGGGGGAGCGGCGGAGGGTCCGCCCGGAGGACTCTCGATCGCGCGGTCGAAGCGCTCCTGGATGTCGCTCGGGAGCCTCAGCAGCCGGGAGACCACCCGGGTTCCCTCGGCCAGCTGGACCCCGATCTTCGAGGTGCGGATCGGCTCCTCGAACTGGCGGGAGTTGCCGTGATGGAACACTCCGAGGAGGACGAGCCCGAAGAACACCGCGCTGATCACGACCCCCATCGCCCCGCCGAGGGCCCCATCCGCGACGCGGAGGGTGCGGCTGAAGAAGGAGTGGAAGACGAGGCAGCAGAGGAGTCCGACCACCAGTGCGGCCCAGAGGACCGCGGCGAAGGCCGCCACCTGAGCCCACTCCGGACCGAGGACCTCCTGCACCGGCTGGAAGCGCTCGCTCGCGAGGATCGGATCGGTGAGTCGGGACGCCGCGAAGAGGCCGATCCCCAGGGAGAGAAAGATCGCGACCTGACGGTAGAACCCCACCCCGATCCCGACGAAGAGTCCTGACGCGAGGCCGAGGAGCAGCACGCAGTCCACCCAATTGAGGGCCTGGAGCCACTGACCGACCTGCTGGAGCGGGGAGGCCCAGGCGAGGAGGGGGCCCCCGAGCAGAGAGCCCTCGAGCAGAGAACCACAGCCGACCTGACCGTCGACGAGCAGTCCTGCGAGAACCTTCGGTTCGCTCCCCAGACTGGGGAGCGAGGTCAGCGTGCCGAGAATCAGATCGAGCATCGGTCCGCTCTCTGGTCCGCGGTCGGATGCGGGCCCTTTGTCTCCCGGGGCGCTCGGGAGATCCTCAGGTTCCCCGTTTTCGACGCCGGGGGCAAGCCTCGTGGTGACATTCCGTCCTTACGTGAGCATCGAGAGCGACTCG
>Ga0181588_10003716_pt1 | contig 12708 bp, 14 predicted proteins | sample 071ome_26_FD_148607 | JGI IMG/M metagenome (GOLD analysis project Ga0181588, IMG submission 148607) | Coastal salt marsh microbial communities from the Groves Creek Marsh, Skidaway Island, Georgia - 071409BT metaG (spades assembly) | ecosystem: Environmental > Aquatic > Marine > Intertidal zone...
GATAGCCGAAGCAACTCTAGAAGCCCTCGACGTCGTCGTGGCTCGAGCCCGGGTTCCGATATCTCCACCGGGCTGGATACCCACGCCCGCCAACAGGGTCTTGAAGCGCTCCGTTGCCCGCCTGGACTCCGCTGTCGCCTCGATGGTCCAGTCCCGGCGAGAAGATCCCGGCACGGACATGCTCGGCCTACTGCTGTCGGTGCGAGACGAAGATGGACGACCCCTGTCGGTTGCGAAGATACGCGATCAACTGGTCACGTTCATCGTCGCCGGTCACGAAACGGTGGCCAGCGCCCTCGGCTGGACGTGGGGTCTGATCGCCCAGAGCCCTGAAGTTGGTGAGGCGATTGCTGCAGAAGCCGAGCGGGTTGCACCGGGTCGAGCCATCGCCTTCGGTGACTATGCGCAGTTGCCTTACGCACGGGCCGTCATCGACGAGACGCTTCGGTTGTATCCGCCTGCGTGGTTGATCACACGTTCAGCCATCGATGCCGACCACATTGACGGCATCGATATTCCGGCTCGATCATTGATCATCATCAGCCCGTGGCTGGTTCACCGTCACCCTGAGCTCTGGTCTGCGCCAGATGACTTCGACCCCGAACGATTCACCGGGGATGTCCCGCGGTTTTCGCATATCCCCTTCGGCGCAGGACCGCGTCTGTGCATTGGGCGCGACTTCTCTTACGTCGAGGCCACGATGGTCATCGCCGAACTGTGCCGACACTTCACCGTCGAATTTCCCGACGGTCAGGGGCTACCGCAGGGAGATCCACTGGTGACCATCCGGCCGCGCGGCGGCATGCCCCTCCATGTTCGGCAACGGTGACCGATCAGCCGCCCTGCGTTATGTATTCCATGAGCGCAGATCTCTCTGTCTCGAGTTCGTCCATCCGGTTCTTCACGACGTCGCCGATGGACACCAGTCCGGTCACGCTTCCGGAGTCATCGACAACAGGAATGTGTCGGATACGCCGCTCGGTCATGATGTGCATCAATTCGGCGACTTCGGCATCCGGTGATGTTGTGACGACGTCGCTCGTCATAATCGACGCGACCGGGGACGTCAGAGCACCCGGATCGTTCCCCAATGCTCGAACGACGTCGCGCTCGGAGACGATTCCCGCAATTGCATCGGAAGAGTCCAGGACCAAAAGGGCTCCGATGCGGTGCTCGACGAGCGCTCGGACGAGATCGGCGACCGTCGCGTGAGGCGCAATCGAATAGATCTGCTGTCCCTTGGTGGAGAGAATCGTCGTCACATGCATGGCGCACCTCCGAGATCGTTGACTCAGGTCGGATCTCCATGGTGCGCCTGCGGCGGGGTGTTCGCTACACCCGCAAGAGATCTACGACCGAATTGTGAAGAAGTCTGGTCGTGGTGACTGCCGAGAACTCGGCCGTTGGATCGCTCCACGGCACGGGATCCCCCGAGAAGGTCGTCATCCGTGCCCCGGATTGCTCGATGATGGGAATCAACGCAGCGACATCGTGGATCTTTAACGCGGGCTCGGCGGCGACGTCGACTACTCCCTCGGCGACCATCAGGTGGGACCAGAAGTCGCCGTAACCACGTTGCCGCCATGTCCCCTCGAGTAGTCGGTCCAGGGCTCCCTGGGGCCAGCCGATTGCATCGGAGAAAGCGAACGAGGCGTCGGCGATGGAAGCGATGCGGCTGGCGCGTAATGGACCACGGCGCGAGGAGTCGGGGGGCGCTGTGCAAAAAGCTCCCGCGTCCGAGCTTGCCCACCAGCGTCGGCCGAGCGCAGGGGCGGAAACGACACCTACTGAGAAACTCGTGGCTTCGCGCAGCGCGATAAGGGTGGCCCAGACCGGTACTCCGCGGACAAAATTCTTCGTCCCGTCGATGGGGTCGATGATCCACTCGCGAGGGTTTTCGAGTCGACTCTCCAGGGATCCGAACTCCTCGCCAAGAATCGCGTCCCCGGGACGTTCAGAAGCGAGCATCGACCGCAACTCCTCCTCAACGGCACGATCTGCGTCGCTCACCGGTGTCAGATCGGGCTTCGTCTCCACGACGAGGTCCGATGCCTGAAACCGGTGCGTCGAGATGGCATCTGCAGCGTCAGCCATGCGCAGCGCTAGAGCGAGGTCATCCATGGCAGATCAACCTATGCCACGCGCTGGACGAATAGGTCGATGCTCGTGACGTCAGAGTCCTGCCAGCGCGCTCCGCTGGTGTCTGCCGTGTAGGAGTTCCCGGTATCCCCGTCGGGGATAACCGTGGCGATGCCTTCGATGGGGCGATCGAGATCGATGATCATCCGCGCGACGATGCACGCGGTCAGCAGTTGAGCATCCGACACACCGTTGTTGCCTCTGAGGTCGTCGGAATCGATGCTCGCAGGTCCAACGTCACAGGACAGGTCGCTTTGGGCGGCACGTTCGGTTACTGTCGGATCAAGTCGCTCTACGTGAACATGGACGTTGAGCAGGCATGATTCGCCGCACTCATCAAGTCGATCGGCGATCGCATAAATCTTCCGATAAGCGATATCCAGGTCACTTTTCTGCGATTGCGCTCGCCCCCGGACAGCAGTTGCTTCAGCAGCTATATTCAATGCGTAGATCTGTTGCACTCCGAGGGTTGTCGCTGCTTGCACGAGTGTGGGAGATCCATTCATCAGCAGTCCGGTCGACTGCGCAGTTGATTGGTAGACGGTTCCCATCGCCATGGCTGGTGCTTCGGCTACCACCTTGACGTTCGCTTGGGTCACGGCATCCGTGACCTGCGAATTGACATCGGTGTTGGACGCAGCTGATGAGGTGGCTGCCGATGTGGGAATCAGGGCGATGGCCAGGACGGCGGGCATGACGCGCATGGAGGAATGCTCGCACGTCGTTCCACTGTGACCGTTGCGTAGTACACGTAGGCTCTTGGTGTGAGTTCGCCACTGGACACGGTCTTTGGACTGCCGACCCACGTTCTTGTGGTGCATGCGGCTGTCGTGCTCTTACCCCTCGGGGTGCTCGGCGGGGTTGTGATTGTCGTGGCGAGGAGGACGATCAATCGCCTGGGGCTCATCTCCGTGATCGTGACGGGCGTGGGAACCGCTGCTGCGTTCGTCAGCAAGGGGTCAGGCGAGGAGTTGGCGTCCCGCGTTGGCAGTCCGCAGCCCCACGTCGAATACGGAGAGGTCCTTCCGTTCTACGCCGTTGCGTTCTTTCTCGCCCTGTTGGCCTACTGGTTGTTTGCTCGCGGAGTTCCCGGAAACCGCACACGTCCGTGGTGGGTCATCGCGTTAGGTGGTCTCGTCGTCGTACTTGGGGCCTTGCTCGTGTGGTTCACGATCCTCACCGGGCACTCAGGTGCTGCCGCCACGTGGGAGGCGGTCATCGAGAACACCAGCCCCGGTCAGTTTCCTGTGGAGTAGGTCGCGCTAGTCCCAGGTATCGGCCTCTGCGCGGCTGCGCAACACTCGTCGAAGTGACTCAAGCCGGGCTGGGTTGACCTGCGGATCGGTATCGAGAGCGCAGTGCGGTTCGTCGTGCGAACAACTCCGTGGGCATGCTTCGGCCGCCAGCCGCAGGTCCGGGAACGCGTGAATCACCCGTTCGGGATCGATGTGGGCGAGGCCGAAGGATCGAATGCCCGGTGTATCGATGATGAGGCCACCGTCCGGCAGCGGAAGCGCTATCGCACTCGTGGAGGTATGACGGCCCTTACCAGTGACAGCGTTCACCCCGCCGGTTGCTCGATCGGCATCAGGAACCAGGGCATTGACGAGCGTGGATTTCCCGACCCCGGAATGGCCGACAAGAACGGTCCGATGATCGGTGAGTGCTTGACGGACTTCCTCGGTGACCTGCTTGTGTGCAACCTCGAGCAACGGAAGATCGAGTGGGCCGTAAAGATCGGTTAGGGGAGTGGCCGGCGCCAGATCGGTCTTGGTGACGATAAGCAGCGGCGTGATGCCGGCGTCCAAGGCGGCGATGAGCGCGCGGTCGATGAGTCCGGTTCGTGGTGCTGGGTTGGTGCTAGCGACCACGACCGCGAGTTGATCGGCATTCGCCACGATCACCCGCTCTACGGGATCAGTGTCATCAGCCGTTCGGCGAAGGGTCGTACCACGGGGAAGTCGCCGCACGATTCGGGCGAAGTTCTCGCGACCATCGCGGTCGATGACAGTGGAGTCATCCATGCCGACGACATCAACGCGGTCTCCGACGACGATTCCCTTGCGGCCTAGTTCTCGCGCTTTGATGGCGTAGTGCTCGGTGCCGGCGTCGTCGATGAGCGTGAACCGACCGCGATCAACAGTGACAACGGTTGCGTTCTCGGCATCCTGGTGCTCGGGGCGAGCCTTGGTGCGAGGCCGACTCTTGGTGCGGCCCGGTCGCACCCGAACGTCGTCCTCGTCAAGCTGCGAGTGGCGACTCACACGCAACCCATCACGTAATGACCGATGTCCACAGGCCCGCGAAGTCGGGAATCGTCTTGGCCGTCGTGGCGATGTTTTCGATTTCGATGCCGTGAACGCGCGTGCCGATAATTGCTGCTGTCGTGGCCATGCGGTGGTCTTCGTAGGTTCGAAATCTCCCCGGTCCAAGCGGGGTTGGTTCGATGTGCAAGCCGTCGTCGGATTGAGTGACCGATCCGCCGAGACCGTTGATCTCCGATTCGAGTGCGGTCAGACGGTCGGTTTCGTGGCCGCGGATATGACCGATTCCGCGAAGTGTGGAGGGGCTTTCAGCGAAAGCAGCGATCGCAGCCATGGTCGGTGCCGTTTCGCCGATCGTGGACAGGTCCACATCGATGCCGTTGATTCCGCCAACGGAAGGTTCCCCGCTTTCCCCGTCTACCTGCTTCGCCCCATCGGATACCAGCGGTCCCTGAACGATGAGGGTGCCGGATTCGTGGGTGATGTCGGCGCCGAACCGCCGGAGGACATCGAGAACCTGCTCGGTCGGCTGGAGAGGGGTGTTGGGCCAGTCGAGGATCTGCATCCGACCACCGGTGACGATCGCTGCGGCGATGAAGGGAAGTGCGTTGGAGATATCGGGCTCGATAGTCCAATCATGGGCACGCATCCGTTGGGGATCGACGTGCCAGGTGAAGCGCGAGTATCCGTCGATGGGTGGGTCGGCGGTCTCTCGGACTTGCACGCCGTGCCGAGCGAGCATTTTGACCGTCATGTCGATGTGCGGGGTGCTCGGGATCGGGGGCCCGACGTGGTGGATGGTCGCTCCCGCGTCGAAGCGTGCGGCGGACATGAGCATTGCCGAGACGAATTGGCTCGACCGGGAGGCATCGAGTACCACCTCACCGCCTGGAATACGTCCGTGTCCCGAGACGGCGAACGGCAGCTTGCCTGTTCCGGCGTCGTCCACGTCGATACCGACATCGCGCATCGCTTCGACGAGAGTCGCCATCGGGCGTCGCCACGCGGCGCGATCACCGTTGAACAGGATCTCGCCCTGCGCGAGTCCGGCGACGGGGGGCAGGAAGCGCATGACGGTGCCGGCTAATCCGACGTCGATCGTTGCGGCGTCCTTGGTGCCGAGGTAGTGGGGTGTTACGTCGAGGTCGAGCGCCCCTGCCTCGGACGACGCGCGGGTTCGGATCTCGACACCGAGGGTGCGGAGCGCAGTGATCATCAATTCTGTGTCGCGCGACTGCAGTGCTCGAGTGATCGTGCTCGGTCCGTCACTGAGCGCGGCGAGGACGAGCGCGCGGTTGGTCAGCGACTTGGATCCCGGTACCCGAATGCATGCATCGACTGCCCCCGAGGATACGGGCGCCGACCACCATTGCCCATGCGGCGTGGTCGAAGGTTCGTCGCTCACGCATTCAGGGTAGTGCGGTCGCGTTCGCCTAGGTTCCGGTCACCTCGACACTCATGCCATCGTTGGCAACGATCGCGGGGATACCCAACGTGCCTTCGATGCGCGTGGCGAGTTCTAGCGCAGCAGATTCCTCTGCGTGGACGAGGTACACGGACTTGGGTGGCGAGTGGGCGGAAGAGAGCCAGGAGAGGAGTTCGTCGCCATCGGCGTGCACGCTGAAGGCCTCGATATCCACCACCTCGGCGTGGACGGGGATGTCCTCTCCGTGGATCCGAACCGAGCGTGCGCCGTCTCGAAGTTGCTGCCCGGGGGTCCCCACCGCCTGGTACCCGACCAGCAGAACGCAATTGTTCGGGTGGGGCAGGAAATACTTCAGGTGGTGCGTCACTCGTCCGCCGCTCGCCATCCCCGATGCCGAGATGATGATCTTGGGTCCGGGGGCATCGAGCTTCTTGGACTCTTGTGTGGAATGTGCCTCGCGAAGTTCGGGCAGTTGCAGGCGCCGCACACCTTCGGCAAGAGTCGCGGTAGTGATCTCCGGATCTTGATCGGTGATCGCAGTCCGGTAGACATCGAGTGCTGCGAGTGCCATCGGACTATCGGCGAAAATCGGCACATCGGGTATCCGGTGCTGGTCCTTCAGCGACTTCAGTGCTACCAGGAGGACCTCGGTTCGATCCACGGCGAATGCGGGAACCACCACCGTGCCACCGTGTTCAACTGCCCGGGTGATGGCCTGCGCCATTTCCTCCATCTCCGCGTCGACATCGGCATGGTCCCGGTTGCCGTAGGTACCTTCCATGATGACGACATCTGCATCCTGCGGTGGATGCGGACCGCGTAGCAGGGGATGGTTGCCTCGTCCTAGATCTCCGCTGAAGACCGCTCGGGCCCCGGGTGCAGCGTCGAGGAGTTCGGTGATCGTGGCGGTCGAAGAGCCCAGGATGTGGCCGGCGGGATCCAAGCGGCAGGTGAAATCCTGCGTGAGCGCGAACCCCTGTCCGAACTCTCGTGGAAGCAAGAGACCGATGGCCGTTTCAGCATCGCTGGAGTCGTAAAGCGGTTGGGGGTCGGCGTGTCGGGAATAGCCGGCGCGCCGGGCGTACGCGGTGTCCTCTTCCTGCAGCCGTGCGGAATCGCGCAGAATGATGGGAACGAGATCGGCTGTATTGGGTGAGCAATAGACCGGGCCCTGGAAACCCTGCTTGACGAGTGCCGGCAGGTATCCACAGTGATCGAGATGCGAGTGGGTGAGGACGACGGCGTCGACCTCGGCCGGATCAACGGGAAAGGGATCCCAATTGCGGTGGCGCACCGGGCGCGGTCCTTGGAACATTCCGCAATCGACGAGGACCTTCGACGACGAGCCGGTCAGCAAGAAACGCGACCCGGTGACGGTTCCCGCAGCACCGAGGAAGGCGAGCTGCATGGCCTAGGAGCCCTTGATCGGCTTACCGTCCGGCCCTCGTTTGATCGGCTTTCCGCCGCGCGTGACCATCGGCGGGGGAAGTCGTAGTCGCCGCAGTTGAAGAGCGCGCATGACGGCGTACAGCATCAGCCCGCGACGGTCGGACTTCTCTGGGAATTCCTTCTTGGCTTTCATACTCAACTGAATGAGCAGGATCGTCGTATCGATCACGATCAGCGCGGTAACCGCAAAGAAGGCGAGTGATACGAAGGACTGCAGCGCCGGATTCTGGATGAAGCCAAGGAGCAGGACGGCGATAGCGATGAAGATGAAGTACTCGGCGACGGTGATGCGGGCGTCCACGAAGTCTCGGACGAAGCGACGGTTTGCGCCCCGGTCGCGGGCCGGCATATAACGCTCGTCGCCGACCATCATTCCGGCCCGTTGACGTGCCCGGGCCTCGCGTTCGGCCTCGCGCGAGGCCTTCTTGCCTTCCTTGGTCCCCCGACCACGACTCGAAGCTCGAAGACCCTGCTTGCGGGCGGCTTCGGCCTCCTTGCGCGATGGGGTGGCGCGGCCTTTGGGAGCGCGAGGGTCGTCGGGGTCGTGTGCAGGCTCGGGGGTCGCGGCGGAATCCGTTCCGCCCCAGAACTTAGGAATGCCAACCATGATCGAGTCAGCCTAATGGCGGGGCAGGAGGGGCGCTGCCCCCAGTCGGCGCTTAGGCTGTTGGTAGGAGAGCAGTCCCGGGCGCACGTGAAGAGCGCGGGGGCACGGCAAAGGTAGGGGTTACGCACATGGGTCTATGGCAGCGCTTCACGTTGATCTTCAAGTCCAAGGCATCCAAGGCTCTCGATCGAGCCGAGGATCCGCGCGAGACCCTCGACTACTCGTACGAAAAGCAACTCGAACTGCTCCAGAAGGTTCGCCGCGGCGTGGCCGACGTCGCAACGAGCCGCAAGCGGATCGAACTGCAGTTGCAGGGCCTGTCTCAAAAGGAGAGCACGCTCGAAGAACAGGCGCGCGCCGCGCTGTCCCAAGGGCGGGAAGACCTCGCTCGAGAGGCGCTGACCCGGCGTAGCGGGTTGCACCAACAAATCGCCGATCTTCAGGGGCAGCTTGCGCAGCTCCAGGAGCAGGAGGAGAAGCTCACCGCTGCCGCTTCGCAACTGCAGACCAAGGTCGAGTCATTCCGTACGCGCAAGGAGACCATCAAGGCGAGTTACTCGGCGGCAGAAGCCACCACCAAGATCAACGAGGCCTTCGCGGGAATCTCGACAGAACTCGGTGACGTTGGGATGGCGGTCCAGCGAGCCGAAGACAAGACAGCCGAAATGCAGGCGCGGGCGGGAGCTATCGACGAGCTCATGGCCACCGGCGCCCTGGAGGACCCGATGGGCATGGGCAAGGACTCCATCACTGCCGAACTCGAGCAGATGGCGAGCCAGGCAGAAGTCGAGTCCACACTCGCCGCGATGAAGAACGAGATCGGTTCGTCAGAGAAGAAGCCCGAACTCGAGCAGTAGGAGGCGGGTGCTGTGCACGCCGTCTTGATCCACGGAGGCGGCCACGGGGCCTGGTGCTGGGACGAGGTTCGTAACAGGCTGGCCGGCCTCGGCCATGCGTCCAGCGCCTTCGATCTCCCCGGGTCCGGGTCCGACCCGACGCCGCGAGGTGAGATCGACCTCGCCGCCTACATCTCATCGGCCATCGATCACGTGGATTCCATCGAGGGCGACGTCGCAATCGTGGCTCACTCGCTTGCCGGATTAACGGCCACTGCCGTAGGCGCCGCGCGACCCGAACGCATCACCCGAGTGATCTTCTTGGCCGCGATGATCATGGATACCGGCGAGCGTGGCATCGACTCCATTCCCGAGGATCGACGACCCAACTACTTCGACATGGCGATGCAATCTGAGGACAACTCGTTCACACCACCTTTCGAGGAAGCGTGCAAGCGCTTTTTCCCGAGTGCGAGTGAAATCGAGGCTCGTCGTTTCTACGACCAGTTGACCCCGCAACCGCTAGGGCCCTACCTCCAGCCGAATCCCGCGGGAGCGGATGCTTTGGCGCGCAGCGGTGTGAATACTTCCTACGTTCTGCTTTCGCAGGACCTAACGTTCCGGCCGCCCGTGGCACGTGCGTTCGCGGCGAAGGTTGACTGCGCCCCGATCGAGGTGAGCGGTGATCACTGCTGGATGCTGACTGATCCCGATGCGTGTGCTCGGCAAATCGCCGACCTGCTGTAGCCAAGGTAAATTGGGGTAAGTCGACGAGAGGGGCTCGGCGTCGTGGCGCGCACGAGATATGGAACCGATCGCGGGTTGACTGCCCGCATGTTCGGCACGCTGTTCGGACTGGGCTTGATGTACGTCTTGCTCGCGGCGGTATTGTATGCGTTCGGCTTCAGCGCCATATTCATTCTTGGGATCAGCGCGGCGCTGCTGTTCGGTCAATGGTGGTTTTCGGATTCGTTGTCGATGAAGGCCATGCGCGCCGTTGAAGTCACACCCGAACAGGCACCCCAATTGCATGCCGTCGTCGATCGGCTGTGCGCGATGGCAGATATGCCCAAGCCGAGGGTGGGGATAGCCGATAGCGATGCCCCCAACGCCTTCGCGACGGGACGTTCTCCGAATCGATCCGTCGTCGTTGTGACGACCGGGTTGCTCCGGCGTTTGAATCGTGACGAACTCGAGGGCGTCCTTGCCCACGAATTGTCGCATGTAGCCCACCGTGACGTCACGGTGATGACGGTCGCCTCGTTCACGGCGATTCTTGCGGGATTCATGGTCCGCAGCGCGATGTGGGGTTCGATGATGCGCGATCGCCGCGATCAAAACACGGCCCTGATCTTCATCGCGGTCATGGTCGTCAGCGTGATCGTCTACTTCGTTTCGTATTTGTTGATCAATGCGCTGTCGCGTTATCGAGAACTCGGCGCGGATAGAGGAGCCGCCTTGCTCACCGGGCAGCCAACAGCGTTGGCGAGCGCGCTGACCAAGATCAGTGGAGACATGGCGACGATCCCCACGCGCGACATCCGACAGATGGAAGCAGTCAGTGCCTTCGCCTTCGCCCCTGCGGTTGCGGGAAAGAGGGAATTCACTCTCGAACAGTGGTTCTCCACCCATCCGCCGCTTGAGAAGCGGCTGGCCCAATTGGCGAAGATCGCCGGAGAACTCGGTCAACGCTGATGGGCTTCCTCGACGCAGTTTTCGGTCGACGCAAGCCCGCTCGTCCGAATCTGGATTCGCTCTTCGGTATTCCCTCTGCCGCGATCACCGTCCAGGCGGCCCTCGATTTCGTTCCGACGGGTAGGGCGGCCGTTGCCTTCCGCGCACCGGAGGGACGCGCGTTCGCCGACATCGAGAACGAGGTACGGGCGCTCTTGGACGCAGACGGCGGCCCTCCGGTCGAGTTAGCCGAAGACAGCCTCGGATTCGATTGGATCGTCGTTCGAACCGACCCGATCGACGTGGCAACAGCGGTCACCGACGCGCACGCGGTGAACACATCGCTCGTCGAGTCAGGATTTGGACCGCAACTGCTGTGTTCGCTGGTGTCGTTTCGGGGACCTGACGACCGGCCGTTGGCGTTGATCTACCTCTACAAGGCGGGAACCTTCTATCCGTTCGCTCCCGTTCCGGGTGAACGGGAGCAACGGGACAATGTCTTGGAACTGCAGGTTCGCGACCTTTTGCACGGCGAGTTACCGATGGAGAAGGACCTCGCTCGGTGGTTTGCTGTGTGGGACGCGCCGGGACTTTAGTCGCGTGCCGGCGAGGGTCCTGGAAGCGCAAGCATTCGATCCAGCGCGACCTTCGCCCAGTGCTGAGTGTCCGGGTCGACGATGATCTGGTTGACGACATTACCCGCGGCCAGGCTCTCGAGCGCCCACACCAGGTGCGGCAGATCGATGCGATTCATGGTCGAGCAGAAACAGACAGTCTTGTCTAGGTACACGATCTCTTTGTCGGGGTTGTTCAGTGCCAGGCGCTTGACCAAGTTGAGTTCGGTTCCTACAGCCCAGGCCGAGCCCGCCGGGGCGGATTCGATCGCGGCGATGATCTTCTCGGTGGAGCCGACCTGATCGGCCTTCTCCACGACGGAGTAGTCGCATTCGGGATGAACGATCACCGTCACACCGGGAACACGCTCTCGGACATCATCGACGCACGCAGCCGTAAAGCGGCCGTGAACCGAGCAGTGACCCCGCCAGAGCAGCACTTTGGCGTCACGAATCTGCTCGTCGGTCAGACCCCCGTTGTCCTTGCGTGGGTCGTAGACGACGCAGTCATCGAGTGAGTAGCCGAGATCACGAACCGCGGTGTTGCGGCCCAAGTGCTGGTCGGGCAGGAACAGCACCTTCTCGCCCTGCTCGAACGCCCAGATCAAACTGCGCTCGGCATTGCTGGAGGTGCAGACCGATCCGCCGTGCTTGCCGGTGAAGGACTTGATGGCGGCGCTGGAGTTCATGTAGGTGATGGGGATGGTGACGTCCGCCACGCCCACGCGTTCGAGTACGCGCCAGCACTCTTCTACCTGGCCGATCTCCGCCATGTCCGCCATGGAGCAGCCGGCGGCCATGTCGGGAAGGATGACCCTTTGTTGGTCGCTGGTGAGGATGTCCGCGCTTTCGGCCATGAAGTGCACGCCGCAGAACACGATGTACTCGGCCTCGGGTCGAGCCGCGGCCTGTTGGGAGAGCTTGAAGGAATCGCCGGTCACGTCGGCGAACTGGATCACCTCGTCGCGCTGGTAGTGGTGACCGAGGATGAAGAGTCGATCGCCGAGCGCCTCCTTGGCAGCCCGGGCGCGCGCCACGAGGTCGGGGTCGGACGGAGCCGGGAGGTCGCCTGGGCACTCGACGCCGCGCTCGCTGTCCGGATCGGCTTCGTGGCCGAGGAGGAGCAGCGCCAGCGGGGTCGGCTCGGGTTCGACGAAGGTTCCTGTCATAGGCGAAGTCTGCCAAACGAGGCGCGGCCCGGGGGAGGGTGGCTGGCTGACACGCGGCAGTCATGGGATAGTGGGAATACCCCGACCTCGGGGTTGGTTAGCACCAAGGCAAGCACGATTCGACACAGAAACCTCAGAACAGGACGAGCAGATGAGCGACGTGATGGACACAGACACCACGCAGACCGCCGACGGCATCATCTTGACCGACGAGGCAGCGAGCAAGGTCAAGACCCTCCTCGACGCCGAAGGTCGCGACGACCTCACCCTGCGCATCGCTGTGCAGCCCGGGGGCTGCTCGGGTCTTCGTTACCAACTCTTCTTCGACGATCGGAGTCTGGACGGCGACGTCCTTAAGGACTTCGGCGGCGTGGGCGTCGTCACCGATCGGATGAGCGCCCCGTACCTCAGCGGCGCCACGATCGATTTCGTCGACACCATCGAGAAGCAAGGGTTCACGATCGACAATCCGAACGCGACCGGCTCATGCGCCTGCGGAGACTCCTTCCACTAGCCGCTGCAGAAACTAG
>Ga0181588_10003725_pt1 | contig 12703 bp, 13 predicted proteins | sample 071ome_26_FD_148607 | JGI IMG/M metagenome (GOLD analysis project Ga0181588, IMG submission 148607) | Coastal salt marsh microbial communities from the Groves Creek Marsh, Skidaway Island, Georgia - 071409BT metaG (spades assembly) | ecosystem: Environmental > Aquatic > Marine > Intertidal zone...
TCATGGTCATGGGGTCGCTGGTCAATTGGTTGGCCGGCGGCTTGCTCGCACTGACGATCGGGTTCTACGTCTTCGTCTACACGATGTGGCTCAAGCGGCGGACGCCGCAGAACATCGTCATCGGCGGTGCCGCCGGGGCGTTGCCGCCGATGATCGGGTGGGCCGCGGTGACGGGCGAGATCTCGCTACTGCCGATCATGATGTTCGCGATCATCTTCTTTTGGACGCCGCCGCATTTTTGGGCCCTGGCGCTCTACCGCAGCGGCGACTACGCCAAGGCCGGGGTGCCGATGCTGCCGGTGGTGCAGGGCGACCGCGAGACGCGGCGCCAGATCCTGCTCTACAGCCTGTTGCTCGCCCCTCTGGCGGTGACGCCGTGGTTGCTGGGCGGGGCCAGCGCGTTCTACGGCGCGACGGTGGCCATTCTTGGCGCGGCGTTCGTCGCGCTGGCGGTCGGCGTATGGCGGCGCGACGAAGCGGCGGCGGCGGCTGACGGGCATCGCGCGGCGAAGCGGTTGTTCGGGTTTTCGATTCTGTATCTGTTTCTCGTTTTTGCGCTCTTGCTGGCGGACCATGCGCTCGGTTGGGCGCCGGGTGCGTAGCGAGCAAGGATGCCGCTCAGTGAGGAACACAAAAAAAGGCGAGGCAAGAATATTGCCCTCGCCGTTGCGTTAGTCGCGTTCGTGGTTTTGGTGTTTCTCGGCGCCATGGCCCAGATGCGAGGAGGTTGAATTGGTCGATCAGAGCAAGCGACGGTTTACGGCGTTGATGCTCGGCGGGGTAGTCGTCGGCATGGGCGGTGCCGCGTATGCCGCGGTGCCGGCCTATCGACTGTTCTGCCAGGTCACCGGGTTCGGGGGCACGACCCAGCGCGCGAATTCGGTGCCTGCGGCGGCCAGCGATCGGGTGATCAAAGTGCAATTCGACGCCAACACCGACCCGGCATTGCCGTGGCGCTTTCGCCCCAAGCAGCGCGAGGTCGCGCTGAAGGTGGGCGAAGAGGGCTTGGCATTCTACGAGGCCGAGAACTTGAGTGACGGGCCGGTGATGGGCCAGGCCGGGTTCAACGTCTCGCCGGCCAAAGCGGGGCGTTATTTCAGCAAGATCCAATGTTTTTGCTTCAACGAGCAAGTCCTGGCGGCCGGCCAACGCGCCAATATGCCGGTGACGTTCTTCGTCGATCCGGAAATGCTCGCCGATCCCAATATGGACGACGTGACCACGATCACGCTGTCCTACACCTTCTTCCGCCAAGATATGACGGAGGAAGAGATTCGGAAGTTCCAGCTGTCGCAGGCTGGTGATGAAACCAAAACGAACGACGTGAACTAACCGGAAACGGTTGAGACAGGAGTAAGGCTTATGGCCGACGCACACGCAAAAGGACACAGCTACCATCTCGTCGATCCGAGCCCTTGGCCGATCGTCGGTGCGCTCAGCGCACTTGTGCTGACCGCAGGGTTCGTCATGTTCATGCGGGACGTGACGGTGTGGGTGCTCGTGATCGGTCTGGTCATGACCGGCTACACCATGATGATGTGGTGGCGCGACGTGACCCGCGAGGCCGAACACGAGGGGCACCACAGCGCGATCGTGCAGCTTGGGTTGCGCTACGGCATGATCCTGTTCATCGCCTCGGAGGTGATGTTCTTCGTCGCGTGGTTCTGGGCCTATTACAACGCGGCGCTGTTCCCGACCGAGGCAATGGGCGGCACGTGGCCGCCGGAAGGCATCATCACCTTCGATCCGTGGAGCCTACCGTTCCTCAACACCCTCATTCTGCTGACGTCGTCGACCACGGTGACGTGGGCGCATCATGCGCTGCGCCATGGCGACTATCGCGGGCTCAAGCTTGGGCTGCTGATCACGGTGATCTTGGGCATTACGTTCTCGATCATCCAAGGTGTCGAATACGCGGAAGCCGCGTTCTCGTTTACCGGCGGTATCTACGGCTCGACCTTCTTCATGGCGACAGGGTTCCACGGCGCGCATGTGATCATCGGGACGATCTTCCTGATCGTCTGTCTGATCCGTGCCCAACGCGGCCACTTCAAACCGAACCAGCACTTCGGTCTCGAAGCCGCCGCCTGGTATTGGCACTTCGTCGACGTGGTGTGGATCTTCCTGTTCGTCTCCATCTACTGGTGGGGTGCGGGCGATATTCTCCACTAAACCGCTGATTTGGGGATGACGGATCACGGCGGTGCGCCACCCGTCTCCCCGATCAAGGCCGGCCTGACCAGCCGTTGCCCGCGCTGCGGCGTGTGCAAGCTGTTCGCCGGGTTTCTCCAAGTCGCCGAGACCTGCACGCATTGCGGGTTGGAACTGAAGGCGGTCGATACCGGCGACGGTCCGGCCGTTTTCGTTGTCTTGTTCGTCGGCGCGTTGGTCGTGGCCGCGGCGTTGATCGTCGAGGTTTCCTACCAACCGCCGTTTTGGGTGCATGCCTTGCTTTGGATCCCACTCATCTTTGCGCTGTCGCTCGGCCTTCTGAGGCCGCTTAAGGCGGCGTTCTATGCGATCAACTATGCCCGACGTCCGGATTTGCGATGAGCTTTGAAGAACCCCAGGGCGCGCCCATCCCGTGGAACGAATTTCGCCCGACGTTGGGCTCGACGATCGGCGCCCTTGTCGTCTTTGCCATTCTCGTCGGCTTGGGGAGCTGGCAAGTGGTGCGGCTTGGTTGGAAGACCGAGCTGATCGCCGAGCGTACCGCGCGTCTCGAGGCGCCGCCCATCGCGCTGCCGACCGAGGATGCCGACCTAGCTGCCGTGATGTGGGCGCCGGTCCGGCTGACCGGGCGGTTCCTGCACGACAAGGAATTGCTCCTCGCGGCGCGGTCGCAACGCGGCAATGTCGGCTCGCACGTGCTCACCCCCTTCGTGCGCGACGAGGGGCCGGTGGTGCTGGTCAACCGCGGGTGGGTGCCGGACGACAAACGCGACCCTGCGGCCCGATCCGAGGGGCAAGTCGAGGGCACCGTGACGGTCGTGGGCTTGGTGACGCCCGGGGCGGGGCGCAACGCGTTTACCCCCGACAACGATCCGGCGACGAACTTCTGGCTGTCGGTCGACTATCCAGCGATGAGGGCGGTGGTCGGGCGCGATTTGCAGTCCGTGGTGATCGATGCCGACGCCACGCCCAACCCCGGCGGTTTTCCCATCGGCGGGCAAACCCGGCTCGACATTCCCAACGATCACTTGCAGTACGCGATCACCTGGTACCTGCTCGCCCTGACGCTCGTGGTGGTCTACGTCGCGTGGAACCGCAAGCGCATGCGAGAGCGGCAATCCTAGGACGGGCTAGGCGGACGGCGGCCCCGTGCCGTAGAGTTCGCGCGCCATGAACGCGTATCAAGACTTAGAAACCCGCTTTCGCCGTCTCGGCGTATTGGGCGGCGTGGAGCAGGTGCTGCACTGGGACCGTGCGGTGATGATGCCGCCGGGCGGGGCGACGGCGCGCTCGGATCAGCTGGCCGAACTGTCGTTGCTGGAACACGACCTGATGACCGCGCCGGAAATGGCCGATCTGCTCGGGGCCGCGGCGGAGGGCGCGGGTGCCTTATCGGCCTGGCAGTACGCCAACCTTGCGGAAATGCAGCGGCTGTGGCGCCATGCGACGGCGCTGCCGGGCGATTTGGTCACCGCCCTCAGCCACGCCAATTCGGCGTGCGAGATGATTTGGCGCGAGGCGCGCGGACGCAACGATTTCGCGGCCGTGGTGCCGGCGTTGGAAACCGTGGTGACGCTGGTGCGCGAAAAAGCGCAGGCCAAGGCGGCGGCGCTGGACCTCGGGCCCTATGACGCATTGTTGGACGCCTACGACCCCGGCATGCGGCGGGCCGAGATCGACGGTATCTTTGCCGACCTACGCGACTTTTTGCCGGAGATGATCGGGCGGGTGATCGAGCGCCAGGCGGCGGGCCCGGCGTTGTTGCCGGTGACCGGCGCGATCACCGTGGCGGCGCAACGTGCTTTGGGCGAACGCATCATGGCGGCGATCGGGTTCGATACCGATTTCGGCCGTTTGGACGTGAGCCATCATCCGTTTACCGCCGGGGTGCCCGACGATGTGCGGATCACCACGCGCTACAAAGACGATGCGTTTACCGAATCGCTGATGGGCGTGATCCACGAAACCGGTCATGCGCTATATGAACGCGGGCTGCCCGAGGCGTGGCGCTGGCAACCGGTGGGCATGGCGCGGGGCATGACGATCCACGAATCGCAATCGCTGTTGATGGAAATGCAGGCCTGCCGCAGTCCGGCCTTTGTCGCCTTCGCCGCGCCGATCATGCGCGAAACCTTCAAGGGCACTGGTCCGGCATGGGAGATCGAGAACCTGCTGCGGCTTTACCACAAGGTCGATCGCACGCCGATCCGGGTCGAAGCCGACGAGGTGACCTATCCCGCGCACATCTTGCTGCGCTACGACCTCGAGACCGCCATGGTCGCGGGCGACCTGGCGGTCGTCGATTTGCCGGGCGCGTGGCGTGAGGGGATGCGCACGCTTTTGGGGATCGAGGTGGCCGACGACAAGGACGGCTGTATGCAGGACATCCACTGGTATGGCGGCGACTTCGGCTATTTCCCGACCTACACGCTGGGCGCCCTCGCCGCGGCGCAGTTGTTTCGCGCGGCGTGCGATGCCGAGACCGGTGTGATGGAGGGGATCGGGCAGGGCGACTTCACGCCGTTGCTGACGTGGTTGCGCACACACGTGCACGAGAAGGGGTCTTTGCTGGGCACCAATGAATTGCTGGCCGAGGCCACGGGGGCGCCGCTGGGCGTGGCGGCCTTTCGGGCGCACATCGAGGCGCGGTACCTCGCCTAGCGGTGTCGTTCAGTCGTAGAAATGTTTGGAGAGCTTGAGGCCCTGGCGCTGGTAGTTTGAGCCGATGCCTTGGCCGTAGACGCGGTCGGGCACTTGGGTCAGGGGTTCGTAGACCAATTGCGCGACGGTCTGGCCGTGTTCGAGCAGGAAGGGGACCTCGAAGGAGCGCACCTCGAGTACGGCGCGCGAGCCCGCACTGGCATCCTCCGAATAGCCGAAGCCGGGATCGAAGAAGCCCGCATAATGCACCCGGAACTCGCCCTTGAGCGGGTTGAAAGGCAGCATCTCGGCGGCGTGGTCGGGCGGCACGCGGACCTCTTCGCGGCTGACCAGGATATAGAAGGCGTTGGGGTCGAGGATCAGCGCGCCTTTAGGGGCGTAGACGGGTTCCCAGAACTCGGCCACGGGATAGCCGCCGACGCGGTCGACATCGACAAGGTCGGTATGGGCGCGCGCCTTGTAGCCGACGAGGCCGTCGCCGTCGCGACCGCGCAGATCGACCGATACCGGGACGTCGCGATCGATGGTACCGGCGGGGATTTCCTCACCGTCGGGCGCGTTCAGAAGTCCGACGCGATCATGCAGGCGCTGGGTCGCGGCGGCACTTGGGTTCGGCGAGCCGCGCCGCAAACGCGCTTGGACCAGACGCGAGCCCTGGCGGACTTTGATGCTGAAGGTGCTCGGCGAGACCTCGACGTAAAGCGGACCGGCGTAGCCTTCGGGGATGCGGTCGAATTCGGTCGCATAGTCGGTGATCAACCGGGTGAAGATGTCGAGCCGACCGGTCGAGCTTTTCGGGTTGGCCACGCCCGACAGCCCTTTGCGCAATTTGACCGATTCCAGCAACGGCACGATGTAGACCCCGCCGCGTTCGAGCACGGCGTCCTTGGTGAGATCGATTTCGTGGGTGCCGAGGTCGGCGACCTTGCTTTGCACGGTGTGGTTCTTGCCCGGCAGGAAGCTGGCGCGGACCCGGTAGGCCACGGGCCCGAGGCGCAGGTCGAGGCTGGCGGGTTGGACCTGTTCGGCCAGAACCGGCGGGTCGGCGCGCAGGGCGCCGCTGTCGATCAGGGCATGGATTTCCTGGGAGGGCAGAATCCCCGTGTTGTAGCGGCGCTCCGGCGCGTCGTCCGGGTCGCTTTCATCGGGGAAGAGTTCGTCGGTTTGCGCGCTCATGATGCTCTTTCCCGGCTTTGGTAGCAGACCGCTCAAGAGCCGACAACGACCCAGATTTATCCCCAGCGCGCCGCCAAAACGGCCGATTTATCCACAGCGAAAGCCATTGTTTTCCGGGTTTCGGCGGATCGCTGCACAGAACGATCCACAGGGTCGCGTGGTTGCCTGTATAGGGCCCGCTGGGTAGTCTGCGCCGCCTAGCGACGGTCTTTGGTTGGGAGTAACGGCCCTGAAATTTGTCAGTACACGCGGCGATGCGCCGGCGCTCGATTTGGACGAGGTCACGCTGGCGGGGCTGGCCCGCGACGGGGGCCTTTATGTGCCTGCCGAGTGGCCGCTGTTCAGCGCCGACCAGATCGCAGCGATGGCGGGGCTGTCCTATGCCGACCTCGCGGTAGCGGTAATGACGCCGTTCGTCGCGGACACCATTGCGCCGCAGGATTTCAAGCGGCTGGTTGGCGATGCTTATGGCCATTTCGACCATCGTGCGGTCACACCGCTGCGCCAATCGGGGCCCGACGAATGGGTGTTGGAGTTGTTCCACGGGCCGACGCTGGCGTTCAAGGATTGCGCGCTGCAGTTGCTGGGGCCGCTGTTCGATCACTTGCTGCAGCGCGACAAGGCGCGCGTGACGATCGTCGGCGCGACATCGGGCGATACCGGGTCGGCGGCGATCGAAGCCTGCCGCGATCGCGATGCGCTGGATATTTTCATTCTGTATCCCCATGGCCGGGTCTCGGAAATACAACGTCGCCAAATGACGACGGTCCCCTCATCCAATGTCCATTGCCTTGCGGTGGAAGGCACGTTCGACGATTGCCAGGCGTTGGTGAAGGGCATGTTCGACGATGCCGCGTTCCGCGATCGTCACAAGCTGGCGGCGGTCAACTCGATCAACTGGACGCGGATCATGGCCCAGGTGGTCTATTACTTTCATGCCGCTTTGGCACTGGGCGCGCCGCAACGCAGCGTCGCGTTCTCGGTGCCGACCGGCAACTTCGGCGATATCTTTGCCGGTTACGTCGCGGCGCAAATGGGGCTACCGGTGGCCTCGTTGTGCATCGCGACCAACCGCAACGACATTCTGGCGCGCTTTATGGCCAACGGCGATTACCAGGTCCACGATGTCATGCCGACGGCCAGCCCGAGTATGGACATTCAGGTGTCCAGCAACTTCGAACGATTGCTGTTCGATCTGATGGGGCGCGACGGCACCGCAGTCGCGGGCCTGATGCGTGACCTCAAGACGACCGGGCATTTTTCGGTGAGCGAGAACGTGCTGGCCCAGGCGCGTGGGTTGTTTCGCGCGGGCACCGTGGACGAGCCCGGCACCCTCGCGGTAATTGCCGAGGAATGGCAGCGCACCGGGGTGCTGGTCGACCCGCACACTGCCGTCGGCATCGGCGCGGGGCGTGCCGGACGTTCGGCCGGCGTCCCGTTGGTCCATCTGGCGACCGCGCATCCGGCGAAGTTTCCCGATGCCGTGGAAAAGGCCACCGGGGTGCGCCCGCCGTTGCCGGATCGGTTGGCCGATCTGACGACGCGCGACGAGCGGTTCGATGTGGTGACCAACGACCTGGCCACCGTGCAGGCGGTGGTCGCCGATCGCGCGCGAGCCGCCTAGGGATGACGCATCCCCGGATCACACGGCTAAAGAACGGCCTACGCGTGGTCAGCGAAGATTCGCCGCACCTTGCCACGTCGTCGGTCGGCGTCTGGGTCGATGCCGGGGCGCGCAACGAACAGCCCGAGCTGAACGGGATTTCGCACCTCATCGAACACATGGCCTTTAAGGGCACCAAGCGGCGCAACGCGCGCGAGATCGCCGAAGAGATCGAAGCGGTCGGCGGGCATCTCAATGCCTATACCTCCCGCGAGCAAACCGCGTTCTTTGCGAGGGTGCTGGAAGACGACGTGCCCTTGGCCGTCGATATCATCGGCGATCTCTTGCAGCACTCGGTGTTCGACCCCGAGGAACTCGAGCGCGAGAAATCGGTGGTGATCCAAGAGATCGGCCAAGCCAACGACACGCCCGACGACATCATTTTCGATCATTTTCAGGAAGCGGCCTATCCCGACCAGGCGATCGGGCGCGCGATCCTCGGGACGCCGGAGGGCGTGTCAGGTTTTCAGCGCGACGATTTGCAGCGCTACATGGGCGAGCAGTATTACGCCGGACGCATGGTGCTGGCGGCGGCGGGCCGGGTCGATCACGACGCGCTGGTCGCCCTTGCCACCGAGCATCTCGGCGATTTGCCGACCGAGGGGCCTGATTTGGACGAGACGGCGCTTTATCGAGGCGGTCATTTCCTCCAAATGCGCGATCTCGAGCAAGTTCACCTTGTCGCGGGATTCGACAGCGTGGCCTATGACGATCCCGACTATTACACCGCGCAGGTCTATTCGATGCTGCTGGGCGGCGGGATGTCGTCACGTTTGTTTCAGGAAGTTCGCGAGAACCGCGGGCTGTGTTATTCGATCTATTCGTTCACCGCGTCTTACGTCGATGGCGGGATGTTCGGGATCTACGCCGGGACCGGTGAGGAAGAAGTCGGCGAATTGGTGCCGGCCATGGTCGGCGAGATTCACAAGACATTCGAGGACCTGCCGGAGGCCGAAGTGGCGCGGGCGCGGACCCAATTGAAGGCGGGCTTGATGATGTCGCTGGAAAGTTCCTCGGCGCGGTGCGAACAATTCGCGCGCCAAACGCTGTTGTTCGATCGGTTGCTGTCGACCGAAGAGGTCATTGCCCGGGTCGACGAGGTGGATGCCGAGGGCCTGAAACGCTTTGCCGCACGGACGTTTGCGGGCGCGAAACCGACCGTGGCGGCGATGGGCCCGGCGGGTCAACTTGAAGACTACGAGGCATTTGCGGCAAGATTCGCCCTGAACTAGGCGGAATCATGAGCGCACTCCTACGCAATTTCACGTCCGGATCGGCACCGCCCGAGCTGGTCGGCGACCGCGTCTATCTACGGATGCCGCAGCTTTCGGACTATGTCGGGTGGGCCAGCGTGCGCCAGGAATCGCGCCCCTTTCTCGAACCATGGGAGCCCACGTGGTCGTCCGACGCGCTGACGCGGGCGGCTTTTCGCCGACGGTTGCGGCGTTATTCCCGCGAGGTGCGCGAGGATCAGGGGATCGCGTTCTTCATCTTCAGCAAAGAAGACGATCGAATTTTGGGCGGGATCACGCTGAGCCAGATTCGTCGTGGCGTCACGCAATCGACCTCGGTCGGCTACTGGATCGGCAAGCCCTATGCGCGGCAAGGCTACATGGCGGATGCCTTGCGGGTGATCGTCCGTTTCGTGTTCGAAGGTCTGCGTCTGCACCGGCTGGAAGCGGCATGCATTCCGACCAACCTGCCGAGCCAAGGCGTTCTAAAAAAGTGCGGCTTTCGCGAAGAGGGCTTGGCGCGCGAATACCTTTGCATCAACGGTGTGTGGCAGGATCATAAGTTGTTTGCCATCGTCTCGACCGATCCCTGGCGGGACAAGCCCGCCAAGCCACGTTTGGTCAAAACCGTCTGAGGTCAGGCGTGCCCGGCGTCGCCGGATAGAAACGAGACGTCGATCCCGAGCGAACCGACCGCGCGGTCCCACTTGGTGTCGATGTCGTCGTCGAAAATGATCGCATCGTTGGCCGGCACTTGCAGCCAGGCATTGGCCTGAACCTCGTCGTCCAACTGGCCGGGCCCCCAACCGGCATAGCCCAGCGCCAGCAAACTATGGCGAGGCGTCGGGCTGCCCTGGGCGATCGCTTCGAGGATACCGACCGACGCGGTCAAGCCGACCTGCTCGTTGACCCTGAGTGTGCTGTCTTGGGTGTAGTCGGCGGAATGGAGGACGAAGCCGCGGCCGGTCTCCACCGGTCCGCCGAAATGAACCCTGATCTGGCGCGCTGGGGTACCGGTGTCGATATTCAGTTGCTCTAGCAGATCGGGAAAATCGATGTGGTCGACCAATTGGTTGACCACAAGGCCAAGCGCCCCGTCGTCGGAATGGGCGCACATATAGATGACCGAGCGGTCGAATCGGGGATCGGACATGCCCGGCATGGCGACCAGCAATTGTCCGGCGAGATAGGTTCCGTCATCCATCATGTTCGGCGCCTCCTCGTTTGTGTCACAACGGTATCGCAGGGTCTCACGACCTTATGACCCGCCCAACACGGGGCGATCCCTATATTGTAGGCACCGTTTAAGGCAAAACAACGGCGCCCCGTTCACATCAGATTGCCCTATGCCGCACTTCGATCTCGTTAATGTTCGGACCCGACTGACGGCGACGTTGCTTGGCGCTGCCGGCGTTCTTGTCGCGGCCGGGAGTGCTGTCGCGCAAGAAGCGAAGACGTCGTCGGGTTGGCTGGTGACCCATTTCAGTCAGGTGCGGATGATTGCCGCCACCGAGGGCGCTGCCGGCGACGGAACGCTGCGCATCGGGTTTCATGCCCGGCTCGATCCGGGTTGGCATCTGTATTGGCGCACACCCGGCGAGACCGGTTTGCCGACGCAATTCGATTTTGCCGCATCAAAGAATGTCCGTGATGTCGCAATCGATTGGCCGGCGCCGACGCGGGCCTCGTTGTTGGGCTACAACGCCTGGGTCTATTCGGACGAGGTCGTGCTGCCCATGACCGTCTCGGTGGTCGACCCGAGCAAACCGGTACGCATCGAGGCGGCTGGTGTTTATGCGATCTGCAAGGACATCTGCACGTTTCACAACGAAACCTTCGTGCTCGATTTGCCCGCGCCGTCGACCACCCAAACGCCCTACGCGCCGCTGATCGCGCGCTTCGATGCGCGTGTGCCGTCTCGGGAAAAAGGCGGGGCGTTGGATGTCGCGCGGATTTCGACCACGGCCGATCGGGTGACCTTGGAGGTGACCTCGGCCACGCCGCTGGGCGATATCGACGCCGCCGTGGAGGGGCCGATTGAGCTGGCGTTTGGCGCCCCGACGGTGACCTATGGCGCGGCGCGGCGTTCGGCGGTGATGGAAATACCCATGGAGCTTGTAGGGTCGAAACGGCCCAGCCGGATGGACTTGGTGGTGACGGTGATGGACGGCGATCGCGCGATCGAGCAGCGCCGGGTCCTATCGAGCGCCCCCTAAAAGCCTGGTCGCGGACGGGTTGAATCCCCGCCGGTGCGCCCCTAAATTACCGCCTGCCAGCCGGAAGACGCAGGACCGGCTCATCAAAAGAAGAGATATTTCAGAGGGCTCGCGGCTTGCGACCCCTATTTTTCGGAGGACGCAATGACGATCAAAGAAGGCGATAAGATTCCTGACGCTACCCTCATGACCATGACCGATAGCGGCCCCAAGCCGATGTCGACCAAGGAACTGTTCGACGGCAAGAAAGTCGCGCTGTTTTCGGTGCCGGGGGCCTTCACCCCGACCTGTTCGGCGCAGCATCTGCCGGGATTTGTCGACAATGCCGACGCGATCAAAGCGAAAGGCGTCGACACCATTGCCTGCATGGCCGTGAACGATGCGTTCGTGATGTCGGCGTGGGGCGCCGACCGCAACGTTGGCGACAAAGTGCTGATGCTGGGCGACGGCAATGCCGAACTGACCAAGGCGATGGGTCTTGAGCTCGACGCCAGCGGCTTCGGCTTGGGCACGCGTGGTCAGCGGTTCTCGATGATCGTCGACAACGGCGTCGTCAAGAACCTGAATATCGAAGAAGGCGGTGCCTTCGAGAAGAGCAAGGCCGAGGTGATCCTCGAACAGCTTGGCTAAGACCCCTGGGGTCATAGCGAAAAGGGCGGGACAGGATCCCGCCCTTTTTATTTGTAGGCTTCCATGCCGGCGCGGGCGAGGGCGTCGGCGCGTTCGTTCTCGGGGTGGCCGTCATGGCCTTTCACCCAATACCACTCGACGGTGTGCCGGGTACGGGCATCGTCGAGGGCGCGCCAAAGGTCTTCGTTTTTGACCGGCTTTTTTGCGGCGGTTCGCCAGCCGTTTTTCTTCCATCGATCGATCCATTGGGTGATGCCGTCGCGCACGTAGGTGCTGTCGGTGTGGAGGCGCACGGTGTCGGCGGCCTTGACCGCGTTGAGCGCTTCGATGGCGGCGGTCAATTCCATGCGGTTGTTGGTGGTTTGCGCCGCGCCGCCGGTCAGTTCTTTTTCGTGTTCACCGGCCAGCAGCAAGACGCCCCAGCCGCCAGGGCCGGGATTGCCCGAGCAGGCACCATCGGTATAGGCGTCGACGATCACGCGGGCTTATTCCAACCCGTAGGTGCCGGGCCCGGTGACGCCGCGGTGGAAATGGAGCTTGCGCCAATATTCCAGCGGGTCTTTGGGTTGGACCAACGCGCCGGAGACTTGGTTGAGCCAATCGAAAAGCCGGGTCAGCAGGAACCGCATTGCGGCGCCGCGGGCGAGGAGCGGCAGTGCGGACAACTCCTCCGGCGTAATGGCGCGATGACGACGATAGGCGGTTAGAAGCGCCTTGGCCTTGGTGATGTTGAACGAGCCGTCGGCTTCGAAGCACCACGCGTTGAGACAGATCGCGATGTCGTAGGCGAAGAAATCGTTGCAGGCGAAGTAGAAGTCGATGAACCCGGAAAGTTTGCCTTCAAGGAATAGAACGTTGTCAGGAAACAGGTCGGCATGGATCACGCCGTTGGGCAGGTCGGTCGGCCAAGTTTTTTCGATATCGGTCAATTCGCGGGCGATGTTGTCGGCGAG
>Ga0181588_10003727_pt1 | contig 12696 bp, 11 predicted proteins | sample 071ome_26_FD_148607 | JGI IMG/M metagenome (GOLD analysis project Ga0181588, IMG submission 148607) | Coastal salt marsh microbial communities from the Groves Creek Marsh, Skidaway Island, Georgia - 071409BT metaG (spades assembly) | ecosystem: Environmental > Aquatic > Marine > Intertidal zone...
GCCTGGCGGCTTTGAAGCCGCCGGGACAGCCAGGTTACCCCCGTGCCCTTACCCCAATGGTTGGCTGGTAAACCCCCCTTGCCTGCCCAGCCGGTTTGTTCCCCAAGCAATGCTCAATTTGGGCAAATTGTGCAATAACACAGGGTCTTTTCGGACCCAACCCTTGGTGCCGGCATGCCGCCGGACTTGTCTAGCGGGTGGCGATGAAACGGTATCTTCGCCCGAGGCCGCTAACTTCCTGCTTCGACTGTTCCCCCAACGGCTTCTTCAGCAGGAAAGGCGGCCCGGGTTTACGCTCCTCCGCGGAGCGGTCGATTTACCTGATATCCGGCTGACCGGATATCTGTACACGCTGTGTGATGCAATATTCACGCCACAATGTGTAAAGTCGTTTAACTCACTGAATAAATGGACTTATGCGGAGGTGTTTCTGTGGGCTACGACGCAAATTTCGGGCCTGGGATGCCGATTATGGTCGGTGTGATGACAATATGTGTCACCTCGTGGTCGAGGTATGACCATGCGCCCGGCCGTTGACACGCTGCGCATGTCGCAGGTTCCGCGCAGGTCCATGGAGCCGTCAGGCCAGGCCCTCGTCCGCTACCCATTGCGTATTGCGTACAATGTAAAACACACCGTCAACGGAAGGCTGACCTGATGGAATGGAAGTTGTTTTTCACCGTGCTGGGTACGGTGTTCATTGCGGAAATGGCCGACAAAACCCAGATCGCAACGCTGCTTTTCGCCGCTGACCGCGATGTGAGCAAACTCACTGTTTTCTTCGCGGCCTCTCTGGCATTGATCGCCACCAGCGCAATCGGTGTTGCCGCCGGGGCTGTTTTGTCGCAATACCTCAACGTCAAACTGATGAGCTATGTGGCCGGAACGGCCTTTATCGTGATCGGAGCCTGGACGCTCTGGCAGGGTTGGCACAGCGTCTGATCCCTGATGAACCGGCAGCAGGCACATCACCACCACCACGCGCCGCCCGATTACAACCGGGCGTTTGCCGTCGGGGTGGCGTTGAATGTCGGGTTCATCGTGGTGGAGGTGGTTTTTGGCCTGATGGCCAACTCGCTGGCTCTGCTCACCGACGCCGGCCACAACCTGAGCGATGTGTTGGGCTTGCTTTTGGCCTGGGGCGCCAGCGCGCTGGCCGGTCGGAAGCCATCGGCCCGCCGGACTTACGGCTACAGCCGCGCCACCATTCTCGCCTCCATTCTTAGCGGGCTGCTGTTGTTCGCGGCAGTCGGCGCCATCGCGTGGGAGGCAGTTGGGCGTTTTTTCACCCCGGTGGAACCTGCCGGCGTCACCATCATGTGGGTGGCGGCGGTCGGTGTTGTGATCAACACGGCGACAGCGCTGATGTTTGTCTCCGGCAAGGATCACGATCTGAACATCAGGGGCGCTTTTCTACACATGGCCGCGGATGCGGCGGTTTCACTGGGCGTCGTCATTTCCGGCGCTCTGATTTGGAAATTCGCCCTGAACTGGATCGATCCAGTCATCAGCCTGGTGATCGTGGTGGTGATTTTTTTCTCAGCCTGGGATCTGCTGAAAGATTCTCTGAACCTGGCGATTGACGCCGTGCCTCGTAAAGTGGATCCGGAAGCGGTGCGCGCGTTTCTCCTGTCGCGGCCGGGCGTGGCCGGGATTCATGATTTGCACATCTGGGCCATGAGCACCACGGACAATGCCCTGACGGCACACCTCGTCATGCCTGAACCGCCGGATGATGACCGGTTCCTGCATGAAGTGGCCATCGAGTTACGCCATCATCATCATATCGGTCATGCGACGATCCAGGTCGAGAGAGGTGACGGGTCGGTTGAGTGTCACCAGGGTCAAAATTGTGCCGAGTGATGGCCCATCGCAGTCTTGGCAAGGAAAGTCTGTGTGACCTGCAATGACTCCGCGCGGTCTCAGCCAGCCTGTGCGGAAACCGACAAACTGCTTCGCCTGGCCTATCAGGTGGTCTCTCGCTGGTAGTGATCCGCCAGCACAGCGGCCACGCAAGTCGTCAACCGGCGCGCGAAAGGAACGTGCAGAAATTCGTTCGGGCCATGGGCGTTGGACTTGGGCCCCAGCACGCCGGTGATCATGAACTGGGCCTCGGGGAAAGCATCACCCAGCATGGCCATGAACGGAATGGTCCCGCCCTCACCCATGTACATAACATCCCTGCCATAGGCTGATTGGGAGGCTTTCTGAAGCGACTCGTGCAGCCAAGGCGCGACATTCGGGGCGTTCCAGCCCGAGGCAGCATGGTCCGGCTCGAAGCTGACACGCGCGCCTTGCGGCGGGTTGGCTTCCAACACTTCTTGCATGGCGGCCGTGGCGGCTTCACCGCTCACGGTGGGCGGCAAGCGCATGGACAGCTTGAGCGCGGAGTGTGGCCGCAGCACGTTTCCGGCGTTGTCCAGAGATGGCAAGCCGTCTACCCCCGTGAAGGACAGCGCGGGACGCCAGGTTCGATTGAGCAGTCGATTGACATTGTCTTCGGCCATTGGCTCCGTGCCTTCCACAAACGGATAGGCCTGCCACACCTCATCGCCCAGCGACTCAGCCATCGCGCGGGTCTGGTCTATCCGCTGCTGGGGAATCTCCGCCAGCAGCTCCGGCAGCAGCACCCGGCCGGTTTCTTCGTCTTCCAGGCGCGAAATCAACTGCCTTAATACCCGGAAGCTCGAAGGAACAACACCGGACGCGTAACCGGAATGCACCCCCTCGGTGAGCACGTCGGCGCGCAACGTTCCTGCCGCCATGCCGCGCAGCGACACGGTCAGCCAGAGCTGCTCGTAATTGCCGGCGCCGGAGTCCAGGCAGATCACCAGCGATGGCTGACCGATGCGATCTGAGAGATGATCGATGTAAAAGGGCAGGTCGTAGCTGCCCGATTCCTCGCAGGCCTCGATAATCACCACGCATCGGGCGTGCGATAAGCCCTCCCGCTGCAGCGCCATGATGGCGGTGAGTGAGCCATAGGCCGCGTAGCCGTCGTCCGCACCGCCGCGGCCGTACAATTTATCCTCACGGATGACCGGAATCCAGGGCCCCAGGCCATCGGCCCAGCCCGTCATCTCTGGCTGTTTGTCCAGGTGGCCGTACAGCAGAATCGTGTCCTCGCTGGCTTCATCAGTGCCATCGATCTCGAGGAAAATCAGGGGCGTGCGACCTGGAAGGCGCACGATCTCGGATTTCATGCCCTTGATGTCCTGTGCCGTACACCAGGCAAAGATTTGCTGCACGGCGTCTTCCATGTAGCCGTTGGCTTCCCAATCCGGGTCAAAATGCGGTGATTTGTTGGGAATCTTGATGTATTCGACCAGTTCCGGGACGATGGAATCCATCCACATCTCGTCCACGAACTTCTGCGTTTGTGTCGGGCTTAGCATGACTCACCTGTTTCGCGATTTTGTTTGCTCGTGCCATTATCACATCTTCCTCAAGGCATTGCGCAGAAAGTGCCAATCGCGTTGGCGCGCAACCGGCTCCACCTGTCAGACTCTGCTATCCTTGCCGGGTTTCACGCCAAACCCGGCGTCGCTATCAAGCATCATGAATCACAAGAACGGATTGGAGACACTGAGTGAGCACCCAGACTGACGTTCCAAACGCACCGCAGCCCGAACTGCCTAAGGGGGAGTTCCTGGGCCATCCCAAGGCCCTGTGGCAACTGTTCAACATCGAACTTTGGGAGAGATTTGCCTACTACGGCATGCGAGCCGTTCTGGCGATCTATATTGCAGATGCATTTTTCGACCATCTTGGGGAGGCTGAAGCCAACCAGCAGGCTGGTCTGATTTACGGTGGTTACACCGCCCTGGTCTATGCGACCGGCATCCTCGGAGGCTATGTAGCGGACAAGGTGCTGGGTTACCAGCGATCGATCCTGCTGGGCGCCATCATTATGGCATCAGGCCTGTTCGTTTTGCTGATTGAAGATTTCACTTGGTTCCTGCTGGGCCTGGCGCTGATCGTTGCCGGTAATGGCCTGTTCAAGCCAAACATTTCTGTGATGATCGGCAAGCTTTATGCCCCGGGCGATGCCCGCCGGGATTCCGGGTTCACCATTTTCTATATGGGCATCAACCTGGGTGCATTCCTGGCGCCTATGGTGACCTCGACCTGGATCGGCGTGAACTATGGCATGAAATACGGCTTCCTGGCCGCGGGAATCGGCATGATCCTGTCTACGCTCTTCCTGGAGTTTGCCAAGAAATCCCTGGGCCATGTGGGCTTGCCTGACGAGGGCAAGGAAGGCTGGGGTCGGTTCTTCGCCGTTGGCCTGGGCGGCCTGGGCTTGGCAGTGGTGGTTTTTTTCCTGCTCAGAGCCAGCACCGTGCTTGGCTTCGTAATGGTTGGAAGCATGCTCGTCATGGCGGTGTACCTGATTCGATCGGGCATCCAAAAGGGTAAAGTGCAATTGCAGCGTTATATCGCCATGCTGCTCTTGTTCCTGGCCAATACCTGTTTCTGGGCACTGTTCGAGCAGGCCGGCAGCTCATTGAACGTATTTGCCCGTGAATTCACCACCCCGATGGATCTCGGTGGCGTTCTGAGTTGGTCGGCATCTGAATGGCGTGATGGTGGTTTTGCCATCTTCCAGTCATTGAATCCACTGTACATTCTTTTATTCGCGCCGGTTTTTGCGGCGGCCTGGCCCAAATTGGAAAACATGGGCATGAATCCCTCGACCCCGCGTAAGTTTGCGTTGGCGTTGTTCCAGGTCGCGGCCGGTTTCTACCTGCTCGTATTCGCGGTCAGCAACATGCAAAATGCCGCAGGCCTGGTGCCCTGGATATTCCTGGCGCTGTGTTACCTGCTGCACACCACCGGCGAGTTGTGCCTGTCACCCATTGGTCTGTCCATGGTGACCAAGCTCGCCGATGAGCATGAAACCGGTATTGCCATGGGCGGCTGGTTCATGTCGATCGCCATGGCCCAGTACGTGGGTGGCATTATTGCTTACCTGGCGGCCGGCGGTGGTGGCCACGGAGCAGCTAATGGCCTGAGCATCACACAATACTCCAGCACCTTCACGCAGTTGGTGTACCTGGGAGTGGCATTTGGCGTGGTTTACTTCATTGCAGCGCCATTTATCAACAAGCTGATGCATGGCGTGAAGTAGTCGTCATCGCAGTGACGCGAAAAGCCCCGGCTTCGGCCGGGGTTTTTCATGGAAATGGCCGTTTCTCGCGGCCGTTCGCCCGATGGGGCCCAGTACAACCGGTTACGCTATTGGACGGAAAGCCAAACACTGCCGGCGGGGAATTCGGATGACCAAAATGGAAACGAGCACTGAAGGGCCGCAACGGTCCGCGATGATTCTCGGGGTGGGGTCATTCGCCCAGTCAGCGATGGGCATACTCCAGGAGGCCGGCGCCCGGGTGGGTTGTTTTCTGAACCGCGACTACGGGCATTACGGTCCGGCGCAGGCGGGGCCAACCTGGACCGGCGAAGAAGACCCTTTCCTGTTCGAAGCCCTGGAAGCGTTCAGGCCGGATTTCCTGATCCCCATGTCCATCGACTGGCACACCGCGCTCTGGCGCGAAAAGCTGGTGGAGACGGGGGTTCCCATCCTGTGCCCGCAGGGTGAGGCGATGCGGCTGGAAGCCGATCGCGATTTTGCCGGCAAGCTGTGCGCGGAGGCGGGCATTCATGTCCCCCGGTCTTTTCGGGTAAAAAACCGCCTGGACGCCCTTCGCGTCATGCGCGAGGAACCACGTCCCTACGTCATCAAGAACCCCCTGTGTTCGCCTTATAGCCCGGTTCACACTATCGTGTGTGAGACGGTCGAAGATACGCTGGGCTGGCTGGACCGGGTGGATTATGCCGAGGGCGTGTTCCTGCAGGAATACATCGGTACGGCCGAGATTGGGCACTTCGCGTTCGTCAGTGGTGGAGAGGTTGTGAGCCTGGCGACCAACCAGGAGTACAAACGAGCGTTTACCGGAAATATGGGCCCCGTGGCCGGCGCCCCCCTGGCGGGCATCGCGGAACAGGATCCGGATGACCGGTATGGTTTGTGTGCGGCATTGATCCGCCCATTGCTGCCATGGCTGAAGCAAACAGGGTTCCACGGGCCTTTGCAGGTGACCGCCATCCAGCAAAACGGCCGCTGGATGCCGATCGAATACAACGTTCGTCTGGGCTCGACCACAGGCGCCATGCTGCTCCGGATGGTGGAGAATCCAGCTGAGGTTTTACTCAAGGTTGCCAGAAACGAAGTCCTGGACATGCGGTGGAAGCCTTCAAATGCGTATGGCGCATCCCTGACGCTGGCCGGCTTTGGCTATCCTTACCGCATTCCAGAGGTTCCGCCCTTGCCTGTTCGGGTCAGCGAGCCGCTGAGCTGCGACCTATGGTGGAATGAAGTGGTGACCCACGATAATGGGCTGTACATGGAGGATCATTCGGGCGTTGAAACGGGCCATCGCATTGCGGATGTCGTGGCATGTGCTGAGACGCTCGAGGCAGCCATCACTGAGGTCAAATGCGAGATTCGTAAAATCCGCTGCCTTGGCAGTTACTATCGCACGGACCTTGGGGAGTCGCTGTGGCCGCCCGGGCGCGGATTCTGAGCGCGCTTCCGGATCGATGTTGTTACCGACCAGATCGCCAGAGCATGCCGATCAAGACAGGCCGGCCAGGCTGGCTCCAGCCCGCCTTAATCCGGGAACCGGTCGGGGGATAAAAGATTTCAGTACCATCTGAGAAGAAAGGAGCGTCACCATGCATCAGGGCGCATGTTTATGCGGTGCGGTGCAATTTACCGTCAGCGATGAACTCCGTTCACCCGAAGCCTGCCACTGTGGACAGTGCCGCAGGCAGACCGGTCATTTCTGGTCCGCGACCGAAGTCGACCGGACGCGCCTGCGCATCGAAGGGGAAGGCAGCATCCGATGGTACCGCTCCTCCGAAAACATTCGGCGAGGCTTCTGTTCACAATGCGGGTCCGTTCTTTTCTGGCGCTCGGACGATGAAGCCGTCGTTTACGTGGCGATGGGCGCCTTCAACAAGCCGACCGGCGTTCGCCTGAGTCAGCACATCTTCGTGGCGGACAAAGGTGACTACTACGAGATCACGGATGGGCTGACACAACACGCCAAGTGGCCTGTGGACGTGGACTAGCGCAGTCTTGGATTCGAGTCCGACCCGCTTTTACCCCCTGTCCTATTCCCTTTCCGCCCAGCGAGCGGCGCGGCCCATTTGCCGACGTTCGACTGACCTATGGAGAGTAGATCCCACCCGCTGAGGCTTATAGAAGCACGAATGGGCATTCGCTAAACTGGCGTGCCAGACAGAGGATCCTCATGATGGTTAAAAGTAAACAGCTGCTGAGGGCAGCAGGATTGCTGCTCGTGGCCGTGCTGGTCATCACGGGCTGCGGGCAAGACGACAGCGCTGGTGAGGCGTTGACCGTGCCGGAGGCGGTTGCCTCGCCCCAACCCGTGCCGTGGGACGCTTTTGTAGAGCGCTACATTGAAGAGCACCTGGTGGCGCATCCCCAGTTTGCCGTTACGCAAGGCCGCCACGAATTTGACGGACAGCTTCCGGACTGGAGCCGGGCGGGCATTGAGGCTGAGATCGCGAGGCTGCATGCGGCAAGGGATGCAGCCATGGCATTCAATGCGGATGAGATGACCCCCGAGCAGCAGTATCAGCGGGAATACCTGGTCTCGCGCCTGGATCATGATCTTTTCTGGCTGGAAAAAGCGCGTTGGCCCTTCCGCAATCCCCAGCATTATTTTGGCTGGCTGTCGGATTCGCTGGATCCAGCAGCCTATATCACCCTCGACTATGCGCCCATTGAGCAGCGCATGTCGGCGTTTACGACCTACCTTGCGAATGTCAACGTCGCCGCCGCGCAGATCAGGGAAAACCTCGAAATGCCCATGCCGCTGACCTGGCTGCAGTTGGGCGTGGACGCGTTCGGAGGCTATGCCGACTATTTTGAAAATGACGTGCCGGCCATCTGGGCGGCGGTCGAAGACCCATCCCTGCAAAAAGCGTTTCGCGAAGCCAATGCCGAGGCGGTCATCGCGATGCGGGGCCTGGCCAATTGGCTGGAGTCCAACCGGGAAACGGCAACCGACGATTTCGCGCTGGGTCCCGAGCTTTACCGCCAGATGCTCTGGGACACTGAGCGCGTCGATATCTCGCTGGACGAGCTGGAGGCCATTGGCCGCGCTGATATGAAGCGAAACCTCCAGGCTTTGCGCGAGGCCTGCGCTGAATTTGCGCCCGGAGAAACCATACAAGCCTGTTTTGGCAGCATGTCGGAGCGGAAACCTGAAGGCGGCCAGGTGGAGACCGCGCGCCGGCAGCTGGGCGAGATCCGTGACTTCATGGTTGGGCAGGATCTCGTTTCCATTCCGGGTACCGAAGTGGCCCTGGTGGAAGAAGCGCCGCCCTATGCGCGTTCCAATTCCGCCTATATCAATATTCCTGGACCATGGGAAAAGAACCAGCCTTCGGTGTACTACATTTCACCACCCAATCCGGAATGGCCTGAAGACGTGCAGGCGGACTATATCCCGGGTGAGTCCGACCTGCTGTTTACTTCGGTGCACGAGGTCTGGCCGGGTCATTTTCTGAATTTTCTGCATGCCAACCGCTCCCCCTGGATCTTTGGGCGCGCTTTTGTCGGCTACGCCTTTGGCGAGGGCTGGGCCCATTACACCGAAGAGATGATGCTGGAAGCCGGACTGCGCGGTGCTGACGCGGAAACCGGTATCGGTCAGCTCAGTAACGCCTTGCTGCGGAACGCACGCTTTCTCTCTTCCATCGGCTTGCATACGCAGGGCTGGTCGGTGGAGGATTCAAAACGGTTTTTCATGGAGGAAGGTTTCCAGTCGGAGGGTACCGCTATCCAGCAGGCCGCGCGCGGCACTTATGATCCGGGCTATCTGAACTACACCATGGGCAAGCTGCTGATCCGGCAACTGCGGGAAGACTGGACGGCTCACCGCGGTGGCCGCGCTGCCTGGAAAGAATTCCACGATCGCTTCCTCTCATATGGCGGCCCACCGATACCGCTGGTACGCCAGCAGATGATGGGGGAGCCAGAGCCGCTGGCGAAATTTTCAGATAAGCAACAGCGGGAAACATCCCCCATCGCGCCGCCGCCCGAACAATGGGCCTGGGACTGCGATGACGGCCAGCGCCTGCTGCTCAGCACCCATGGGCTTGAACCTGGCGGCGACACCATTCGGCTGAACAGCGATTCGGGTGAGCTTGTACTTGAGCGCGTGCGCACGGCATCCGGGGTGAAACATGCGGCTGGAAATGTCAGTTTTTGGAGCAAGGGCACCGAGGCCATGTACGAGCGGGGCGAAGTGCTGATTCGGTGCCAATTGAACCAGGAGGAGGCCGGGACGGATGTCGGGTGAGATTTTGCCCCGGTAGCGACTCAGGCCGGGCCGCAACGGGGTTAGGTGCCGCTGGGACAGGGTGAGGATGGATGCATATTGAATTTTTCGGAGCGGCGGGTGAGGTGACGGGCTCCTGTCACGTTTTGCGCGTGGGCGGAAAGACCGTGCTGCTGGACTGCGGTCTGATCCAGGGCAGCCGCAAAGACGAAGCCCGCAATCGAGGGCCGTTTCCTTTTGACGCGGAGCGCGTGGACGCGGTGGTTCTCTCACACGCTCATCTCGATCACTGTGGCCGCTTGCCGCTGCTGGTCAGGCGCGGGTTTCGCGGGCCGATTTTCGCGCACCAGGCGTCCTGTGAACTGGCGACAATCCTGCTGGCCGATGCGGCCAAACTGGAAGAGCGCGATGCCGAATATCTGACCCGCAAACTGAAGAAAAAGGTGAAGCCCCTGTTCACCCTGGCGCAAGGCGAGCAGGTGATCCGCCAGATGCGTGGTGTGAAATACCGCGAGCGTATCGAAGTCGTCCCGGGCGTTTCCGTGCGATTCCGCGATGCAGGTCATATCCTCGGTTCCTGTGCTGTAGAAGTGTGGGTGCAAGAGGACAGCGTGGAGAAGAAGATCGTGTTTTCCGGCGACCTGGGCCAGTACGACACGCCGATCCTCAAGGACCCGGAGCCCATCGACAGCGCTGATGCGGTGCTGATGGAGTCGACCTACGGCAACCGTCGTCACCGCGAGCGCGACGCCACCGTCGAGGAAATTGGCGAGATCATCGCGCGCGCCGGTTCACACAAGGGCAATATCCTGATTCCCGCCTTCGCCATCGGGCGCACCCAGGAGGTGCTGTATCAACTCGGCCGGCATTTCGATGAGTGGGGGCTGGACCGTTTCAAGATTTTTCTCGACAGCCCCATGGCCATCGAGACCTCGAAGGTTTACTGGGAGTACCCGCACCTCTATGACGAGGAGGCCACGCGCTTGCGGCAGGAGAATGGCGGCATGCCCCTGCTGCCGAATTTGAATCTCAGTCGAAGCAGCGAGGACTCCATGGCGATCAACCGGATTTCTTCCGGCGCGATTGTTATCGCCGGCAGCGGTATGTGCAATGGCGGGCGTATCGTGCACCACCTGAAGCATAACCTGGGTGATGAGCGGCACCAGGTGATCATCGTCGGTTACCAGGCCTATGGTTCGCTGGGGCGGAAACTGGTGGACGGACATGAAACAGTGCGTATACACGGAATGCACGTGCCAGTGAAGGCGCAGGTCCACACCGTGGGCGGATTATCCGCTCACGGCGACCAGGATGACCTGGCGCGTTGGTATGAGTGCATGGATAATCGCCCGGCCGTTTACCTGGTGCATGGGGAAAGCGATTCACAGCAGGCGTTCGCCAAATATTTGCATGATCGCAACGGCGCTGAAGTGCACCGGCCGGCTCCAGGGGATCGTCTGGAGCTTTTGTAATGATGCCGCTGGATTAGCGCAGCGGCATGGCCATCCAGTCATTGCAGCCGCAATGACCGGTTTCGCCCATGGGACGATCCAGTCCCTCGAAACCGAATTGACGATACAGTCGCCTCGCGGCTGTCATGTTTTCCAGTGTCTCCAGGTAACAGACGCCGTACCCCAGCGAGTGCGCCTCGTCGAGGCACATGCGCAGCAGACGGCGGCCCAGGCCCAAGGCTCTGAGTTCCGGCAGGAAGTACATTTTGCGCAGTTCGCACACATCCGCGTCGCCGCCCTTTAGCGGCCCGATCCCGCCGCAGCCGAGGACCTGGCCTTGCGATTCAACCACGTAGAAGACCGAGTCTTCGGCGGGGTAGGCCTCATACATATGGTCTACTTCATCATCCTGTATCGAATAGCCCTGCCCAACGGCCCCGAATTCCGTCATCACCTGGCGGATGATGAGGGCGACCTGAGGATTGTCTTCTGGCCGAATCGGCCGGATGGTCGGCGCCAGCGTTGATTCAGTATCCGGCAAAGAATCAGCCGCCGTGCCTGTGTTCCAGGGTTTCGACCAGGCCGGCCAGCGTCTCTCCCCGGTTACGCATCAGCACCAACAGGTGATACAGCAGGTCAGCCGCCTCGTTCAGGAGTTCTTCTCGGTCTCCGGCGGTCGCCGCCAGCGCGGTCTCCACGGCTTCTTCGCCCACTTTTTGAGCGATCCGTTTGACGCCGGCTTCGAACAGCTTTGTCGTATAGCTGCCTTCGGGCCGGTCTCGGTCACGTTGCTGTATCACGCGCTCCAGGTGCGCCAGGAACTCCAGCCGCGTATTGAAAGGCTCGGATGATTCGAAACAGGTGTCATTGCCCAGGTGGCAGATGGGTCCTTCGGGCCGCGCCAGCACGAGCAAGGTGTCATTGTCGCAGTCGGGAATCACGTCGACCAGCTCCAGGAAATTCCCCGATGTCTCACCCTTGGTCCAGAGTTCGGAGCGGCTGCGGCTCCAGAATGTCACCCGGCCGCTGTCCAGCGTGTGCTCCAGGGCCTCCCGGGACATGTAGGCCTGCATCAGGACCCGCCCGTCATAGGCGTCCTGGACGATAGCCGGGATGAGTCCGTTCATCTTTTCCCAGGCGAGGTTGTCTGTATTCAGCATGGTCGTACTCCGATGCCCTCTGCTTTGAGGTATTTTTTGAGCTCTGGTATGGCGATCTGGCCGCTGTGGAAGACCGTGGCCGCCAATGCGCCGTCGACGTCCGCTACCCGGAACGCCTCCAGGAAATGCTCCGGCGTGCCCGCACCGCCGGAGGCAATCAGCGGCAGGGAGGTCGTGGCCCTGGCTGCCTGCAGTTGAACGATGTCATAGCCGCTGCGGGTTCCGTCGGCGGACATGCAGTTGAGCACGATTTCCCCGGCGCCGCGGACTTCGACCTCGGCGATCCAGTCCAGCGTTTTTTTGCCGGGAGCCCGCATATGGTCGGGCGTTCCGGTGTGAGACCGAACGGTATACGCTTCGCCCTCGGCGATGGAATCGATGCCAATGACCACGCACTGGCTGCCAAAGGCCTGCACCAGTTCATCAATCAGCCCTGGTCGCTCCAGTGCGGGCGTATTAATGGAGATTTTGTCAGCGCCCTGGGTCAGCACCTGCGCCGCGTCCTCGACACTGCGGATGCCGCCGGCCACGCAAAAAGGGATGTCGATTGTCTCCGACACCCGGCGGACCCAGTCGACGTCCACTCGTCGGCCCTCAGGGCTGGCGGTGATGTCATAGAAAACCAATTCGTCGGCGCCCCAGTCACGGTACCGCCCGGCCAATTCGATGATATCGCCCATGACGCGATGGTTGCGGAACTGCACGCCCTTC
>Ga0181588_10003737_pt1 | contig 12671 bp, 11 predicted proteins | sample 071ome_26_FD_148607 | JGI IMG/M metagenome (GOLD analysis project Ga0181588, IMG submission 148607) | Coastal salt marsh microbial communities from the Groves Creek Marsh, Skidaway Island, Georgia - 071409BT metaG (spades assembly) | ecosystem: Environmental > Aquatic > Marine > Intertidal zone...
TCGCACCATCGCCAACCTCTCCAATGCGGTGAAAGGACTCAGACTGATCGATGGGCATGGCGAGTTGCGTGAGCTTCGCCAAAGTGATGCGGCGGAGAGCTTTTACGCTTACCCCGTTCACTTGGGCGCGATGGGGTTGGTGACCGCAATCGAGTTGCAGTTAAGGGATGCCTTCGTGCTCGAAGAACGGTCCTGGACGGTACCCGGAGATGCGCTCGTCGATGCGATTTCCGAAATGACTGAAAACCACGACCGTTTCGAATTTTTTTGGTATCCGAAAGCTGATCAGGCTCAGATCAAAACCATGCACGAGGTCGCTGAGCGACCGGCCTATCCCGTTGCTGAGGAAGGTGCCCGGCGCGCCTATAGTTTTGAGGTGTTGCCGAATCATCGCCCCCATAAACACACGGAGATGGAGTTTTCAGTGCCGATGAGCGAGGGGCCGGCATGTTTCATGGAGATCCGAGCCCTGTTGCAGAACACTTTTCAAGATGTTGCCTGGCCTGTTGAGTACCGCCTGCTTGCTCAGGATCATGCCTGGCTTTCCAATGCCTACCAGCGAGACACAGTAACGATCTCAGTCCATCAGGATGTTCGCCTGGACGAATGTGAGTACTACCGAGCGTGCGAGGCAATTTTTAGAGCCTATGGCGGTCGACCGCACTGGGGCAAAGTGAATGAGCTGACAGGACAAGATCTTGAAGCTGCCTATCCTCGGTGGCGAGACTGGTGGGCGGCTCGCGATGCACTGGATCCGAATGGCGTCTTTTTAAATGATTATCTTCGGCAAGTCCGCGCGCAAGTTTGATCGCTGACCGAGCGCAGCCGTGCGCTTGGCTCCCTGGCTCGGCGTTGTCCAAGCGCCCCAATGGGCCACCTCCTTCAAGAGGGGTCTTTTGCGGTCACAATTTTGCGCGGATCTTGAGCCATTCGTCGAAGACATGGCTGGCATCAGGTCCTCGTGAATCGCCAGCCACGTCAGCAGCCAATTCCACGACATAGCCATTGGGGTCGCGAAAATAGACTGAGCGAATGAAGCCGTGATCGCTCACGCCGCGATGATCGATGCCTGCTTTCTCGGCGCGATCGAGCATCTCGGTGAGCGCGGATTCAGGCACTTTGAGTGCCAGATGCAAGTCGAAGTCGTGTTGAGGTTTGAAGTCGAAGGGTTCGTCCGGCGCTTCAAAGAAGGCGATGGCGCTGCCGTCAGGCAGGCCAAAGAAGGTGTGCAGCACAGATGCTGCCCGCCCGGTTTTTGTCTCCTGGATGATCAATGCATCAACCAGGGGTAAACCTAGAAAACCCTCGTAGAAAGCGCGGGTTGCCTCGCTGTCCAAGCAGCGATAAGCGGCATGATGCAGTCGTTCGATCACGATGCGCTGGCGGCCTTCGCTCGCGCAGCTTTGAAGTCAGGTTCGCGTTTCTCTAAGAAAGCGTTGATCGCTTCATGATGTTCGGGGCTCTCGTAGCACAGATTGAGCGATTTCATTTCGCGGGATTGCACGGTCCCAAGATCTGCTTCCGCCATGTTTTCGGTGATCAATTGCTTCACCATCGCAAGTGCACTTTGCGGGTTATTACCCATGGCCGTGGCCATTGCGATAGCCGCATCCACCAATTCAGCGTCTGGGGCAATCTCGTCGATGAGCTTCATGCCAAGGGCTTGCTCTGCGGACACTGTCTCGCCAGTAAGCATCAATCGACTAGCCTGGCCAAAGCCCATACGAGCGATCAAGAGTCTGGAGCTTGCAAGTTCGGGGACTAACCCCATTTTGATGAATCGTGCACTGAGCTTCGCGGTAGGGCTCGCAATGATGTAATCGCAAGGCAGGATCTGAGTCAGTCCAACGCCAATGGCCGCGCCGTTGACTGCCGCAATCATCGGCTTTGATTCGCGGACCAATTCGACCCAGTTCCGTCTTGGACGGTCCCCAGTCTTTGCCTCCTCGCCATCGGCTTGCGCCTTAAATAGATCTCGAATGTCTGCGCCTGCGCAAAAGCCACGACCCGCGCCTGTGATGACCATGGCCGTCACATCATTTGAGGCATTGGCCTCGCTGATGGCATCCCCAAGTTCCGCACCCATCTGATAAGTCCACGCATTGAGTCGGTCGGGTCGGTTGAGCGTCAGCAGCATCACATCGCCACGCATTTCTGTGAGTATGGTTTCGTAGGTCATGGTGATCTCCTTTTGTCTTGCTTCAGGCACGGCTCGAAGCGCGGGTTCTTTTATAGCGATGCGTGATCGGTGTTGCTCTATTGAATGGGCGTTTCTGGTCTCAACTTCGCGTATTGCCGCAGTGTGCGCAAGTAACCACCGCGTAGCGACCAATATAACGAAGGCGCGGAAGGGCGCAAGCGTCCAATGAAAGCGTCTTTCGACCTTCGACATGGGTTCTTTAGGATAGTGCGGCGGGTATCCTCTGCCCAGATGGCTTGAACCCGTTTAGTCGAATGAGCGAAAGAGGCAAATCTCAGGGCGTTCTGACTAACGGCGCTTCGCAGTGGGTCAACATGCACCACCACGTCCTTACCGTTTCGGGGCTAGCGTCGCGTCTCGTGACGAAGGCGACGTGTTGATCGGGTCGCTCCGGATCGATCTCGATGACCCACAATGGGTCAATACGGTTAACCAGCATCGAGTATCGAACGTCCATAATTTCCAGAGGGCGATCAGGTGACCAGCCAAGGTAGTCGGCAGAAAACCAGCGAAAACGCGCGACATCACGCCACTGCTGTGAATCTTGAGGGATCTGGGTCTTCAACCAAGTTTCATCCAGCTTTTGCACCGAGGTCCCTGGATAGAAAGTGCTCTCAAGGCCGATACGGATGCCATCAACATAGAAACGATCGTTCCAGGTGTAAACGGTTTTCCACATCAGCAGCGACGCGAATCCTGGCTTGGCGCTGATTTCCGTGATGGGGTGACCTCTAGATGCCGCGAGCCAGAGCCCTGCAGATTCGGCACGATCGCGCTGAATGATGCCCATGCTCAGATAGCCCACCATCCAGAGGACGCTCAACCAGTGGTACTGCCGTTTGCTGAACATGACCGCGAGCACCGAAAAGCCAATGAGTGGTAGGGTAAACAGTGGGTCAACAATCGACATGAAGTTCCAAGCAACACGAAAATCGCTGAACGGAAAGTAGAGCTGCGTGCCATAGGTCGTCGCGGCATCGAGCAGTCCGTGGCTTGCGTAACCCGCAAGGCAGATCCAATACCGAGTCCGGAAACTCGAAAAGGCGGACTTAAACAGCCATAGGGTGGCAATCGAAACCAAGAGCGCACCGATGGGGGCGAAAGCCAGCGAATGGGTGAATTGTCTGTGAAATTCGAGAAATAGCAGAGGGTCGCTCGCGGAACGGATGAGGACGTCGAGGTCCGGCGCCATGCCTGCAAGGGCACCGAGAATCAGCGTCTCACGGGCCGGCGCGCGTGGTTTGACGGAGCGCGCGCAGACTGCGCCGACAATGCCTTGTGAGATCGGGTCCATCGATATGCCTTCGTTGCAATCCTAAGATTCACCGCTTAGTGTGCGACAGCATACCCGACAGAGACCCTCGACCGTGCTGACCGTCCTCACAGATTTCAAAAGTCCTTATGCCTTTGTCGCGAACGAACTGATCTGGGCTTTGGAGTCGCGTTATGGGATTGAAATCAACTGGCTCCCCCTGTCACTCAATATCGCCAGTTTTGCGGGCTCTGCAACGAAGACTGACACACGCACCCAAGGCGACAAACCCCAAACGCAAGGCAATCGCTCAGCACGGCAATGGGCGGTTATTCGATATGCATACATGGATGCACGTCGCTACGCCGAAAACCAGGGTCTCACATTAAAAGGGCCGAAGACCGTTTGGAATTCGGATATGGCCTGCGTTGGGCTCCTTTGGGCCAAGGAAAAAAGCGAGTCGAGAGCGCAGCTGAAATCCTTTATGGATAGCGCATTTCAACGGTTTTTCGAACGCGCATTTGAAGTGGATAATCTTGACGCGGTCAGGGCGCTTCTCGCGTCGACGGGGATTACGACTTCCGGGTTTACGGAGTACGCACAGGGCGAGGGCATGGCGACGCATCTCGAGCTTCAAGATGCGCTATTGGATCAAGGATGCTTTGGGGTACCGACCTTCTTGATTGACGATGAGATCTATTTTGGCAGAGAGCACCTGGCGCGCGTCGCATGGCATCTCGAAGGCTGCCCTGGCGCACCACCGATCAAATGCTACCCCTGGTTGCCGGAGACAGCGGAGTGAGGGCTTGGCTGATCGATGAGGCCGTGCATTTAGCGGTGGATCCGTCGGATGCGGAATCACTGATGGCGGTCAAAGCAGCCAGCGCTTGGGCCAAGGAAAAAGACATTACCCTCAAGATTTGGCCGCTGTTGAGAGAGCTGGGAAATCCTGCCGCCGATGTGCCCATCGGGGATTCTCAGATGGAACGTCTCAAGGCGAGAAGAGCCAAAGCCCGCGCGCAATATCGAGCGCTTGAGGATCGGCGTGCGCGGGATTACGTAGGTCTGCCTTCGACGTTCGGTCTCAGCCCTCAAAGCGCGAAGGCGCTGGCGATATGGCTGCGAGATACCAGTCTGTGCCGCGCCTCGATGGCAGGCATCTGGCCCGAACTGTCTGAGCATTTGGACACAGGATCGGAGTCTATTGCTCGACCGCAGCCGGCTGAGGACAATTTAGACGGGGCGCCCTCCTTGGATCAGGTGAGCGAGGCACTCGGCGAACGAGGGCTCTATACAACCCCCGCGTTTCTGGTCGGGGGCCACGTGCTCATTGGCATTGGTCATTTGCCGTTGATCGAAGCGATTTGGCTCGCCAAGGCGTAATGCCCTGCTGGGGTGAATCGGGTTCGATTCTGGGTGCGCATTGCGTTTGATGCAGTGTTTGGACTGAAAGTAAGGCAGCTGGGGGTAAGTCGTGCCACGGGCGATTTACCCAGAGGAGATAAACGATGGATCGCATCGCCTGGCGCGCAGAATACGCTGAGGGTCTCAAGATAGGCCGACAACGCGCTTGTCCTGCTCAAAGGACGGGTTTGGATCTTGCCGGCGCCTATGCTCTGCTCGCTGAGCTACCCAGTTCCACAGAGGTCATTAAGGGCTATAAAGGCGCGCTCACAACTAAAGAGAGCCAGGCGGCATTTAAAACCCGTGAACCCGCGCTCGGCGTGTTGATGGAAGGCATGGAAGTTAAGGGCGACAAGGTCAAATTGACCGACTTTAATCGAGGTGCAGTCGAGACCGAGATCGGGGTTGTTTTGGCACGTGATGTGATGGAAGTCCCATCCGCCGGCGAGCTGCCAGCGCTTATCCGCAGTTGTCACTTAATGATCGAACTCGTCGATTTGAATTTCCAATCTCCGCCGTCCCTGGTTGATCTCGTGCTAAACAATGCGGCGGCAAAACAGTACTTGTGTGGTCCAGAAATTGATATGGCTGAGCTTGAGCAGGCGGCACTTGAACTCCGTTCGATGATGAAGTGCGCTACGCTGAACCGTCGGATGCGACGAACGGAGACCCTGCTGGATTCATTGATGTGGATGTTGAGGCAGAGCCTCGCATTGGGTTTACCTGTACGAGAAGGACAAGTGTGGATGGCCGGCGCAATCGGTCCCGTGCATGCGATGCGATCGGGCACGTATGAATTTAAGCTGGGTGCTGACCTTGATCGAGCGATCGGCTTGACCTTTGTCGTGGCCTGATGTTTTCTTGGTTCGTCGATCGACGCTGAATGCCCCCACAGCGGTAAAAGAGGGACGGAGTCGCATGGCTTTGATGCGGTCACGCGGACGAGCGTTTGCCGCTGGACTCAGTGGGTTTAAAGATCCATTAAGGGAGGTGATCGACAGCCCAGCCGGGTCTATTGGCCGCGGCTGACGCACCACAGACCCATTTGAACGCGTCTTGTGGGGTAGAAGGGGCGCGCGATCGGTGACCGGGCAATGACGGTCGAACGGCCATGGGAGCGGATGCGAGGTGTAGAGCAGCCGCAGGTTGCGCTTTTTTTCAACCTTTGGGTGCGGTTGAATCAAGGGGACTCAGCGTGTCAGCCCGAGGCGGGTCCGTCTTGCACCAAAGCGAGTTCGAGCGTGTGAGGCGGGCGGAACATCAGACGAGACACCCAGCGTCAAGGCACAGGAAGTGTAATAAGGAAGAACCAGAAGGAAAGGCGATGAACTTTGACATACCAGAAGATTTGCAGAACTACCTCAGAGTCTTAGATGACTTCATCGAGGCAGAGATTAAGCCGCTCGAGAACGAGAACGATAATATTCGGTTTTTCGACCATCGCCGCGAGGATGCCCGGACGGATTGGGAACGCGGTGGCTTACCCAACGAAGAGTGGGAAGCGCTACTTGCTGAGGCCAGACGCCGCGCCGATAAAGCGGGCCATTATCGGTATCCCATTCCTCAAGAATACGGCGGCCAAGACGGAACCAATCTGGGTATGGCCGTGATCAGAGAGCATTTCGCCACCATGGGGCTGGGTCTCCACAACGACCTACAAAACGAGCATTCAATTGTCGCGAACAATGTGGGACTGCTGTTGATGTTGGCCTACGGTACGGATGCTCAAAAGGAAGAGTGGATTCCGTTGCTCCTCGAGGGTAAGCGAGGGTTTGCCTTTGGTATCACGGAGCCTGACCATGGATCGGATGCGACCCATATGGAAACCAACGCAGTGCGCGATGGTGATGGTTGGCGAATTAATGGCGCGAAGACTTGGAACACAGGGATTCATAAAGCGCCTTACGACATGATCTTGGCGAGAACCAGCGGTAAGCCTGGTGATGGTGATGGGATCACGGCCTTTCTCACGCCGACCAATGCCGAAGGGTTCAAGGTGGAAGAAATGTTGTGGACGTTCAATATGCCGACCGACCACGGCCGGATTTCACTTAAAGATGTGTACGTGGATGACAGTGCGATCTTCGGGGGTGAGGGGCGTGGACTGCAGGTGGTTCAGCATTTCTTCAATGAGAATCGGATTCGTCAGGCCGCAAGTAGTTTGGGTGCGGCGCAATTCTGTGTGAATGAGTCGGTGAAATATGCGAAAGAGCGCAAGCCTTTCGGTAAGCCTCTGGCGACCAATCAAGGCATTCAGTTCCCGCTCGCAGAGTTACAAACGCGATGTGAAATGCTTCGAGCGCTGATTCACAAGACCGCGTGGATGATGGACACCTATGGCAACTTCTCTGTCTCGGACAAGGTGTCTATGTGTAACTATCAAGCCAACCGCTTATGCTGCGAAGCTGCCGACCAAGCGATGCAAGTACACGGTGGGCTTGGCTACTCGCGACATAAGCCGTTTGAACACATTTACCGGCATCATCGACGATATCGGATCACTGAAGGGGCGGAGGAAATCCAAATTCGCCGCGTTGCTGGATATATGTTTGGTTTTATGAAGCAACAAGCACCAAAGGGCGTGAAGGTCGATTAATCGATGAGCGACTTCGAAGCGCAGCTGCGTGAGGTGCTTACAAGAGAAGTCCCCGGTCTCACGCAGATTCACGCGGTTGAGCGGCTATCGGGAGGCGCAAGCCAAGAGACGTATCGCTTGAGGGTGACCCTTCATGGTGAAGAAACCTTGCTTGCGCTGCGACGTGCGCCGGGCGGTCAGTTTACGGAGGCGACGCCAGCGCATCCTGGGCTCGCCGTTGAAGCGAATCTGATGCGCGCAGCGAGAGACGTCGGCGTCCCGGAACCCGAAGTTCACTATGTCTTTCAGCGGAAAGATAACCTGGGCGATGGGTTTGTGATGTCCTGGGTGGGTGGGGAGGCCTTGGGTGCGAAAATTGTGAGAGCACCCGAGTTTGCGCCCATCCGCCCCAAGCTCGCTAGAGAGTGCGGTCGAATCTTGGCCTCAATTCACGCGATTGATCTGGATCAATACGGCCTCAGATCGCAGCTATCAGAAATGCCCCCGAGCATCTTTTTGGATCAAATGCTCGAACGATACGACTTGCTCGATTCGCCGCAACCCATGATTGACTACGCGGCTGAATGGTTGCGCGATCATCTGCCCGAGCCGAGCAAGCTGACGCTGGTTCACAATGACTTCCGTAATGGCAATTTCCTGCTGAAACCCGATGGGATATCGGCCGTCCTCGATTGGGAGGTCGCTCACATTGGTGATCCGATGCGTGATCTTGGCTGGATTTGCACGAATTCTTGGACCTTCGGCGGTGATCAGCCTGTGGGAGGGTTTGGCGCGTTGGAGGATTTGTTTCAAGGTTACGAGGAGGTCAGTGGGACACCGGTAGATCCAGAGCATGTGCGGTATTGGCAAGTTTTTGGTTCTTTTTGGTGGGCCATAGGCTGTTTGGGTATGGCTGAGCACTATCGAACCGGACCAGACAAAACGGTTGAGCGTCCTGGGATCGGCCGTCGCAGCAGCGAGTGCCAGATTGATTGTGTCAATCTTCTCATTCCAGGCGCGTTTAATTTGCTCGAGCCTGAGCCCATTGACCAAGCTGATATGCCAACCGTCACTGAGCTTGTGACCAGTGTCCGTGACTTTTTGCGAGAAGACGTGATGTCGCAAACCCAAGGTCGAACCCAGTTTTTGGCAAGGGTAGGGGGCAATTCCCTCGACATCGTGCTTCGAGATTTGGCCGTGGGTGCTCGTCATCGAATGGAAGAGCGCGACCGACTGGCGTCGCTGCTCGATCAATCGGGCTCGCTAGAATCTCAGCGTCGAACCTTGTCTGGGCGAATTCGATCGAGGGAGATCGCCTTAGATTCGGACGCGCTCAAATCCCATCTTAGGCAGACGGTGGCCAATCAAGTCGCCATTGATCAACCGCGATACTCTGGTTTGAAGCAAGCGCTGGCTTATGCCGACGGCCCCTGATCAAGGGTAGCCGCTGGCGAATCACTGGCTTGTAGCGTCTGAGGTCGATTGACGCGCAGGCTGGAAGTTGCAAGCAAACTGACTGGGTTTTCTTACAAACGTGGCAAGAATGTGAAGGAATACGCACATGAGTAAATTCTCGCTCTCCGGCAAGACGGTCTTGGTAACAGGCGCTTCCTCGGGATTTGGACATCATTTTGCTGGGGTTCTCGCCGAAGCCGGCGCGCAGGTTGTGTTGGGTGCTCGGCGGATGGATAAGATCGAGGCGCGTGTGACCTCCCTTAAGGCCGAGGGTCATTCGGTGATGGGGGTTGAGCTCGATGTGAATGATCCAGAGTCAGCGGCGCATTTCCTGAGCGCCGCCGAACGCGAATTCGGTTCGATTGATGTTCTGATCAACAACGCCGGCGTTGAAGCGGGGGCAAAGACCTACACCATGATTGATGAGGATGACTGGGATTACGTGCTGAATACCAACCTGAAATCGGTCTGGCGTCTCAGTAAGTACTACACCGAATGGGTCGCAGCGCATAGGGTTTCGGGCAACATTATAAACGTGGCCTCGATTACAGCCTACCGAACCATCAAGGGACAGTTCCCTTATGCAGTGTCCAAAGCCGCATTGGTTAAAGCCACCGAGATTATGGCACTCGAAGGCGCTCGACATGGAGTGCGCGTCAATGCGCTCGCCCCCGGATACATTCTGACCGATGTGTCCCGCGTGCTTCTCGAAAGTGAACGCTCTGAATCCTTTGTTAAAGGAATTCCCATGCGGCGATATGGAGAGTTTGAAGACTTGGATGGCCCTCTGCTGCTGTTGGCATCCGATGCCTCGAGTTACATGACGGGGTCGACCATTGTGGTTGACGGCGGGCATATCTGCGCTGAACTGTAGGCGTTGCCCGTCGCAACGCGCAGTGGGCCTGGTTTCAAAGCGCTTGTGAGGGGCGTGGCACCAGGCCGAATTGGGGTGGGCTTCTGCATTGTAATTAATGCGCAATGGAGCATTGATCTTTGAAGGCTGAATGATAATAATTCGCATTCAGTTTTAGTCCAGTGGAAAGCATGAGCACCCTAGCCCAGATTAATGTTGGCCGTCGTTGCCGGGTCGTCACGACTGAAATCGCGAGCCCTGAGGCGCAAGCGCATCTGGAAGCCATGGGTATTTTCCCCGGTGTGGAGATGAAGGTGCTGAGGGAAGCCCCCTTGGGTGATCCCATCCAAGTTCGTATCGGTGTGTCGCTCATGAGCATTCGAAAGCAAGAAGCTGCCTGCATCGGCGTCGAATCGGTCCTCTAAATGCCCTCCACCACTGTCGGCCTCGTGGGAAATCCCAACAGCGGCAAGAGCACGCTGTTCAATGGCTTGACCGGTGCTCATCAGCGGGTTGGAAATTGGCCCGGTGTCACCGTTGAAAAAAAATCAGGCGCTTGCCGAATCGATTCGGGATGGGTCGATGTTGTTGATTTGCCAGGACTTTACAGTCTTGAGCAAGACCGAGGCGGCCTGGATGAATCAATCGCATCAGGATTTTTGCGGTCAGCCGACTGCGACATCATCCTCAACATTGTTGACGCCACGAACTTAGAACGTCACCTGCTGCTGACGCAACAGCTGCAACGTTTAGGCCATCCGATGCTTATCGTGCTCAATATGGTTGATGTGGCTGATCGCCATGGTGTCTCCGTTGATTCTGAAGCCTTGTCAGAGGCGTTGGGTGTGCCTGTGATCCCCATGGTAGCAAGTCGAAATGAAGGGCTGACTGAGCTGAAGAAGGCCTTGTCGGCCATGGTGCAAAGGCTCTCGAGTCCTGTGGAGTCAACCGTCGATGAGAGCGATCAACCGGCCCTAGAGGTCTCGAGTGGATCAACCGGCGCGAAGACTTACTTTGCACGCGCTCAGGCCATCGGCTCCAAGGTGGTCAAGGTGAGCGCGATGAGTCACACCCCGAGCGAGCGCATCGATGCCGTGGTCCTTAATCGCTGGCTGGGTATCCCGATCTTCTTGTTGGCGATGTACACGATGTTCACGCTGGCCATCAATCTGGGTGCTGTGTTCATCGATTTCTTCGACCTACTGTTTGGTGCCTTGTTCGTGGACGGCACAAGCCAACTGCTTCATGCGCTCTCGGCGCCAGAATGGCTCGTTGCGCTCCTCGCCGATGGTCTCGGTGGGGGGATTCAACTGGTTGCGACCTTTATTCCGGTGGTGGGATTTCTGTTCTTGTGTCTTTCTATCATGGAAGACTCGGGCTATATGGCTCGCGCAGCCTTTGTGATTGATCGCCTTATGATCTCCATTGGCTTACCTGGCAATGCCTTCGTTCCTTTGATTGTTGGATTTGGATGCAATGTCCCCGCGGTGATGGCCTCTCGAAGCTTGCCGTCTGCCCAGGATCGATTGATGACGATGGCCATGGCACCCTTTATGTCCTGTGGCGCGAGGCTGACCGTTTACGCATTGTTCGCCACCGTTTTTTTCAGGGACAGCGGACAAAACATTGTGTTCTTGCTTTATTTGTTGGGGATCGGCATGGCGATCTTCACCGGATGGATCTTTCGTAAACAGATTTTCTCTGGTCAAATCTCGCCATCTTTCGCAGAAATGCCGGTCTATCACGTACCCAATCCGCGCAACATTTTTATGACCACATGGCTGCGATTGAAAAGTTTTGTGGTTCGGGCAGGGCGAACCATTCTTATTGTGGTCCTTGCACTCAGCATGCTGAACTCCATGGCGCTGGATGGGTCTTTTGGCCATCAGGATTCGGACCGATCGGTCCTGGCGACGATTGGCAAGCGGATCACGCCTTTGTTCGCTCCAATGGGTATCGAAGAGAATAATTGGCCCGCGACGGTTGGGCTGTTTACTGGGCTCTTCGCGAAAGAGGCGGTGGTTGGCACCTTAGATGCCCTCTATAGCGGCGGTGCCAAAGAGGACCCCGTTGAGATTTTGGATGGCGTCCATGCGGCGTTTGCGAGCATTGGTGAAAACTTGTTAGCACTCGCAGACGCCGTAGGCGATCCGCTCGGTCTCGCCGTCATCAGCGAAACCGAACCCGAGCATCAAGCCACTCGCGACAACATGATTCAGCAGTTTGGCGGAGCGTTTCCCGCATTCTGCTACCTGGTCTTTATCCTGCTGTACGCGCCCTGCGTTGCGGTGGTGGCGGCCATGACCAAAGAGGCGGGTTGGCGATGGTCAGCGTTGGTGTTCTTGTGGACCACGGGGCTCGGATATCTCACGGCGACGACCATTTATCAGGTGGGTGTGTTTGCTGACCATCCTCAGTTTTCCGGCTTGTGGATTGCTGGTGCATTAATCAGTTTGACTGGGATGATCATCTTGATGAAGCGATTGGGCGCGCGTGCAGCGTCGGCTCAGCTGATTCCTGTGGTTCAGGTGACGGTTTAGGACGAGGGCGAGACCATGTCCTTTGGGGATGCTGCGGGTAAAACGCGTTGTCCGTAATGCGCTTGCTCGCTGTAATTCAGTTAGACTGAGCGTCTTTTGTTGGTGCTGCAGTCGCGCGACGCATGCAGACATGATCTGGGTGTCAGGCCTCGTTTGGCGTTATCTTGCGGTCCATGCGGCATGTAACTCTCGAGCCAGTAGCGAACGCGCCTCGATGATGGGTCGATACGGATAGGGAGCGCTGCCTGGTCGAATCCTCAACTCGCCCGCAAGCAAATCTTTTGAGACCCTAGCGCATCTCGGTTAGCGCACGACGAATGGTGCAGAGGAACTAATGGACATGGCATCTGAACTCAGCCCTTACATGGGCGATCTCATTGATTTGGGGTTGG
>Ga0181588_10003741_pt1 | contig 12662 bp, 10 predicted proteins | sample 071ome_26_FD_148607 | JGI IMG/M metagenome (GOLD analysis project Ga0181588, IMG submission 148607) | Coastal salt marsh microbial communities from the Groves Creek Marsh, Skidaway Island, Georgia - 071409BT metaG (spades assembly) | ecosystem: Environmental > Aquatic > Marine > Intertidal zone...
TCGTCGCCGCCTCGGCGGTAGTTTCTTTCGGTTCCATCCCACCTTGGGGTAAATTCCACGACCCACTCTTCCCGGCGCGTTCGCCAACCAACACGTGCGAACCAGAGTCATTGAAGACGATTGCACACGCACACTTGCGATACTTCTTGCCGTTCACGATCGCGGTCTTTTCTGGGTTATACTCTCCTCTTCCTCCGTTATCCCCAGTCTTGTCTTCTTTCGGTTGTTTTTTCTTTGCTTCTGTCGTTACGTTTATCGTTGACATTCTTCTTCTTCTATTACTATTACTACTACTACTGCTTCGCAGTTGATGTCGGTTACTCAAGAACGACGATGAGCGAGAATAGCAGGTCGAATAGCAACGGTAGGACGATGAGAGCGAAGAGGAGAGCTTCTTTGCGAGCGAAGACCCACCGAGCTGCAGCAGAAACATGTATTTGTTCTGCGTGTGCTTTTTTTTGTGTTGTTGTTGTTGTGTGTTGCGTTATGGATATTTCCTATTTTTTATTTTGAGACGATGAAATTTTTGTCGAGAGACGTGACGCAAAAGGTCCACAACAAGGGAAAAAATTTTCTCCCTCCCTCTCGTGTTTGTGATCGATCATCAATCAATCAACCCAATTCTTCACTGTACGCATTCTTCACAAAAGATACGAATATATAATATAACATATATATAGGAAAGAAGCACAATGTTTACTTCTTCCAAGTATTCTCGCAAAGCTTTGATTGCGACGTTTGCCTTGGTCTGCGCGGCCATTTTCATCGGCATCAACAACGTAGGCGTCGAAGCAAAGAAAGGACCGAAAATTACCAACACCGTTTACTTCGATATTTCCATCGGAGGTAAAGACGCGGGAAGAATTACCATGGGTTTGTACGGCGCCACGGTACCGAAGACGGTTGAAAACTTCCGAGCGTTAGCGACCGGAGAGAAAGGTTACGGGTACGAAGGCTCAACTTTTCACAGAGTGATTAAAGACTTCATGATCCAAGGCGGTGATTTCACCAGAGGCGACGGCACGGGAGGCAAGTCTATTTACGGCGAAAAGTTCGCGGATGAAAACTTCAAGTTGAAGCACACCGGTCCAGGGACGTTGTCCATGGCCAACGCCGGTCCGAACACGAACGGATCGCAGTTCTTCATTTGCACCGTCGTCACTTCGTGGTTGGACGGTCGACACGTCGTTTTTGGAAGAGTCACGGATGGAATGGACGTCGTTCGTAAAATCGAAGCTTTGAACGGAACGCCGCCGAGCGAAACTGTCACCATCACAAAGTCCGGCGAATTGCCGATGGATGCGCACGTTCAAGACGAAATTTAAGTAAAACTCAGAGACGGAGAAGAACGCGGCGATGTTTTTCTAGTATTATTTCTTTAATGTTAATATCATAATAATAATATAAATTTTAATAACACACGACAATATTTCCTCTATACCTGTGCGAATGTGTGTGCGATTTTATCTCGCGTATTTAATTTTTTTCGAGTTGTGTGTGAGTGCGAGGCGCGTGGTATTTGTGGTAGAGAAACCATAAGAGAGATTCTCGCAATGGATTCTTAATTTTATACTTTAGCCGTAAATAGAAATAATATAACAAGCTGTTTTAGTTTTTAGCAACCGAAAAGCCATCGTCGCTTATTCCCAGTTGGCGGCGGTGAGTTCAGCCAAGTCGACAACTCTTTGGGAGTAGCCCCACTCGTTGTCATACCACGCAACAACCTTCAACATGTCGTCACCGATGACCATCGTCAAGGCAGAGTCGATAGTCGTGGAGACGTCGCTGCATCTAAAATCAACAGAGACCAACGGTTCGTCGCAGACAGCCAAGATGCCCTTCAACGGACCTTCCGCGGACTCGCGGAAGGCAGCGTTGACTTCCTCGGCGGTGACCTTCTTGGAGGTTTGGATGACCAAATCGACAACGGAAACGTTCGGGGTCGGGACTCTCAAAGCGATACCGTTCAACTTGCCCTTCAATTCCGGCAATACCAAGGCGACAGCCTTGGCGGCACCAGTGGAGGTCGGCACGATGTTCAAGGCCGCAGCTCTCGCGCGTCTCAAATCTCTGTGCGAGGCGTCCAAAATCTTTTGGTCACCAGTGTACGAGTGAGTGGTGGTCATCAAACCCTTGACCAAGCCGAACTTGTCGTTCAAGACCTTGACGAACGGCGCCAAGCCGTTGGTCGTGCAAGACGCGTTGGAGATGATCTTGTCGGAGTTCTTGTATTGGTCAGCGTTGACGCCCAAAACGTACGTCGGGATGTCGTCGCCCTTCGCCGGGGCGGTGATGACAACCTTCTTGGCACCGGCGGTCAAGTGCTTGGAAGCACCCGGGGTGTCAATGAAGACACCGGTACCTTCGATGACGATGTCGACGCCCAATTCTGCCCACGGCAATTGCAACGGGTCTCTGGAAGAGACGATTTGGATGCTCTTGCCATCGATGGAGATGTGCGTGTCGTCGACAATCTTGACGTCAGCCTCGAAGGTGCCCAAGACGGAATCGTACTTGACCAAGTGCGAGGCTTGCTTGACACCGCCGGAGTCGTTGATGGCAACAACATCGAGCAAGGTGTCCTTGCCTCTGCCGTGCCAGCATCTCAAAAAGTTACGGCCGATGCGACCGAAGCCGTTGATGGCAACCTTGCAGGTTTTGCCCTTGGCTTCGATGGTGTTGCTGACAGACGCCTGCGAGAAGAGAAGAATCGAAAGATGTGAGCGACTGCGTTCGTCGGAGATTTAAAAGCAGAGCGAGTGAGACAACGCTGTGGAGAGAAACTAAAAGAAATCATCCTCTTCTTTCTCGTCGTCGTCGTCGTCGCAAACGAGGAAGAGAAGGTGATCGGAATACTTTTTCTTTTTTTCTTTCTTCTCCATCCATTTTAAACAATGAACGATCTTACTAAAAAAAAAGAGAAAAAAACAAGGGGAGAGAGAGGAGAGAAGAGAGAGAGAGAGCGGATAACGAGAGCTACTCTCTCTCTGCCCCGATGGCAAAAAAAAGAAACGTACCTTGGCGACGGTCTTGTTCTTGAACTGACCGGCAGCCTTGGTGAACTGCGTGAGTTGGGTAGTCTGTGATAACGATAGAAGAAAGTTCGAGGTCAGTCGACGCGTTTATAATTTCGCGCGAGAAGAGCGAGGAGCGTAATTCGTTCGCGAGAGCGCGTAAAATTTTCTCATCGCGATTACAACACACGTTCGCGGGAAATTTTCCTCTTTTTTTGTCTCAAAAGGAGGAACTTTCACACCCAATCATTATATCGATTACGACGACGGAGAAAAATAACTGGACGTAAACGCGAGGAGAAACCTCCGACGCGAAGCGCGGACGAGCGCGATAAAGGAAGAATCGCGTGATATGCGTACCTTGGCGGCGGAAAAAGTAGCCATTGTGTGCGAAATAGAGTGACGCAATTGGATACGAAGCGGAAATAGTTATAACTGGTGGGTAAAAAAAATTCCTGACGCGAAACCAGAGCGAGTTTTTTTTGGTTCGTTTCCTGGCCTCTAGATATTCGCTCCGGGAGGAAAGAGAGATTTTTGTCTTTTTTCGCCTTTTTGGTTCAGAATCCAACCAACCCTTGGGATTTTGAGCAATGTCATCACGATGAAGGGGTAAATGTGAGTCGGACGGAAAAAGACGAAAAAAAAAGCCGACATCACTCTCCCACTTTTACGCGAAATTTCTGCAAACTGCGTGTCGCCTTCTCGTGTGTCGTTGTTTTGTGTGCGACCTCTATAGCGCTTTTGAGAGAGTGCGATCGAGCACGGAAAGAAGACAAGAGAAGGCCATCTCCCCAGTTCAAAGCGCGCGCGTAAACGTAGGTGAGACGTGCTCTTTTTTTTGTCGTCGATAGTAAAAGGAGTTTTGAAGCCGTCGTACGGGCGAGAGGGAAGAGAAGGACGGAAACGAGCTACGTCAGCGGTGGAAGAGAGAGAGGGGCAAATTGTCGTTGTCGTGTCGGCATGAGCACACGCTCTCAGCAGCAGCAGCAGCAGCAAAGAGCGATGACGGCGTCGGGAACGGGAAGAACAACGGGAGCGACTGCGGAAAATGTGAATGTAAACGATGCATGTAATAGTAGAATGCCTTCGATCCACGTCTTAGTCGTGGACGATGAGAGAATCTGTCGTGCGGTCACGTCACAGGTGCTGAGAAAGTGCGGATACCGCGTGACGACGTGTGCGAGCGGCGCTGAAGCCATCGAATTGTTGCGCCGAGGCACGGAGTTTAACTTATTGCTCACGGATGTGATGATGCCCGATATCGATGGACCAAAGTTACTCCAACACGTGCGACACCACTCGCAGTTTTCGCAATTGCCCGTCATCATGATGTCCGCCAATCAACACTCGGAAATTGTCTTTGAGTGCGTGCGAAGCGGCGCGGATGATTATTTACTCAAACCAGTCACGGTGAAACAAGTGAAACTGTTATGGCAACACGTTTGGAGAAAACAGTACACGGTTGCACCGCAGACGGTTCCGAGATTGAACGAATACGGCGAAGAGCTAGATGAAGATAACGAAGAGGACGGGATTTGTATGCTTGGAAAAGAAGAAATGTTTCAAGGCGTTCCAAACGTCCCGAGACGAGTAAACTCAGAATCTGATCTTTTCATGAACAGTAACGGCAATAGCGGCAACAACAATAACAATAACAAAAGTAACGACGTGATGATGATGAACAATACGATCACCATCAATAACAACAACAACAATAATAATAGTCATCCTAGATCGCTGTCGCGAGTCTCTTCGAGAGAGAACTTCTTGTCGATGCAGTTACTCAAGAGTATCGCCAACAAGAACATAAGCAACAACAACAACAACAACAACAACAAAGAAAAGGAAAAAAGCCCTCGAAGCGCAGTCACTACTACTGATGCTAGTGCTGCTACCATGCGAAAGAATACGACGAAAAATAGTAAGGATATGAATGAAGACTCGAAGAACATTGTCGACGCGTCGCGTAATCCGCGCGCTCAAACAAGAAGAGCCGAGAATGCGGATGCGGAAGACCCGATGGAGGTGGAAAATGATATGCGCGCGAATATAAGGCGAATTGAAATCGACGGAGCAGAGAAATTTCGAACAAATAAAGACGAAACCGAGTTGATATTGAGAGAGAATAAAGCGAAGATGGGGAGACGTTTGATACAAAATTCTTCTCTTGTGAAAAAGACGTCGTCGAGATGTCACGGAGGATCGCCCAGCGCGCATTACTCTTCTCCATCCTCGTTGAGTAGCCACGACGATAATAACTTTGTTTTAGCGCCACCGATACAGGGCTTGGAGAAGTCGAGTTCTTTTGTCTCGGTCAGGAATTGGCTCGATTCGAACGCGTTCAGAACGATGAACGACGAAACGAAATTTCATGTTTTAGCTAGAACTGCGGCACTTCTTGCAAACGATCACGAGCGCGGTTTCTGCTCCGGTGGCGTTAATCCTTCGAGATTGTTCATTTCTCCGCAAGGTGATATCAAAGCCCTCGATGAAGAAGAGATGAACGCAAGAAACAACGGCAAGAAAATGACGAGAGGATCGAAACAACCACCAGTGATGAAACGTCGCGAAGTTTTGTACGAGACGCTCCCCAGTGAAAATGAACTTCCAAACACCATCAAATCAGAACTCGTTTCTCTCGGTGCTCTTGTATCCGAGATGTTTTGGAAAGATATGTTCGACGCTGGTTCGAGATCCGAACATCCACGCGCCTGGTTCAATGAAAAAGAAATTACGCACATCGATGAATTACATCCGGAAATGGCAGAAACCTTCAGAAAATTGGTATCGAGAGATCCTCGCCATCGAATCTCGGCACAATCTGTCCGAGATATTGCGTTGAAACAACTTGAAATTTTGAGAGATCGCAGGTCATCATCGTCGTCATCTATGCCTTCAAAAGCTGCATTAGCTGACCGCGAGTTGAACGTGGATTCCGAGAGAAAGGCGAACGAATTGAAAACAATCATTGACGTTCTTAAATCGATTGAAAAATCTCGCAAACGCGATTATGAAAAGACACAGCGTGAATTGAACGTTTTAATGGCGCTCTCGAATTTGCTTCCTAAACACGCCACTGGGAAGCAAGGAAGTGCTACTCGTAACAACGCGAAAAGAAAGCGTGGTGCCGCGAGTAATAATGATAATAATAATAATGATCACAAATCTTTAGACGAGTGGGCAAGGCAACCAGCGGAGCTTCAGCGCGTTCTCGATCACGTGCCATTCGACGATCTACCGAACATTGTGTTTGAATCTTTAGAAGAAACTTTATTTCAAGCCTACGCGAGGTCGTGCAAAACTCATGCGCTTCAACTTGCGCGTGGTGGTTTTAGCGGAGAGCACAACACTGGTCGCTTAGGAGCTGTGAAAGATGACGAAAAATGGATTTCAAACATGATCAAGCGCACAAATGTCGAAGAACAGCTGAAGGAAGATTTGAAAGAATTCGGCAGTTGTTTAACTCGCGTCACGCGAAAGTGGCGATTTCGAGTCGTCGCTAGACTTGGGTGCGGAGATTTAGTCGGTGGTTCGAGTGATATGGTATGTTCTACCGCCTGGAATCGCGACGGGGACTTGTTCGCCACGGCGGGTATTTCAAAGCGACTGTGTATTTACGAAGTCGCCTCGGTCATGCAGCTAGGGAACGCCGTGCACTGTCCAGCCATGGAACTCTCTACGAGCTCGAAGTTGTCATCAATCAGTTTCAATCCGTACGTGAAGCCAGTCATGGCGTCTGCGACGTACGACGGTGCGATGCAAATCTGGGACGTTCAGAAGGGCATGGAAACCATGCGATTGAAGAATCATACGAAACGGGTCTGGTCGACTGAATTTTCTCCAATCGATCCAACTCGTCTGTTATCAGCCTCAGACGATAGCACAACTCGAGTCTGGTCAATCACACAAAGACGAGAGTGCATGGTGATCAATGATCCGAATCAAGCGAACATATGCTCGGTGAATTCCTCTCGCATGGACTCGAATCTAATCGCGGTTGGCTCAGCGGATCACAAAGTACACGTTTACGATCTTCGAAACGCAGTGAAGCCTATGTTAACTTTGGAAACGCACAAGAAAGCGGTATCGTATGTGAAATGGATGGGGAATGAGCTTGTTTCTGCATCCACGGACTCTCTGCTCAGGCTATGGGACGTGAAAGGACCGCGAGGCGTTTGTCTTCGCACGTACACGGGACACGTGAATGAGAAAAATTTTGTCGGCCTCAGTGTCACGAGCGATGGTAGAATCGCGTGCGGCTCTGAAGATAACACGGTTCGAATGTATGCGAAGTTTGCGCCGTTACCAGTCGCGGGACATTCGTTCATGCGAATGACTCCCGGATGTGGATTACGAGAGGGGGGTCCCACGGCTGGTTTATGCGGTGGCATCAAACCGGTTCTCACTAACGATAAGGGAGCGTTTGTCACGAGCGTCGCGTGGTCCCCAGACGGTCAGCGATTGCTAGCGTCCAATTCTCGCGGCAACTTAAAGATATTTGAGTTGGATTAATGAACAACGCGCTTTGGAAGGTCAAAACCAATATTACTACAACGCAAACTAAAAAAAGAATCACCTTTGTAAAATAATAGTGTACCAGAAAATATTTCTTCTACCGTCTACTTCAATACGGCCGTTCGCGACGATAATATCCTCCTCCTCCGCCGCCGCCGCCGCCACCACCACCACCACCACTACCACCGCTTCTGTTGTAGTTTCCATAACCGCCATCTCGACCGCCGCCGCCACGATTATCTGGACATTCGCGCGCAAAGTGCCCCGATCGACCACAGATGCGACAACCGTCACCGCCGCCACCTCGTCCGCCGCGACCTCGACCACCACCGCCTCCATACGAGCCTCGACCACCATAACCGCTATATCCTCTATTACCGCCACCACCGTAATGACTGTTATTATCTCTACTAAAATCATCCTCTTCTCTTTTCTTCTTTGTCGCTAAGGAAACACTGATCTTCTTTCCTTTCAATTCGTACCCGTCGTAAAACCCGGGCGCGGATTGCGCAGCCATTGGATCGTCGTAAGTAATCGTGCACTCGTCTTTGTTCTTTCCCGTAGTCTCGTCTGTGTATATCTTTACCGCCCAAGGCCACTGATCGGGATATCCCGTGCGTTGACGAACTCTAGAAATCATCCCGATGCCGCCGAATAACTCTCTCAAATCGTCCGAAGTCGTCGTCTCTGGGTCGAAACCTTTGACGAAAATTCGATTGTTGGTCGGATCGTCTACGCCGTCTAACAACCATCCAGCCGCTGCTTTCTTCTCCTCGTCTTTCACTTTTTGAGATTTCGGCAAATCGCATCGTTTGCACGTCTTCCTCCACGCAAAGTTTGTGTTTGAACACGAGTCGCACTCCCAGGAACCATCCTCTGACAATTTTTTTTTGTTTGTTGTGTTTACGTTGTTGGAATCAGTATTGTTGTTATTGTTGTATCCACCGTCGTCGCCGCTTTCAACTAATCCGGTGCCAAAGCGCAACGGTGGCGGCGCATCATCCTCTTCGGGAGGAGGAGGAGGAGGTGGTGGTGGTGCTGATGCTGGTGGAAGCGTGGTGTTTTCCTCGTCTTTTGCTGGTGCTGACATGTTCTCGGACGAGGGAGAGTACGAGAGTAGAGAAGAGAGAGAGAGAAAAGAGAAAAAAGAGAGAAAAAAAAGAGAAAAAAGAGACCCCAGAGGGAAAATAAATCACAGCCACGAGAGCCACCATGGACCATCCAGAAGTCGAAAAACCAAAAAGAAAAGTTCATCATCAATCATCTTTTTTTTTCGAAAAGGCATCGCCACACACACACGCGCACGCGCACGCATTCTGCATCATCGAAAACAACGATACGCACGTCTGGACGCATTCTACTTTCGAATCAATATTTTTTTATATTTAATAAACACACACACACGCAACCACTATCATCATCATGAGTATTTTATTGGGAATGGGTAACCCATTGCTAGACATTTCGGCGGTCGTCGAGCAAGACATCTTGGACAAGTACGAGTTGAAACTTAACAACGCCATCTTAGCCGAAGAAAAGCACAATCCGTTGTATAAAGAGATGGTGGACAAGTATCCGGTGGAATACATCGCCGGTGGTGCCACGCAGAACTCTATTCGAGTGTGCCAATGGATGTTGAAGACAGAAGGCGCGACGACCTTTATCGGATGCGTCGGCGAGGATGATTTTGGCACCCAGATGACCAAAGCGTGCCAAGCGGACGGCGTGACGACGAAGTACATGATCGACAAATCGACGCCGACTGGGACGTGCGGGGTTTTAGTGAAGGACGGCGAGCGATCTTTGATTGCCGCGTTGAACGCGGCGAACAACTACAAGTTTGAGCACTTGCAAGAAGCAGAAAACTGGAAGATTGTTGAAGACGCCAAGTTTTATTACAGCGCCGGCTTTTTCTTGACGGTGTCGCCAGATTCCATGATGGCGGTAGCGAAACATTCCGCGGAAAACAAGAAATGCTACATGATGAACTTGTCTGCGCCGTTCTTGATGCAAGTCCCGCCGTTTTTGGAGGCGATGATGAACACTTTGCCGTACGTCGACGTGTTGTTTGGAAACGAATCCGAAGCGGTCACCTTTGCGGAATCTCAAAAGTGGGAAGGCGTCACGGACGTTGCGGAGATCGCGTTGAAAATCAGTCAAATGCCAAAAGCGAGCGATCACTGCACGAGAACGGTCGTGTTTACGCAAGGCGCGGACGCGACTATTGTCGCGAAAGACGGCAAGGTCACGAAATACGACGTTATCAAATTAGCGAAAGAAGACTTGGTCGATACGAACGGCGCGGGAGACGCATTCGTCGGCGGGTTCTTGTCCCAGTTTGTACACGGCAAGGAATTAGCGGACTGCTGCAAGGGCGGAAACTACGCCGCCAATGCCATCATCCAGCAATCTGGATGCAAATGCCCGGGAGAGTCGAACTTTTCTTGCTAAACAATCTATTCTTTTTACGTAACTTGAAATAAAATTCATTATATTAAATCCATCAACATGCAAATTTGAGTTGGTCTTCTTAAATACGCGCGCGCCGCAATAGAATAAAATATTAAAAATCGAGAAAGCACGATGTATTAAAATCTACGTAAAATATCATCAAAGGATGGGAAGCGGATCCGGTCCATGGTTGCTAAACACTTGAACGGATGAATCCCAACCGCAGCTCGCTAATTCTCCTCTATTCAAAACACTCACATCTAAACCAACCGCGAACTCGGTGTGGTGGCGCCACTGACGCAAAAGCGGCGAAGGCTGAACGCCTCTGGTGTCTCCTCCTACTCCTCCTCCTAAAGTATTACTATTGCTAGTTGCGTTGCTAATTTTCCAATTCCACATGGCTACGGTCATGTCGTAGCTCGCAGTGTAACATATATCTTCGTCGAATGGGTCCATTTTTACTCGTCTCACGGCGTAACCGTGACCTCGCAATATGGAAAGTTCTTTTTTGGGATTCCGAACGTCCCACAGTTTCACCGTTCGATCGACCGATCCCGTTGCGACGACGCAATCGTTATATTTATTCCAATCCACGCACAGAACTTCAAAATCATGCGCGGGTATCGATAAAGTCGAGTGGTTTTTCCTGCAATCCCAAATCTTCAACGTGCAATCGCCGGAAACAGAGGCGAAAACGTCTGCGTGGTGCGGCGACCACTCCGCCGCGTAGACGCAGTACGTGTGTTCTCTAAATGTTTTCAAAGACCCGCGCGTGTGCGCATTCTCTCTCGGATTCCAAAGTTTAATAGTATCGTCCCAACTGGCGGTTAAAAACACGTCTTTCCTCGTCGGGTTCCAAGAAATGGTATAAATTTCCGCCTCGTGTTCGTTGAACGAACGCAAAGGATTTTGAAACGGTGAGCGAGATACGTCCCAAAGTTTTGCGGACCCATCGCCAGAGGCGGAGACTAACACGTTCTCCGATTCTTCCGACCAGGCGCAATCGAATATCCCATCCGCGGTTTCAAATCTCGCCTCTTCTACTAACGGAAGCGTTGTCCCAGGCGCAAGAGCAGGATTAGAAGGTTGTGCTGCGGTGTTGAGCGCGTTCAACTCTCTTCTCAAAACGTACTGATGGCCGTTTCCTACGATGCCAAAGTTTTGCGACGCGGATACCGCTATGCGATCGGCAAAGAACGGGGAGAATTTAACGCTGTAGCCGTTAAAAGGCGTGCGAAAGTGCGAAGTTGCCGCCATGCGCTACTTTTTGCACCGAAGAGTGTGATGACCGGCGCGGAGGTGGTCTTCGATGCCCACAACAAACTCTTCTCGTCTTCTCTTCTTTGTTTTTTTTCTCTCTGTGAGTGGTGTGTGTGCTCTGCTCTCTTTTTCTTTGTTTTTTTAATCGTGTTGTGCCGCGTTGCGATGAAAAAAAATGGATCGAGTGAGTGAGTTTTGAGAGAGTGAGGTGGAGGTGGAGACGAATTCCTTTCTCACTCATCACGAGTTCGTGCTTTTATTTTTATATTTTTTTTTCTCGGAAGAGACGAGTGTCGGGCGTGACGTGGACCCCGATACACATTTCCTCACTTTTAACGCAATTTATAACACACACACACACAGAAACAATGTTCGCTTTACAATCCCAAATCGCCGGCGCCAAGGTCGTCTCCCAAGTTGTCGCCAAGAAGCAACAGCGATCCACCGTCGCCAACGCGAAGATGGCTCACGGCAAAGGTACGCTTCGGCAGAGAAATTTTGTTTTTGAGAGAAGAACTAATCACCACCACAACGAGTCTTCTCCCTCTCTCGATTGGATAACAGCCAAGAGAAAATTTTTTCTTCATCATTGCGTTTTTTCCCGAGGATCGATCGTCTTCTTTTCCTTCCGTTTTCCTCCCTCGAAACTCTGCGCGCGCACTCGCGCGCGCTTTGTTTCGCCTTTCATTTTCCAGAGTGAAGGAGAGTAAAAGCGCGCGCGGAAGCAAGAAGACCAAGAGGGGAGAGAGAAGAGAACCCTTTCTCCCTCGATCTTCCTTTCGCCACAAAAAAGATATCGAAATTTAAGGTTTCAAAAAAATGGCACTGGCAAAAAACCACTAACACAAAACTCTCGTCACTCTTCTTATTACTTTTTGCGAAAAACAATAAACAGGTGGTGAAGAAGGTGGCCGATCCTTCAACAACGATGCCTTCGGTAAGTGTTTAAACATTTGTGAGAGTAACAATACTGATCGTTAATTTCTTTTATAGGTATGATCTGCAAGGCTGCGTCTTACTCCATGATGGGTTCCGCCATCTCCGCCTCTGGCGAGGAAGGTACCTTCACGCAAGAAGGCCCGATCACGGTCTTTGCCGCCGATGACGATGCCTTCGGGGACTTCATCAAGTCCAAGGGTGTCACCAGAATGGAATTTGTGAAGATGGATGGCTTGGGTGATGTCGTGAAGAACCACGTTGTCATGGGCACTGTCACCAAGGCCGACATGGCTGCGGGCAAGGAATTCGAAACCATCTCTGGCAAGAAGATCGTCCCGGCTGACTTTCCGTACAAGAAGAACGACATCAAGGTCGACAACGCCACGATCCACGCCATCAAGATGGTCATCGTCTAAGCAAAATGATGCATTAAATGTTAATTTTTTGTTCATTATTTAAAAGCACTTTTTGATGTAAACCTTC
>Ga0181588_10003749_pt1 | contig 12653 bp, 11 predicted proteins | sample 071ome_26_FD_148607 | JGI IMG/M metagenome (GOLD analysis project Ga0181588, IMG submission 148607) | Coastal salt marsh microbial communities from the Groves Creek Marsh, Skidaway Island, Georgia - 071409BT metaG (spades assembly) | ecosystem: Environmental > Aquatic > Marine > Intertidal zone...
TGTGATTTGAACTCGGGCGAGGTTTTGGCCTCAGCAGGCGTGATGAACCCCCAGATCCGCTATGGCGAGGATCTGATGAGCCGGGTCTCCTACGTCATGATGCACCCCGAAGGCGCCGAACTGCTGACCAGCGCGATTCGTGAAGCCATCAATGGGCTCTTTGTGGAGCTCACAAGCGAGGCGTCGAATCAGGTCGAGGATATTCTTGAAATCGCCCTGGTAGCGAACCCGATCATGCACCACATTGTGCTGGGCATTAACCCGGTCAACCTCGGTACGGCGCCCTTTGCGCTGACCACCAGCGATGCCATCGACACCCGCGCCGCGGAGATGGGTCTGAACGCGCACCCCGAGGCACGGCTCTACTGCCTGCCCTGCATCGCAGGCCATGTGGGTGCGGATGCGGCGGGCGTGATTCTGGCTGAGGCACCTGATCGTAGTGAAGAGATGACGCTGGTCGTTGATGTGGGCACCAACGCCGAGATCGTGCTGGCCAACAATGAGCGGCTACTGGTGTGCTCAAGCCCCACGGGGCCCGCTTTTGAGGGCGCGCAGATCAGTAGCGGCCAGCGCGCGACGATCGGCGCCATTGAGCGCGTGCAAATCGACCGCGACACACTGGAGCCTCGCTTCAAGTGCATCGGCAGTGAGCTGTGGTCAGACGAGCCCGGCTTTACCGAGGCCATATCGGGCACAGGTGTGACGGGCATTTGCGGCTCGGGGATTATTGAGGTGGTGGCCGAGATGTACCTCGCCGGCATACTCTCCACTGAGGGCGTCGTGGACGGTGCGTTAGCTGAGCGCACGCAGCGCATCAGGGCCGACGGGCGCACCTTCTCCTATGTATTGCACGCATCCAGCGACCCTGAAGTGTCCGATGTGCTGGTGACCCAGAACGACGTGCGACAAATTCAGCTCGCCAAAGCAGCCCTCTACGCCGGCATCAAGCTCTTGATGGACGAGATGGGTGTGAGCACCGTAGATCGGATCCGTCTCGCTGGCGCCTTCGGCAGTCACATCAGCGTGAGCCACGCCATGGTGCTGGGGCTCATTCCCGACTGTGATCTGGAACAGGTCACCTCGGCGGGCAACGCCGCCGGGGCCGGGGCCCGTATGGCGCTATTGGATCGTAACGCACGCCTTGAGATCGCAGCCACCATTGCCAAAGCCGAGCGCATTGAAACCGCGGTGGCAGACGATTTCCAAGCCCACTTTGTGGGCGCCATGGGCTTGCCTCATCAGAGCGACCCGTTCCCGAATCTTTTCTCGGTGGTTGCCCCGCCGGAAGCCAAAGTGGTTGAATCTGGTGACGCGCCCAAACGGCGACGTCGTCGCAGCTCGCGCGCCGGCGCCTGACCATCACCCCCTCGCGAGTTCGCCATGACCGCAACCGTCAACCCTCTCCCCTTCCCCGCCGGCAGACCGTCTGACTATCTGCCGTTGGCAGATGAGCCCACCTTCGATGCGGGTCAGCACTTGGCGCTCGAAATGCTGACCGAGCGTCACATCACTGGCACGATTTTATCGGTGGATGGCGGCTACACAGCGACTTAGAACATGAAAATCCAGCGCATCACCCTCTTCCAGCACGATTTACCGGTCAAAGGCGGGGCTTACCGCATGGCCAACGCCAGCGTGACCCACCTCGACAGCACCATCGTCCGTATTGAGAGCGATTGCGGCACCGTGGGCTGGGGTGAAACCTGCCCGGTGGGCCCTACCTACGCGCCAAGCTACGCCGAGGGCGCCCGCGCGGCACTCACTGCGATGGCGCCACAGCTGATTGGCACTGACCTCGACAAGCCGGTGCTCCTGAATCGCAAAATGGACAGCCTGCTCAACGGGCACCGCTACGCCAAAGCCGCGATCGATATCGCCGCCTACGATGTCATTGGCAAGAAAACGGGCCGCTCGGTGGCCGACTTTCTCGGCGGCGCTGTGACGGACCGCGTGCCCTCCTACTACGCCACCGGCGTAGGTGAGCCCAATGAGATCGCGCGAATTGCCCGCGACAAAGCCGATGAGGGCTACCCCCGCCTGCAGATCAAAATCAGCGGCCGTCCTGTCGAGATTGATATCGCCGTCGTGCGCAAGGTGTGGGAAGCCGTGGGCAATCGCGTCAGACTTGCGGTGGATGGCAACCGGGGCATGCCGACCCGGGATGCGCTGCTACTGAGCCAGGCCTGCCGGAATATCCCCTTCGTGCTGGAGCAACCCTGCGACACGCTGGATGAAATCGCGGCGATTCGTTCGCAGCTATGTCACCCGGTCTATCTCGATGAGGGGGCCACCGATCTGCCCACCGTGATCCGCGCGGCCAATGGCCTGGTCGATGGTTTCGGCATGAAGATCACTCGCATCGGCGGCCTCACGCCGATGGCCACCTTCCGCGACCTCTGCGAGGCACGCCACCTCCCCCACACCGTGGATGATTCCTGGGGCGGGGACATCATCGCCGCCGCCTGCGTGCAGCTGGGGGCGACAGTCAGTCCCAAAACCTATGAGGGCACCTGGCTGGCGCAGCCCTATATCGAGGGACACTACGACCCGGCAGGTGGAGTAACCATCGAGGACGGGCATATTGCCTTACCGGTTGGACCCGGGTTGGGCGTCACGCCTGACCCCGACGCGTTTACCCGGGAGGTTTGCACATTCTGAATCACTCAGGGGTGGGCGCGACAGAATGCGATAAAAGCCAGACGGGGCGCCGACAATGCCTTGTCAGACGCGTTTTGAATGGCTTACATTGCGGGTGAGTTTGCAAGTCTTCCCGTGGTGATAAAGAGCGCTTCATGACCTACTGTCTGGCCATTCAATTGGACGAGGGACTCGTCTTTTGCTCGGATTCACGCACCAATGCTGGGGCCGACCGGGTGAGCACCTACAGCAAAATGCATCGCTTCGCCGTTCAGGGGGACCGCTCGCTGATTCTGCTCACCGCGGGCAATCTTGCGACCAGTCAGGCGATCGTGTCACAGATTCAGCGAGACTTAGAAGAAAACGCCGAGTTCAACATCTCGGATGCCAAGTACGTATCGGATATCGCCGAGTACATCGGGCAACTCAATGTTGCCGAGCAGGAGAAGCACCGGCGGCCGGGCGGGCCCGATGCCGAGGGTTTTAATGCCAGTGCCTCCTTCATTTTGGGCGGGCAGGTAAAGGGTCAGCCCAGTGAGCTCTATTTGATCTATCCCGAGGGCAATCACATAACCGCCTCGGAGCAACACCCCTACCTTCAGATTGGTGAGACCAAATACGGCAAGCCGATTCTTGACCGCATCATCCAACCCGACACATCACCCGAGATTGCCATGCGCTGCGGTCTGCTATCGATTGACTCCACCATGCGCTCTAACGCGACGGTTGGCCCCCCCCTGGAGTGCCTGTTCTATCGCAACGACAGCCTCGACGGCTTTCAGCATTACTGCAAACTCGAGGAGAACCACCCCTACCTGACCAGCATCCGACAAACCTGGGACGAAAACATCCGCTCCGCTTTTCAGCAGCTACCCAGTCTTACTGAAGTGTTCGAAGCCGGCTAATCATCGCATCCACATACGCCAGTTTATTGCGCACCTGAACACTGATGACAAAAGGATAGGCATCCTCGCGGCCCACGCTTTGGTTCATTTCATTCAAGCCCACGCTGACGGCCTGCCACTGGGAGATACGCTCGACAAATGCGCTGGCCAGAGGTGGCGTATCGATCAGGCCATGCGCATGGGCCGTCTCCAGCGCATCGTGCATCAGCAAATAATGACTCCAGGTCTCCGCCCAGTCCTCCAGAGGGTGGGAGGCGGCGTAGGCGCTGATGTAGCGCTCCTCCCAATGAGCTGGTGGCCCTTGATCGTAATAGTGATCAAGAGACTGCCTATACTCAGCGCTCGCATCGCCGAATAAATCGGCGAACATCCCCGTCGCCTTCTCGTCCTCTGACAGTAGCGACCAAAAGTAGTGCCCCGATTCGTGCCGAAAGTGCCCCAGTAGCGTTCGGTAGCGCTCGCGCAGTTCGGCTTGGGCTGTAGTGCGGGCAACGTCATCCGCCTCCAACACGTTGATGGTGATCACACCGCCGGCAAAGCCTGAGGTAATAAACGTATCGGGGTAGGTCTCGGGTTGCGTGCGCGCGTCATCCAGAAAATCGAACAACAGACCCCGCCCCGGGTCTTGCCAGCCGTCGGTCATCGGCAGCTCCAGCCGATACAGCGAGTACAACAGCCGCTTCTTGGCCCGCTCCAATGCGGCCCAGCGCTCCGTATTATGAGGTAGCGCAAGGTTGGGGATGGTGCGATTGAAGTGGCAGGCCCGGCATAACGACTCAGCGGACGCAGCGGGTCTCAACCAGTTGCAGACCCCGTGATCATGATTGCCGCAGTAGGTCAGATCCGAGCGGCCCTCAAGGGGCACCATCGTCATACTCTCGGGGTCAAAGCCCACGCGTGCACCGCAGTTCAGACACTGGTGGTTATCAAAAAAAACGGGGCCACTGCAGGTGCATTCAAAACGTCTCATGCGCCCTCCCAGCTGAACCAGGTCGCGTGGATCGCCGCATCCAGGCTGCTCAGTTGGATCTGAAAATCATCGATGTAGTGATGTAATTCGTCGCTGGTAAGGTGCTGGGCATCCAGTCGGCTCAGGCGTCGACGAAGGCGTTCGTTGGCGCGAATGGCTAGGTCATGATTGCTGAGCCGCATGAGCTCTTTCCGGGTCTCGCGCACAAAGTACTTGATCGAGCGCGGAAAAGTGGCGCTCAGAAATATAAAATTCAGTGCCGCATCTTTCTCGACGATGGGCCCAACCTCTCGACGATAGGCTGCCGCCGCTGACAGTGCCTGCAACAACGCCCCCCAGAGGAGCGGGTCGATGGCGCCGAAGCGGCCGGCGCGTTCCATAATGTCACCGGCGCCAACATCCATTATGCGTGTCGTCATGTCGGCACATTCAATCAGCCGACCCAACTTGATGAAGCCGTAGGCATGATCCCGCGGCAGGGAGGCACCCAGCAGGCCGTTGATCATCTGACACCGGGCAATGACCTCGGAGAGGAAGTCATGACGGTTGCGTCGCCCCGATGCGTTGCTGGCGTGGGCCTCTACAAAGAGGTGGAGTTCGTTCACCAGCTCCCAGGCCTCCTCCGGCAGCACGTCGCGGGTAGTGCGCACGTTCTCTCTGGCCGCCCGCACCGCAGAAGGAATCCCACAGCTCGCCTTCTCATCCGCGATCAAAAATCTGAGCACGTTCTGCTCGCTACCGACTTTGAATCGTTTACGGAACAACGGCTGCGCGTCGAGAATATCGATCATGATGTCCCAGGGAGGTTCTGCCCCTTTGGGTATATCCATGATCAGGTGGTTGTAAGCCTGCACCAGTCGCGCCGTGTCCTGCGCCCGCTCAAGGTATCGCGCCATCCAGTAAAGCCGCTCGGCAACGCTGGAGAGCATGCTCATGCCTTGCCCTCGACGATCCAGGTGTCTTTGCTGCCGCCGCCCTGGGAGGAGTTCACAACCAGCGAGCCTTTCTTCAGCGCCACGCGGGTCAAGCCGCCAGGGGTCACCCAGCTGTCTTTGCTCTGCAAAATAAAAGGCCGCAGATCGAGGTGCCTGGGCTGGACCTTGCCGTCAACGTAGGTTGGCGCAGTAGAAAGAGATAGCGTGGGCTGGGCGATGTAGTTTCGGGGGTCTTTCTCGATGAGCTGCGCAAACTTACGGTGCTGTGCAGCACTACTGTGCGGCCCCACCATAATCCCGTAACCACCGGATTCATTAGCGGGCTTCACCACCAACTTGGCAATGTTTTTCAGCACGTAGTCCCGATCGCGGTCGCGCATGCACAGATAGGTCGGCACGTTCTCGAGCAGCGGCTTCTCCTTCAGGTAATAGCGGATCATCTCCGGCACAAAGGCATAAATGACTTTGTCGTCCGCCACCCCTGACCCCGGCGCGTTGGCAATGGCCACCTTGCCACTGCGCCACGCACGCATCAGGCCAGGCACACCCAAAACCGAGTCGGGTCGGAATGCCTCAGGGTCCATGAAATCCTCGTCAATGCGCCGGTAGATGACATCGACCCGCACCGGGCCGTCTACCGTGCGCATGTAGACGCAATCATCATCACCCACCGTCAGATCGGTGCCTTCCACCAGCTCGGCACCCATCCCTTGGGCAAGGAAAGCGTGCTCAAAGTACGCCGAGTTATAGATACCCGGTGTCAGCACAGCAATATTGGGGCGCTTGGCAGCTCGCGGAGACAGTGCCGCCAGCATCTCGTAGAGTTTGAGCGGGTAATCATCAACAGGGAGAATGCTGTAATTGCGGAACAGCTCCGGTACCGCTCGCTTGGTGATTTCGCGGTTCTCCACCATATAGGAAACCCCCGACGGCACGCGCAGATTATCTTCCAAGACAAAGAAACGACCGCGGTGGTCACGCACCAAATCGCTGCCGCAGATATGCGCCCAGGCCCCGAACCGGGGGCTCACGCCCTCGCACTGCGCCTTGTAGTTATCTGAGCCGAGGACGACATCGGCGGGCACGACGCCGTCAGCCAAAATACGCTGCCGGTTGTATACATCGTCGATAAAACAGTTGAGAGCCCGAGTTCGCTGCGCCAAGCCCTGACTGACACCGGACCATTCTCGCGCAGAGATAACCCGGGGAATCATGTCAAAGGGCCAGGCCCGATCGATGTTTTCCCCTTCGGTATAGACCGTAAAGGAAATGCCCATCTCCTTGATGGCGAGCTCCGCCGCCGCGCGCCGCGCCTGCATCTCATCAACCGACAGGCTCTTGAAGAAATTCACCGCACGCCGCGCCACAACCCGCGGGCTGTCGCGTTCGGTCATCAATTCATCAAAAAAACGCCCCGTGTTGTAACGGCGCCACGGCTTACTCATCTGGGAACGCCCCGGATTGGCTCAGTCGACAGTCTACCTTCGCCCTACTCTACCCCAGCTCTGCAGCGTCATCCGCCGAACTTGACTATGAAGCGGTCTTATAACGCGACGTGCGGTCATACACCGCGTCATCCAACCGGCTACCGAACAGGGAATCGGGCATCATTTGATAGTACGGGTCTTGTGTCGGCGTGGTTCGACTCCAGTCGACACGCTCCGAGCGGTACGCCATTTTCCAAACGCCATCGCGGCGCTCATACCGGTCCAGATAGCGACCCGCGACAATGAGATCATCAAACCCGGCCTCGGATTCCACCTTGTGGTAGGCGTGAAAATAGACCTCACCGAAGGCCTCGTCGCCCTCCACATCAATCAGCGTGTTGCTGATCATGTGTTGGTTCGAGGCGTGATCCTTGAGTGCGCCGACCGCAAACTCAATGAAGCTGGCGGCATCGCCGTTGATAAAGCCGTATTCGCAGTAAGCATTATCCCAAAAGACAGACTGCAACAACGCGGCATCGAGTCGATCCAGACCACGCATGTAGCGACACGAGAGCTCGTAAATCGTCTGTTTATCCAGCAGGGTTTGTACGGCTTGGTCCATAGCTGTCGACCTCAAAGTGTTCAAGATGATCGCTGCATCGTGTGCTACATCCGATGCGGGATCAACTCCGGCGCCGACAGAGGTTTTATTCAGTGCTGAGTCAATGCTGAGCGCACCCCGGTGCCAGGCACGGGCAACTCCCTTGTCGACAAGGCCTCCGCTCCGCATACTCGGAACATGCGAACCACAAATAAAACGTCGGCGCGCTGACACAATGGCGAAGTCCGAGTCACAACCCGGCGAGGCGCGCGCAGCGGGGGGCACTATTGCCCAGATCCTGGCCTCCGACGCCAAGCCTGCGCCCGCGCCACTGACCACCGAGGCGTATGCGTTTCTCGGTGACGCCGACCTGCCCGCCAGCCGCTACACCTGCCCGGACTTCTTCCATCAGGAAATGTCGGCCATGTGGTCGCGCACCTGGCAGTGGGCGTGCCGCGAAGAGCACATCCCAGACGTCGGCGATCATTATGTGTATGACATTGGCCCCTACTCTGTAATCGTCACCCGAGTGACCGAGAATCAGATCAAAGCCTTCATTAACAGCTGCACCCACCGCGGCACGCGGCTACTCAGCGAGGAGGGCCCGGGCTTTGGGCAATCGTTTAACTGCCCCTTTCATGGTTGGTCCTGGCATCTCGATGGCGCGTTGAAAGATCTGCCCGGCCGCTGGGACTTCCCCCATGTCTGCGAGGCGACCCACTCGCTGCAGGAGGCGGCCTGTGAATCCTGGCAGGGGTTTGTGTTTGTCAATCTCGACCCCAACGCCTCGCCGCTCAGCGAGCAGTTAGACGTACTCCCCGAGCACTTTGCGCACTTCCCTGTCACGGGGCGGCGTATCCGGCTCCATGTGCAAAAAGTACTGCCCGCTAACTGGAAGGCGGCGCAGGAAGCCTTCATGGAGGCGTATCACAACTTCACCACCCACGACTCACCCACGGGGGCGAACACCCAGTACGATATTTTTGGGCCCCATGTCAGTCGCTTCATTCACAACATCGGCCACTACTCACCGGAGTCGCTCTCTGACTACCCGGGCGGTAAGTGGCGCTCACCGCCGCTGACAGAACAGGAATTGCTGGCGGGGCTACCCGTGACCCAACGCACACTCGAAGAAGGCGAGACGGCGCGGGCGGTCGGCGCGCAACTGTTGCGCGACGAAATGAGCGCGCAACTCAATGTCGACTTCTCCGGCGTGTCCGACAGCGAGATGCTCGACTCGATCGAGTACCACCTCTTCCCCAATGCCTTTTTCTTTCCCGGCGCGCTGATTTCGATGGCGTATCGATTCAGGCCCGTCGGTGACGACGTCGACAGCTGCCTGTTTGAAATCCTGATGCTGGAACCCTTGCCCGAGGGTGCGACGCATCCTGACCCCCCTGAGCCTGTGCGCCTATCGGTGGAGCAGTCCTATACCGAAGTCGACGAACTGGCCTGGCTGGGGGCGGTTTACGATCAAGACACCGGCAACCTGCAGCTACAGCAGCAGGGCCTAAAAGCAACGCGCAAGGGCATTACGCTGGGGAATTATCAGGAGGCGCGGATCCGACGCTTTCACCTGACTTTGGACGAATATCTGCAAGCGCAAACCTAAGGGTGGGCGTCCGAGCTGATCCCCCGTAAACTGCGCGATCACATCACTTTCAATATGTCGCACCGCGCTTTGGTGTTGGGAGCCCCACATTATGAAACTTGGTTTTCTTCTCGGTTACTCTGGCAAACACATCCACATTCCCATCGATCTGATTCAGCAGGCAGAGTCGATGGGCTACGACTCCGTCTGGACCGCCGAGGCCTACGGCAACGATGCGGTCACGTCGGCCGCCTGGGTACTGGCGCAGACCAGCAAGATCCGTGTGGGCACCGCCATCATGCAAATGCCCGCTCGCACCCCTGCGATGTGCGCGATGACCGCCATGTCCCTCGATCAGCTGTCCGAGGGGCGCTTTATCGTGGGCCTGGGTGCCTCCGGCCCGCAGGTGGTGGAGGGTTGGCACGGTGTGCCCTACGGCAAGCCCGTCACGCGTACGAAGGAGTACATCCAGATCATGCGCAAGATCTTTGAGCGCGAGGGCCCGGTTGAATTCGACGGGCAGATGTACCAAATGCCGAACCAGAGTGAGGGCACTACCGGGCTGGGCAAGCCTCTGAAGTCGATCCTCGCTGCGGCGACTGACATTCCGATCTATACGGCATCGATCACTCCTGCCGGCCTGCGCTGCGCAGGCGAGGTAGCAGATGGGGTCTTCCCGGTGTGGATGGACCCCAACAAGTACAGCGTGCTGGGTGACGCGATCGAGCAGGGCTTCGAGAAGGCGGGCAATGGCAAGGGTCTCAAGGATTTTGACGTAGCGCCCTTTGTCACGGTAGCAATGAACGACGACCTCGATGCGGCCTTCGATGCTCTACGGCCCTGGCTTGCCCTCTACATCGGTGGCATGGGTGCCAAAAACAAAAACTTCTATCACGAGTATGCGACGCGCCTCGGTTACGGCGACGCGGCAGACCAGATTCAGGATCTGTACCTCAGCGGCAAGAAATCCGAGGCGGAAGCCTTGGTCCCCAATGAGCTGCTTGACGAGGTCTCATTGGTTGGTCCCCGCGAACGCATCATCGAGCGGCTTGGCCCATGGAAAGAGGCCGGCAAACGCGGCGAGGTAGGCAGCATGCTGCTGGGCGTACAAGACCCGGTGGTGCTCGAGCTCCTCGCCAACGAGATGCTCTGAGACAGTCACGCGCTCGTCATGCAGATTAACGGCGCCTGCCTGTGCGGAGACATCACCTGGCAGGCGACTATTGATCCCACGCTGGTGGGCGTCTGTCACTGCACGGACTGTCAAACGGTCGGCGGCTCGGCCTTTCAGTTCACCACCCGCGTTGCGCGCGAGGATTTTGAGTTACTAAGCGGTGAATTAACGGCCTATGTCAAAGTCGCTGAGAGCGGCAACCCACGCGCCATGAGCTTCTGCGGGCGCTGCGCCACGATGCTCCACACGGGTAATACCGACAATACCGGTCTCCTCTCCCTGCGGCTCGGGGGCTGTGAGCAAAAGCACGAGCTCAGCCCACAGTTTCAGATCTGGTGTCAGTCATCCATGGACTGGGTAGAGGTGGAAGGCGGCATCAAACTGCCGGATCAGGGCGGCGTCAGCGCTCGCTAGTTAGCGAGCTCCGCGCCCTCGGGCGGCAATTCCGATTCAAAGATCTGATACGCCTCAGGCACACCCTGGGAGCGGTCGCTCTTGGGCGAGACACCCATGTACTTTCGGTAACAGCGGCTGAAGTGGGTGGTCGAGACAAAACCACACATCGCTGTGATCTCAACAATCGAGCGGGAGGTCTGCTTGAGCAGCCTGCGGGCACGGTCCAGTCGCAGCTTCAGGTAGTAGCGCGAGGGCGTGCTGTACAGGTGCTTCAGGAATAAACGCTCAAGCTGCCGGCGGGAGAGCTGCACGTACTCGGCAAGATCCTGCAGTGGCAGCGGCTCCTCAAGGTTTGCCTCCATCAGCTGCAGCACCTCCTTGAGCTTGGGCTGCACCTCGACCTTGCGCGACCACATCGGAATCACCTGCATCTCGGCGTCGCTGCGGTGCCGCTCGCAGACCAACATGTCCGCCACGCCATCCACCAGCGATTGCGGGTGCCGCTTGGCCAGCATCGCCAGCATCATATGCAGTGGCACCGTACCACCGGTGCAGGTCAGCCGATCGCGGTCGATGGTGTACAGGTGGGTATTGAAATCGATCCCGGGGAACTGCTCGGTCAGCAGCGTCAGACAATCCCAATGCGCGCTGCACTCGTAACCGTTGAGCAGCCCGGCACTCGCCAGTGCATAGGAGCCGGTACACAGGGCCCCCATCTGCGAGCCTCGCTGAGCCTGTTTGCGCAACCACGCCAGATCAGCCTTGGTCACGGACTGCTCAATATCGATACCGCCCACCACGATCACGAGATCGAGCTCCAGCTCGTCAGATAAGCTGTGATCGAGCTTGACCCGCACCCCGTCACTGCTCACCTGCTCGCCCTCGCCGGCACCAATCAGGCACCATCGATAGAGCTCGGTATCAGACAGGAGGTTCGCGACACGCAGGGGGTCGATGGCGCTGGAGAGCGAGACGAGCGTGAACTGGTCCATGAGCAGGAACCCCACCCGCTGCGTCACCTGCTTCTTAACGCTACCCACCGTCTCCACGCTGGCACCCTCTCGACCATGCCGTGCCCAACCGTGGGCGAACCACGGAAACTGCACTTATCGGGATATTCTGGTCGAAGATGCGCGCAAAAGCGACATGCTCAGCCCAATTACGACACTTTTTGCACTCAGCCTGCCTTTGCGTCACACCGAGAGAAGTTTCCCGCGAGAAAAAACGGGAGCCTAAGCCCCCGTTCTCGATTCAGCTGCGAACCCGTTCGTTGTCGGGGTCGAGCAGTGCCCGGTAACCCACCGATACGATCTTGGCGGGGAAGAAGCACCCGAAGTACTCCATCAGCACCGAGTCGCCCTCTCTCGCGCGATCCGCGGGCAGATAGCCCATGGCGATGTTCTGGCCAAGTGATGGACCAAAGGCCACGCTGGTGGTGTAGGAGCGACGCCCATGGGAGTCGATGATGACTTCCTTCGACTCGGGGTCGAGCAAGGGCCAGTGACCAACGGGGTAGCGCACCACACCCTTGTCGTCGGTGGTGTCCTCGAGCACAAAGGTGCAGAGGTAGGCCGCCTGCTCGGGTAACTCGCGCTGCGAGACGTAAGCGTCTTTGCCGTGGAAGTCAGCCGCCTTGACCTTGGGTCGTGACAGACCCGCCTCGTAGAGGTTGTAGTCGATCTCGAGATCGTCGTTCTGCAGGCGCAGGCTCTTCTCCAGCCGTCGGCTGTTGGCATAGGTCTCGATACCCACTGGCGTCACGCCCAGCTCAAACAAGGCATCCCACAGCTTGAGGCCCTCGCCGAAGGGGAAGTACAGCTCCCAGCCCTGCTCGCCCACATACGAGATCCGGAAGGCCCAGATCGTGATGCCCTGCACGTTGATCTCTTTGGCGGTGGCGTAGGGGAAGTTCTCATGCGACACGCTGTCGGGGTCGTCCATGAGCTTCTGGATGGTTGCCCGCGCTTCAGGACCCCAAAGACCCAGGGTGGCGATCTGTTCGGTCTGGTCGACGAAC
>Ga0181588_10003752_pt1 | contig 12647 bp, 11 predicted proteins | sample 071ome_26_FD_148607 | JGI IMG/M metagenome (GOLD analysis project Ga0181588, IMG submission 148607) | Coastal salt marsh microbial communities from the Groves Creek Marsh, Skidaway Island, Georgia - 071409BT metaG (spades assembly) | ecosystem: Environmental > Aquatic > Marine > Intertidal zone...
ACCCTGAACCTCCTCACCCCCTTCTACATGCAGAGCGTGGGCCTCGATGCCGGCGACCTCGTGCGCGACGCCGTTCCCTTCGAGCCGGTGGACTGACGTGACGGCCCCCGAACCCGGCCCCTTCACGTTCGGCGAGCTGCTCGGCCGCGCGTGGGAGATGTACCGCCGCGAGCCCTGGCTGTTCCTGCTGCTCACGGCGGTCACCGTGGTGCCGGTGGGAATCCTCTCCGCCATCGCCACGAACGCGGCGTCGGGAGCCGGGGACATCGCGCGGGCAGGGGCCATCGTGGGCATTGCACTCATCCCCGCCATCCTGCTGCTGCCCGTGAGCGGGGCCGCGGTGGCGATCGCCACGGTCCGTCGCCTCGACGGCGATGCCGTTGGCGCGGGCGCCGCGCTCGAGAAGGTGGGCGTGCGGTTCTGGATCCTCTTCGGGGCACTCGTCCTGGTGACGCTCGGCGTGATCGTCGGACTCTTCGCCCTCGTCCTGCCGGGCATCTTCCTTGCGATCCTCTGGCTGTTCGCCGGGCAGGCGGTGGTCATCGAGGACACCGGGGTGCGGGATGCGCTGCGGCGCAGCCAGGACCTCGTGCGCGGTGCGTGGTGGACGGTCTTCCTCGCATGGATCCTCATCCAGGTGGTCACGGCCATCGCGCAGCTGGCCATCGGCATCGTGGGCGCCGCGATCCTCAGCCCCCTCGATGGCACCGCGCTCGCCTGGGGCGAGGGCATCTGGAGCACGCTGACCCAGGTGGTGACGCAGCCCTTCGCGCTCATTGCCATCGCCCTGCTGTACGCCGACCGCGTGCTGCGGGTGGACGGGCGCCTTCCCGGCCCGCCCGGGCGGTAACGAGGCGACAGCCCCGGCCCGCACGGGCAATCCCGCGTGCAACGATGGATGCGGGAGCCGCACGGGCACATACTCCTTAACAATTGCGGATCACCGCATGGGAACTGACGATAGGGCCCCCCGGACGGCCACATCGCAACCGACGGGCCGCGATACCTCAACGGTGCCGTCACCGAGCGTTACCGGGGACCTCAAAGGTCTCTTACAACCCCCTGCGAGGGTGACCCCATGGCAACTCTCACACCACTTCCCAGCATCCCGTCGACCGGCTCCGGCGAGGCCACGCGCCCCGCGCTCGCCCGCCTGGACCTGTTCGACGGAATTCCCCGCCGCGACCTGGACCTGCTGGACGCGCGCCTGCCGCTCGTCCGCTGGCCCCGGGAGGCCGACGCCCCGGCATCCCTCACCCGCGGTGACCAGGTCTACATCGTCCGGCAGGGCCGGATCGCCCTCGGTGATGTCACCAGCGAGGGGCAGGACGTCACCACGACCATCGTGGAGGCGGGCGCCGTCTACTCGTCCCTCGGGCTCGAGTCGGCGCCGCCGGCCGTCGCCCTCGAGGCGAGCGCCGTCACGCCCCTCCCCGTGCACGCCATCGAGGCGCTCATCACGCGGTACCCGCGCTTCGGCGTCAACCTCGCGGTGGCGCTCACCGGACGCCTCGCCAACCTGCACCAGACCGTCGCGATCGTCTCGGAGATGCGCGTGGAGGACCGCCTGCGCAGGCGCCTTCACCAGATCGCCGAGCAGATCGGCACCGCGGCACCGGAGGGCGTGCGCATCGGGCTGGACCTCACGCACGCGCAGTGGGCATCGCTCATCGGCGCGTCCCGCGAGGCGGTCACCACCGCCTTCGGCAAGCTCCGGTCGGCCGGCGAGGTCGTGATGGAGGGCCGCTCCATCACCATCCCGTGGGATGCCATGAACGCGATGCCGCAGGCCCCCGCGCTCGCCAGCTGACGCCCCGGGTCATGCCCCGCGGAACCGGCGCGCCGCCTGCGCGACCGGTCCGTGGGGCATGATTGGGGCATGGCCCCGCGACGGACACCCTCGGGACGCCGCGATCCGCGCGGCCGGGCGCCCGCGCCCCGGAGGCGCCGCCAGCGCCGCAAGGTGCCGCCTGCCGCGCTGGCGATCATCGCCGTCGTGGTCGTGGTCGGCTTCATCGCCCTCATCGCGCGGGGCGGCGACGAGCCCGTGTCCTCGGTGGCAGCGGCGGAGCCGGTCATCCCGGCCATCAGCGAGGAGGACATCGCGGCGGCAGCCGAGCAACTCGGCCCGCGCGACCAGGAACTCGTGAGCATCGGCGAGACCGGCGTGAGCATCAACCGCGCGGGCGGGGCGCGCAAGTACGTGGCCCTCACGTTCGACGACGGCCCCGGGCCCGACACGCCCGCGGTGCTCGCAGAACTCAAGAAGCTCGACGTGCCCGCCACCTTCTTCGTGATCGGCCGCAACGTGAAGGCGAACCCGCAGGTCCTGAACCAGGTCGTCGCCGCCGGGCATGAGATCGGCGTGCACACATGGAACCACCCGGACCTCACCACCCTCACGCCGAAGGAGCAGGAATCGGAGATCGCGTCCACGGCGGGTGAGATCGTCGCAGTGACCGGAATGGCCAGCCGCCTGTTCCGCGCCCCCTACGGCTCGGTGAACCCCGCCGTGCTGAAGCGCGCCGAGGACGCCAAGCTGCTGTCGGTCCTGTGGGATGTCGACACCGTGGACTGGACCCGGCCGAGCACCGAGCAGATCGTGCAGACCGCCGTCGCGAACGCCGGGCCGGGGTCGATCATCCTCATGCACGATGGCGGTGGCAACCGGGCATCCACGGTCGCCGCCATCCCGAAGATCGTGTCGCAACTGCGCGCCAAGGGCTACGAGTTCGCGACGGTCGGCGACCTGGTCATCTCGGATCCGCCGGGCAGCGACGACATGTCGTCGGACTCCCGGAGCACGCAGCAGTAGGCCTCAGCCGGTGGAGGCCAGCCAGGCATCCACCTGATCCGCCCACCCGGTTCCACCGTCCGCGCGCAGGGCAGTGAGGCCCAGGGCGCGCGCGGAATCGAGGTTGGGCTGCTGGTCGTCCACGACCGCCACGCGGCCCGGGGGCGTGCCGTCGGCCAGAAGGGCCTCCCATGCCGCGGGGTCGGGCTTGACCCGGCCGGTCAGGCTCGACACCTCGATGCGATCCACCACGGCGGTGAAGCCCGCGTCATCGAGCATGGGCAGCAGCCACTCATGGCGATGGTTCGAGACCACCCAGATCTCGGCGGCCTGCCGCCACCGGTCAATGCGCGCCGGCGCGATCACCGGGCGGAGGCCCAGCACCGCCGCGCGCCGCCCCAGATCCGGCACCGCAACGCCGGCCGCCTGCCAGAAGGCGGCCTCGGGCAGGTCGCCCCCCCAGTACGCGCGTCGGAAGGAGTCGTCGGTGAGCAACCGCCGCACGCGCCCGGGATCCGCCCCGGCGCGCTCCGCCGCGCGGGCGGGGAAGCCCGGCATGAGCGACTCCACCAGCACGCCACCGGCATCCAGCCCAATCCGCCGCCTCAGGAGGCGCCGCCCTCCGGCCCCGTGGCCTCGTGAATGCGGCCGGCCTGCACGGCGACGGCCGATACCGACTCACGCATGGCGGCCACGTCGCCGTCGGCGGCCGCCCGGGCCGCACGACGGAGCCCGGATGCGAGCGCCACATAGAGCGGGCCGATCTCCCGCCGCTGTGCCTCCAGCCGCCGGTCGTCGAGGCGCGCCGCCGCGATCTGCCGGGCCGCCGCCTCGCTGCGCGCCGCCGCGGCCGACAGTCCGGGCGCGGCTCCGCGTGCCTGCTCGGCCGTGGGGGAATCGGGCAAGGCATCCAGGCGGATTGCTGCCGCGCGGGCGGCGGCGACCGCCTCGCGCACCAGGGCCATGTAGCGCGGCGGGCTGACGGTCGTGCCCGGCGTGACCTCGACGGTGGACACCGGATCCGGGGCGCCCCCACATGCCACGAGCCCCATCACCAGCACGGCCGCGCCCGTGATGCAGGTCAGCGCGCGGCGGATGGGAGCCCCTCCAAGGCACCGAGGAGCGACGTCGTGGCCCCGCGCAGGCCACCGCGGGCCCCGGAGCGCAGGGTGGCCTGCACGGCCTTCATGCGGGCGAGGATGGACCGCATCGCACGCACCAGGCGGGCCTGCTCCGCCCGCAGGGCCGGATCATCGAACCGCATCGCGCGGAACTCCCGCAACTCCCGCTCCGCGTCGCCGACCAGGCCGTCCACCTCAATCATCGAGGGCTGGGCGCCGGTCGCGTCGAGCGCAGAGGCCGACACCACGCCCATGCGCTCCGCGGGCCGCACCATCTGGCGCACGGCCTCCACGAATGCGGCAGGCGGCGAGGTCACAATGCGCGCGGTGTCCTGCCCGGGGCCACACCCCGCCGCGAAGAGGGCGGCGAGCGCCAGGGCTCCCGCCGATACCGTGCGACGCACCACGCGCGTAACACTACGGGGCGCGGTGGCGCCCAACCCGGAGCCCGGGCATCGTAGACTGCCGCCCGCAAGCCACCCGGAGACAACTGTGACCACGCCGGCATCGCCCGCCACCTGCATCGCAACCGTGCGCACGCTCGCCATCGACGCCGTGCAGGAGGCCAACTCCGGGCATCCCGGGGCCCCGATGGGCCTCGCCCCGGTGGGGTGGGTCCTGTACTCGCAGCAGATGCGCCACGCGCCGGGCGACCCCGCGTGGCCGGACCGCGACCGCTTCGTGCTGTCTGCCGGGCACGCGTCGATGCTCCAGTACGCCCTCCTCCACCTGTCGGGATACGACCTCTCGCTCGACGACCTCCGCGCATTCCGGCAGTGGGGGAGCCGCACGCCCGGTCACCCCGAGCGGGGCCACGTGCCCGGCGTCGAGGTGACCACGGGGCCGCTCGGACAGGGACTCGGCAACGCCGTGGGGCTCGCCCTGGCCGAGGCCATGCTGGCCGCCGAGTTCAACCGCCCCGGGCATGACGTGGTGGACCACCGCACATGGGTCATCGCCTCCGACGGCGATCTGATGGAGGGCATATCCCACGAGTCGTGCGCGCTCGCGGGGTTCCTCGGCCTCGGCAAGCTGACCGTGGTCTTCGACGACAACGGGATCAGCCTGGATGGGCCCACGGGGATGTCCACGGGCGACGACGTCACCATGCGGTTCACGGCCTACGGCTGGCGGGTGCTGGAGATCGCAGACGCGAACGACGTCGGGGAGATCGCCCGGGTGCTGGATGCCGCACGGGACGATGACGGCCGGCCGACGCTGGTCCGGTACCGGTCGCACATCGGCTTCGGCGCACCGAATGTCCAGGACTCGAACAAGGCGCACGGTGCACCCCTCGGCCCTGACGAGGCGCGCCTGGCCAAGGCCGCCTACGGCTGGCCCGAGGACGCCGCCTTCCTGGTGCCCGACGAGGTGGCCGCATGGGCCGGTGCACTGCGCGAGCGCGGGGCGGGCCTGGTGGCCGGGTGGGACGACCGCATGGAGGCGTACGCGCAGGCGTTCCCGGCCGAGGCCCGTGAGCTGCGCCGGCGCCTGGCCGGGGACCTGCCCGACGGCTGGCAGGACGCCGCACCGGCGTTCGCCGACGGTGACTCCCTGGCCACGCGCGTGGCATCCACCACCGCCTTGAATGCGTTCGCAACGTCCGTGCCGGAATTGGTGGGCGGGGCCGCCGACCTGGCGTCGTCCACCGGCACGGTCATCCGGGATGGCGGCGACATCGCGCCGCACGCGTTCGCGGGCCGGAACATCCACTTCGGCGTGCGCGAGTTCGGCATGGCCGCCGCGGTGAACGGGATGGTGGCCCACGGCGGATTCCGGGCATATGGATCGACCTTCATGACGTTCTCCGACTACATGAAGAACGCGATCCGCATGGCCGCCCTGCAGCGCCTGCCCGCGATCCTGGTCTTCACCCACGACTCGATCGCCGTCGGCGAGGACGGCCCCACCCACCAGCCCGTGGAGCAGCTCGCGGCGCTCCGGTCCATTCCCGGCCTTGTGACGCTGCGTCCGGCTGACGCCCGCGAGACGGCCGCGGCGTGGCGCATCGCCATCGGCCGCCTGGAGGGCCCGACGGCGCTCGTGCTCACCCGCCAGGCGCTGCCCGTGCTGCCGATGACCGACCCGCCGGTGGATCGCGGCGCCTACGTGGTGGCCGGCGGGGACGACTGCGCGCTGGTGGCGACCGGCTCCGAGGTGTCGCTGGCGCTGACCGCCCGGGAAATGCTGGCCGCGGAGGGAATCTCCGCGCGTGTGATCAGCATGCCCTCGTGGGAGCTGTTCGGAGCCCAGCCCGCGGAGTACCGCGACGAGGTGCTCCCGCCCGCCATGACGGCGCGTGTGGGCGTCGAGGCGGCATCGCCCTTCGGCTGGGAGCGCTGGACGGGCACCGATGGCCGCATCGTGGCGATCGATCGCTTCGGCGAGTCGGCCCCCGGGGCCCTCGTGATGAGCCGCCTGGGAATGACGCCCGAGGCCGTCGCACGGGCGGCGGCGGAGAGCCTGGCGGCGACGCGGGCACGATGAGGATCCACGTCCGCCCGGGCCCCGCGGCCGGCCTCATCGAGGACGCGATCGCGGACGCCGAGGCGCGGGGGGCGGTGGGACGCCTGCTGGCCGGGGACCCCTCGGCCTGGGGGGACCATGCGGAGGCGGCGCGGGCCTGGACGGGCTGGCTGCGCGCGCCAGAGGACATGCGCGGCCATGTCCCGGCGCTCGACGCCCTCGTGGCCCGGGCGCGGGAGGACGGCATCCACCACGTGCTCGTGCTGGGGATGGGCGGGTCCAGCTTGTCGCCCGAGGTGACCCGCAGGACATTCGGGCACGGCGCGGGCATCGAGCTGCGGGTGCTGGACTCCACCGATCCCGTGGCCGTGCAGGAGGCGACCGTGGGAATCGACCCCGCCCGGTGCCTCGCGATCACGGCCTCGAAGAGCGGGACGACCGCCGAACCCCTGGCCTTCCTCGCTCAGGTGGGCCAGTTCCTCGGTGATGCGCTCGGGGATGACGCGCGCGACCACCTGATCGCCATCAGCGACCCCGGCACGCCCCTTGCCGACCGCGCCGCGGCCGAGGGCTGGCGCCTGGCGCTCGCGAACCCGCCCGATGTCGGCGGGCGCTTCTCCGCCCTCACCCTGTTTGGGCTGGTGCCGATGGCGTTCGCGGGCGTACCGTTGACGCCCCTGCTGGATCTGGCCGGGTCGGCGCGCATGGACCCGGAACCGGTCCGCATGGGAGTGGCGCTGGCCGCCCTGGCCCGCGCGGGGCGCGACAAGCTGACGATCATCGCCGACCCCGGGGTCGGTTCGTTCGGCCTCTGGGCGGAGCAGCTCATCGCCGAGAGCCTGGGCAAGGATGGGCAGGGGATCATCCCCGTTGCCGACGAGCCCATCGGTGACCCCGGCGAGTACGCGTCGGACCGGATGGTGCTGCACGTGCGCATGACGGGCGAGCACGATGCCGACGTCGCCGCGATCGGCGCCACGGGAATCCCCGTCTTCGTCATGGACATCCGCACGCCCCTGGACGTGGCCGGCCTGTACATGGGACTGGAGCTCGCGGTGGCCGCCGCGGGCGCGGAACTCGGCGTGAACCCCTTCGACCAACCGGATGTCCAGGCCGCCAAGGAGGCGGCGAACCGCGCGCTGGCCGCCGCGGGGATCCCACGCGATGACCGCGGGGAGCCTGAGGACATCGTGCGGGCGCTCGACATGCTCGAGCAGGGTGACTACCTGTCGCTCCTGTGCTTCTCCACGCCCACCCCGGCAGGGGACCGGCTGATGGGCGCGATGCGTGCCGCCGTGCGGCGCCGCACCCGGGTGGCGACCACGGCGGGCTGGGGACCGCGGTTCCTGCACTCGACCGGCCAGTTGCACAAGGGCGGCCCCGGGTCCGGGGTGTTCGTGCAGTTCCTCGGGCCCGGATCCCCCGACCTGGCGATCCCCGGCCAGGATCACACCTTCGGCGAGTTGCTGCGCGCGCAGGCCATCGGCGATGCACAGGCACTCGAGACCGCCGGGCGCAGGCTCGTGCGAATCGACCTCGGCCCCGACCCGCACGCCGGACTGCAACGCGCCGCCGCCGCCATCGGCGCGGCAGAGGCCCCCTAGCCCGGCAGGCGCCGGCCGAGCGCGGCCATCGCCGCGTCCACATCCGGCACGGCCGTGACCAGCGCGAGGTCGGCCGCGTCCACCAGGTGGCCATCGACGAGGGCGTCGAGCACCGCATCCCAGCCCGGACCCACCACGATCAGCGGCCGGGGGACGACATGGGCGTTCTGCATGAGATTCCACGCCACGGTGATCTCCGCGAGCGTGCCGACGCCGCCGGCGACGGCCACCCACGCATCGGCGTCAAGCAGCAGCGCGAGGCGGGCGAACAGGTCATCGGCGGGCCGCTCCTCCACCACCCAGTCGTTCGGACGACGATGTCCGCCCGGACCGGGGAGCGTTACGCCGATCACATGCGCACCGGTATCCCGCGCGCCGCGCGAGACCGCGGCCATGGCACCGTCGTGCCCGCCCGTGGCCACGACCCACCCCGCGCGCCCCAGCAACCGCCCGAGGCGCTCGGCATCGGCATATGCGGGGTGCTGCGGCCCGATGCGCGACGAGCCGAAGACCGCGACCACCCGGCCGCTCACGCGGCGACCCCGGGCACGGACATCTGCTCGATCAGGGAGCGGGTGGTGGGATCCGCCGCGAGCCGGTTCACGTTGTCCACCAGCGCCCGCACGGAGGGGCTGCGGGGACCACGCCGATCGACGAGCCCCGCCAGCCGACCCGCGGGATCGACCCGCTCGCCATCCGGACCCGTGAGGAGGTCGGCCACGTCGAGCAGCGCGAGGAGCGCGGCATCGCGGCCTGCCGGGCGCGGAAACTCCCCACCGATCGGCGCGAGCCCGGCCGCGTATGCACGCGCGGCGGCATTCGAGTGATGGGCGACCATCCGTGCGACGTCCTCGTGGCCCGCGCGCCGGAGGGCCCGCGCGCCGTCCAGGGCGTGGAACGACCCGGGCAGGCCGTATCCGATGTCGTGCAGCCACGCCGCCGTGAGCAGGCGTCGGCGTCCATCGGGATCCAGTGCCGTGGCACGCGCCGCGCGCGCCGCCTGCTGCGCGACGCCCCGGGAATGCGCGTACCGACGGGCAGAGGACACCGCCTCGCACAGCGCATGGGCTCCGCGCGGGTCACCCGCGCCGCGCCAGAGCGCCGTGCTCACAGGAGCGTCCGGATGGCCTCGTCCACCACCTCATCGCCGTCGGAATCGGCCCGGGCACGCTCGTCGGCCGCGACCTCCGGGTCGGGGTCACCCATCAACAGCGGTGTGAGGTCGGTGCGATCCGTGCGCTCGGCGGCGAGGGCCAGCCAGTCCGCCGGCATCTCGTCCGGAAGGGCCGCTCCCGTCATCTCGGCGAACAACAGCGCCCAGGCCCGTGGCAGGACGTCCACGTTGTAGCCGCCGCCACCGAGGGCGATCCAGCGTCCACCCGCGGCCTCGTCCGCCAGGCGGTGCAGCGACCTCCACACCGCCGGGAAGGTGGCCATGCGCACCTGCAGGTGGGCCAGCGGGTCCTGGTGGTGGGGGTCCACGCCATCCTGGGTGACGATGACATCCGGCCGGAAGGCCGTGACGGCCGGGGCGATGACCTCGTCGATCGCGCGCATGTACGGGCCGTCGCCGGAGAAGGCCGGTAGCGGCACGTTCACCGAGTACCCCTCCCCCGCACCGATCCCGCGCTCGGAGATGGCCCCCGTACCCGGGAAGAGGTACCGGCCGCTCTCGTGCACCGAGCACGTGAGCACGCGCGGGTCGTCGTAGAAGATGAACTGCGTGCCGTCGCCGTGATGGACGTCCACGTCCACGTATGCCACCCGCTCGGCCCCGTTCTCGAGCAGCCACCGGATGGCCACGGCCGGATCGTTGTAGATGCAGAAGCCATTCGCCTTGTTCGCGAACGCGTGGTGCAGGCCACCCGCGACCGACAGCACGCGGTCCGCACGTCCCTCCCACACCGCGCGGGCCGCGGTGACCGACGAGCCGCACACCGCCACGGCGGCCTCGTGCATCCCCGCGAAGGCCGGGGTATCGCCGCCATGCGCGAGACCCCACATGCCCGCCTCGAACGCCGCGGCGAGCTGCGGGGTGGCGCTGTAGCGCCGGACGGCCGCGATGTAGGCGGCCGTGTGCACCCGGCCGATGAGGTCCTCGTCACCCGGAGAGGGCTGCAGCACCGTGACATCCGGCCGGTCGAGCATGCCGTATGCCCGGATGAGGTCGATGGCCAGCTCGCGGTTGACCGGCGCGAGCGGATGATCGGTGCCCAGGTCATACCCGGACAGGCCTTGGCGATCGACGAAGGCGACGACTCCCATGCCGGGAGGGTTAGCAGGCCACGGGCGCCCTGTGCAAAGTGCCTGGAATCGCTCATATTCTGTGGCACCTGCAGGTGGGCCTGCACACATACTGCGCACGCAAAGGCCCCGCACCCGGTAAGCCAACCAGGTGCGGGGCCGGGTACGCCAAGGGGAGCGACACCAACCCCCAGGCGCAGCCTCCTTTGGGCTTGTGCCTGGTCGGGCAGCTTCCCCAGCACCTCAATCCACCCCAGCTCCGTAATGCGGGGCTGGGGGCCGCTGGGCGTATCCATCCACTCCACGAGCCCGGCCTGCTCCATGGCGCCGACGGTAGCGGCAATAGACGGCCTGCCGGAACTGCGGGTTTACCCTATTGCAGCAGACCGTTTATGGTGGTCGCATCATCCCCCGCCTTCTCCCAGTAGTCGCTACGCCCGCCGTCGCTCTCGGGGTGGCGTGGAGCGCGAGCCCAGACGCGCAGTCTGCGCTTGGGCCGGTGGCATGAGCGCCAGGGCCGCCGTCCGCCGCGCCCTCACGATCGCCGCAGCACTTGTCCTCACCGGGCTCTGGGGGGGCGTATCGCTCGCAGCGGTCGGTGTTCCCTGGGCCACGCAGGCGGGAGACACCTCAGGAGACTACGGCTACGCCATCAGCACCCTCTCCGACGGCTCGGCGATCGTGACCGGGTACTTCGACGGCACCGCCACCTTCGGATCCACAACCCTCACGAGCGCGGGGAGCTCCGACGTCTTCGTGGCCAAGATCGACGCCTCAGGCGCCTACGTGTGGGCCACGCAGGCGGGGGGCGCCTTCTTGGACAACGGCTACGCCGTCAGCACCCTCTCCGATGGCTCGGCGATCGTGACCGGGTCCTTCCAGGGCACCGCAATATTCGGATCCACCACCCTCACGAGCGCAGGGGGCCAGGACGTCTTTGTGGCGAAGATCGACGCCTCAGGCACCTACCTGTGGGCCACGAAGGCGGGAGGCACTGGAGCGGACGACGGCAGAGGTGTCAGCACCCTCTCCGACGGCTCGGCGATCGTGACCGGGGAGTTCCAGGGCACCGCAACCTTCGGATCCACCACCCTCAGAAGCGCCGGGAGCTACGACGTCTTCGTGGCCAAGATCGACGCCTCAGGCGCCTACGTGTGGGCCACGCAGGCGGGGAGCACCGCATCTGATCTCGGCAGAGGTGTCAGCACCCTCTCCGACGGCTCGGCGATCGTGACCGGGTACTTCCAGGGCACCGCCACCTTCGGATCCGCCACCCTCACGAGCGCAGGGAGCTACGACGTCTTTGTGGCGAAGATCGACGCCTCAGGCACCTACCTGTGGGCCACGCAGGCGGGAGGCACTGGAGCGGACGGCGGCCTCGCCAGCACCCTCCCCGACGGCTCAGCGATCGTAACCGGGTACTTCCAGGGCACCGCCACCTTTGGATCCACCACCCTCACGAGCGCAGGGGGCCAGGACGTCTTTGTGGCGAAGATCGACGCCTCAGGCACCTACCTGTGGGCCACGCAGGCGGGGGGCGTCTCGACGGACCAGGGAAGAGGTGTCAGCACCCTCTCCGATGGCTCGGCGATCGTGACCGGGTACTTCCAGGGCACCGCCACCTTCGGATCCGCCACCCTCACGAGCGCAGGGAGCTACGACGTCTTCGTTGCGAAGATCGACGCCTCAGGCGCCTACGTGTGGGCCACGCAGGCGGGGGGCAGCTCATATGAGAGCAGCCACGGCATCAGCACCCTCTCCGACGGCTCGGCGATCGTGACCGGGAACTTCCAGGGCACCGCCACCTTTGGATCCACCACCCTCACGAGCGCGGGGGGCTCCGACGTCTTCGTTGCGAAGATCCAGGCCCTTTCCGCCCCCGGTGCCCCGACCTCTGCAAGCGCCATCGCAGGGGATGCCCAGGCAACGCTCTCCTGGAGCGCCCCTGGGTCTGATGGCGGGTCTGCGATCACCTCTTATACCGCCACCGCCTCCCCAAGTGGGGCCACCTGCACGGCCAATGCACCGGCGACCACATGCACGGTGACCGGGCTGACCAACGGCACCCCGTACACGTTCGCCGTGACTGCCACGAACGCCGTCGGCACCTCGCCGGCATCGGTCTCTTCGGCTTCGGTCACCCCGGCAGCCCCGACCGCCACGCCGACCCCCACACCCGGGCCATCGCCGGCGCCCACCCCCGGGCAGACGCCGGCGCCCACGCCCGCATCGCCGACCTCCTCCAACGAGACGACCTCCTCCACGGCGACGACCTCCTCCCCGTCACTCACGGTGCGCCTTCTGCCAAGCAGGAGGTCACTGCGCGCCGGCCAGGCGATGAGGCTCGGGGTGCGCACCTCGAACAGCCCGTCGACCGGCACCGCGATGGCGCGCATGGGTGGTCAGCTGGCGAGTGCG
>Ga0181588_10003758_pt1 | contig 12638 bp, 12 predicted proteins | sample 071ome_26_FD_148607 | JGI IMG/M metagenome (GOLD analysis project Ga0181588, IMG submission 148607) | Coastal salt marsh microbial communities from the Groves Creek Marsh, Skidaway Island, Georgia - 071409BT metaG (spades assembly) | ecosystem: Environmental > Aquatic > Marine > Intertidal zone...
TACAAAATTTCCATCAAATTTGTGGTTAAACCACACGGGCATAAGAATATTTACGCGTCCTCGTCTCGCTCGGGTCTAGCCTTGGGTGTCGGCCTTCGGGCGATAGTGGGTTTCAAAGGCATTGGTGATCGGATAGCGCCGGTCGCGTCCGAAGGCCCGGTGGCCGATCTTTACGCCGGGAGGCGCTTGCCGGCGCTTGTACTCGGCGCGGTCGAGCATTCGCCAGGTCCGCATGACCGTCGCCTTGTCATGGCCCTTGGCGACGATTTCGTCGATCGACAGTTCATCCTCGATCAGTCCCTGGAGAATCGCGTCCAGCACCTCGTAGGGCGGCAGGGTGTCCTGATCCGTCTGGTCGGGCTTGAGCTCGGCCGAGGGCGGCTTGGTGATGATCCGCTCCGGCATCACCGGACCGTCGGGGCCGAGCGCGCCTCTCGGCTTGTTCGCGTTGCGCCAGCGGCAAAGCTCGAAGACCACCGTCTTGTACACGTCCTTTAGAACCGAATAGCCGCCGCACATGTCTCCATAGAGAGTCGCGTAGCCGACCGACATTTCTGATTTGTTGCCGGTGGACAGAACCATCGAGCCGAACTTGTTCGACATGGCCATCAGGGTAAGTCCGCGGGAGCGGGCCTGGATGTTTTCCTCGGCGATGCCGCTATCGGTGCCGTCGAATTGTCCGCTCAGCATCTCGCCGAAGGCTTGCATCGCCGGGCCGATCGACACGGTGTCGTGTCGCACGCCGATCAGGGTCGAGGCGGCGGCGGCGTCATCGAGGCTGTCCTGGCTGGTATAGGGCGAGGGCATCATCACGCAATGCACCCGCTCGGGGCCGATGGCGTCCACCGCGACCGCCGCGCTCAGCGCCGAATCGATGCCGCCGGACATGCCGAGGATAACGCCGGGAAAGCCGTTCTTGTTCACATAGTCCCGCAACCCCACCGTCATCGCCTGATAGATCGCGGCGAGGTCGGTTTCGATCGGCGCGGTCTGTCCGGGCGCGCAAACCCAGCCGCGGCCGCCGCGTCGCCAATGGGTGATCGCGATATCCTCGCGCCAGGCCGGAAGCTGCCACGCCAGGGTCCGATCCGCGTTCATCACGAAGGAAGCGCCGTCAAAGACCAGTTCGTCTTGTCCGCCGATCTGATTGAGATAGACCAGGGGCAGGCCGGTCTCTACCACCCGCGAGACCGCGTGATGGACCCGAAGATCCGACTTGCCGGCCTCGAAGGGAGAACCGTTGGGCACCAGAAGGAACTCGCCCCCGGTCTCGGTGATGCATTCGACCACGTCGGGCGTCCAGATATCCTCGCAGATCGGCACCCCGATACGCACGTCGCGAAAATTGATTGGGCCAGGCATCGGGCCGGGATCGAAGACCCGCTTCTCGTCGAACACCCCGTAATTTGGCAGGTCGTGCTTGTGCCGCGCCGCCGTTACCGCGCCGTTCTCCAGCAGGACGTGAGAGTTGTGCAGCTTGTCGCCCTCGACCCAGGGAGTGCCCAACAGCACCGCCGGTCCCCCGTCCGCGGTCTCCTCGGCCAGTGCCTCGACCGCCGCCCGGATCTCGGCGACGAAGAGTGGTTTGCGCACCAGATCCTCGGGCGGGTAGCCGCAGGCATAGAGCTCGCTGGTCAGCAGCAGATCGGCGCCGCTGGCCGCCGCCTTCGCCCGCACCTCGCGCAGTTTCGCCATATTGGCGTCCACCCTGCCAACCGTGGGGTTCAACTGGGCGAGCGCGATGGTCAGTGTGTCGGTCATCGTGGTTGTCTCTTTGAAACGCGGGTGATCCGTGGGTCGGTTGGCCGGCTTGAAGCAATCAGACCTTCAAGCCGTGCTTTTCCTTGATCCCCTTCAGGACGGGCATGAAATCATAGGTCGGGTGAAACTCGGTCTCGAAGGCGCCCCAGGCACAGCGCTCCAGAGCCAGATTGACGTCTCTCAGACGATGCCCCGGAAGCTTTAGAATGGCAACCTGGCCGATGCCCATCATCACATACCAGCCGACGACTTCCACACCCTCGGGCGGGAACTCCTTCCAGAAGCCGGTATCCTCCAGCTTGGCGTTGATTTCGCCCAGATTCTTGTCCTGCTGATGTTTCAGGAACACGGTCAGAAGCATCTCGCCCTCACCAACGCTCATGAACAGTCTCCAGTGGTTGAACCGCTTCTCGACGCGCGCTCAAGCTCGCCGTCCGGCCCATGTTGGCAAATCCCGGGCGGAGCGGGAATGGAATAATCGTCGCGGCCCTCGCGAGGTGGTCGGCGGCGCTATTTCGATGCCGTTTGATCCATGCGATTATCCCGCGCCCGTCGCCGCCCGGACGATGACCTATGAAGAAGGAAGTAAGCCGCATGGCCGAGAGAACATTGCTTGTCGTTGGCGCCACCGGACTGCTGGGCCGGGCCGCCTTGACCCATTTCAAGGGCCTGGCCGGCTGGCGGGTGCTGGGCCTGTCGCGACGCACGCCGGATGTCGACGGCGTCGAGCATCTGGAAGCCGATCTGATGGACCCGGCCTCGGTCGAGCGGCACGGCGAGGCCCTGGCGGCGGTGACCCATGTTTTATACGCGGCGCTTTACGAGATGGAGGACCTGATCGGCGGGTGGCGTCACCGGGAGCAGATGGCCACCAATCTCGCCATGTTCAAGAACCTGATGGAGCCGCTGGAGAGCGCCGCCATGGGGCTCGCCCATGTGGCGATCCTCCAGGGCACCAAGGCCTACGGCATCCATGTCGAGCCGATGCGCGCGCCGGCCCGCGAACGGTGGCCGCGTCATGACCACGAGAATTTCTACTGGCTTCAGGAAGATCACCTGATCGAGCGCCAGGCCGGCCAGTCGTTGGATAGACCCTGGACCTATTCGATCTGGCGGCCCCAGGTGGTTTTCGGTCACGCCGTCGGCAGCCCGATGAACCTGCTCGGCGCGATCGCGGTTTATGCCTCGATTTGCAAGGAAAAGGGCGAGCCCTGTCGCTATCCCGGCGGTATCCCGGTGATCACCGAGGCGACGGACGCGCGCCTGCTCGCCTCGGCGATGGAGTGGGCCGCCGATAACCCGGACGCGGTGGCCAACCAGACCTTCAACATCACCAATGGCGAGGTGCTCATCTGGCCCAATCTCTGGCCCTTCGTTTGCGACTATTTCGGGGTCGAGGAGGGCGAACCGGAACCCCGGTTCCTTGCCGAGACCATGCCGGAAATGGAACCGTTCTGGGCCGAGATGGTCCGCAAGCACGGCCTGGAGCCCCACACGCTGAAACAGCTGATCGGCGGGTCCTGGCAGTTCCTCGACCGCGCGACCCGCCCGACCGGCGGCCCCGTGCCGCCCTCCATCGTTTCCAATATCAAGCTACGCCAGGCCGGCTTCGCCGATTGCTTCGACAACGAGCAATCCCTGACCCATTGGTTCGACGAGATGCGGCGGACGAAGGTGATCACGGGCGAGTGAGGGGCTTGCGCCTCCGCATCATTCTTGGCAGCAATGAGGCATGACTTTCGTTGGCCAATCCCTTGAGCGTGTCGAGGACCTGTCGCTGTTGCGTGGCGATGGGCGGTTTGGTGACGACCTGGCGGAGCCGCCGGGTTGTCTGCATGCCGCCTTTCTGCGCGCGCCGGTGGCGCATGCGGTGATCGAGAGCATCGACGCGAGCCGGGCGCTGGCGTTGCCGGGCGTTACCGCGGTCATTTCCGGCGCCGAACTCGCGGACGAGACCAGACCGTTTCTTTCCGGCGTCAAGGTCGACGCGCCGCAATACGCGCTGGCGGTTGACCGGGTGCGCTATGTCGGGGAGCCGGTGGCGATCGTGGTCGCGCGCGACCGTTACAGGGCCGAGGACGCGCTTGATCTGATCGATGTGAGCTATGCCGGATTGCCGGTCGTGGTCGATCCGGAGGCGGCGGCGGAGGAGACGGCCCCGGTGCTGCACCAGGGCGCGGGCGGGAACATACTGCACGAGCGCCATTTCCGCTATGGCGAGCCGGAGCGTGCCTTTGAGACCGCGGCCCATGTGGTCGAGACGACGGTTCGCTATCCCCGCAATTCCTGCACCCCGATCGAGACCTTCGTGGTCCTGGCCGAACACCGGCCGGGCGAGGCGGCCTTCGAGGTAACGGCGAATTTCCAGGGCCCCTATACCTTGCACACGGTGATGGCGCGGGCGCTCAAGGTTCCCGGCAACAAGCTGAGGCTCAAGACGCCGCCGGATTCGGGTGGCTCCTACGGGGTCAAGCAGGCGGTCTTTCCCTATGTCGTGGCGCTCGGCGTCGCCGCCAAGCGCTCTGGGCGCCCGGTGAAGTGGGTCGAGGACCGGCTGGAGCATCTGGTCGGCGCGACCTCGGCCACCAACCGGGTGACCACGATCCGCGCGGCCCTGGACGCGGACGGAGTGATTACCGCGCTGGACTATGACCAGCTCGAGGATTGCGGCGCTTATCTACGAGCGCCGGAACCGGCGACGATCTATCGTATGCACGGCAACATGACCGGCGCCTACGCGGTGCCGAGCCTTGCCATCCGCAACCGGGTGGTGGTCACAAACAAGACGCCGACCGGTCTGATGCGGGGCTTCGGCGGCCCGCAGGTCTATTTCGCGCTCGAACGGGTGGTGGATCTCGCCGCCGCGTCGCTTGGCCTCGATCCCTTGGAATTGCGGCGGCGCAATCTGGTGCCCGGCGCGGCGATGCCGTTTGCCACGGCGCCGGGCGCGATCCTGGATAGTGGTGATTATGCCGCGACCATGGCCCGGGCCGAGCGCGAGGGCGGGCTCGGGGATCTTAGACGGCGGCGCGACGCGGCGCGGGCCGAGGGGCGGCTCTACGGCATCGGTTGCGCGGCGGTGGTTGAGCCGTCGATCTCCAACATGGGCTACATCACCACGCTGCTGACCCCGCAACAACGGGAGCGGGCGGGGGCGAAGAACGGCGCGTTGGCGACCGCGACGGTCAGTTTCGACCCCTCGGGCGCGGCCGTCGTACACGTCTCCTCGGTGCCCCAGGGACAGGGCCACCGCACGGTTCTGGCGCAGGTGGTCGCGGATGAACTGGGGATCGATCCGGGCGATGTCGCCGCCGCCACGGATCACGATACCCTGAAGGACCCCTGGTCGATCGCGTCGGGCAACTATTCCAGCCGTTTCGCGGGCGCCGTCGCCGGCGCCGCGAGCCTGGCGGCCAGGCGCATCGCCGAGCGTCTCAAGGCCATCGCCGCGCCGGATCTAAACGTGCCCGTCGCCGAGGTGGAACTGGCCGACGGCCTGGCGCGCGCGGTCGGCAATCCGTATAACGCGATCCCGCTCGCCCGAGTCGCCGCGAAGGCGCATTGGTCGCCGCTTTCGATCCCCGAGGAGGCCGGCGCGGGCTTGCGTGAAACCGCGTTTTGGGCCGGACCGCAATTGCGTGAACCGGATCCCGAGGACCGGGTGAATTCCTCCGGCGCCTACGGCTTTATCTTTGACTACTGCGGAGTCGAGGTGGATCCGCTGGACGGCTCGGTTCGGATCGACAAATACGTCACCGCCCATGACGCGGGGCGGCTCCTGAACCCGGCACTCGCGGATGGGCAGATCCGGGGCGGCTTCGCTCATGGCCTCGGCGCGGCGTTGCTGGAGGAACTCTCCTACGCGGCGGATGGGAGTTTTCAGGCCGGTACCTTCGCCGACTACTGCCCGCCGCTTGCGAGCGACATGACTGATCTGGTGATCCTGCATGACCAATCGCCGAGCCCCGATACGCCGACCGGCGCCAAGGGGTTGGGCGAGGGCAACTGCATGTCGACGCCGGTTTGCATCGCCAACGCGGTCGCCGACGCCCTCGGCAAGCCGGTCGAGGCCCTGCCGCTGACACGTCCCCGGGTGCTGGAGCTGCTGGGCGAGGTGGAACCGAGCGATCCATCCCCAACGAGCCCGGAGAACTCGGCACCGCCGGGCGAAGGCCATGCCCTGATCGGCGAGGGCGAGGCCGTGGTTCCCGCGTCGCCCGAGGAAGTTTGGGCGACAATCCTCGACCCCGGCCATCTGGCGGCAATCATTCCCGGATGCCATGAACTGAAGCGTATTGGCGAGAACGGCTACCGGGCCGAAGCGACGCTCGGGGCGGGCCCCGTGAAGGGCCGTTTCAGCGCCGAGGTTGAGATGAGCGATCTCGACCCGCCCAACGGCTTGAGCCTGGCGGGCTCGGCCACCGGCGCGCTCGGGAGCGCCCGGGGAAGCGGTAAGATCCGTCTATACCCGGTAGAGGAGGGGACCCGGGTAACGTATTTCTACGAGGTGATGGTCACCGGAAAGATCGCCGCCGTCGGCGGTCGCTTGCTCGAGGGCGCGGCGCGCGGCGTGATCGGCCAGATCTTCAAGCGCCTCGCGGGCGTGGGCAAGCTGGAGACCCAGCCCGGACTACGCGCCAGATTGCCACGCTGGCTCGGAGGCGGATCGTGAAACCGGCGCCCTTCGATCTCGCTTGCCCGGATAATGTCGAGGAAGTCCTGGCGGTGTTGGCGGAACATGGCGCGGATGCCCGTGTTCTGGCGGGCGGCCAATCGCTCGGCGCGATGCTTAACATGCGCCTGGCGACTCCCACGGTTCTTGTCGATATCTCGCGCTTGGAGGAACTATCGGCGATCAAAGAGGTCGGCGGCATGATCGAGGTCGGCGCGTCGGTTACCCAAGACGGGCTTTTGCGCTGGTCTGGCCTGTCGACGCAGCCGCTATTGGAAAAGATGCTGCCCTGGGTCGGACACCATCAGACCCGCCAGCGCGGCACGGTCTGCGGCTCCCTCGCGCATGCCGATCCAAGCTCGGAGATCCCGCTGGCGCTGGCGGTCCTGGGCGGCGAAGTCGTGTTGGCGAGCCGTCGGGGGCGGCGGGTTATGGCCGCCCGGGATTTCCAGACCGGGATGATGCAAACCGCGCTGGAGGATGATGAGATGATTGTCGCCGCGCGGTTCCCCAAGGCGTCGTCGTCGACGGGTTTCGCCTTTCGAGAGGTCGGCCCTCGCCAGGGAGATTTCGCCATCGTCTCGCTCGCGGCGATCGCCGATGCCGAAGGGATTACCATAGGCATCGGCGGGGTGGCGGACACGCCGGCGGTGCGACGCCTGCCCAGGCTGGACGGCGGGGCGTTGGCCGAGGCGCTGAACGAGATCGCCTGGGAGCTGCGGGCCGGGTCCGACGTTCACGCCACCGCCCAATACCGCCGGACCCTGGTCCGTAATCTCGGCGCCAAGGTGATCGGGGAGGCCGTTGATGCGCTATCTCAAGGCTGACCAGAAGCATCCGTTCACTTTCATCCTGAACGGAGAGAGCGTGACGGGGCTGACGGAACCGCGACTGTTGCTCGCCGATTTCCTGCGCCACGAGACCGGGCTCACCGGCACGCATGTGGGATGCGAGCATGGGGTTTGCGGCGCCTGCACGGTTCGGATCGATGGACGGGCGACGCGGTCCTGCCTGATCTACGCGGCCCAGGTGGAGGGGACGTCGGTGGAAACCGTCGAAAGTCTCGCAGGTCTAGGCGCGCTCACTGATCTGCAAGCCGCGTTTCGCCGCCATCACGCCTTGCAATGCGGTTTCTGCACCCCGGGAATATTGATGTCCCTCGGCCAATTGATCGATGAGGAACCCGATGCCGACGAGGCGCGGGTTCGAGAGGTTGTATCCGGCCATCTCTGCCGGTGTACCGGCTATCATGGCATCATTACCGCGGCGTTGGAGGTCTTGGCGGCGCGAAGGGAGCAACCGGATGTTTGACCTTGGACGAGGATTTCTGGCCAGCGTCGAACGCATGCCCGACGCGATCGCGATCAGCGACGGCGGGACGCGCCTGACCTATGCCGAATGGCGCGCGGCGGTTCTTCGGATCGTCGGCGGGTTGGACGGTCTCGGATTGGCGCCGGGTGATCACGTGGTGACCCTGCTGACCAATCGGATCGAGGCGGCGAGCCTCCACATGGCCTGTCAGATCGCGGGATTGGCCATCACGCCGCTGAATTGGCGGGCCAGAACCGAGGAATTGGACTATGTGCTTGTCGATAGCGATGCCAAGGCGGTGGTTTTCGAGCCTTTGACCGCCGAGACGGTTGCCGCCAGCGAGGTGGAAGCGCGCCCCCGCCGGATGGGCCTCGACGGGGCATCGGGCGCCGATATCGTCTGGGAGGGCATCGCCGGCGCCGAACCAGCGGACGCGGTTTCTCGCGCCGCTCCCGAGGGGACTTCGGTCATGCTTTACACCTCCGGCACCACGGGGCGCGGCAAGGGCGTGCCCAGGACCCACGCCGCCGAGCGGGCGGCGGCGTCGGCGCATGTGGCGCAGAACCTCTATGGCAGGGGCGAGGTCACATTGGGCGTCATGCCGCTCTATCACACGATGGGGGTCCGTTCGCTGCTCGCCTCGGTGATCATCAACGGCCATTTCGTCTGCCAGCGCCGGTTCGATCCGGGCGAGGCCTTGCGCCTGATCGAGGCGGAGCGGATCAGCAATCTCTATCTCGTGCCGACTCTGTATCACGATCTACTCGCCGCGCCGGGTTTCGCCGAGAGCGATACGGGTTCGGTCCGCAAGCTCGGCTTCGCCGGCCAGGCGATGACCGACGGCCTGCTGAAGCGGCTCGACGCGGCGTTCAAGCCCGAGCTTTTCGTCAACCATTACGGATCCTCGGAGATCTACACCTTCACCATCGAGCCCGACGCCACGGCCAAGCCGGGTTCGGCGGGCAAGGCGGGCTTGAACCAGGAAATTCGCGTGGTCGCCCTGGGAAGCACGGACCCGAGCGAGACCGTCGGCCCGGATGTCGAGGGCCAGATCATCGCCGCGCTGGATGGCGATGAGTCCTTCGCCGGCTACTGGAACCGGCCCGACGCCGACGAAAAGGCGCTGTATGGCGGTTGGTACTTTACCGGCGATGTCGGCTATCGCGACGCCGACGGCGACTTGTTCGTAACGGGGCGGGTGGATGACATGATCATTTCCGGTGGCGAGAACATCCTGCCGGCGGAGATTGAAAGCGTTCTCTCGCTCCATCCGGCGGTCGGTGAGGTCGCGGTGGTCGGGTTGCCGCATGAACGCTGGGGCCAACAGGTTACCGCCTTCCTGACCCGCCACGACGCGGTGGACGAGGAAGCGCTGAACACCTGGTGCCTGGAAAGCGATCTCGCTCCGTTCAAACGCCCGCGCGCCTATGTCTTCGTCGCCGAGATCCCGAAGTCACCCGTCGGCAAGATCCTCCGTCGTCTCCTGGTCGCGGGGGAGTATCGGGCGGAGGCGGGGTAGGGTCCTTTAACCGGTGCTCGTGCCCCCTAATCCCGAAAATTCACGTATTGCAGCGGCTGGTCCAGCTTCATGCCCTTGATCAGCGCGATGGCGGCCTGGAGGTCGTCTCGTTTCTTGCCGCTGACGCGGAGCTCGTCACCCTGGATCGCGACCTGCACACCCTTCATCTTGGCGTTCTTGACGCCCTTGACGATCTTTTGCGCCAATTCGCGTTCGATGCCTTGTTTGACGAGCACCGTCTGGCGCAGGCTATTGCCCGAGGCCGCCTCGGGTTCCTTGAAATCCAGCGCGCCGTGATCGACCTTGCGCTTGGCGAGGTAGCCGCGCAGCAGTTCCTGGACCTGCTTCAGCTTCAGCGCGTCGTCCGCCTTGATGGTCAGCACCTCGTCGGCCCGTTCGATGGAGCATTGGCTGCCCTTGAAGTCAAAGCGGGTGCCGATCTCGCGCATCGCGCCTTGGACGGCGTTGTCGACTTCCGGCATCTCGGTGCGCGATACGACGTCGAATGAAGGCATGGTGATCCGCTTTCGGAATTGTTTACGATGAGGCGAACATAACGAATTCAACGATGAAATCGGAGAAAAATCGATGCTGGTGGATGGTGGTTGTAAGTGCGGTCTGGTGCGATACGAGGCCGAGGTGGATCCGGAAAAGGCGACGATCTGTCATTGCACTGATTGTCAGGTCCATGGCGCGACGGCCTTTGGTCTGGTGGTCGGCGTTAACGAGGGCGGGTTTCGCTTGTTGAGCGGCGCGCTCAAGATTTACGTGAAAACGGCGGAGAGCGGTAACAAGCGGGCCCAGGCCTTCTGCCCGGAATGCGGCACCCGAATTCACGCCAGCAACGCCGCCGACAGTGATGGGCCGTACAGCCTGCGATTGGGTACCGTGCGTCAACGTGACCAAATACCCCCGAAACGTCAGATCTGGCGTCGCTCGGCGTTGAGTTGGGTGAAGGATCTGGAAGCCATTCCGAGCCATGATCTGCAGCCGAAGCTTTGATGCGCGCGCGGGAGCGAATGTTGACCGGGCATCCACCACGCGGGTACCAATCCCGCGAACCACGCTTCCAGAGGAACCACCGATGACGAACGCCTTCACCGCCAAGCGCCACGAGATCCTTTCCGACTTGAACGGCTTTCGCGTCGAGATCGACGAGGATCGCGAACGCGCCGATATCATTCTCGACCGTCCGCCACTTAACATCATCGAGATCCCTCAGCGCGAACAGCTGCGCCTGGTTTTCGAGGAGTTGGACAAGGACGATCGGGTGCGGGTGATCGTGCTGCGGGCCGCGGGTAAGCATTTCTCATCCGGCGGCAATATCGCAGGATTTCTCGCGGCACCACCGGAGCTGGTCTCGCGCCTCGCCGACAACATGGCCGCGCCGGCGCGCTGTCATAAGCCCGTCATCGCCGCGAACCGGGGCTATACCTTCGGGGTCGGCTTCGAGATATCGCTGGCCTGCGATTTCCGCATCGCGTCCGAGACCACGCAATACGCCCTGCCCGAACAGCGCATCGGTCAGATCCCGGGCTCCGGCGGCTCTATCCGGCTGCTGCATATGATCGGCATGCAGCGCGCCAAGGACATGACCTTCCGTTCCCGCCGGGTGTCCGGCGCCGAGGCCAAGGAATGGGGCTTCATTCTCGATTGCGTGCCGGATGACGAGCTCGAGGCGGCGACCGACAAGCTGGTGGACGAGTTGCGTGAGTTTTCCCCGCTGGCCCAGCGGACCATCAAGGGCGTTCTGAATGCTGCTCAGAACACCACGGTCGAGGCGGGGATCGAGATCGAGGGCAATGCCTATGGCCGCCTGCGTACCTCGACTGATTTCGCCGAGGGCGTCGCCGCGTTCCATGAAAAGCGCAAGGCGGTGTTCAAGGGGGAGTAGGGCGGCTCATTGTTCGTTCGGCGCCCCTTGCCCCGCCCGCCCGTTCCAAGCGATAACCAATCAAAGCACTCACACCCCTGGGGGAGACAATCATGAAGATCGGTTTCATTGGTTTGGGCATCATGGGCGCGCCGATGGCGGGGCATCTGTTGGCTGGTGGGCATGAGGTTATCAGCTCGATCCACAAGACACCCGCGGCCAAGGATTTGGTGGACGCGGGGCTCACCGTGGTCGACAACGCCAAGGCGGTGGCCGAGGCCTCGGAGATGATCATCGTCATGGTCCCCGATACGCCTCAGGTAGAGGCAGTATTGTTCGGCGCGGGCGGCGTCGCCGAGGGTCTGTCGTCCGGCAAGCTGGTGATCGACATGAGCTCGATCTCGCCGATCGAGACCAAGATCTTCGCCGACAAGATCAAGGCCCTGGGCTGTGGCTATCTGGACGCGCCGGTTTCCGGTGGCGAGGTTGGCGCCAAGGCGGCCTCGCTGACCATCATGGTCGGCGGTAGCCAGGGCGATTTCGACCGCGCCACGCCGATCTTCGAGCTGATGGGCTCGAATATCACCCTTGTCGGCGATAACGGTGTCGGACAGACCACCAAGGTGGCCAACCAGATCGTCGTCGCGTTGACCATTGAGGCGGTGGGCGAGGCCCTGGTCTTCGCCTCCAAGGCCGGCGCCGATCCGGCCAAGGTACGTCAGGCGCTGATGGGGGGGCTTGCCCAATCCCGGATCCTGGAGGTCCATGGCGAGCGGATGATCAAGCGCACGATGGATCCAGGCTTCCGGATCGAGCTGCACCAGAAGGATCTGAACCTGGCGCTACAGGGCGCCAAGTCATTGGGCGTCAGCTTGCCGAATACCGCGACCGCCCAGGAGCTGTTCAATTCCTGCGCCGCGCATGGCGACCAGGGACTGGATCATTCGGGCATGGTCACCGCGCTGGAGCGCATGGCCAATCACAAGGTGGCGGAGGGCTGATCGGAGCGGCGGGTTAGTCGGACCGTTCCGGTTGTTCCGCCTTCCAGACGACGTAATTGGCGAAAGCGTAGATAGCCAGAAAGAACAGCCCGATCCCCCCGAACAAGCGGGCGGCGTCGGGTTGGCCGTTAAAAGCCGCGTAGATCCCCGCCGCCGTGGCGACAATCAAGGCGACGACCATGCGATGGGGCTGGCGAATGAATTTGCGCTCGCGCCAGCGCTTACAGGTTTCGGTGGAAGGCAACATCGTTTGGGTCCGCGCGATATAGAGGATGAGCGAAAATAGGCCAAGGCGCCGGGTTAAACAATCCGACCGGGGCGGTGCCAGTCCGAGTAAAACAGGCCCGACCCTTTGGTGGGCGGGGACATAACGTGCATAGGGGAAGCTTTGTCATGAGCCTACAGGGAAAAACCGCCTTCATCACCGGTGGCGGCAAGAATATCGGTCGGTGCATCGCGCTCAATCTCGCGGCGTCGGGCGCGAATATCGTGCTGAACGGG
>Ga0181588_10003761_pt1 | contig 12634 bp, 10 predicted proteins | sample 071ome_26_FD_148607 | JGI IMG/M metagenome (GOLD analysis project Ga0181588, IMG submission 148607) | Coastal salt marsh microbial communities from the Groves Creek Marsh, Skidaway Island, Georgia - 071409BT metaG (spades assembly) | ecosystem: Environmental > Aquatic > Marine > Intertidal zone...
AGTGGATCAGGCGCGGCGACCGCGGCGTCGCTGTGTTACGCGTCTCTCGGCACAGACACCGGCGGTTCGATCCGTTTTCCCGCGGCAGCCTGCGGTGTGGTCGGGATCAAGCCCACGTTTGGCAAGGTCAGTCGCTACGGTGTGTTCCCGCTGGCAGATACGCTAGACCACATCGGGCCGATGGCACGCTCGGTGGGTGATGCGGCTTTGATGCTGCAGGCGCTCGAAGGTCGCGATCCGCGTGATGCTTCGACCAGAACCGACGCGGCTCAGGATTATGCCGCCGCCGCTGCGCGCGGCGTACAGGGGCTGCGGATTGGTATCGATCGGCGTTACTCAACCGCGGACACCGATCCCGTCATGTCCGAGGCTTTGTTTGATGCGCTTGAGGTCTTCGCGCGCCACGGGGCGACCATCGTCGAGTTTGATGCCCCGCAGCTGGCCGAGGCGGCGCATCACTGGATGGCGGTCTGCGCTGTGGACGCCCTCATCGGGCACAAGGATCTTTACCCGACGCACGCAGATCGGTACGGGCCAGCATTCCGGGCGCTGCTCGAGTTCGGCACCACGGTGACGGCGGTCGATTACGCGCGTGCCACACGCCAGCGCCAGGATACCCGCGCTCTGCTGAACGAGATGCTTGCCGGGCTCGATGTGCTGGCCTGTCCCGCGATGCCGACCCCGGCCGGCCCGCAGCCCGACCCGCAGGCGGTGATGGATGTGCATGATGTGCCGGCGCTGGTGCGTTTTTCCGCGCCGACCAACTTTTCCGGACATCCGACCATTACCGTTCCCAATGGCTTTACCGCAGACGGTCTGCCGACCGCCATGCAGTTCATCGGCCGGCATGGCGATGAGGCCGCCATCATTCGCGCCGGCGCGGCCTGGGAGCAGCTGACCGACTGGCATACGCGGAGACCGGTGCTGTGACCGATCAGCTTTTTCGCATCGACGCCTATCAGCGCAGCTGCACCGCGCAGGTGACGGCCAGCGGTGCGGAGGGCATCGTGCTCGATCGCACGGTGTTCTATCCGGAAGGCGGTGGTCAGCCGGGGGATCGGGGGGTATTGCGGACCGCCTCAGGGGAGGTCGCGATTGTCGACACCCAGACAGATGAGCATGGCCACCTGCTGCACCTTCCCGCGCCGGGCAGCGTGATCCCCGCCGCCGGCACCCAGGTCGAGGCCTGTATCGACTGGGACTACCGCTATCGCCATATGCGCACCCATACCTGCCTGCATCTGCTCTGCGCGCTTGTGCCGCATGACGTGACCGGTGGGTCGATCAGCCAGGAGAAAGGGCGCCTCGATTTCGACATGGCCGAACCTGTCGACAAGGAGGCGCTGGAGGAAGCGCTGAACCGCCTGGTGCAGAAAGACCATCCCGTCGGCAGCCGCTGGATCAGCGACGAGGAAATGCGCGCCAACATGGACCTGGTGCGCACCATGTCCGTCAGGCCGCCGATGGGTCAGGGCCGCGTGCGACTGATTGAGGTGAGCGCGGTTGATCTGCAGCCCTGTGGCGGCACCCATGTCGCGCGCACCGGTGAGATCGGTGTGGTGCGGCTCGGGAAAGTCGAGAAAAAAGGACGGCAGAACCGCCGTATCAACATTCACCTCGATTGAGGCGAAGTCAGGCCGTTTCGCGCGCCAGCTCGACGGCGCGCCACAGGTACCAGGCAGCGACGCTGCGGTAGGGCCGCCAGCGTTCGGCATAGGCGGCAAGCGCGCTGCGCGTACTTTCCCCGCTGTTGCCGAGGATGCGTGCATGACCCTGCCGCAGGCCGAGGTCGTCCACCGCCATCACGTCCGCGCGGCCGAGCCGGAACATGAGCAGCATCTCGACCGTCCAGCGTCCGATACCGCGCACGCGGGTCAGTCGCGCGATGACCTCTTCGTCAGGGAGGGCGCTGAGTGCGCGCAGCTCCGGCACCTCTCCGCTGAGGACATGTGCCGCGAGATCTTTCAGGGCCAGGATCTTGTTATGCGACAGACCGGCGCCGCGTAAAGTCGGCACATCCAGTGTTTCGATGTGTTCAGCGTTCAGGTCTCGCTCGCCTCGCGGGAGCAGCGCACACAGGCGCGCAAAGATGGTGCCGGCGGCCCGACCGCTGAGCTGCTGGTAGACGATCGCTCGGGACAGGGCGGCAAACACGCTTGAGGTATCGCGCAGCTCAATCCGCGGCGGGCCGATGGTCGCGATTACCCGGCCCAGTTTCGGGTCTGCTTTGCGCAGACAGTCGGCGGCAGTCCAGGGGTCGTAGTCGAATCCTGCAGGCATCTGCCCGGGCATGCCCTCGATCCTTAGCAGATAGCGCTTCGTGGTGACGCCGCCATCCGCTGAAAAGCCACCGGCCTTGCTGCCCGCCGCGAGCACGCGGTGGCAGGGCACGATGATCGGAAACGGGTTGGCGCCGAGGGCCTGGCCCACGGCGCGCATGCCGCCGGGTTTGCCGAGTCGCTGCGCCAGTTCGCCGTAGGTCACCGTGGTGCCCGACGGGATCGCCCGCGCAGCGCTGTAGAGCGAGCGGCGGAACGGGGTCTGAGCGTCAAGATCCAGCGCGATCGCGTTGAGGTCAGCGGGTTTGCCGGCAAGGTGCAGCACGAGGGCTTTTCGCGCCCGGGCAGCAGCGCCCCTGGGCGCCTGGGATACAAAAGTCGGAAACCGCTCGGCCAGTCGGCGACCGGTTGCGGCAGGGGTCATGCCGGGAAGCTCGGTGCCGACCAACAGGTCGCCCCGCCAGGCAATCCCGCAGGGACCGAGTGCGGTGTTGAATACGTGGTAGCCGGTTTTGCTCATCGGCGCATGCTAGCAGCTGCGCGCCCGTTCGCATCGCCGCGTGACGGTGCCTCAGGACAGCGTGCCGCGCTCCCCGTCGTAGGCCGGATCGCGCAGCAGCGTATGCAGCTGGCGCCGACGTACGCCCATGTTGCCGCCATCGAAAAGCGGCATGACCAGCGCATCCTGCAGATACCCGGCGAGAGGGTTGGCCAGGTCGTAGCTTTCGATGCCGACCACGCGCATCAGTTCGGTGATGACGCGGACCGCCGTTTCAGTGCAGAAGACCTTTGAATGCAGCGCGAGTTCAACGGCGTCTTCGCTCATGCTGTCCATCGCGAAGCAGGAGCGGTAGCTCAGAGAGCGGCAGGCCTCCAGCGCGCTTTTGGCGTCGGCGAGCGCATAGCCCACGGCCTGGTGTTCGATGATCGGATACGGGCCACCGCGTGCTTCACGCCGCGCGAAATCGAGGGTAAAGCTGAAAGCGGCGCGCAGGATCGCCGTCGCCAGAACGCCGACCAGCGCTGCGGTGCTGGTGAAGCTGAGGTCTACGGTGGCGAGCCCGCCGCCGACTGCCCCCAGGACGTTGTCCGCAGCAGCGCGTGTACCGTCCAGGCGGAACTGGGGCATCAGGTGCGCGCGATGCCCGAGACTGTCGATGAATTTCTCTGCCACTAGTCCGCTGTAGGGGCGGGTCACGGCAATGATCGACAGCCCCTCTGCCGGATCTGCTGTCGCGTCGGTGCGGCAGACCACGCACAGGAGCTCGGCGCCGGCGCGGTCCCAGCCGGTGGCCGAAGACACCCAGCGTTTGGCGCCGTGGATGACCCATTCGTCGCCATCGCGCTCGGCGCGGGTGCGGGTCCCGGCAGCGGGCGCAGGCGCGCCATAGTTCGCGCTGCCTCCCGGTTCGCTGTTGCAGAGCGCGGCAAGCGGCGTGCCCGTGCAGTCGAGGAAAGGGGCCAGCAGGCGCTGCTGCTGTTCCGAGCTGCCGGCAAGCATGACCGGCATCAGGCCGAGAAGGGTGGCGAGGAGCGTGAGCGTAACGTTGGTCTCCACCGCGTAGAACTCTTCAGTCACCACCGCCATGTCGACCAGTCCGGTTCCATCCCCGCCGTAAGGCTGCGGGATCATGCGCCGCAGGAAGCCCGCTCGGACCATCTTTTCGTACACCGGCCGGGTGGCCTGGAAACGGCTTTCGCTATCGGGCAGACCGGCGCACAGCGCGGCTACCTGTACCAGCTCCTGTCTGGCGAACGTGCGGGCGCTCGCCTGCAGTTCGCGCTGCGCAGGATTCAGAGTGAAGTCAACAGCCATCTGCGGTTCTCCTCGTCAGGCGCGCAAAGCGTAACAGTGCATCGGGTGCCGGTGTTGTCCGCTGCGCAGCGAAGACGGTATCGTGGCGCGCCGTTCAGACCGGAGGTGGAGAGCCTTGATTTTCCAGTTACAGGACCGGCGCGTGGAAGCCGACGGTGAGTACTTTGTCGCCGACAGTGCCAGCGTCATCGGCAAAGTGCGTCTGATGCATGAGGCCAGCGTCTGGTTTGGCGCTGTCGTACGCGGTGACAACGAGCCCATTGTGATCGGCGCGCGCACCAACGTTCAGGACCTCGCCGTTCTGCATACCGATCCCGGGTATCCGCTGACCATTGCCGACGGTTGTCTGATCGGACACAAAGCAATGGTGCACGGCTGCACGATCGGGGAGAACAGCCTTATCGGTATCAATGCCGTCATTCTCAACGGCGCGAAGATTGGCGCTAACTGCCTGATCGGTGCGGGCGCTCTGGTGACCGAGGGCAAGGAGATCCCCGACGGCAGCCTGGTGCTGGGCACGCCCGGGCGCGTGGTGCGTCAGGCGAGCGCGGAGCAGATCGCCTATACGCGGGAGCTGGTCAACCGCTACGTCGAAAACGCGCGGCGTTTCCGTGAAGGGCTGGTCGCCCAGGACCGTGCTGACCGCCGCGCATGACGCAGCCGGTGGATGCCGCGCAGGTTCTCAAGGCGGCCAGAGTATTCGGTCGCGAGGTCATCGAACCGGACGCTGAGACCTGGGAGTTCGGCGGCACCCTGCCGCGCGATTATTTCGAGGCTGCCGCCGCACACGGCCTGTGTGGACTGCGGGTGGCGACCGCTGACGGCGGCGCCGGGTTGTCGCTGGGTGAGTTCGCCGAGGTCGTTGAGGTGCTCGCGCGCCACTGCCTGGCGTCGGCTTTTGCCCTGGTCGTGCACAACAATCTGGCCGCCGCGATTGCCGCGGCGGGCTCAGTCGCCCAACGTGAGCGTTTCCTGCCCGGCATGCTCGAGGGCCGCTCCGTCGGCGCTTTTCTGCTGACCGAACCCGGGGTTGGCAGTGACGCGCAGGCGCTGCAGACCAGCGCCATTCCGCGAGACGGTGGCTGGCGGCTGGAGGGCTCAAAGGCCTGGGTGAGCAACAGCCTGCAGGCGGATGTGCTCTGCGTTTACGCGCAGACCGAACCGGGAGCCGGGGCGCGCGGGGTTGCTGCCTTCCTGGTTGAGCGTGAGCAGGAAGGCGTTTTTCACGACGGCTGCCACGAAATCATCGGCGGCCACGCCCTCGGGGCCGGTGTCATCTCCTTTGAAGGCTGCCTGCTCGATAACACCCAGCAGCTGTTTGCGCCCGGAGAAGGCCTGCGCCGCGCGCTGGAGGGGATCGATATCGCGCGCGTCGCGGTAGCCGCGATGTCGTGCGGCACCCTGGCGCGCGCGCTGTCCGAAGCTTTGCGCTACACGCGCAAGCGCCAGGCCTTCGGCGGCGCGCTGGCCGAACAGCAGGGTGTGCAGTGGATGCTGGCCGACGCGGCAACAGACCTTGAGGCTGCGCGCGGACTGGTGCGCGAGGCCGTTGCCGCAGTAGATGGCGGGAGCGGTTTTTCCCTGGCAGCAGCGCATGCGAAGAAGTTCGCTACCCGCGTGGCGTTTGCGCGCATCGCCGACTGCGCGCAGGTCATGGGGGCAGCGGGCATGCTGCGCGACTATCCGCTCGCGCGACACCTCGCGGCGGCGAAGCTCGCGCAGTACCTGGACGGCGCAACCGAAATCCAGAACGTGGTTATCGCCCGCGCTCTGGAGAAAAACTACCTTGAACTGAACTGAGCCGTTGCGGTCCGCAGAGAGCCGGGCTCAGCTGTCCGCGTAGCGGCGCACGATCTGCTTGCCGAGCGCCATCATGTGCACCTGGTCAGGGCCGTCAGCCTGGCGGCACCAGCGCGCGTAATTGAACGCCTCCGCCATGAAGTAATCGCCGGTCAAGCCGCCGGCGCCATGGATCTGCATGCAGCGATCAATCACTGTCTGGGCCATCAGCGGCACGGTGATCTTGGCGGCGGCAATGAGGTCGCGCGCGTCCTTGGCACCGACCTCGTCCATGCGAGCGGCGGTCTTCAGGGTGAGCAAACGGGCCTGCTCGATCTCGCTGAAGCTCTTCGCGATGTCTTCCAGCACGGATTGATGTTCAGCCAGAGTCTTGCCAAAGGTCGAGCGCGATACTGCGCGGCGGCAGGCAAATTCGAGTGCGCGCTGGGCGCAGCCGATCAGACGCATGCAGTGGTGAATCCGACCCGGTCCGAGACGTCCCTGCGCGATCTCAAAGCCGCGGCCTTCACCGAGCAGAATGTTCTCGGCCGGCACGCGGACATCTTCGAACAGAACCTCGGCGTGTCCCAGGGGCGCGTCGTCGTAGCCGAGAGTAGTCAGCGGACGCACGATGGTGACCCCGGGCGTGTTCTTGGGCACCAGCACCTGGCTCTGCTGCAGATGGCGGTTGGGGTTGTCGGGATCGGACTTGCCCATGACGATGAAGATCTTCGTGCGCTCGTACATCGCATTGGTGATGAACCATTTGCGGCCGTTGATGACGTAGCTGTCGCCCTCCCGCCGGATCGAGGTCTGCACGTTGGTGGCATCACTGGAGGCGACGTCGGGCTCGGTCATGGCGTACGACGAGCGTATCTCGCCGGCCAGCAGCGGCTGCAGCCAGGCCTGGCGCTGTTCCTCGGTGCCGTATTTCATGAACACTTCCATGTTGCCGGTATCGGGCGCGTTGCAGTTGAAGATCTCCGGCGCCCAGGAAACCCGTCCCATGATCTCGGCCAGCGGTGCGTAATCCACGTTGGATAGCCCGCCGTGGGAGCGCGGCACGAACAGGTTCCACAGACCTTCGTCGCGCGCTTTGTCTTTCAGCTCTTCCATCAGCGGGACGGTGGCAAAGCGGTTCGGCAGCGCATGCAGCTGCTCGTGGTAGACGCGCTCGTTGGGGTACACGTGCTGGTCCATGAATGCCTGCAGCTGGGTGCGCAGGGCTTCGGGGCTCGCGGTGATATCAGCGTAGTTCATGTGGTCTCTCGTCATTCTGGAGGGGGGATTCTAGCGGCAGCGCGCGCCGGCTCGACGCCGGGGCAGCGCGGCCAGATCGGAGCACCGGAGCAGGCTCAGTCGGCGAGGTCGCGTTTGGCCTGCTCGCGCAGCTCGGCTTTTTTTATCTTGCCCGAGGCGGTCATCGGGAATTCGTCGACGAACAGCACGTGGCGCGGGATCTTGAACGTGGCGACCTTGCCGCGACAGGCGCCGATGACTTCGTCCGCGCTGATCTCCGCACCGGTCCGCCGTTGCACAAAGGCGACGGGTACTTCGGCCAGGCGCTCGTCCGGCAGGCCAACCACTGCGACCTGCTGGATCCCCGCGGTCTGCAGCAGCAGACCCTCGACCTCCATCGGGTCGACGTTTTCGCCACCCACCTTGAGCATGTCTTTGTAGCGCCCGAGAAAGCGGATGTAGCCGTCAGCGCGCCGGTGCCCGGTGTCGCCGGTGTGGAACCACCCATCTTCGTCGTAGCTCGCGGCGGTCGCCTCGGGCTTGTTGTAGTAGCCCAGCATGAGGCCATAGCCACGCATGACGATCTCGCCCGGCACGTCGACCGGCTGTTCCTGCCGCGTCTCAGGGTCAATGATGCGCACCTCGTAACCCGGTGCGCAGTAGCCCGAGGATTCCGTGCGCTGCTCCAGCGTGTCGCCGAGCGATCCGACCAGCGTGCCCGCCCCCATTTCGCTCATACCGTACCCGGTCACCGTGATCAGCGGGGCCAGCGTCTCAGCAGCTTTGCGGCAGATCCCGACCGAGCTCTGCATGCCTGCGGCGAACAGACCACAGCGCAGGCTGGCCAGATTGCCGTGCAGCTTTTCCTGCGCTTCCGACAGGTCCTTGAGGTGGGTATCGAAGCCGTTCAGCAGGGTCACTTTCTCGCGCTCGATCTGGCGGATGCTCTCTTCGGCATCGAAAACTTCCGTCAGGATCTGGCGCGCGCCGGTCAGCATGGACAGCAATGCGCCTTCCGAATAGGAAAACAGGTGGAACAGCGGCAGGTAGTTCAGGATGGTGTCGTTCTCAGTCACCCCGAGGCGGAACGCCCGCTCCTCGATCAGGCGCAGCATGATGTGGTTGTGCATGACGCCTTTGGGAAAGCCGGTGGTCCCGGAGGTGTACATGATGAACACCGGGTCATCCGGATCGACTGCATCAATGCGTGCGCGCAGGGTCGTCTCCTCGACGCTTGCGCCACGGGCGATGAGGTCTTCGAAGCCGACGCACCCGGTATGGCCAGAGGCCCCCAGGATGACCGTCCCGCGCAGCTCGGGGAACTCCGGATCCGCAATGTCCTCGCCGAGCTCCGGCAGTTTCACCACCTCGCGGACCATACCCAGATAGTCGACCGGTCCGGAGACGTCGTGGGTGATGAGGTAGCGGGTGTCGGACTGTTTCAGCAGGTAGGCCAGATCGTTGGTTCGGAAGCGCGTGTTGACGGGGACCTGTACAGCGCCGATCCGGGCGAGCGCGTACATGCAGAAGATCCATTCCGGCCGGTTCATCATCCACAGCGCGACGTGGTCGCCATGACCCACGCCGAGCGCGATCAGGCCTTTCGCCACGGCGTCAATGCGGTCGCGTACATCGCTGAACGTGTAGCGGTCGTCGCCGAAGACCAGCGCCTCGCGATCGCCGAAGCGCTCGGCCATGGTGTCTGCGAGCGAGCCGAACGTTTTCTTGGTGTACCACTCCGCCATGTTGTTCCCCTGCCATCATTAATTGAGGCGGGAGTATAGAAAATCGTTGCGGCCGTCGGGGGATGAGCGGCCTGCGTACAATGCGCCGCATGACAGAAGCAGCCGTCAGCGGGCGCTCCCGGGTGGTCATCATGTGCGCGCTGGTACTGGCCGGCGAGATGATTTTCAGCCTGCCGTTTCATCTGCCGCGCTACTTCCGGCCGTCTTTTCTGGAAGGGCTGGGGCTGAGTAACACCGAGCTCGGCGACGTTTTCGCTGTCTACGGGATCACCGCGATGCTGGCGTATTTCCCGGGCGGGCTGCTGGCAGACCGGCTGCCGCCGCGGTTGTTGATCGTGGGCTCCCTGCTGGCGACGGCGGCCGGCGGCCTGTTCATGGCTGCGCTGCCCGGTCCGCGAGGGCTCGGGCTGCTTTACGCCTACTGGGGCCTGACCACGATTCTCCTGTTCTGGGGCGCCATGATCTGCGCGGCGCGCGACTGGGGCGGCGCAGCTGCCCAGGGACGCGCGTTCGGGATCCTGGACGGCGGGCGCGGCCTGGTTTCCGCCGTGTTCGCCACGGCGGCGGTGCTGGTGTTCGACCCCGGGCTCCCAGGCGCGGCGCTGTCGGCAACGGACCGCGCCGACGGGCTCAGCCGGGTGGCTGTGTTTTATGCGGCGGCCACGGCCCTCGCCGCCGTTTTTGCGTGGTGGGCGCTACCTTCCGGGAGTACGCGTCGAAACGGCTCAGCCGCAGGCCTTACCGCGGTGATGCAATTGCTGCGCTATCCCTCGCTGTGGCTGCAGGCTGTGGTGATTGTGTGCGCTTACTGCGGCTTCAAGGGACTGGATAACTACGCGCTGTACGCCTTCGAAGTCCTGCATCTGAGCGAAACAGAGGCTGCGTTCTTTGCGACGGCCAACGCCTATCTGCGCCCGGTTGCGGCCCTGCTCGCGGGTCTGCTCGCCGACCGTGTCGGTCTGTCGCGCCTGAGCACGGCCCTGTTCTGTCTTCTCGCGGTTTGTTACGGCACCCTCGCGGTAATCAGCCCGGTCAGCTTGCCGGTCACCCTGATCATGGCAAATCTGCTGTGCAGCGCGGTCGCTGTATTCGCGCTGCGCGGGATTTACTTCGGCCTGTTCGAGGAAGGTGGCGTGCCGCGCCATCTGACAGGTGCAGCGACTGGTCTGGTGTCGGTCGTTGGATTCACGCCGGACATCTTCTTTGCCCCGCTTGCCGGACGGTTGCTGGACGCGGCGCCGGGGCTGGCCGGGCATCAGCATTACTTCCTGCTGCTCAGCGGTCTGGCAATTGGCGGCATCCTTGCGGCGGGGTTACTCTGCCGCCGGCCGCCGACGGGCAGACAGCCGACAACTTAAAGGACGCGCAGGTGAGCGAAAACGAGTTTGCAGACAAAGTAGCCGTAGTAACCGGCGCGAGCCGGGGGATCGGCCGCGGCATTGCCGAGGAACTCGGGCGACTGGGCGCGCAAGTTGCCTGTGTCGCAACCCGGGCCGAGAACGCGTCTGAGGTCGTCGAGAGTATTCGCGCAGGCGGAGGCAACGCCCAAGCCTTCGGCGCTCTGGTAGAGCGCGGCGATTCCGTCCGCGCCCTGTTTGAAGAGATCGGTGAAGCGCTCGGTCCGGCAGAGATTCTGGTCAACAACGCCGGGATTTCGGAGCCCATGATGACGCTGGATATGACCGAGGAAAGCTGGGACCGGCACATGGACGTCAACTGCAAATCGATTTTTCTCTGTGCGCAGGCCGCCGCGCGCCAGATGAAAGAGAACGGTGGCGGCAACATCATCAATATCGGATCTGTGCTGGGCCGTAATGCCTTCCCCGCAACCCTGGGCTACTGCACCTCCAAGGCGGCGGTGGATCACATGACCCGTGTCATGGCGATTGAATGGGCGCGCCTGAACATCCGCGTGAACTGCATCGCGCCCGGCTATATCCGGACCGATCTGATTGACCAGTTGGTAGAAGATGGCAAGCTCATTCTGCGGGACCTCGAAAAACGCACGCCGCAGCGTCGGCTCGGGCGGATCGAAGATGTCGCGCGCGCGGTGCGCTACATCGCGAGCGAGGACGCCGCGTTCATGACGGGCGAGACGCTGGTGTTGGACGGCGGGTGGACTGCGTTCGGGTACTACCAGCCGTCCGCGCCAAAATGATTGACCGGCTGGAATTGAACAGGTGGCGGCCGCTGGAAACGGTCCAGGTGGTTGCCGCTCTCGTACTGGCGGGGGGCGTCGCTGTCTCTGCGGCGGTGGCTGGAGAGCGCTGCGATGAAGAGCGGCCTCGGGAAATTTTCGAAGCGCTTGAGGCGATCGACACCGAAGGCGAAAACCGACTTCAGATCCGGCTTCAGGATCTCGCTGAGCAGGAGCGTTGGACGCAGGGTGACTGGGAGCAGTTCACCCTGAGCCTGGCGGACTCTCCGGCGGTCAACGAGCGTGAGGATCAGCGCTCCGCACTGATGGCGCAGGTATTTGCTGTTCTGGCTAAGCCGCCGGTGGACTGCGTCCGGCTCGACGAACTCGAGGCGGAGGTTCTCAACCTGGAGCGGGCGCTGTGGGACGACAGCCTCGAACGCGTGGAGAGGCGGCTGCAGCGGAACGTGGCGCCAGACGCTCTCTGATCCCGCTGCTGGCTGGCTTATTTCAGCCAGCTCTTCCGGGAACCCGGCTGTACGCAGCCATTAAATTGCCGGCCGCGAAGGCGCGCTGACCAACGATCTGCGTATTTCCGGCGTGTGCGGCGCACTGATGCAGTGCGGCCTGAATCTTGCTTGCATGACCCGTTTGCCCGGCGGCAGGCGCCGGGCTGTCCGCAAGAAAGGAGACCGCGGTGTTGCTTGTGCGCAGAAAACTACAATTCTCTAAATTGGCCCCCTGCCTTGCGCTGCTCGTGGCAGGACCCGCCCAGGCGCTGGAAGAAGTCACCGTGACCGCGACCCGGGTCGAGCGTGACATTCTCGATATCCCGATGTCGGTCAGCATGGTCGATAGCGACGACGTCCAGCGTCGCCAGTTAATCGGATTGAACGAGTCCATGAACCGGATCCCCGGTGTCTATATCACCAGCCCCTACAACGCTTCGCGGGACCTGCGCATGTCTATCCGAGGTTTCGGCTCGCGTTCCGCGTTCGGGATCCGCGGGCTCAAGGTTTACATCGATGGGATTCCAGCGACAGCGCCTGATGGCCAGACCGCGCTGGATGATCTGGATCTTGCCAGTGTTGAACGCATTGAGGTCATCCGTGGGCCTGCTTCCGCGCTGTATGGCTCCTCCGCCGGCGGCGTGGTCAACATCTTCACCCAGTCGGGAACCGAGATTCCGTTCGTGGAGGCCGGCGTCAGTCTGGGGAGCTACGACTTCGAGCGCTACCAGTTCAAGACCGGCGGGCAGGCGGGCGCGCTCAATTACTTCGTCAACGGGTCGTATCTGGATTACGACGGCTATCGCGACAATGCGGAGGCCGAGAAAGGCAACATCAACGGAAAGTTCGGCTACACATTTTCTGACGGTTCAGTCGGGCAGCTGATCGTGCGCTATGCCGATGCGCCGTGGGAGCAGGATCCGGGTGGCATCAACGCGGCACAGGTCGCTCGCGACCCGGGCTCAGCGCGTGACCAGAACATTCTTCAAGATGCCGGTGAAGAAGTTCAGGACACCAAGGTCGCATGGTCCTGGCAGAAATCGCTCGAGGTCCACGAGTTTTCGCTGCGGAACTACTATAACTGGCGCGATTTTTACGCTCAGCTGCCGATCGGAAACCTGGGCATCACG
>Ga0181588_10003773_pt1 | contig 12610 bp, 9 predicted proteins | sample 071ome_26_FD_148607 | JGI IMG/M metagenome (GOLD analysis project Ga0181588, IMG submission 148607) | Coastal salt marsh microbial communities from the Groves Creek Marsh, Skidaway Island, Georgia - 071409BT metaG (spades assembly) | ecosystem: Environmental > Aquatic > Marine > Intertidal zone...
TCTTCGTGGCCACGCCGAGGTACGAAGTGTTTGGTCTGTTCTGTCCTTTGCCTCGTCTGGCTTCGCCGTACATGTTGCCTTTGTTTTTCTTGTACGCGCCAGCGAAGGCTGGATTGCCCATGATTTAACGATCGATCGATTGATTATTGTCGTTGTCGCGCGTCGTGTGTTTTGTGCAGTTATGCGCGGCGTGCGCGCGCGCAGTTTGTTGTTTTGTGTTGTGCGCGATTTGAGATTTTCCTTTTTTTGAATTTTTGTGTTTAGGGTTTTGGTCCAATTTTTGCCTCTTTTGGATTTTCGCAAAAACGAAGGAGCGACACAAACAAAAAGGAAAGAGAGACGGGGAAAAAAATGAGGAGAGGCGAGAGCGCCCCGGGGCGGCTGCTCGTCTTCTTCTCCTCTTTCCTCTCCGCTCGTTCTCCTCCGTCCACTTCTTTTTTATCTTCTTCTTCTCGTTATTATTCTCTCGCGCGGGGGAGAAGGAGGGGAGAAACGCACGCGCGAAGAGAACAGAGCCGCTCGTCGCCGTGGTGCGTTCGTTTCTTCTTCTCGACATCATCGTCGTTGGACGAAGAAGCAAAAGCCGCCGAGGGCGCTGTCCGCGACGAGGCGCGGCAGCACGAGAGTTTATCCTCGCGAGGGCCGAGTTGGTCGGTGAACGAGTTAGTCAGAGGTAGCGGAAATAGTAACGACAGTAGCGGCGGGGGGGGCGGCGGCGCGATATCCGCGGAGGAGTTTAGGAAAATCGCGGAGAGCGTGAAACTTTCTTTCAACGACCGCGAGGAGGAACGGTTGGCGAGGAGAGAGGTGGAGGAAATAGTTCGGTTTAGCGAGATGGTTTTATCGTCGTCGTCGTCGTCGAGCGATGTCAAAGAAGGAGACGACGAACAGGGCTTGAACAGGCCCACGCCTCGACGCCGTATGGACGAGTAAAAGTTCCGTTCGCGTGCGCGAACCTCTCTATAATCTAAACGTGTAAAACATTCTATTCATATTTATATGTTATCTACGTGCTACGCTACGCGCTTTTATTTCTTTTTTACATTCTCCGAAAGCATTTCTTTCCTCTTCATCTTCTCGCGACTTCTTTTACTCACGTGGAACGCCAACGCGGCGGAGACTAATACGCTCGCGTTCATGGCCAAAGCGACTTCGCTTCCGAAAAAATCCACCGCTAAGCCGCTCAAAACCGGGCCGAGTAACAAACCTACATCGCCAGAGTTACGGTATATTGATAAAGCGGCTCCGCTAGCTTTTCTTGGCGCTATTTCTGCGACGAATGTCATCGGAGCGGCACCCATGATGGAAGAAGCAGCTGCCCACGAGACGCACGCAGCGGCGAAACCTGCCTCCGAGGAGCTTCCCGCGATGGCCATGACGGCGAGCGAAGAGAGAATCGTCGTCGGTGCGATGATATTTCGGGCACTAAACGTTGAAATTAACTTTGAGGAAGGAACTAATCCAATTAAACTCGTCGTAGCCATGGCTGAAAAGAGCATGCCGAGATTTTGCGCATCCATGCCATGCGAAATGGCCAAAATGGGCAACACGGCGCCTCTCCCACCGGCGCCGGCGAAGAATAAGGCGGAATTCAAGAAACAAACCGACCAGAAATCGGTTCGCTTGACTAACATACCCAACTGTCTGCTGTCAGCAGAAGATGTCGGCGAGTTTTGCTTTTCCATGGCGTCTTTGTTGAGCGTCAGAGAAGCGTCCATAGTCATCGAACCTCCGGGTTGCAATCGCTGCCGCGTCGAAGACGAAGACGAAGACGAAGACGACGATTTGGTTTCATCGCCGCTTTCATTATTTGACGATGACGACGATAAATGCTTCGTCTCCGGTGCCGCATAAAACGCCACCGCGCTCAAACTTCCACTCAACGCCGTCGCGAATAAAAACGGCGTTCGAATATCGCCGCCAAACGCGTACATCGCGGAAATTAGACCTGGACCTACCGCGGCACCAGCTAAGGCCGCGCCTTGATGCATATTCATCGCGTTTCCTCCATTCATCATCCCTTTGTTTTCCGTTTTCGCGATATCGCTCAAACTTACAGACGCTCCGGTCGTATAGATGGACGACCCAACTCCCGCTAAAAAACGCGCTCCTAACAACTCGTAAAAACTCGAACTCGTCACCGTGCTCATATTCGCCATCGTGGTCACCATCGGTCCGAACCATAACAATTTCTTCCTCCCAAACTTATCCGCGAAATACCCAGCCGGCGTGTTCACGCACAACCTCGCCGCCGCGAACGCGCTGAGAATGCTCCCAATCTGCGCGCCGGACAGATGTAACTCGGACGTCGCGAAGGACGGAATCGTCGGCGCGAGAATCCCGTGTCCCATCGCGCACGCGAACGAGAGTCCGCATATGGAGAGAATTTCCTTGTTGTCTCTGAGAAAGTTTGGAATTGGATTCGTTGAAGTAGGCGCAGGAGGTACAGGAGCACTCGTTGGTATCGGGGGCGAAAGTGTTCCTCCGCCGCCGCTCGCTCCTTTCTTCTTCGTCTTTCGTCCTCTCGTCGGCGCATTCTTCGTTTCCTCCGAGGAAGAAGAAAACGAAGTAAACGAAGATGAACTGCAAAAGTGAGAGAAAAGAGCGCGGCGCGCGGAAGAGCGCCGCGAAAACTCCCGCGCCGCTCTCTCGCCGCGCAACATGTGCGTGCGTGTGTGCGAATATTTCTTCACTCGTCCTTCTCAAACGCTTCTTTTTCCATCTTCTCAACAAACATTTTGATTGCTCTCTCCTCCTTCTTCTTCTTCTTCTCGGGTGCGCGCGCGGCGCACCGAAAACGCCCAAAGAGCGATGCTCACTCTCATGCGTGTGTGTGTGTATGTATATCCTCGCTCGCTCCGACGTTTTTTTCGCGGGTGGTCGAACAGCCGGTCGCGCGAGTCGGTTTTTCCCCAAGAGAGAGAATAAGAAATTCAAAGTTTGTTTTGTGTTGTTCTCCGCGACTTTTTGGCGTTTTCTCCCGCAACAACACGACGCAACGCACGAGACGCACGACGACACAACTCCGCATCAAAAAAAATAACAGAGACCACACGCGACACGAAAAAAAGCACATATAACACTAAGCGATAAGCTCTCCATCACTCTATACTTTCGTCTTGAGAGGTCGCCCTTTGAAAAGTCGTTTTTGTTATCATAAAGTCACCACACAAAACTCGCGCCGTGAACCGACGATATAACGCTCTCTCTCTGACGCGAAGAACGAAAGAGAGAACGAAACGAGGAAGGAGAAGGGCGCGCGCGCGGAAGCTGAGAGAGAGCGAGCCTTGCGAGAACGGCGCGGGGAAAAATATAAAATCAATCAAAAGGCCCTCCCCCCGCGGGGAAAAATAATACAAAGATGGACGCACTCACCAGCTCTTCGCCGGAGAAGAAGAAGAAGCCAGACGTGAGCGTACAGATTCCAGCGGCTTCAGAGGGAGAGCAAAAGAGAGCGGCAGAAGGTACGGCGGCGGCGGCGAGTAGTAGTGGTGGTGGTAACGCGAACGAAAAGAAGGAGAGCGCGACGACGAAAACGAGGACGGTGACGAAACCACCCTCTCCTGCTCGGCAGATGGACAAGATGGATGCGTTGCTTTCGCCGAGGACGAACGTCGAGCCGTCGTCGTCGACGAAGGAGAATTCAGTAAAAACAATCGATGAATTGATGTCGGAAGAGAACGAGGCGGACGTGGACCTACCGTACGATAAGAACGATTCGGTGGCGTTTTTCGATTTAGATCACACGGTGGTTGATACGAACTCGTCGTGGCTGTGGGTGCAACACGAGGTGAACCAAGGGAGAGTCGGCGCGCACATGATATTGACGGCGATTTACTGGTTCGGGAGGTACGCGTTAGGTTACGGCGCAGGTGCGGAGAGAGCAGGGGCAGATGCCGCGGAGACGTACAAAGGCGTCCACGCGGATAAGTTGAGAGGAGACGTGGAGTCATTTTTTAACGAGGAGATGAAGCATAGAATACGACCGGGATGCGTGCCCGTGTTGAAAGCGCATAAAAGAAGAAGTCAACGAGTGATCATGTGCACGTCGACGTGGCAGCATCCAGCGGAAACCGCGGCAAAAATGTTTGGGTTTGAAACAGAAGCGGATGATGTGATTTGCTCGCACATGCAAGTGACCGAAGATGGAGTTTTGAATGGGAAGTTGGCAAAGATTGCATACGGCGACGAAAAATACGAACGGACGAAAGAGTGGGCGGTGAAGAACAACGTAGATTTGAAAAAGTGCTATTTTTACACGGATTCATATTCGGACGTGAAATTAATGGAGCACGTGGGATATCCCGTGGCGGTGAATCCAGATCCGAGGTTATTGAAACACGCGGAGAGTAGAGGGTGGGAAATAGTAGATTGGGGGGTAGCGCCGCAGCGGGCGAAGAAACCGAGATATCATTACGGTTGCTTGAACGGTGCGAGGCAGTCGTACGCGTGATGAGAGAGAGAGAGAGAGAAAGAGAGAGAATTATACTGTCATTATTATTATTATTATTTACATATACTACGCGTTGAATTTATTGATCGACACTGAGAGCAAAGAGAAACCTTACCACAGTTTATGCGAGTTCAAGTTCCTCGATTTTTGGTACAGCCTCGCTTTAGCCATTCGCTTCTTCTCCCGAAGCGCGTTCTCTTGGTCTTCGTCTAAACTATTAATATTCTTACTTCTACTTTCGATCTCTTCTATCGCACCGAACGAACGTTCTTTCGCGTCCATTTTCGGTATGAAGGAACCGTATTCGTGCGTGGGAGGGAAGTACCAAGTCTTCCACGACGGTTCCTCCTCTTCGTCGCCGTCTTCCGCGCTCGTAGTCGCCGCCGCAGCCGCTTTGCTCCTCAGCCGTTTCAACTCCTCCACCATTTTCCGCACGTCTTCTTCTTCTTCTTCTTCTTTTGTCTCTTCTTCTTCTTCTCCGTCTTCCTCGTCATCCTCGTCGTCATCCTCCTCCTCTTCTTTCCTATTTTCAAACATCGTCGTTGTTATTTCCTTTGTTTCAATTTTCTCCGGGGGGTCTCTCAACACATCATCCAACGTCGACTGAAAGTGTTTATGTTTCATCTTATTTCGCATCGCTTCCACTCGAGATTGCAACGTAATGTTCTCCCCACCATCATCATCACCGCCCATCGTCGTCGTCGTCGTCGTCTTCTTCCGTCCTCTTTCCCTCGCGCGCATCATCCAATACTCCTCTATGGCTCGATTCTGGTAAAACGAAGTTGTTTTTTCTTCAACGTCTTCCGAGTCGAAATTTTCATTCCGCGTTTTTTTCCCGCGCACCGTTTGGCCGACTAAAACGTCCGGATTCGACGGACCTTTGTGGAGTTTCCAACCCGTTCGTGAAGGTGGTGGTGGTGGTGGTTGCGGATTGCTCGGCATGTTTTCGCCCAAAGCGCTTTGAAAAGTGTGGGGAAAAGAGACGTTTTTTGACTCATAATAAGATACAAAATATAAAAAAACACTCTCTAAGGTTAGGGAAAACTAAACATATGACTAAAAATCAAAGCGACCTGGGCGGCTCTAACTGCTCCACCCCTCTCTCCTTCAACATCTCGACCATCTTATCGCACATCGCTCGCGTCTTTTTCGCGAGCTGTAAATTCTTCCTCGCGTCCAGCTGCGACGTCGCGAGTTGTCTCTTCAATTTTGAGATTTCATCCTCCCCGTCTTCGTCTGCGTTAGTAGTAGTACCTCGTTGTTGTTGTTGTTTCTCTAGTTCTGCGGTGGACGCGGCTAAACTCGCCTCCAGCGCGCTCGGCGGCGACGCATCTTCCGAATCTCTCCCTTCTTCGTTCGCCGCGCCGCTCGCCGTCGCGACTGGAAGTTGCATGTCGTGCTTCAAAAACGTCTCCACCAGCTGCCGTTTCCTCGCCTGCTCGATTTCCAACGACGCCGTCACGTTAAATCCAATCTGACGGCTTTTCTGTAACCGCGCTTGCACCTCTTCTAAGGTGATGGTGTTGAAATTCTCCGCGTCCGACGCGGCCGCGGTTTTCAAGCGGCCGATGATGGAGTTGAACTGTTCCTGGTGTTGTTGGGAGGACATGTCTTCTCTCTCTCTTTATTGCGTATATCAACAAAAGTGTGGAGGGGAAAATGAGGACTTTGGGGAAAAAAATACGCGATACGCGATTTTTTTGTATCTTAAACTTCAAAAAGAGCGCGCGCGCGCGGTACATGCCGCCACCCACACTTCTCAAAGCGACGCGCGCGACGGTTTTGAAAACACTCCTCGTTGCCTTTACGTCCTCATCTTCTCTTCTTTCGGGATCTGCGGTCGTTTACGCCGCTCGTCTTCAGGGTTCGGAGAGCGTCGCGGAACGAGGACGACAACCACCACCACCACAACAACAACAACAACAACAACAACAACAACAACAACAACAACAACAACAACAACCGCGAGGAGGAGCGTTTGCGAGAGCGCGCGCGTGGAACAACGCGACGAGAAGAGAGCAGCTTCCACCTTTTTTTCGAGGGGAAGCAATGGCGTGGAGATCGCACGGTACCGATAACGACTCGCTCGTCGATGCGCTCGTGCGAAACAGAGTGTTGAAGACGAAAAAGGTCATAGATGCCATGCGAAGGGTGGATCGCGGAAACTATTGCTTACCTTTCTCCGGAGAGAGCGCTTACGAAGATCACCCGTTGCCGATTGGATCGAACGCTACGATTTCTGCGCCGCATATGCACGCGGCATGTTTGGAGCTCGCTCACGATCGCATTAAAGAAAATTCGAGAGTCTTGGACGTTGGAAGCGGCTCCGGGTATCTCACGTCGTGTTTCGCGGTCATGCTCGATCACCACGACACGTACGCCGCGGGGTCTATTCGCGCGGAAGAAGTCGAAGATAGACGCCCAGGATTGAACGACACGAATTATCCAATCGTCGTCGGCGTGGAACACATCCAAGAGCTCGTAGATTTCTCCATCGAAAACACCAAAAAAGACGGCAAAGGTAAATACCTCGCCGGTCCGGAACCGCTGGTCGTGCTCAAACTCGCCGACGGCCGAGAAGGCTACCCGCCGTACGCCCCGTTCGATGTCATTCACGTCGGTGCGGCGTCGCCGGAAAAGCCGACAAAACTTCTCAAACAACTCGCCAACGGCGGGCGACTCATCTGTCCCGTCGGGACCGGCTGGCAATCTTTACGCGTCTACGATAAGGACGAGAAAGGGAACGTTTCCGAGTTTGACGCAATGGGCGTCTCGTACGTGCCGCTGACCAGCGCGAAGGCGCAAACGGAGCGATCGTCGGGATTCTTTTTCCCGTGAGACGAAGAGAGAGTTTAAGAGAGAGACAACACGTGTGCGTGTCCAATAAACATTAAACGCGCGCGCGCTTACGCGCGCTATTTTTGTGATGCGAGAAAGATATTTTCAAAACTTTTTGGCGCCATTTCTCTCGTCTCGCGTGTTTTGTTATCGCACACATCCACACTTACACGACGCGCGCAGATTTATCGAACGCGCGGCACAAACATGTCCTCCTCCGCGTTAACCTCCGTCGCGCATCTGAGCGGCAGAGCGAACAACAGCAACGCTCCCAAACCGAGCAGCAGCAGCAGTAAAAGCCGACATCAAAAACGACGAAACGCGCGATGCGATCGACGAATTTGGATTACGACGACTTCCGCGTCGAATGATATTAATACTAGCAACAACACTAACGACATCATCAACACGAACAACAAATCCTCCTCCTTATCTTCATTTGGCGGCTCGTCCGTTTTAGAAGATTTCGACGGGCAGAAACCGGAGATTGGCTCGACGATGACTCGGTCGTCGTCGTCGACGACGACGACGAGCACGTACTTTGGGGGAGGTGGAGGTGTTGGGGGAAATCCTTTGCGAGGCGCGAAATCGAGAGCGGAGAACGCGATGCGCGCGAGACAGTTTACGACGAGTAGAAACCAGCAGTACGCGAACGGCGGCAGCGCGGCGTACGGAAGCATGGTTCCGGACGAGGAAGAAGCGAGCACGAGCGGCCAGCAAACGCAGCAACTAGAACAAGAAAAGGAAGAGCAAATGTCTGACATAAAGAAGCGAATGATGGTAGCGTTGGAGTGCGAGCGTCAGGATCTGGCCGATGGATCGGTTTTATTCCGATTCTCGGAGAAACCGTTGACGAGACAACAAAAAGCCGCGCTGGCCGCAGAAGAGGAGAAAATCCAAATCTCCTCGAGCGATTTTGAACGTCAACCGAACTTCATCGAGCGATGGTTCATGACCGTCCGTTTCCAAGCCGCCACCGTCTCCGTAGAAAAAGCGTTCCTCTTCATCCTCTCGACGCCGTTTCGAATGGCGTTTTGGACGTTCGCGTACGCCATGCGTTTTCTCTTTTGGATCGTCACCGGAAGATTCAACTTGCTCTTCAGCTTGAACAAAGGAAAACGAAGAGCCTCGAAGCAGTTAGCGGCGAGCTATTCGCAAATGGAAATCGAAAAGCAAAGGAAGGAGAAGATGGAGAGAGAACGCGCGTTTCTCGAAGGATCAGCCAAAGTCGCCAGAGAGAGATTAAAGTTATAATCGTATATATATATATATATATAATGTGCCATTTGAATACGTAATAAAGTAACGCTCGATACCACTCGAAACTCGTATCCGCTAATCCGCGGTTCCGCGCGAACGCGGACTCCTCCTCGCCCAATTTTACACGAATGCAGCACAACGCAAACAAGTAGTTACACGAGCGCGCGACGAAAAAATGAACGCGTGAGAAGAAGAAGAAGAAGACAAAAACCGCACACGGAGAAAGCGTAAACGAAGCATGAACCAGCAAGCGAAACCGGAGATTGGTCGTAAAAAACCGCAGAAGCCGAAGAAGGCGACGTTTAAGAGAGGCGCTTCTTCGACTCTGACGACGTCTCGGGGAGGCACCATTGAAATCATGAACAAAGCGGTGCGGATGGCGGATGCGAGTTCATCGGCATCACCCGCGGCGCTCAGAGGAGGAGGCAAGAAGAGCGAGGCAGAAAACGACGACGACGATTCGAAGAGCGAGGCTTTTATTTTGCGCGGATGGCGAGGAGGTGATGGCGCGAACGAAGAGGATGACTTTGAGACGGACGGATTAGGTATCGTGCCGTCTTCTTCTTCTTCCGCCGCCGCCGCCGCGGGGGAGCGAAGGAAGATTTTTACGAGCGACGCGGTGTCGGACGTGGCGACGTTAGACGCGGACGAGACGGTGCAAGAGAGGATGGCGAAGCAAGTGAGAGATTTGCGGGAGAAAAAGAAAAAGAAGAGTGGCAAACAAATGAAAGAGGACGAGGTGGATGGGGAAGCGGACGCGCGGAACGCCGCGGATCTGTCCAAGGCGAGCGTGCACGCGGTGCCAAGAGGTTTGATGAGCAGTGGTAATGTGAAGAAAGGCGATGGGAGCAGCACCGTGGACGCGATTGAGTTGATTAAGAAGCACGAGAAACACGCGAAGAAGGCGTTTCGACAGGCGGAGATGGAACGCGAGCAGGCGCAGAAACGGTTGAAAAAGGTGAGGGAGAAGAGAAATCGAGAGAGGCGGGTATTCGATCGAGCGGTGGAGAAAGGGTTTTCGGAGAAGTGGGTCCAAAAAGCGTTGGAGGCGCACCCGGAAGAGTTAAGCGAAGAAGAAGACGAAGAAGAAGGAGAAGACGAAGAGGACGAGAAAGCGATGAAAATGAGACAAGCCTTGCGAGCGCAAAAAATTAAGGCGGCGCAATCGAAGCGTTTTGCCCACGTGTTGGATTTTCTGTGTCTCAGCGTACCTCGAGAGGAAATGCCGGCTGCGTTTGCTGCGTTGCTCGATGCAAAATCAGAGAGACAATACAGTAAGATTATTCCGACGCCTTTACACGTGAACGCGAGAAATATGAACAACGTGGTCGATCGATCGAACGAGTACAACGGGGAAGTCATCGTTGACGATCCGACTGTAAAGTTGTTCCAAAGAGCCATGGCGAAACGGTGCGAAAACTCTGGATTTGGTACCGCAGAGTCCATGCTAGCTTTGGAAAAGAGCGGTTGGATAGAAGAAGACGCGTTTTTGGATTTATTGCGATCGTTACAGCCTCCGTACGAGAGCACAACTCTGACCAAAGAAGAACTCGAAAGGGTGCAAGATTTACGAAGTGAAGAGAAAGCTGCGTTGGAATCCATCGAAGGCGAAGAAAACTTCAAAATTAGTAACGATAGACCACACGATGTGCACGTTCAAACGTGGACGATAGCGATAGCGATAGAGAACGAGGACGAAAAAAATAGCGCGACACCTATAGAAGAGAGCGAGAGGATTAAAATCCCAAACGCAGAGCTCGACGTCTACTTTCCGGAGAGCAGCCGGTACCCATTCGAACCGGCTATTTGCGAGTGTCGTCATTCATATTTACCGAACGAGGCAAAGAGAGCGGTGAATTCTACCCTTGCGTCGATTTCCACGGCAAAAGTAATCGAAAGTCGTGGTGAACCGGTGATTTACGAGTTGTGCTCGTGGTTAAGAGAACACCTATTCTCTATTTTGAAAGCGAAATGTCCGAGTAAGTTTAAACGCGCGAAACGAGGTTCAAGATTGATAGTCGCGTCAAAGAGTGATAATAATAATAACAACGGAGAGAAAGAGGAAACTCCTTTTCGATTGACCGGTCGCGGTGCGCACATCCAACGCACCTACGCTCGCTTAGAAAATGCCGAGATGGAAGAGGAAGAAAAAGAGAAGGAACGATTGCAACGCATCGCCTATTGCACGCAGCTCATGAAGAAGGAAAAAATGAAGGAGAAGGAAGAAGAGGAAAGCGAAAAGAAGACAACTTCTGTTCCTCCGATGGCTTCGACTGTCCCACAAACTATGGAGGAGAGATTAGAGCGATGGGAGCGAGAGCACGAGAAGAGAAAAATACTTGCCAAAGACGCGGTTCGAGTCGATCTGTCTTCTGCATCCGATTTGAACGCCATATCGATGTTGAAGAAGAAGAAAAAGAAGAAAATCATCCCAAACGCTGCAAAGAAAGCCGAGGAAGCCGCTGCTGCGGAAGCAGCTGCTTTAGCAGCCGCAGCGAAAGAAAAAGCGAAACGAGAAGAAGCCCTGATGAAACAAAAAGAACGAGAAGAGGAAGAGCGCGAAGAAGAAGAAGAAGAAAAACAACAACAAAAGGAAACTAAGCCGAAGAAGAAAACGTCTTGGCTCGCGAAAAAAATTAAGCAAACGCAAGATGATGCTCGCGAGGCCAATTTGGACGCGATGGAAGACGTTGAAAATGTAGAAGACTTGGACGAAATTGCTTCGGCAATTGTCGATAAAGTCTCCCTAGCCGCGAAGAAAGACTCGGCGCAAGAAAAAGCCGAAAAAGAGAAACGCGATAAGGAAATATCCAACGCACTTCGTGAAAAAGAGCTCGCGAAGAAGTCATCTACAAAATGGAAAGAAATGCAAAAGATTCGCGAAAACTTACCGGCAAGGAAAGCTCGATCGGAAGTCATTTCAGCGGTGAAACGGTCGCGCGCGTGCGTCATTTCAGGCGCAACCGGGTGCGGTAAAACGACGCAAGTGCCGCAGTTCATCTACGAAAATGCCATACTCGACGAGAGAAACGGCGCAAACACATCCATCATCATTACGCAGCCACGGAGAATCAGTGCGATTGCTGTCGCAGAACGCGTCGCGGACGAACGCGACGAGCAGATTGGAGATACCGTTGGCTACTCGATTCGTCTAGAGTCTCGACAGAGCGCCAAGACGCGAATGTTGTTTTGTACGACGGGTGTTTTGTTGAGACGTTTACAACAAGATCCAGACTTGACTGGCATCTCGCACGTTGTCGTCGATGAAGTTCACGAGAGAGACGCGCTTTCTGATTTTCTCCTCGTTATTTTACGAGACCTTGCGTCTCGACGAGAAGATTTCCATCTCGTCGCGATGTCTGCGACTGTAGACGCGGATTTGTTCGGGAACTATTTCAGACAAGTCGTCCCTGGAGAAATTCCAAGCGTTGCGATGCAAGGAAAGACGTTTCCAGTGGAGGAATATCGATTGGAAGATGCCATCGAAGCGTGCGGCTACGTGTGCGAACCAAATTCTGAGTTTTCAATTGCAGGACAACAAGCGAGGAAGAAAGGCGGTTCCGGAGGAGGTAATCGCAGGTCGAAGCAAATGGCGGCGCTCGCAGACGCCGCGGGAAGTTTCGTCGACGAATCAATAATAACAGATGAAACGAGAAAATATTACAGCGAATACGATGAAAGCACGATGCGTCAGTTGCAGATTGTGGACGAAAATTGCGTGAACTTGGATTTAATCGAACAGCTCGTAACGCACATCGCTGAAGATTACGAAGAAGGTGCCATTTTAGTCTTTCTACCAGGGATGGGCGAGATTAAAGCTTTGCACGATCGCTTGCGCGCCTCTCTGTATGAAAGCGAGCATCGCGCTCCAAGCTCGCTTCGAGACGAGGACGACGAGAAGAAGAATCCGCCACCAAAATATTTACTCGTTCCTTTGCATTCCACGCTGACGGCGGAGGAGCAAAAAAGAGCTTTTTCGAAACCGGCGCCGGGCGTTCGCAAAGTTGTCATGTCCACAAACATCGCCGAAACGTCGATTACAATTGACGATTGCGTGTT
>Ga0181588_10003774_pt1 | contig 12610 bp, 16 predicted proteins | sample 071ome_26_FD_148607 | JGI IMG/M metagenome (GOLD analysis project Ga0181588, IMG submission 148607) | Coastal salt marsh microbial communities from the Groves Creek Marsh, Skidaway Island, Georgia - 071409BT metaG (spades assembly) | ecosystem: Environmental > Aquatic > Marine > Intertidal zone...
TATTGGCCATAACGCTCTATTATAGAACCAGTCAGTAGGGCCGCCAACGGCAGCCCAAACTGCGCTGGCCACAATTCGTGAACCCGGTTTTCGCGCGGCGAAAACTTGGCTGGATCAGAACCCCGTAGCGGCGATATTGGGCTTTATCGGCCTCGATCGGATGGATAACGGAAATGGATTGGGCGATGGCTGCGGGGAAAGACTGGAATAAAGAACGGGAGAACTCGTAGCGATCCCTCTCGTTCCATATTTAACCCACCCTTGCGGTGGGTTAAATGGTGGGCCGTGTAGGGATCGAACCGCCAGCGCCCCAGGAAATCAAAAAGAAACGGCCCGGCAAAGCGCTGGCTGCGGGGAAAGACTGGAATAAAGAACGGGAGAACTCGTAGCGATCCCTCTCGTTCCATATTTAACCCACCCTTGCGGTGGGTTAAATGGTGGGCCGTGTAGGGATCGAACCTACGACCATCGGATTAAAAGTCCGGTGCTCTACCAACTGAGCTAACGGCCCATACAGGGTCTTTGAAAGAGCGCGAGATTTTAGGTGAAATTGCGCGCACACTCAAGAGCCTGGCGGCTTATAAAGCCGCCAGGCTTTTCAGGTTTTTACGACAGGCAATCAGTTGAGGACGTTATAGCCTCGGCCGCGCATGCAGTTCTTCACGACCTGCTCGATCTCGTTGTTGGTGTTGGTCTCGGCCTGTCGGCGGTTACGCGCGTTGCGCGTGGCAGAAGCTGCCAGACCCACGGCCGCTCCCGTCTTTGCGCCTTTGCTGCCAGAGCCGCCACTGATGGCCCCGGCTGCTGCCCCAACAGCGGCGACCCGCGCCGTGTTTCGCGCCACGCCTTCGCGCTCCGGCTCGCTATATTCCACCTGGCCGCCCGTGTTTTGGCATGCTTCCAGGTCATCGTAGTATTCATTCTTGTCCACGCCTTCCATGTCGACCACCACGTTCACATTTTGTGCGTGGCCCATGGGCGCAAAGGCCAAAAGCATGACAGTCACAGCACACCATCCAAAATTAAATTTCATTGATAACCCTCATCAACTTTGCAAAGTAAGAATCTAGCCCAAACCTTCGATTTCAACAAATGCCAAAAGTTCAGGCGTAGCGTGTCGGGTCGGTAATCCCCGCCGCCTGAAAGCCCGCAATGCGGATCAGGCAGGAATCACAGACCGCGCAAGCCCGGCCGTCCTCGTCAGCCTGATAGCAGGAAACGGTATCACCGTAATCCACACCCAGCAACGTGCCACGCTGGATGATCTCAGCCTTGGTCAGGTCTATGAGCGGTGTATGAATGGCCAATGGCGCACCCTCCACAGCCGCCTTGGTGGCCTTGTTGGCCAGGCTTTCGAACGCGGCGATAAATTCAGGGCGGCAATCCGGGTATCCGGAATAGTCCACCGCGTTGACGCCGATAAAAACGGCTTCCGCCTGCAGCACCTCCGCCAGGCCCATGGCCAGCGACAGCATGATGGTGTTGCGCGCGGGCACGTAAGTGACGGGTATACCCTCGGTGCCGCCCTCAGGTACTTCAATATCATCGGTCAATGCCGACCCGCCGATCGAGCGCAAATCGATATCGACGATTCGCAACGGCACGCCCGCGGCGCGCGCGACGCGTTCCGCGGCCTGCAATTCGGAACGGTGCCGCTGGCCATAGTTCACGGCCAACGCGTGGCAATCAAAGCCCTGATCCTTGGCCATGGCCAGCGTGGTGGCCGAATCGAGGCCTCCGGATACCAGCACCACCGCGCGCTTCACCGTATTCATTTGCCGGGCACGTCTCCCCACAACAATTTGTGTAGTTGCATCTGCATGCGCACGGGCAGGCGATCCTCGATGATCCAATCCGCCAGCTCGGTGGCGTCCTGCTGACCCCAGGCCGGGGAAAACAGCAGCTCGCAGCGCCGGTTCAACGACCGGGCCTGCAACTGCTCCCGCGACCAATCGTAATCCTTGCGCGAGCTGATCACGAATTTGATCTGGTCTTTCGGGCCCAGGTGCTCGATATTGGACCATAGATTTCGCGCCTCCTCCCCCGAATCCGGCGTCTTCAGATCAACCACCCGGCTGACCCGCTCATCCACCTCGGACACGTCAATGGCGCCGCTGGTCTCCAGCGACACCCGGTAGCCGGCATCGCACAGGCGAACCAGCAAATCAAGACAACGCTTTTGGGCCAATGGCTCGCCGCCGGTTACGCAGACATGGCGCGCGCCATGCGCTTGAACCGCTTCCAGGATGGCATCGAAGTGCATCCAGTCACCGCCGAAGAACGCGTATTCGCTGTCGCAATACACGCAGCGCAGCGGGCACCCGGTCAGGCGAATAAAGACGGTGGGTATCCCGGCGTCACGGGCCTCGCCCTGGAGCGAGAGAAAGATCTCGGTGATCTTCAGATGATCGTTGCGGGCTTGAGGAACGCGAGCGCGCTCACTGGATTGGGACATTGGCATCGTTTAAACGCAACCACTGACTGGACACGATTTACGGATCACAAGTTACGGATCGTCACCGCAGGCCGTGCCGGCACCTCAGAAATGCCCTTCCAGCCTCATGCTGCGCAGACGGCTCTCGGCCAGACGCGCCAGGGTGGTGTTCGGGTAAAGCTCCTGCACCTGGCTCAGCGCCGCCCGGGCCTGGTCCCACTGCTTCAGCTCGTAGTGCGTGTAGCCAACTTTCAACAGGCTGTCCGGCAGCTTGGGGCTGTCGGGATACGTGTCCTGCAGAGCGGCAAAGGCATCCAACGCCAGCTCGTAATTGCGCGTCACGTAATAGGATTCACCCAGCCAGTACTGCGCGTTGTCTGCGTACTCGCTGCCCGGATAGCGGTCCAGGAAATCGGAAAAACCCGTGGCGGCATCGGCATAACGCAGATCTTTCAGCGCCTGGAACGCCCGGTCATAGGCGGCTTTTTCTGCTTCCGGCGAGGCGGATGCCGTTCGGGCCTCGGCCTGTGGGGCGGTCAGCCCCGTGACCGTGGATGGCGCGTCGACGGGCTCCCGGACCTCGGGCACCTCGCGGTCGGACAGCCTGCCCAGTTCGGGCTGTTGCACCACTTGTGGAGATGTCGCAGCAGACGAGCCACCATCCCGGGGCCGGGCCTGCTGCGTGGCGGCCGTGTCCTCTGCGCCAAAACCGCCCATCGGAGACGGCGCGCCTCCCGCTGATACCTCATTCAGGCGGCTGTCCAGATCTAGATACTGGTCTCGCTGCCGACGCTTGAGCGTCTCCAGCTCAAAAGCCTGCTCTTCGATCTGCCCTCGCAACAGGCGTATCTCATCCTGCAGCTGCTGCATCTGCAGAACCAGATCCATCATCTGCTGCCGGTCATCAGCGCTCTGAGCGAAGGCTGGAACGGCGATGGCCAGCGCAAGGCTGGCCATCCCGAGCAACTTAAACGTGTGCTGCATCATCGATTACCGTGCCGTGTAAACGACCTCCACGCGGCGGTTTTGCCACCAGCAGTCCTCGTCGCTGACGCGGCATACCGGGCGTTCTTCACCATAGCTGACAACGTCCAGTTGGCCACCGCGGGCCCCACCGGCGGACAGCAAGCCGGTTACGCTATTGCCACGGCGCTCACCGAGGCCGAGGTTGTATTCGCGGGTGCCACGCTCATCGGCATGCCCCTCGAGGGTGGCTCGAGCGCTCGGGCTGGCAGCCATGTAGGCGGCGTGCGCGGCCAGGACATCACGATACTCCGCTTTCACGTCGGACTTGTCGAAATCGAAATAGATCACGCGCTTGGACAACAGGCTCTCGCTGTTCTCGAAGTTGCGCGGGTCAGTGTAGTCACGGGGATCCGGTGCGGCCTCGGTGACAACCGGCTCTGTCACTTCAGGCTCCGTGGTGGTTTCAGTGGTTGTTTCTTCCGCTTCTGGGGTGGACTTACACGCGGCCACCGCGAAAGCGACCGACAAGGCAAGCAGCATGCGCAAGGCGATTTTCATGGGATCCTCCTGTTTAAGATTCGATGCCGTTATTTCGAGCACAGCCTTTAAGTTTACCTGATTACGGGGGACCAGGCGGGCTCCCGCACGTCCCCTTCACTCAAAATCAAACGCTGGCGAACGTTTCCATCCGCTGACACAGCCGATAAGACGCCCCTGCCGCCCTCGCGCGTGGCGTAAAGAATCATGCTGTCGTTGGGAGCAAAGCTGGGAGACTCGTCCAGCACACCTGGTGTCAGGATGCGCATGCGTTCAGTCTCTTGGTCCCACACGGCTATACGATACTCGTTTCCTCTTCCATGCGCTACAGCTAAATCAGTCCCATTTCGAGCCACGCTGACGCGCGCGTTGTACTCGCCCATGCGCGTCACCCGCTCAGCGGTGCCGCCCTCGGCCGGCACCCGGTATATCTGGGGTTTGCCGCCACGGTCGGAGGTCCAGTAAATGGTACGTCCATCGGGCGACCAGGCAGGTTCCGTGTCGATGGCCCAGTGATTGGTCAGCTGCCGGGTGGCCCCGGTGGTGAGATCGCGCACAAAAACCTCCGGGTTGCCCGTGCGGCTGAGCGTCATCGCCAGGTAGCGGCCATTTGGGGAAAAAGCCGGCGCGCCATTGATGCCCTTGCCCGATGAGACCAACTCCCTGGCGCCGGTGGCCACTTCTTGCACGTAGATGGCGGAGTTACCCTTCTCAAAAGATACATAGGCCAGCTTCGCGCCGTCCGGTGACCAGGCCGGGGACAATAACGGCTCTGGTGAGCCCACCACGGACTGCGGATTGAACCCGTCAGCGTCGGCCACCACCAGCTCATACCGCTGCCCCTCACCCGTCTGGGTCGCGGAAATATAGGCGATGCGGGTGGAAAAAGCGCCGGGAACGCCGGTCAACTTTTCATAGATGGCATCCGCCACCCGATGCGCGCCAAACCGAAGGTCGCCCAGTGAGACCGAAGTGATCTGCGACAGCAGGCGTTCCTGGGTATGAACGTCGAACAGTTGGTAGACGATGTCGTAGCCATTACCGCCAGGCGCATCATTGACCCAGCCGATGACGAGGTAATCGGTCTGCAACAACCGCCAGGTGCCAAACCGGATGGATTCGGCATCGGCCGGCCGGTCCACCATGTCTTGCTCGTCCATGGGGTCGAACAAGCCCGAGCGGTAGAGGTCGGAAGCCACCACATCGGCCACGCCGGTGATCGGCGGCGGCCCGGCCGCGCGCCACTGGAAGGGCACCACGGCAATCGGCAGAGCAGCCGCATTACCCTGGATGATCTCGATTTCCAGCTTGGCATGCGCGCCAACCGTCAGCAGCAGGCCGAGCAACAACGTGAGAATGGATGTGGTCTGCATTCGGATCAGCTTCATATCGTCAATCACCATCGTAAATAAACACAAAATCGATTTCTCGCACGAACACTTCCTCGAAGCCGCGATAAGGCAGCGAGCCGGCTCGCTCCACCGCGGCAACCAGTGAGCGGCGCGTCGCCTCATCACCATTGCAGGAGCCGGCGATGTCGGCCGAGATCACTTCGCCACCCGGAATCTGAATGATTCTGAGCGTGCAACGCAAGCCCGGCCGGGCTGTCGGCGGGCGCAGCCAATTGTTGGTCACCTGCGCCTGGATCGCGAGCTGATATTGCTCACTCAGGGTGGCCAGCCGCCCTGCCCTGAATTCCCTCTGTTGGGCCGCCTGGCGCTGTGCCTCGGCCTCGGCCTGCCGCCTGGCTTCCTCTTCCGCCTGGCGCCGGGCCTCGAGCTGCTTCATGCGCTCTTCTTCCAGTTTGCGCTGCCGCTCGGCCTCCGCCCGCTCCTCGCGAATACGTTCAAGCTCCGCCTGCTGCTCCGCCAGCTTTTCCTGGCGCTCGCGTTCGCGCTGATCGCGCAACTGCTGCAGCCGCATCTGCTCGGCGCGTTGCTGCCTGACTTTTTCCCGCTCTGCCTCCAGGGCGGCCTGGCGCTCGCGTTCGCGCTGGGCGGCCAGCTCCTGCTGCCTGCGCTCGCGGGCCGCTTCCCGCTGCGCCGCCTGCTCAGCCTCGCGTTGCGCCTGATCACGGCGTTCGCGCAAGGCCGTGGTATCAACGATGACCGCCTCGATGGCCAGCGCCTCCAGGCGCGGCGCCCGAAAGGGGCTCCATTCCAGGGTGCCCAGCACCACGAGAATCGCCGCCAGTACATGCACGCCAAGCGACAGACCCAGAGCCCGGGTTTGCGCCCACAGCTCCTGCATGCCTATTCGCCCAACCCCGCCTCGAGCGGGTCGCTCATCAGCCCCACCTTGGTGACACCGGCTTTTTGCAGTAACACCATGGCGTTGTAAACCTGGCCGTAGCCCACGGCCTGGTCTCCGCCGACCAGCACCTGCACATCCGGATTGCGGCGCACGATGGCCGATACCGTGGCCACCAGGGAATCCGGATCGATCAGGCCGCTGCTGGTGCCGTCGAGATCTCCGCCGGCATTCAGGTACAGGTCACCATTTTCCAGCACGGTGACCACCAGCGGCTCATCGCCTTGCTGCGATTCCAGCGGCTCCGCGTCCGCTTTCGGCAGATCGACTTCCACACCCAGGTTCAACAGCGGCGCGGTGATCATGAAGATCACCAGCAGCACCAGCATCACGTCGATGTAGGGCACCACGTTGATTTCGGCCATGGGCCGGCGCTTTTTACGCTGCGAAGCCATGTCCGGCTAGCTGTCTATGGCCGCATGGGCCTGGCGATTGAGGATGCTGGAGAACTCTTCCTTGAAGCTCTCAAATCGCATGTCCAGGCGTTCGACCTGGTTGGAAAACTTGTTGTAGGCAATGACCGCCGGAATGGCGGCAAACAAACCCATGGCCGTGGCGATCAGCGCCTCTGAGATGCCCGGCGCCACCATGGCGATGGTGGCCTGGTTGACGTTGGCCAGGGCCTGAAACGAGGTCATGATGCCCCAGACGGTTCCAAACAGGCCGATATACGGGCTGGTCGAGCCCACGGTGGCCAGGAAACTCAAATGGTGCTCCAGGTCATCCAACTCCCTCGTCAATGCCACCCGCATGGCGCGCTCGGCGCCCTCAACCACGCGGTCCGCCGACATCCGGCCCTGTTCGCGCAAACGGGCAAACTCGGCAAACCCGGCAGTGAATACCTGCTCCAGCCCGTCACCGCTGTCATCGTCGCGGGCCAGCTGCTCGTACAGCTCGTTCAGTTTCATGCCGGACCAAAAGCGTTCTTCAAAGCGCTTCGCGTTTTTCTCCGCGGCATTCAGCGCCGAGCGCTTGCGGAAGATGATCATCCAGGACGCCACCGAGGCCAGCAGCAGCACCAGCATCACGAATTTCACCATCCAGCTGGCATGCAGGATCAGCTGCCAGACCTGTAAATCGTTTTCCATCAATCAAGCCTCATCAGGTTTCTTGTTCCATGTTTTCGACCATTTTTTGCCTGATCCAGGCCGGCAGCCGAACCGCCTTGAAACTGTCGGCCGCCAGGCAGGCGACCTGCACCTTGGCCCCGGCCAGTAACGCACCATCCGCGGCGCGATGCATGGCCTGCTCAAAAATCACCCGGGCCGCGCCCAGGTGGACCGGCTGCGCGCCGACCCGTAGCTCGTCATCCAGCCGCGCCGCCTGCCTGAAATCAATCTCCATGCGGCGCACGGCGAACACGACACCGTGCTCCCGCGCCAGCACCGACTGGTTCATGCCCAGCGCACGCAGCCACTCGGTGCGCGCGCGCTCGAAAAAGTTGAGATAACGCGCGTGGTACACCACGCCACCGCCATCGGTGTCCTCCCAATACACCCTCATTGGCCAGACAAACGGTTGGCGCATTGGTTCAGTTACAGCCATTAAAAACGGATCTTGGATGCAAAAGGGGTTATTTTTCTGTTCCAAACAGGTCTTTTTCGGGCCCACCGGGCTTTTCCAGGCCGAAATGACGGTAAGCGCGCGAAGTCGCCATTCGGCCACGCGAGGTCCGCATGATGTAACCCTGCTGGATCAGGTAAGGCTCCAACACATCCTCCACCGTGCCGCGCTCTTCCGAGAGCGCGGCGGCAATGCTCTCCACGCCCACGGGCCCGCCGTCAAAATGATCGATGATCAACAGCAGCAGCCTGCGATCCAGCGTGTCAAAACCACAATCATCCACCTTCAACATGTCCATCGCGCCCACTGCGATCTCCTGGTTGATGAACCCGCCGCCTTTGACCTCGGCATAATCCCGCACCCGGCGCAGCAGTCGGTTGGCCACGCGCGGCGTACCGCGAGAGCGGCTGGCGATACCCATGGCGCCCTCGGCATCCACGCCGATGCCCAGAATCTCGGCCGACCGGGTCACGATGCGGGCCAGTTCCTCCGGGCTGTAAAATTCCAGACGCTCGACAATGCCGAAACGGTCGCGCAAAGGCGAGGTCAGCAGTCCGGCTCGGGTGGTGGCCCCAACCAGGGTGAAGCGCGGCAAGTCCAGCTTGATCGAGCGTGCCGCCGGGCCCTCGCCGATCATGATGTCAATCTGGAAATCCTCCAACGCGGGGTAGAGCACCTCTTCCACCACGGGCGAGAGCCGGTGAATCTCGTCAACGAACAGGATGTCACCGGGCTTGAGGTTGGTCAGCAGCGCCGCCAGGTCGCCGGCCCGTTCCAGCACCGGCCCGGAAGTCTGGCGCAGGCTCACGCCCATCTCGTGCGCGATCACGTGCGCGAGCGTGGTTTTGCCCAAGCCGGGCGGGCCGAAAATCAGCACGTGGTCCAATGCCTGCTCGCGGCGCCTGGCCGCCTCCAGGTAAATCTCCAGTTTCTCGCGCATGGCCGGCTGGCCCACATACTCCGACAGCGTCCTGGGACGCAGGCTGGCCTCCAGAAGCTGGTCTTCACCCGAGTCCAGCGGCGTCACCACGCGTTCAGTCGTTTCACTCATGAGCGGAAGGCTTCCCTTTTCATGCCAGCGCCTTACTCTGCAGGGCTTTGCGAATGATGTCCTCGGCGTTTAAGTCCGGCCCGGCCGCCTCGCGGACCATGCGCTGAACCTCGGCGGGCTTGTAGCCCAGCGCCTTCAGAGCGCTGGCCGCCTCTGCCGCAGCACCGGTGGCCGTGGCCCCTGAAGACGCCCCGGCCGCAACACCGGCCGGCAGAGCGGGCATGGCTTCGAGTTTGTCACGCATTTCTATGATGATGCGCTCGGCGGTCTTCTTGCCGATGCCGGGTAGGCGGGTGAGCGATGCCACGTCGCCATCGGCCACGTACCGGGCCAGCTCCTCGCCGCTGGCGCCGGAGAGGATGGTCAGGGCCAGCTTGGCGCCGATGCCGCTCACCTTCAACAGCTGGCGGAACAGGGTGCGCTCCGCCAGGCTGGAAAAACCATACAGGGTCTGCGCATCCTGGCTGACCTGCAGGTGGGTCCTGATTTCGACCGGCTGGCCGATCTGGGGCAGCGTGTCGAAAACGCTGGTGGGCGCTTCCACCTCGTAGCCAACGCCACCGCAGTCGACCACGAGGTTGGGCGGGTCGATTTCAAGCAGTGTTCCTGCGAGGCGGGAAATCATGTCAGGCGTTGTCGGCTCTTGGGCACTTCGTAATCAACCTGTGAAGCCGGGGATTCGGTCCACGGTGCTTTGCGTATGGTGATGACATAATGCCACAGCCAGCGCGTCCGAGGCGTCCTCAGACGGTGTTTCGGTCAAGCTCAGCAGCACGCGGATCATGTGCTGTACCTGGAACTTGTCGGCCGCGCCCCGCCCAACGATGGCTTGTTTGACCGAGCGCGGGGAATACTCGGCCACGGGCAGGTCGCCGGCGATGATGGCGGCCACCGCCGCGCCGCGCGCCTGGCCAAGCTTGATGGCCGAATTGGCGTTGTGGCTGACGAAAACGGTCTCCACCGCGGCTTCGTCCGGCCGGAATTCTTCGACCAGTTCGCGTATGCCGTTAAAGATGAGGCCGAGGCGACCGGTGAATTCCCCCGTCCCCGCCTTGATCACACCGTAATGGACCGCCCGCACGCGATCGCCGTTGATATCGATGATGCCGAAGCCGGTCAGGCGAGAACCCGGGTCGATTCCGAGTATGCGCATCAGCCGGCCTTATCCCGCATAAGCCTCTTCGGGGATATCCGCGTTGGAATACACGTCCTGGGTGTCGTCCAGGTCTTCGAGCAGGTCCAGGAATTTGAGGACTTTCTGACCGGTCTCGACATCCAAAGCCACCTCGGTGCTGGCGCGCATGGTGACTTCGGCGTTCTCCGGCTTCAGCCCGGCCGCTTCCATGGCGGCAACGACATCCGAGAAGGCCTCCGGCGCGGTGGTCACTTCGATGGAGCCGTCCTCCGCCGTCTCAATGTCATCGGCGCCAGCATCCAGAGCGACCTCCATCACCTCGTCTTCCGGGGTGCCCGGCGCAAAGTTGAGCACGCCCAGCTTGCTGAACAGATACGCGACGGAGCCGTCGGTGCCCAGGTTGCCTCCGTGCTTGGTGAAGGCATGGCGCACTTCGGCCACGGTCCGGTTTCGGTTGTCCGTCATGCATTCGACCATGACCGCCACGCCGCCCTGGGCGTAACCCTCGTAACGGATCTCCTCGTAGCTGACGCCTTCGAGATCACCCGTGGCCTTCTTGATGGCGCGCTCGATGTTGTCCTTGGGCATGTTGGCCGCGTTGGCTTTGTCGACGGCCAGGCGCAGGCGTGGATTGGAATCGGGATCACCACCGCCCTCTTTGGCGGCGACGGTCAGCTCCCGGTTGATTCGGGTGAAGATCTTGCCGCGCTTGGCATCCACCGCTTTCTTTCGGTGCTGAATATTGGCCCATTTACTGTGACCGGCCATAGGGACTCCGTGTCGTGCCTGGTGAAGCCCGACATTTTATCATGTGGCAGGCCATACGTGATCCAACATCCGTGATCCAACATCCGTGATGCACGACTCGGGAAGCAAAAAAAACCACCGGTCACGAGTCACGCCACAGCGGTAAGCCCTGGCTGCTCGCTGATCTACCTCAATCCAAGATCGGGTCGCTTGAAATGACCCTTGCGCAGAAAACTGGCCGCCTGCAATGCCACATCGTGGGACAGCAGCATACCCGTGTGGGTGACCGGCAGTTCGATGCGGTCGTCAAGGAGTGCTGACTGCGTTTCCTCCACGGTCACGGTGCCGTCATGGAATTGACCCAGGCGCCCCGTCAGCCGCCCGAGACCCAGGCTCTTCATGCCCGCGATCATTCCGGTTTCACGCCCGGGAGCCACGTCCGGATGGCCCTGCTGCAATACCTGTGCGGCCTGCCCCAGGATAAAGCCACCGGCCGGCCAATTCACCAGCCTGCGCGCCACTTCGCTGCCCTGCATGGGCGTACCCAGTAAGACCAGCCGTCCGGGCGGCAGCTCGTTTTGTCGGGAAAGCATGGCCAGGGTCACCAGCCCGCCGAGGCTGTGGGCCACGAAATGCTGCCGCGCAACCTGGCTCTGCGAGGCAAACTGCTTTAAAGCGCCGGCATTGGCTTCGAAGGATCGGGTCCGGGTGGGATAGCTGAAGCTTCGCAGATGGAAACCGGCATTTTCCAGGCGGCCGCGCAGGATACGCAGCGACCATGCCCGGTACCAAAGCCCGTGTACGAGAATCACCTCGGTGTGTTCACCCATTTGACGCATTCCGTAAACGCCGCTCTCGACGCATCCGCGCGACGGACTCGACCGACAAGATGAGCAGAGCCGTCCAGATGCAACCGAATGCGACCGCATGGCCCTGGGTAAACGGTTCGTCCCAGACGAATGCGGCCAGGATGAACACCAGGCTGGGCGTGGTGTACTGGAAGAAACCCAGCACGGTCAATGGTAGTTTTTTGGCGGCCATGTTGAACCAGATCAGGGGTAACACCGTCACCGGCCCTGCCAGCAACAACAGCACATCCGTCCGCAACCCGAGATTCAGAAAACTGATCCCGCCCTGCGCTTGCAGCCACAGCAAAAACCCAAGGCCCAGCGGCATCAACAGCAGCACCTCCCACATCAACCCGGTCATTGGCCCAACCGCCAGTTTCTTGCGCACCAGGCCATAGAAACCGAAGCTGAACCCCAGAACCAGTGCAATCCAGGGTGGCTGGCCCAGGTAAATGCCCAGGTACAAGGTGCCCGCGGCGGCCAGCGCCACCGCAAACGCCTGGCTGCGGGTCAGCCGCTCATGCAGGAACAGAAAGCCCAGCAGCACGTTGACCAGGGGGTTGATGAAGTATCCGAGGCTGGTCGCCATCACCTGATCGTTAACCACGGCATAGACGTAGACCAACCAGTTGTTTGAAACCAGCAATCCTGACAGCAGCAGACCCAGGATCAGCTTCGGCGGTAAAACCAGGCGGCGAAAGAATTGGCGCCCGTCTCTCAGCAGCAGAAACAAGGCCAGCAGCGGCACAGACCAGATGATGCGATGCGCAATGATTTCCCCGGCGCCTACCTCATTCAGCGCCTTGAAGTAGAGCGGCACCATACCCCAAAAGCCGAACGCCAGCGACGCGGCGATCATGCCCTCGCGGGTTTGGCTGGATTGTTCCGTGCGGCTCTGCACCAGGGCTACCCTGTGATGGCGTTAAGCAAGCCAGCAAGGTACGCCAAATATGGATGAGAATCCATGGGCGGGACCAGGAATGAGGAGTGAGGAATAGAGAGTGAGGAACGAGGAATGA
>Ga0181588_10003779_pt1 | contig 12600 bp, 13 predicted proteins | sample 071ome_26_FD_148607 | JGI IMG/M metagenome (GOLD analysis project Ga0181588, IMG submission 148607) | Coastal salt marsh microbial communities from the Groves Creek Marsh, Skidaway Island, Georgia - 071409BT metaG (spades assembly) | ecosystem: Environmental > Aquatic > Marine > Intertidal zone...
CGAACCGCTTGCGCCAGTTGTAATACGTAGCCTCACTGATACCCACACTACGACAGGCCGACGCCACGTCGCTGCCATTCGCCAGCGTCACCTCAATCTCGCGCAGAAGCTTCAGTATATCCTCGTTCGAATGTCGTTTCCGAGCCATCGCATCCCCCTTCGGTATCTAAAAATAATGGCCCAGTTTTAGGGGGGAAGGACATTTGAAATCATCGCTGCAATTGGTCTTGCCAATGATAGCCTCCTTGTCTCAAATCTAGGGAAGAAGGCGTCTACGAACCCGGGGGTTATTCAAATTTGTTAGAGAAAATTCACATAGGGCTACCTCGATTGCCCACATATCTAATCCGGAAGTTCACTCTTAATTTTGCTGTGTTTGTGTAATTTTAATTTTGTCGCTGACCGAGCCCCCCCCCAATTCTCGGCGGCGACTTCGCACTGCGAAGCCCGACGGAAAAAGGCCCGCTGAAATATGCGGGTCTTTTTTCTGAGAGCCACATTGGCATTCAGAAAATTCCCCTCCAGACTTTTTTTGGGGCGCGCGGTCTCTACAATGCTTTGAGCCCTTTTCTGCATTGCGCCCGCTATCTTCTGAGAGTTGAGCACGCATTTGTCTAGCCCCCAAGTTCAGTGCCATTTGTGGTTAGAGTTTCTGGGACAGTGACCTTGCCCTGACCTGATCCCCGAAAACTTGACCGTTTGATGTGAGGATTTTCCCGTAATGTTTTGGCTGGCATTAACGAGGGAAGACGATGAAGAAGTCGAGATTTTCGGAGCAGCAGATGGCCTTCATTTTGAAGCAGGCGGATGACGGGACGAGCGTCGAGGAGGTCTGCCGCAAGGCAGGCATATCGCAGCAGACGTATTACCGGTGGCGCAAGAAGTATGCCGGTCTGATGCCGTCGGAGGTGCGGCGGCTGAAGCAGCTCGAGGAAGAGAACGCACGACTGAAGCGAATGGTGGCCGACCTGTCTCTGGACAAGGACATGCTGCAGGATGTTATCCGTCGAAAGCTCTGAGGCCTGCGAAGGGACGGGAACTGGTGGATTACATGCGGGGCACGTGGCAGGTCAGCATCCGCCGGGCCTGCGATGTTCTGCAGTTCCGTCGTTCGACTTATCACTTCAAGCCCCGTCGTCCCTCGCAGGCCGGTCTCAGGAAGCGTATTCGCGAGATCGCCGAGACCCTTGTCCGTTACGGTTACCGGCGTATTCATGTGCTGCTGGAACGGGAGGGCTGGCAGGTGAACCACAAGCGTGTCTATCGACTGTATGTCGAAGAGGGCCTGCAAATCCGCAACAAACGCCCGAAGCGGAAAGTTGCGGCGAAGCTGCGCGAAGACCGCAAGGCGCCGACGGCGCCCAATCAGGTATGGGCGATGGACTTCCTCTCTGACCAGCTGTTCGACGGTTCGAAGATCCGCATACTGGCGATCGTCGATGCCTTCTCGCGGCTGTCGCCGGCGATCGATGTGCGCCAGCGCTATCGGGGCTCGGACGTCGTGGATACGCTGGAGCGGGTGACGGCGATCTACGGGGCACCGAAAACCATCCGTGTCGACAACGGTCCGGAGTTCATCTCGCGGGATATGGATCTCTGGGCCTGGAGCAACGGCGTGACGCTGGACTTCTCGCGGCCCGGCAAGCCGACCGACAATGCCTACGTGGAGAGCTTCAACGGGAAGGTTCGGGCCGAATGTATCGACCAGAACTGGTTCCTGTCGCTGGACGATGCGCGTTCCAAATGCGAGGATTATCCGAGAGAGTACAATGAGGAACGACCGCACAGCGCCATCGGGAACAAAACCCCGGTGGAGTTCATGAAGACTATCGGGCAACCCAGCCGCGCGATGGTCTGAAGAACGGGAAGTTCGGCCTCAGGCCGGTCCAACGTTCGGGGCAAGGTCACTGTCACTGTGCCAGAAACTCTAATCACAAATGGCACAGAACTCCGGGGCGAGACAGCCGGCGCCCCATCGGTGTTTCGCAGGCAGCGGCACATTTTGTAATTTTATTATAAAACACCTGTCAGGAAGCCCAGTTTTTTTTGGAGGACCCAGCGTATTTTTTAAATCCACCGTCTCGGCGGGGATCGTGTTACAGCGCTGCGCTCTGCTTCAATGCCTCGGAAAACTACCCCCAATGCGGTTCAATGTCGCCAAAACTCTATGCTACTCTTACGTTGATCGCAGCGGAGCTACTAACGGACCCACCCCCCAGCCCGAACTCACGCGAAGCGGCGCGCCGTTTTGGCGGACTAGCCCCATCTAACGAAAGATGGGGTTTTTTTTAACCTAAGATCGACAAAATCTAACGTTTTCCGATCGATGCCGTAGATTGCGCGTCTCGCTATTAACCCAAAAAAAACACTCAGCCGTTCGACGCGAGTTTAGTTGTCGATGCCCAAAGAGCATGATTACTAGGGTTCCAACGTAAACATCAGAATTTAGCTGTTTACATTGGCCCATCAGCGTCACAGAGAAGAGGTCGATGACAGATCAGAGTAGCAAAACGCTAAATTGCATCCATACCTGCCTTGATTAAGGGCCTTTGGCATTAGCCCGTCTCACTAGAGATATCGGTATATCGTCCAAATTTGGATTTATTTGGAGCAGTTGTCTCATGTGGCTATCTCCCCCATCCCAGACCGGTCAAATACTATCAAAAGTGGTAAAAAAGCCGAAAAAAAAAAATCGCAGAAAAAATTTCATCAGAAATTTATTACACGCGGTATAAAATTTTGAAATCAGAAAAACAAGCTTTGTACCTATATCGGTTATTAAATCCCCCAAAATTTCTCTAGGTTGGGTGGCCAATTAGGTATAATAATTTTTGTATACAAATTTTTCTAACAAAAAATTTGTATATTTTTTAGAATAAAAGGATTTAATCGTGAATACAGTATTAAATAAAAAATATCTGAATTCCGAAGGATCATTTTTAGAGGAGCATTTTGTATATCATATAGATGAAAATATCCTCTTCAAGGAGGGTCTAAAAATTCTCTTATCCGATACTCCATTTCAAATCAGAGGTCACGCACTCACCGTGTCAGATGCCTGTTGGGACGATCTCTCCGACCAATCAGTATCGAAGCAGGAGATAATAATTTTAGACCCGGCACGTTGCGCAGGCTTTAGCCAATGTGTTGAAGACCTGATGGGTATGGTCCAAAGTTTAAATTCGCAGCCACCGAAGGTAGTAATCCTTACCGATGAAGTTGAACTTTCTACGCTCGCGGCAGCTTTATCGTTGGGAATTTCAGGCTATCTTTTGAAAGACATTTCTTCAGGAGCGCTTAAAAAATCTCTTGATTTGATTACTAGTGGAGAAAAAGTCTTTCCGTCTCGTCTCGCTGAACTTCTCATAAATCCGCTTGTTGGCAACGCCCCGGCGATATCTACGTCGATTTTCAAGGATACAATGGGAGGAAAAAAATTATCCCCTCGCGAAAAAGAAATACTGACACACCTTATCGAAGGACAATCCAATAAAGAGATTGCTATTTTTTTGGACATAGCAGAGGGGACCGTCAAGGTTCACTTGAAAGCTATCTTAAAAAAGATTGGGGTCCGCAATCGGACTCAAGCAGCGATATGGGCATATCAGTCTGGTATCTCCTCTAGTCACCAATCACTGAGCCATTCCTGATTAGAATTTCCGGCACTGCTGGTAGCATGTATAGGGCAAGATGTGAGCGGATGTGGTTGGACTGGTGGAGGAGGCAATCGTTGTTAACTATCTGACTTTGCTTTGGTATATTGATTTATTCGGCGTGCGCAACTGGCCGCAAAGGCCACCGTTAAACCTTTAATTGCATCCGTTCTCACGGAGTGGTTTAGGATGAACAAGGATAGGCTTTACGCCAACCCTTGACAGTTAGGCCCGAATCAGTGTTGAAACGACTTCGTTGCCATTGTCGGAGCGGATGTGTTTAAGAGTGGTATGAAGCAGAAGGAGTTTCCAATGGGTCTCGGCGACCCCGTCAACACCTACTCGGATGCTAACTGTCTGGGGCAAGATCTGGTGGATGGATCCTTTAAGGGCGACTGGTATCTTATAGTGAAGTGACTCAATAAATTCGGATAGTCGCCTAAGGTTTACCCTGAGCTTAAAAAAAAGGCTACCAAACGGCAAAAAGCCCGAAATTTACAGACCAGTTAAAATAATGTTTGCGGTTGAATCCTTGCAGGACGGCAACTCGATTAAGAGGTCGTAGGACAGCACTACCTTTCTCCCAACCAGGTAGGTACCTGGAAGCGACAAGCTATCGAAGTCATGGCAGACGTTTTCGCCACAGGTGACAATCCCAAACGATTCATTAGAGGCGAAGGTCAAGCATCTGAACGCTAAGGTCAAGAGCATGGCTATGGAGAAAAAATTTTTTTAAACGCTAAAACGGGACGCGCCCTCGAGAAGAAGGCAATAATCGTCCCCGCCCCCTCCTCCCCAAACCTTGGCGTTGTTGGATAATGCGAAGCACTCAAACTTAGCCGTTCGGCTTTATGATGCACGCCAGTCAGCATCGACGACGAAACCCTGGTCAGACTGATGGTAATTGATCCATCTCACACAAAAACTCCTACTTCGGCACCCAACAGATCCAGGCCTATTAAACCCAACGGGATCTTAGTGGTGCGTCAACGGGTTCGACGGCTGATGAGGTTCCTGGACTTTGAAGCCGTGAGTAAACAGCCCCGCCTCAGTCAGTCACATCCGGTGCGCCGAATTTATCCTTACCTACTGACAGAAATGAGTATCGATCTTGTGAATCAGATTTAATGTTTCGGTATCATCTAAACCTAGTTTCTGCGGGGGGAGAGGCGGGGCGGTATCTATCTGACTGCGATCGTAGATTGGTCGACAGGACCACGGTGGTAATCGATGCGGGGATTCGACCTCCCTGACGGGCGCGGGCGATATTCAAGCAACATCCTCATCGAACGACTGAAGTCCATCACTAAAGCACGAAGAAATTTATCTGACAAAACTAAAAGATGGCTCTCAGGGGGCAGCTCTTCGTTCCGGACTGGATCAGCTTTAACAATACCGACGGACCCCATTCGGCCTTTGAATACCGGACACCGGTCGAAGCATACTGGTCTGCCAAAAACGAGAAATGAGCAGGATGAAATTAAACGCCATACACCTTTGAAAAGACACAAAATTGTGCGATTAACCGAAAATACAACAGGGAAAATGCTGTTGCGTCATGCAAAATGGATGCCGTCAGTCCTCGAAAATACCTCAAACACAAAACCGTCGCAGCAGATCTAAATGTCTCGCTCATTCAAATAGATTTCTTAAATGAATAAAATCTCAACAAACAACACCTCCGCTATGGTCGACCTGCTCGAGATAATGGCTCGACTGCGCGATCCTATCAACGGATGTCCGTGGGACAAGGAACAGACATTTTCTACGATTGCCCCTTACACAATTGAAGAGGCCTACGAAGTCGCAGATGCGATTGAAACAGGCGATATGGATCAGCTAGAAGATGAGCTAGGTGACCTGCTTTTTCAAATCGTGTTTTATGCCGAGATGTCGCGTGAGGCTGGCGGGTTCGATTTCGATGCGGTGGCACGGCGGATTTCGTCAAAGATGCGCGACCGGCATCCGCATGTCTTTGATGCAGTCGATGAAAGGACCTCCGTGGGCCAGACAATTGCCTGGGAAGCCCATAAGGCGGAGGAACGCGAAGCCCGTGCGGCCAGAACCGGCCGGAAACCAAGTGCAATGGATGGCGTGGCGCTCGCCCTGCCCGCGCTTATGCGTGCCCAGAAGTTGCAGAAACGTGCAGCCCGCGAAGGGTTCGACTGGCAGGATCTGTCGCCGGTGATTGCCAAAATCCGGGAGGAACTCGCCGAGCTTGAAGCCGAGATCGACGTCAAAGCGGATATCGGTCGACTACAGGAGGAGGCCGGGGATCTGTTATTCGCCGCCGTGAACCTTGCGCGGCACCTCGGTGTCGATGCCGAAATCGCCCTCCGCGGCACCAACGCCAAATTCGAACGGCGTTTCCGCCATGTCGAGCAAGGTCTTGAAAAAGAGGGAAAGTCCCTAAGCGAGGCCGATCTGGACGAAATGGAGTCCCACTGGATCGCCGCCAAGGCCGCAGAATAAACTCGTATCCGCGGCGCTAGCCGCGCCCCATTATGTAGAATTCGTCATTGGGACGCATCGACGTGAAATTCGCCATGCGGTTGGACATGCCGAAAAACGCCGTGATGCCGGCAATGTCCCAGATATCCTCGTCGGAAAACCCGTGGCCGCGCAGTGTGTTGAAGTCCTCTTCACCGACAGAATGCGATTCCTTTGCCACCTTCAGGGCGAAATCCAGCATCGCCATCTGACGCGGTGTGATGTCCGCCTTGCGGTAGTTGATTGCCACCTGATCGGCGATCGTTGGCTGTTTCGTCCGAATCCTCAGGATCGCCCCATGCGCAACCACGCAGTACTGACAGTTATTGGCCCCCGACGTCGCGACGACGATCATTTCTCGGTCGGCGGGCGTGAGCCCCCCTTCCCGAAGCATCAGTGCGTCATGATAGGCCATGAAAGCCCGCAACTCGTCCGGACGATGCGCGAGGGTGAGGAACACATTCGGCACGAAACCGGCCTTCTCCTGCACCGCCAGGATCATCTCCCTGAGATCATCGGGGAGATCATCCAGCCCAGGTACCGGATAGCGGCTGACGGGCTTGTCGGCCATGGGGTAACCGCTTCCCCCGGCCCTAGCCGAACGGGACCCAGGCCTTCTGAACCGCCGGGCGCGCTTCGATCGCGTCGTGCCAGCGTTTGACGTTGGGAAAATCGTCGAGTCCGATATCGTTGACGCCGTGGATATGGACATCCGGATAGCACGCGATATCGGCGACCGAATAATCCCCGGCCACATATTCGTTTTCGGCGAGACGTTTGTCGTACATGCCGAGCATATCTCGCATCACGCCTTCGTAATGCTCCTTCGCCCGCGGCACTTCCTCGCCGAGACGAATCCAGAACAGGCCGTATTGCTGGGCGAGCGTCGTGAACTGGGCCGAGCCGTAGAACAGCCACTGGTCGACCTCGACCTGCCTGACCGGGTCGGATGGATAGAGGCCGTTATCGGCCTTCTGGCCCAGATATTTGAGGATCGCGCCGGATTCGCACAGCGTGATCCTCTGGCCGACGGGACCGTCGTGATCGATGATTGCGGGGATCTTGTGGCCGGGGCTGATCTTGAGGAATTCCGGCTCGAACTGCTGTCTTTCGCGGATATTGACCGGCTTCAGTTCGTATTCCAGCCCGCTTTCCTCGGCCATCTGGCGCGCCTTGTAACCGTTATCCGTCATCCATGTGTATAGCTCGAACATCCTGTTTTTCCTTATTTAATCGTTCTTCAGATTGAGTATGAGGCTGGACGTATCGTAGCGTCCGCCGCCTTTCGCCTGAATTTCGGCGTAGAATTTGTCCACCATCTCGACCACCGGCAGTTTTGCGCCGTTGCGTTTCGATTCATCGATACAGATTCCGAGATCCTTGCGCATCCAGTCCACCGCGAAGCCGAATTCGAACTCTCCGTCCACCATGGTACCGGCACGGTTATCCATCTGCCAGGACTGCGCCGCGCCGCCGGACATCACCTCGGCCGCGCGTTTAGCATCCAGCCCTGCCGCCATGGCGAAATTCATGGCTTCCGACAGGCCCTGCACCAGCCCGGCAATGCATATCTGGTTGACCATCTTGGTCAGCTGCCCGGCACCCGCCTTGCCCATCCGGATCACGGTCTTGCCGTAGGATTTCATGACCGGTTCGCAGGCCTCGAAGGTTTTCTCATCGCCGCCGACCATGATGGTCAGCGCGCCGTTTTCCGCGCCCGCCTGGCCGCCGGATACCGGCGCGTCGAGAAAGCCAAGCCCCCTGCCCGCCGCTTCTTCCGCCAGTTCGCGGGCGACCACCGCCGACGTCGTCGTATGGTCGATCAGCACTGCGCCTTCCTTCATGCCGGCGAAAACGCCGGTCCCGCCCAGCACCACGCTCCGCAGATCGTCGTCATTGCCGACGCAGGTCATGACGTAGTCCGCGCCGTGGGCCGCTTCCGCCGGGGTCGGGTGCGCCGATCCTTCATGTTCGCCGGCCCATTGCTCGGCTTTGACGCCGGTCCGGTTGTAGACCCGCATTGCGTAGCCGTTGGATACCAGGTGTCCCGCCATCGGATACCCCATCACGCCGAGGCCCACGAAGGCGGCCGCTCCCTTATCGCTCATTGTCTGTTTCCCGTACTGTCGAGACGTTCAACCGGTCCGCACTATAGCGCGTTCGCCGCCTACTTGAAGGTTTCCAGCGCTTTTTCGATGGGACCGCGCAGAGCTTCCCACGCCTCCCGGTCGGTAGCGAGCAGAATGCCCCCTTCCCCGGGCTTACCGGCCAGATATTCGGTGTCGTCTAGACACTGGTTGTAACCGCCCGCTTCCGCGTGCAGCAGCCAGCCGGGCGCGTGATCCCAGGCACGGACGCCCCGGTAATGGGCGAAATGGATATCGTTGTTCACCAGCGCGCAGTAATCGACGGCGATACAGCGGGTCGACGTCACCCTGGCCAGCCGGTCGGGCAGATCGGTATTGCGGCGCATATAGCCGCCGAGCGAGCCCGCCATCTCGGCCATGTCGCGCGGCGACGGCGAAATTGTGAGCCGTTCGCCATTGCGGAACGCCCCTGCTCCCAGTTCGCAGGTATACATGTCGCCGTCGACGGGCCGGAATATCCAGCCGGCGATGGTCTGACGCCGACGGACCAGCGCCACCATGACCCCGAAATCGGGGCTACCTTTGGCAAAATTCGACGTGCCGTCGACCGCATCCAGCACCCAGACCGGCGCGTCGCCGTCCAGCAGGTCGAGCGCGGACGGATCGTCCTCGATCATCTCCTCGCCGACGACGACCGAACCCGGCAGCAACGGCGGCAGTTCACGCGCGAGAAATTCCTCCGCCGCGACATCGGCCGCAGTGACGACCGATCCGGGCCGTTTTTCCCATTTTTCGTCGGACGAAAGCGACCGCCAGCGCGGCATGATTTCGGCCGCGGCAATCTCGCGGATCAGATTCTCGATTTTATCGTAGGGCGGGATGGTGACGGACATAAGATGTTTATATAGCGCCGGAGAACAAAAATCCGAGTCGGTCGCGGAATTGCGTTCGAATTCAGGACAAAAAGAAACCGCCGCGGAAAACCGCGGCGGCTCTTTTCGTTCCTAAGCGGGAACGGCTGACTTACATCATGCCGCCCATGCCGCCCATGCCGCCCATGTCGGGCATTGCAGGCATACCGCCACCGCCTTCAGCCGGCTTTTCAGCGACCATGGCTTCGGTCGTGATCAGCAGGCCGGCAACCGAGGCCGCGTCCTGCAGCGCGGTGCGTACGACCTTGACCGGGTCGATGACACCGGCTTTCACCAGGTCTTCGTACTTGTCGGTCGCGGCGTTGTAGCCGAAGTTAGCGTCCTTCTTGTCGAGCAGCTTGCCGACGACGATGGAGCCTTCGACACCGGCATTTTCGGCGATCTGCCGCACCGGCGCCTGCAGCGCCTTGCGGACGATGTCGATGCCGACACGCTGGTCGTCGTTTTCCGGCTTCAGACCGTCGAGAACTTTGGAAGCCCGCAGAAGCGCGGTTCCGCCGCCCGGGACGATGCCTTCCTCGACCGCGGCGCGGGTCGCGTTCATCGCGTCTTCGACACGATCCCGCTTTTCCTTCACCTCGACTTCGGTGGCGCCGCCGACACGGATCACCGCAACGCCGCCGGCGAGCTTCGCCAGACGTTCCTGCAGCTTCTCCCGGTCGTAATCGGAGCTGGTTTCGTCGATCTGCGCCCGGATCTGGTTGCAGCGGCCCTGAATGTCGGCCTTCTTGCCGGCGCCGTTCACGATGGTGGTTTCTTCCTTCGTGATCGTCACCTTCTTGGCGGTGCCGAGCATGTCGAGCGTGACGTTTTCAAGCTTGATGCCGAGATCCTCCGACACAACCTGACCGCCGGTCAGGATGGCGATGTCTTCCAGCATGGCCTTGCGGCGATCGCCGAAGCCCGGGGCCTTGACGGCCGCGATCTTCAGGCCGCCACGCAGCTTGTTGACCACCAGGGTGGCCAGCGCTTCGCCTTCGACGTCTTCCGCCAGGATCAGCAGCGGACGGCTGGACTGCACGACGGATTCGAGCAGCGGCAGCATGGACTGCAGGCCGGAAACCTTCTTTTCGTGCAGCAGGATGTAGGGATCCTCCAGCTCGGCGAACATCTTCTCGGCATTGGTGACGAAATACGGCGAGATGTAGCCACGGTCGAACTGCATGCCTTCGACGACTTCAAGCTCGGTCGAAAGCGACTTGGCTTCCTCGACCGTGATGACGCCTTCCTTACCCACTTTCTGCATCGCGTCGGAGATCATTTCGCCGACATCGGTGTCGCCATTGGCCGAAATCGTGCCGACCTGGGAGACTTCCTCGTCGGAGGAGACCTTCTTCGCTTTCTTGCGCAGTTCCGCGATGACGGCTTCAACCGCGGCATCGACGCCACGCTTGAGATCCATCGGGTTCATGCCGGCGGCAACGGACTTGCAGCCTTCCCGCACGATGGCCTGGGCCAGAACGGTTGCGGTGGTCGTGCCGTCGCCGGCTTCGTCGTTCGTTTTCGACGCGACTTCGCGCACCATCTGCGCGCCCATGTTTTCGAACTTGTCTTCCAGTTCGATTTCCTTGGCGACCGTAACACCGTCCTTGGTGATGCGCGGCGCGCCGAACGCCTTGTCAATAACGACGTTACGGCCTTTGGGGCCGAGCGTGACCTTCACTGCGTCCGCGAGAGTATCGACACCCTTCTGCATGCGCGTGCGGGCATCGCCTTCGAATCTTACTTCTTTGACAGCCATATCTCGATGCTCCTACTCGATGATTCCCATGATGTCGGATTCCTTCATGATCAGAAGGTCCTTGCCATCAACTTTGACTTCGGTGCCCGACCATTTGCCGTAAAGGACCTTGTCGCCCTTCTTGACGTCGAGCTTCTGCGATTTTCCGTCCTCGCCTTTCGCGCCGTTGCCGACGGCAATGATTTTGCCTTCCTGCGGCTTTTCCTGCGCGGTATCGGGGATGATGATGCCACCGGCGGTTTTTTCTTCCGCACTCAGCGGCTCGACCAGAACACGGTCGTGCAGAGGTCTAATTCCCATCGACACTCTCTCCTTAATGATTTGAATTACCAAGACTTTTTGTCACTTGCTAGCACTCCCTGCCAGCGAGTGCCAGATATATAGGGACCGCCCCCCGTGCCGTCAACAGGCACGGGGGAAAAATCTAGCCGAGGGGATGGTTTTTTTCGAAACGGGCAAGCTGGTCGGGCGAAATGGACACCTCCAGTTCCGCATGCTCATCGCCGTCGTCGCGGCTGAGCACGTCGGCGTTCCGGTACAGCCATGAGATCGCCGCCCCGTCGCCCTGTGGCACGCGCAGTTTGACCACCCCCCGGTCGGCGGACAGCAGATCGTCCAGGCGCTGCAGAAAATCACCCGTATTCCGGCCGGTCACGGCGGACATGGCAATAACGTTCTCGTCCCGTGCGGCCATGTTTTCGACCGCCGTCAGTCCGTCCGGCGGCAGAAGGTCCACTTTGTTCAGCACTTCGAGCGAGGCCCGGTTGTCGTCCAGTTCCACACCCAATTCTGACATAACCCTCAGGACGTCGGCTTTCTGCGCATCGGTATCGGGATGAGCGATGTCCCTCACATGCACGATGATATCGGCCGAAATCACTTCTTCCAGCGTCGCCCGGAAGGCGGCAATTAGCGTCGTCGGCAGATCGGACACGAAGCCCACCGTGTCGGACAGAATGACGGACCGCCCCGACGGCAGCTTGATTTCCCGCATCGTCGGATCGAGCGTCGCGAAAAGCAGATCCTTGGCGAACACCTTCGCATCCGTCAATTTATTGAAAAGCGTGGATTTTCCGGCATTGGTGTAGCCCACCAGCGCAACCACGGGATAAGGCACGCGGCGGCGCGCCTCGCGGTGCAGTTCGCGGGTGCGGGTCACGGTTTCGAGTTCGCGCCGGATTTTCGTGATCCGTTCGGAGATCATCCGCCGGTCGGCCTCGATCTGGGTTTCGCCGGGTCCGCCGAGAAAACCGAAACCGCCGCGCTGGCGCTCCAGATGGGTCCAGGTGCGCACCAGCCGGCTGCGCTGATAGTCGAGATGCGCGAGCTCCACCTGCAGCACGCCTTCCCGGGTCGCCGCCCTTTCACCGAATATCTCAAGTATCAGACCGGTGCGGTCTATGACCTTGGCGCCCCACGCTTTTTCCAGCATGCGCTGCTGCACCGGCGACAGCGACGCATCAACGCTCACCAGATCGATATACTGCTCTTCGACAAGTTCGTGCAGGCGTTCGACCGTACCCTTGCCGAAATACGTGCCGGCATTGATTTTGGCGAGCGCGACGGTTTCCGCCGCGACGACGTTCAGATCGATCGCCGCGGCCAACCCCACGGCCTCTTCCAGACGGGAGTCAACGGCGCGACCGCCGGCATTGCCGGATTTGAGATAGGGATAAAGGACGACTGCCCGCGTGCAG